>Ga0302197_10002127_pt1 | contig 18552 bp, 16 predicted proteins | sample II_Bog_N2_1_FD_193526 | JGI IMG/M metagenome (GOLD analysis project Ga0302197, IMG submission 193526) | Peat permafrost microbial communities from Stordalen Mire near Abisko, Sweden - II_Bog_N2_1 | ecosystem: Environmental > Terrestrial > Soil > Wetlands > Peat | place: Sweden: Abisko...
GGTTTTGGTGGCAAGGTCGGCCAGCAAGGTGGAATCTATGCTGGCCGTGCCGGCATGGTGAAACGGGCTGCCGCCGGCCAGATAATAGCTGCCGGCGCCCACGGTCTGATAGGTCGGCGTGAGAGATTCCGTGAAATGCACCGCATCCGAGGAAACCTCGTACCTGCCGTTATCCGGGTCGGGTTGAGTGATCAGGCAATTGATCAACGTCAGCGGGCCGGCCGGAGCGCCCGCAGTCCAGATAAACCCCGACATCCCGTTTGGATTGTCGCACGTCATATTTTGACAGGTGACACTGCTGCTGCCATACGAGTAGATGGGCGAATCATTCACCACCTCGTTGATCAATACATTGTAAAGACTGATGTTTCCGCCGAACGAAGTCACAATATTGTCCACATTGACAAACTGACAATCCCGCAAAACGAGGTCCCCCCCCGGGAAAATCACGTCATTGGCGTAGGCAAAGCGCATATTACTGAGGACCGTTCCGAAATCAGTGATCAACGGCCCGTAAACATCATTACAACTTGGACTCCCGGTGTAGTAGGAATCGCCCAAATAGGCCCCGGATTCCCCGATGGAATCGTCGTTGATGGAGGTGAAAATGGCCGGGCGGAAAGGGGCGGTCTGGCAGTTGACCGTGTAAGCATAGATGCTTCCGTTCTGGTCACTTTTGATGACGGACCCGCCTTCAAAACTCGCGACTCCGCTGATCGTGAAACTTCCATCCACCAGATACGTGGTGTCGCTCTGGAACGTAAAATCAGTCTGGTCGGTGTTGAGTTCCACATAATCCAGCACGTAACCCCGGGCGGACGGGGTGGCGGCGGCCAGTTTCATCGGGTTGGCCTTGCCCGCCGGCGGCGGGGTGTTGGGCAGGGGCGGCGTTGTGGCGATCAGCACCGGCGGCCGGGACCGCGCACTCGATTGCAACGGCAGGTTCCGCCACTGGGGCTGCACCGCCGGCAGCGGCACGCCCTCAATCAAAATCGTCCGGCCGTTCACCGTCTCGTATTGCCGGCGCACCGGCACTTGGGCATGGGAATTGTGCGGTTCCCCCAAGTCAAAGGCCCGGCCCCGACCCAGCCGCATCGCCCCCCAACTGACCTCCTCATCCGGCAGCGACTGGTTCCGCGCCGGGTGTTTCTTAACGGTGGCCGCCGGCGGGTTGAGGAATTCCGTCAGCACCTCGATTTCCGTGGTGGCGGAATTCAAGCCCAGCGATTCCGGGGTGGGTGGCTGTTCCCTTAATATGACATCCTGCTCGAAGGAGCCTTTCTTGTAAGTATAACGCACGTCGGCCTTTACGCCGGTGAAAGCGTCGGGGTAAAGCACCTGGTTGGCGGAGATCAGTTCGCCCTGGCTGTCCTGGACTTGCGCGATCAGCACCCTCTGCCCGCTGGCGGAGTCGTAGTAGGCCAGCCCTAAAATGTTGCTACGCAGACGCTTAGTATCAGGCGTCTGCTGGTCAATGGCCCCTTCCGAATTCAAGTTATTGGAGAAAATCAGCCGATGCTGACCAGCATTGGCAATCGCACCCGCGGCATACGGCTCGATTTGCTCGCGGGAGTCCGCCCAGGCCCCGGTGGCGTCCTTGAAGCACATCCCCGTGGCCAGTTCAGTGTATTTATGCACTTTCGGAACCGCGATGCCATTGGGCCCGGTTTCGTAAGTGGTTCGCTGCCAAACCCGGTAATTGGCTCCGCGTTCAACCACCTGATAAGGGTTGGCGGCCGGGGGCGTCTGGCCGGCGGTGGCAGTTTGGCCGAAGGCCCGGTCCGGTGGGCCGCCCAAGGTCAGCCCGGCGCACAACAGTCCCAGCCACGTCATTCCTCTTGAAATCCGATTCATAATGTCTCGATTGTCGCAAAAAACCGACCCAAGTCAATAAGAAAGTATAAGTATTACTGCTGTAAATGCATATAGCTATTAGTATAATTGATGTCAAAACCGCCCCCCTAACCCGGGGACCGACTTTTTTTGTCGGCCCCGGCCCATCGCCCAAACAAATTTTTAAAAAACGCGTGTCTCTACCATACATATACGGACCAAAAGCCCTGTTCTGCCAAAAAATGTTAAAGAGTGAAAATATTTTTCGGTGTTGATCCGCTGCTGCGAAGGGGAAGCCCGCCCCTGACGGGCTGGGCACCCTCGCTACCGGCCTTGGACGCACGAACTCGGGAAACGACCGTTTCCAGCGACCGGCACCCACCCTCCACTCTCCGCGTTCTTAAGAAGCTGGCGGCATGGCTCGTTCTGCCAACCCCGCTTGCATTTTGGCGCAGCACGTCGCGCAGCGTCCTGTACTTCGGTGGCCCTCCACCGCTCCTGTCCGCCGTCTTGTCCGCCGTAGCTTTAGCGGCGGCGGATTCCGCTTTTTCGCTTTCCCGCCTTTGACCTTTTTCAGCCTCTGTGCCATGGTCACCCTCCCTTCCGCAAAAACGCAACATTATGCTCATATAATATTGACAATCGGCAAAAGCAAGCGTATTGTGAGTTTAGGATGGCGCATGAACGCATCCGGTTAAACCACATAATGTTTGTTTGAAATAGGACGAACACGCTTCCGTCACCCGTCGGGCGGTTGTGTGTCGCGGCATTGTATAAACATGCTTAAACAAGAAACAATAACAGCAACTTCTGCGCCCGGTCGGCGTTCAAGGCTAAACAAGCTTGAACAAGGTTGAAAATGAGGAAGGGCGGCGGACCACACTTGGTTCAAAGCCGTGAGCCAACCATGGAGTGCCGGCGGCGCCAAGACCTGTGGCGACGCCCCGTCACCACCCCGCTGACTGGGTCAAGGTCGGTCAAGCCCAGTCAAGCCTGGCTCTGCCGCCCGGCGCCCCGGACCCGAGACCCGAGACCCCAATCCCAAAAGAGAGGGTCAAGCCTGGTCAAGGTCGGTCAAGCCTTTCACTATCACCGAAGCAAGCATATGACGTCCGCCCTCATTCCGGCCTTCTCCTCCGCCTTCGCTGGCGCTACGGCGCGACAAGCCGGGGGAAGGGGAACGCTTCGGCCGGCTCACCCGCCCACGCCGGCGTATTCTTCATCCACTTTCAGGTCGAGCCCCAGGAGAATGTAATCATGCGGCACCGCTTTCATATCGAGCACATAATCCTCTTGGTGCATCAGATAGCGGAAGCCGAGATCCTCCAGCGCGCGGATGGCGACCTTGCGCTCGCCATTGACTTCGCATTCCAGCTTGCTCAGGCCCAGGGCCCGGGCGATTTCGATCTGCTCGGTCAGCAGAATTTTCGCCACATCCCGGCCGCGGTAATTGGGATGCGTCAAAACCGTGATCAGCCCGATATGCCGCTTCCAGCCGCCGGGGCGCGGGTGCAGGGTGGTCTCGCCGATGATCTTCTGACCGTGCCACATGAGCAATACCTGGTTCTCCGCAAAATCCGGGTGGTGAAACCACGCCTTGAAGTGGGTCGGATCAAAGATGGGTGGCTTGATGAACAAACGCTCCTCCTCGGGCACCGTGACGAAAAATTTGTGGAGGCGGATTTCATCGCGACGGGCCAGGGGACGGATGCTGACCGGAGTGCCGTCGCGGAGTTTGGAAGCCACGGGGAACTTTTCCAAAGCGTATTCCAACCGAATGGTGGAATCATTAACGGTTTTGTTCTTTTTCACATGGTAATATTAGCCAGGCTGACCAAAACCGGCCAACCGGAATTTGGTGGTTTTCTGGCTTTAATTGCCATGTCACCCCGGGCGCCGGGGGGCGTAACCATGGGCGTAAAACCATTCGACCGCATCGGCGAGAGCCTGGCGCGGCGGGGTCTGGGGCAGCCCCAGCTCGCGGATGGCTTTGGCGGGATTGAACCACATTTTATATTTCGCCATGCGAACACCGGCCAGCGGGGCTTTGGGCGGACGGTGAGTCAGCTTCGAAAAGCTTTCGCTGACATGGGCGGCGGCCAGGGCGACCCAGTAGGGCACTTGCATCGTGGGCGCGGGGACGCCGGTGATTTCCGCCAGCGCCGCCAAAGTGGCCTGCATGGTCCAATTGCCGTCGGCATGGCCCAAAATGTAGCGCTCGCCCACGGTCCCCTGTTCGGCCGCCCGGATGTGGCCGGCGGCGACATCCCGCACATGCACCCAATTCAAACCGGTGTCCAGATAAGCGGGCAGTTTGCGATTCAAAAAATCCACGATGATCTGGCCCGTCGGCGTGGGTTTGACGTCACGCGGACCGATGGGGGTGCTGGGATTGACGATGACAATCGGCAGGCCTTCGCGCACCAGTTCCAAGGCGACTTGTTCCGCGCGCCATTTGGACAGTTTGTAGTGGTTGCGCATCTGGGTTTCGGCCACGGGCGTGGCTTCATCCGTGGGGAGAATGCGCCCATCGGGTTGGGGCCGGGGCAAACCAATGCAACCGACCGTGCTCGTGTAAACAATGCGGGTGCAACCGGCGCGTGCGGCGGCGGTGAGGACATGGCGGGTGCCCTCGACATTGGCCTGATACATGGGCCGGTAGTCCGGCAACCACAGGTGATAACTGGCGGCCACGTGAAAACACCAGTCGCAGCCGCGCATTTCGCGTTCCAGCTTCCCGGGGTCGGAGACATCCCCCGCGACGCGCTCGAATTCCAAGCCGGCCAGGCCGCGCTCATCGGCCCCGGGACGCAGCAAGGCGCGGACCTGATGCCCCCGGGCGGCGAGTTCGCCCACCAGGTTGGCACCGACAAAACCGGAGGCTCCGGTGACAAAACATTTCATAAGCGGTCGTCCGCCCGGAATTTTGCGGGAAGAACCGGTCGGAGACCATAAAATATTTTACCGCCCCCCGCTTGACTTGGGGGGGCGGTTTGGGAAAAACTGGGCTAGGATATGACGGCCAAGAACAATCCCAAAAAAAAGTCCGGGCGCGCCCTCCAGCGAGACTTGGACACGACCATCGAGTTCCTCGCGGGCATCGTGCGGCGCGATCCCAATTATGTGGATGCGTTGCAATTACTGGGCGATCATTACACCCAGCGCGGGCTGTTTCAAGAGGGGTTGAAAGTGGACGAGCGGCTCGCCCAGCTCGAACCGGAGAGTTCGCTGGTTTTTTACAACCTGGCCTGCAGTTATTCCCTCACCGACCAGTTTGACCGGGCGGTGGCGGCCCTGGATCGGGCGCTGGAATTGGGGTATCGTGATTTTGCCTGGATGGCCCGGGATCCGGATTTGAAAAAACTGCGCAAACAGCCGGCCTACGAGGAAATCCGGGAAAAAGTCCGGGCGTTGAAGGTCAAAGACCGCTGAAATCAAGGGCATGAATGTCATTCAAGGCGGTCGCGCCCGATCTCAGCGCACGGTCGCCTTCGACCGGGAAACCAACGCCGTTTTGTTGATCGAACAGCAGTTGTTGCCGCATGAATTTAAAATCGTGGCCGTGAAAAATTTCCGGGCCACGGCGGCAGCCATCCGCACGATGGTGGTGCGGGGGGCCGGCGCCATCGGGGCCACGGCGGCTTACGGACTGGCCCAGGGGGCGCTGGCATTTCGGGGCGCCGACCCGCAGAAATTTTCCACACACGTGGAAACCGTTTACCAAACCCTCAAACAGGCGCGCCCCACGGCGGTGGATCCCGTGAATGCGATGAATGAGGTGCGAACGGCGATGCTCCCGGGCAAAACCGTGGCCGAACAACAGGCCCTGGCGTTGGCGGCGGCGGAGGAATTCGCCAATAACGATGTGGCGCACTGCCGGGCCATCGGCGTCCACGGGGCAAAACTCATCCGCAACGGAATGCGGATCCTGACGCATTGCAACGCCGGCTGGCTGGCCTTTGTGGATGTCGGGTCCGCCACGGCTCCGATGTATGCCGCGCAGGCCCAAGGCAAAAAGTTCCATGTGTTCTGTGATGAAACCCGGCCGCGCTCGCAAGGGGCGACCCTGACCGCCTGGGAACTGGCCCAGCAAAAAATCCCGCACCAGATCATCGCGGACAACGCCGCCGGGCACCTGATGCAACGGGGGGAAATTGACTTGGTGATCGTGGGCAGCGACCGGGTGCTGGGCCGCACGGGTGAAGTGGCGAATAAAATCGGCACCTACACCAAGGCGGTTTTGGCCGCCCGCCACAAGATTCCCTTTTATGTGGCGATCCCGCTGTCCACCATTGATTGGAACCTGAAGCGCGGCTTGGACATTCCCATCGAGGAACGGGAGGAAGCTGAAGTGCTGGGGGCGTGGGGGGTGAACGGGGCCGGCAAACGGCAATACCTTCGCGTGGCCAATCCGACGAGCGGGGCGCGGAATCCGGGGTTTGACGTGACGCCGCCCGACTTAATCACCGGCATCATCACCCCGCTGGGCATCCTCGCGCCAACAGAGTTGTGGAAACGGCGGAAGAATCTGGGTGGCACCGATTGATCCGGTGAACTCCGGAATTCAGCAACGGTTTGATCAAAAAATGATTTTCGGCAGAAAACTTGAACTTGCTTCCGGCCCGAAACAAATCTAGGCTGGCGGTTCAGTGATGGCGGGGTAGCCAAGTGGTAAGGCAGGGCTCTGCAAAAGCCTCATCCGTCGGTTCGATTCCGACCCTCGCCTCCAATTCTAACTGTAATTGCAGCAACGGTTTAGGAGGTCGGTGGTCCCAACGGACACCAGTTTCACCACTCCGTCAGAACTCAGCTTAGCCGGCGTTAACCCGCCCACTACTCGCTGAGTCCTTCGGGATGGCCTCGTTTACCTTCGCGGTTGCGTGAAAACCATGAACCCACGTTACCGTTTGATTCAACGGCCTCCGGGGCGGCATGTGCTATTGCGTGGACAAAGTCACCGGCAAGCGCACCAGCCAGCAAACCGCCGACGCCGACGAGGCCCGCCAGATCATCAATGCCCGCAACCAGGCCATACGCCAGCCGGGGCTTAAGCGAGGGTTGCTCCAGTGACCTTGATTGCCTTGGCAATTTCTGGCATACGCGGCAATGCATTATGCCATACAAAAACTATCAACATCGTGCGGGAGATTTTCGCGCGACGAAAAAAGCGAGCGCCACCATGGCCAGCGCCACAACGGCGGTGCCGCCGAAGATGACGTTCAAATTCAACCCCGCTCGCGTCTGCATGGGGCCGACACCGAAAGCGGCAATACCATAGCCGAGTTGGTAGAAAGCAATCAGGCCACCCGCCACCGAAGTGGAGATGGTCTTCAGCTCCTTTTGGGCAAAACTGATGGTCAGCGGCAGCAGCGCCGAACAGCCGAGTCCCGCCAGCGCAAACGCCAAAATGCCCAAGCACGCGTTCGTTTTCGGCGCCCCGGCGCTGGCGACCAATGCGGCCGTGACGATCAACGGAATGACCCGGCAGACCATGGGTTCGGGAAACCATTTTTTGGTGAGGGCGAAAAGGATGCGTCCGGCCGTCACCATCCCCCAAAAAATCGCCAGGGCGAGCGACGCGATGGAGGCCTTTGCCCCAAAATGTTTGGTCATGTAAGGCACGGCCCAGTTGCCATTCATGGTTTCGCAAACACCGTAAAGCAGGGCAAACGCCGCAAAAACCCAAAACCGCGCCGGTAATTTGCTTTTGCCCTGGTGCGTGTGCGCGGCGGGGGACGCGGCCCGGACATTCAGGGACAGGCGGGAGCCAAACAGCAGGAGTCCAATAATCAGGGTTCCCACAACCAAAGGCAGCCCCCACCAAATGCCCAGTCCCACAAACAGCGCGACCATCACGGGCGCCAGGGCCGTTCCCGACCCCAAAAGGGCGTTAAGCCCCAGCACGGCCTTGTCCATTTTTTTGGGGAAGAAGGCCGCGGCCAGCGTATTGAGCGCCGGCACGGTGAAACCAAAGCCAATCCCGAGGCACGCGGTGGCGGCCAGCAAAACGGCATAGGCCATTGAAGGTTCCCGCATCACCAACCGGCTCACGACGAGCAGGGTCATGGCCAGAAGATTGGCGAACAGCCCAAACAGGAAAATGCGCTTGGTTCCGAGGCGTTTGCTCAGTCCCGCCTCCAGCAGTGATGAAATAATGGCCAGGACGGCCTGCGGCACAAACAGTCCGCCGTATTCGGAGTTCGACAGCCCAAAGTCGCGGGGATTCGTGAATACGGCGCTCGTCGCCGGAAAGGTGACCAGCGCCACGCCTTGAACCAAGCCGGCGGCATACACGGTTATGATTTCGCGGCGTTGCGCCATTTTGAGTTTTACTTGAGACGTTGGAGAAGGTGGTCACCGACGCGCAACGCGTTGGCGATGATGGTGAGCGACGGATTGACCGCGCCGCAGGACGGAAAGAAAGAAGCATCCACCACATAGAGGTTGTCAATGTCGTGCGCGCGGCAGTCGAGATTGAGCACGGAGGTTTTCGAATCCGGCCCGAACCGGCAGGTGCCGTTCTGATGTCCGACGCCTTCCAGCGGAATGGATTTCTTAAGGTAAAATTCTTCCGGCACACGGGTGTGTCCTCCATCCACGGTCTTCAACACATCCTTCCAGCGTGAGGTTAATCGCTGAAAAGCCTGCTCATTGTTGGGCGTGTAATCGAGCTGGATGCCTTTTCCGGTGATCCATCGGACGCGGTTCTGGTGGCTGGGCAAATCTTCCGTTGTGAGCCACCACGGGACCGAATGGGACTTCAATGTTTTCAAGACGAGGTCCGGCGTGATGGCCGGGGCCTCGCCTTTCATCATCTCCCATTTGAAAGACCCGACCAGTTGAATTCCCCCCATCGGATACGGGAAGTCTTTTTCGCCGAAGTAGAAGTCATTCAACGCAATGGTCTTCATGTATTTGCTGGGGTTTGGCTTCAACCCAATCGAGAGCACAATGGCGGCTTTGTGAAACATGAAGTTCCGCCCGACCAGGTCCGAGCTGTTGGCGAGCCCGGTGGGGTGGGCAGTGTTGGCGCTGCGAAGGAGCAGCGCGGCCGAGTTGATGGCCCCGCAGGCCACGACCACGATGGCGGCGGTAAAGGTTTCCTGGCGGTGTCCGCCGTCGAACTCAACCTCGACGCCCGTGATTTCCGAGCCGGTGGCATTCGTGGTGAGCTTGCTTGCATAAGCGCCGGTGAGCAGCGTGATGTTGGGCCGTTCAACGATGGGACGGATGCAATTATTGTCCGCATCCGATTTGGCTTCCACCAGGCACGGGAAACCGTCGCAGGTGTCACAGCGAATACACTGGCTTTGCCAGCGCACCCGCTCGTTGAGTTTAATGCCGACGGGACAGGGAAAGGGATGATGTCCGCCCGCCTTTAGTTCATCGAAAAGCTCCTGAATGCGCGGCTCGTGACTGACGGGTGGATGCGGATATGGGTGGCTGGTGGGCGGCTCCGTCGGATCAGTGCCGCGCTCGCCATGCGCTTGATAAAGCAGTTCGGCCTCATCGTAATAAGACTGGTAGTCGCGGTATTTCAATGGCCACGCCGGCGAAATGCCGTCCTGATGCCGCACTTCCTCAAAGTCTCGTTCCCGCAAGCGAAAGAGCGCCGCGCCATACACTTTGGTATTGCCGCCGACCCAATAGGCCGTCTGTGGATGAAGGGGTTTGCCTTCGCTGTCCTGCCAGACTTCGTCCGTGTGGTAACGGTTTTCCAGAAAGACGGCCTTGGTTTCCCAATTCTCCTTTTCTTGCGGCAGAAAAGTTCCTCGTTCGAGGATGAGAATCCGCCGGCCGCTGGGGGCGAGCCGTTGGGCGAGCGCGCCTCCGCCGGCTCCCGTGCCGATGATGATGATATCGTAAGGCTCCATGGAATTTTACCGCGCCGGATCACTTTCGGATTAACGGCAAGGACAGCCGCCGGTGGGGGTGTTTGGGCAGCATGGGTTCAGGGCGCGCGGCGGGTGATTTGCGGTTTTTTTGCATCACCGGCCGGTCCGGACTTGATTCGCCGGACGTGACGGTGACGGCATAATTTTGTCCCTCCCAGCGCGGACCTTCCTTCCAGCAAAAGGTGAATTCGATCACTGAACCGACCGACAATTTCTCCGTGGGAAGATCAGCGAACCACAGATTCAACACCTCGAGACGAGTGGCCTCCGTTTTGTTGGTGTTCGACCAGGCATTGGCGGTCCAGACGACCGTTGAATCGTTGGCAACGACGAGGCGCAGGATCTTGCCCCGGGGCAGTTGGCAGATCGAGTGGCCGGGGCTCCAAATTTCATGCGAATTCCCGGCGCGGCTGACAACATAACGCTGGAAGACCGGTTCAACGCGATCAAAGCACACCCCGTCATAGGCACTGCGAACCAGCGACAAGTATTCCGCATGGGCCCAGCACAACGGCATCGCCGAGCCGGTGGGGCCACCGAACTTCAGGCACGTCTCCGGCAGGGTGGGCGCGTCCCAGAGCTGTTCCGGCAGCATGCCGCCCGCATTGGCGAATTTCTCCAGCGTCTCAATAAACGGCAGGGGATCGCGTCCGGCCGCCAGTTCGTAATGACCGCGTTCGCCGGTCAGAATCGGCCAGGACCGGCCGACGCCCTTCCCGTTGAAGGCGCCCCCGTCGTCCTTTTGGCCGTAACCATCATGATTGTAGCGGCGCCAGCACGGGCCCTGCGGCAGGTCGTGTTTGAGCACGTGATCAATGACCGCGACGGAATTCACAATCAGCGGATCATCCGCCGCCCGCACCCCCAGCCGGACCAATTGGAGAAAATCCCCGCCCACAATGTTTCGGGCCGGATGTTCGCCGCCGCCGTTGGCAATCTGGATGACCGCCGTATTGGGATTAACCTTGCCACCGGCCTGTCCCGGGATGGCCGGAGTGATGCGCACATAATATCTGGGTTTGCCCGGCAGGAGCTCACCCTGGTCAGTGACCATCCACGCCTCGAGATGCGCGGAAAGCCAGTCGGCATGGGCGAGCAGGAAATCCGCCGTGACGGTCTCCTTTCGGTCCCGCGCAAATTCGGCCGCACAAACCAGCGCCGCAATCATCGTCGCGAGGGTCGAAGGCGAATAACCGGCATTTTCCTCCCATCGTTCCTGCGCGGTGACCGGCCCGTGAAGAATCAAGTAGGCCGCCGCGCGGGTGACCAAAATCCAGGGATCAAAGTCCCGGAGCGCATTGGCCCTGCGCAGCCGCCACGCGAGCAAGATGGGCACGGCCACTTCATCCATTTGAACCCCCTCCCAAAAAGGTTTGCCCGTGACCGAACTATTTTGGGGCTGGCAGCCATTAACATCCTGGACGCACGCCAGCCAGATGAGGGCGCGCAATGCCGATTCAGTCCGCCCACAGGCGAGCAGCGCCGTCGCCGATTGCACCATGTCACGGGTCCAGACCAGATGATATCCGCCCCGATCACAATCGTCCTTGGTTTCGCCCCACGGAATGCTGAGCGACGCGACGAACGCCCCCGGAAACGTCTTGTCTTCGTGGGCCAGTAAAACACACAGGCTCAGTCGGGCCAGGTGGCCGCCATCTTTGGTATGGGCGCCCAAGTCGCAATCGGACCGGGTCCGTTGCCATTGGCTCACATACTTTTCACGCTGTTCCCGGAAAGGGGTGGCCAACGATTGCAGCAACTGGGTCGAGGCGGTTTGGACGTTCGGACCGAACGCCAGGGCGACGATGAACTCCATCCCGTGGGACAAGTCAATCTCGCCCGTCAGCGCAATATTGCCTTGGTCCGCCTGTTCAAACTCCCAGTCCATCTTGAAATGGTGCATCAGGTCCTGCCAGCCATCGCTGTGACCGACATAGCCGACGGAGCGCCGCGTAAAATCGGGGGCGCAACCAAAAACCATGCATATATTCTCGCGTGAGGCCTCGAAAAACTTGCGGTCCGCGGTGTTATTCCAGCGCGCCGAATTCTGCCGCCCCGTGCCCTTCAGGTGCGGAGCCAGCAGCGCATAGAGATGCAGCTTGCCGCGCAGGGCCGGGTCCAGGATTTCCAGCCGGGTGTGCATCAGTAAAACCGATGAATGCGGTTCGCCGATGATCTCCTTGACGAGACGATAGCGGCCCTGGCGGTCCGAGTTGGTGAGCCGGTAAAGCAGGGACCCATGTTCCGGATATTCGGTCAGGTGATCCAGATCACGCTTTTCCTCATGGCAAAATGTTTCGCCATCGGTGATGAGGAATTGCAGATCGCGGGTGTTGGGCGTGTCCACGTGGGGATAATAAACCTCGTTCACGACGCCGTGACTCAGCGTGAACCAGAGGCGGGAACTGGCATTATACGCGGTCCCGATGCCGTCCTTGGCGCTGGACGTCCAGTGCGGTTTGATGCCGGGCGCGCCCGGCGCGTTAGGATTTGATGGGGTCATAATGAACTTCGTTGGTTGGTTTAAGGATCAGCCGCCATGCGAAAAATCCGGATAATCGGTCATGCCCCCGTCCACAAAAATCGTGCGTCCGGTCACATAAGAGGCCGCGTCCGAAACGAGCACCACGACCATGCGGGCGATTTCGTCCGGCTCGCCAATTCGTTTCAGCGGGATTTTCTCCAGCAAATCCTGCATGCGCTTGGGATTGCTCCAGACGGAGCGGTTGATGGGGGTTTTGATCGCCCCGGGGCCCACCGCCAGCACCCGCACCCCATGCGGTGCGGCTTCCTGGGCGAGGGTCTTGGTCAACATGCTGATGGCCGCCTTGCTGGCCGTGTAGGCGCTGTGTTTGGACCAGGCGATGACCTCATGCACCGAAGTGGTGTTCAGCACGACGCCGCTTTTCTGTGGCACCATGCGCTTCAGGGCTTCGTGCGCACAGTAGAAGGTGCCAAACAAATTCACCTCGAGCACTTTTCGCCAGGCGACGATATCAGCCTTCCAGCCCAGGGCGCTCGCGCCGTCAATGCCGGCGTTGTTAATGAGAATATCAATCCCGCCCCACGCCGCATCCATCTGCCGGAATAACTTCGCGACCGCCTGGGGATCCGAAATGTCCGCTTGAAGGGCCATGGCGTCACCCTGCTTCTGTTGGATCATTTTTACGAGGGCGTCGGCCGCCTTCGCATGGCCCATGTAATTTATCACCACTTTGGCGCCGGCTTCGCCCAGCGCCAGCGCAATCGCCGCCCCGAGTCCCGAATTGCCGCCCGTGACCAGGGCGCGTTTGCCTGCCAGACTGATATTCATTTTCGTCCTTGGGGTTGATTATTTGGCGGTGGCCCGGTTGCCCTTGGCATCCGGTGAATGTTTTGGTGTCAGCCGAAACTGAACAATATTCGGTGGAAAAGGGATGCTGACCGCCCAGCTTGCGGCCACTTCCAACTTGCGACTGAAGGTGGGCAGCTTCATCAGATAGATTCCCCGCCATAAAAGCCACGCGAGGAAACCCGACAGCTTGACGCCATAAATGACCGCCACCGCGTTACGATGACCAATGGCGGCGAGGAGCCCCCGGGGATGATAATTGAATGGTTTGGTTTTATTGCCGCGCAAGGTCAGTTGGAGATTCTCCGCCAATTGGGCGGCCTGCTGGACGGCGAATTGCGCGGTCGCCGGGCACGCATGACCGTCATGGGCGTTGGGGACAAGGGAGCAATCGCCGAGCGCCCAGAGATTGGCCGTGCCTTTGGCCTTCATGTCCGGATCGGTTTCCAACCGGCCTTTTTGCAGCGGCAGACCCAGGTCTTTGATCAAGGGATGCGTCTCCGTGCCCGCGGTGCAGACAATCAATCCGGTCTCGATCCGCTCATCCGAAGTGAGCTGCACGGCGACGGAGTCAATCTTCCTGGCCGACGTTTCCAGTCGCACTTTGATGCCATTCAGCCGAAGCTTCTGCACCGTGAACTTGGACAATGATTCGTGATGCAACTCCGGCAGCAGGTGCTTTCCTTTTTGTAATAAAACAACGTGCGGGGTTTGCCGCTGCAACTCGGGATAGAATCGGTGAATCGCGCGCATCAAGTCGGCAATATGCCCCGCGACCTCCACGCCGCTGAAACCGCCGCCGATGACCACCACCGTGAGCAGCCGCTGGCGCTCGGCCGCATCGGTTTCGGTGGCGGCGGTTTCGAAGTTGCCGATCAAGTCATTGCCCATCACGATCGCATCAATGACGGTTTTCAAGGCATAACCCCGCGCCGCCAGCCCCGGAATCTCCTCCAAATTGGCCGCCGCCCCGCAGGCAAACACCAAATGCGTGTAACCGATGGAGGCCGCCGTTCCGTCCCCGCGGAAATAATGCGCCTCGTTGTGCTCCCGGTCAATCCGGCTGACCCGCGCTTCCAGCCATTGGGTTCGCCGGGTCAACTGCCGGCCGGGCACCACGACATGCAGGGGCGAAATGGTTCGGCCCACCACTTCCGGGAGCATGGGGGTAAATACCAGATGATTATCCGCGCTTAAAACAATAATTTCCACGCCCTCCGGCAACCGGCGTTCGAGGCGTTGAGCCAGGGTGACGCCGGCAAATCCGCCGCCCACAATCACAATTCTTTTGAAAAGTTCAGGCACAGGGGCCGTTTTTGGTTTCATCGTCCAATCGTCGCGGCGAACCCCGATCCGCAATCCGGTGAAAATAGTTTCATGTGGGCGTTAAAAAATAAATGGAGCAAACATTTCACGACTTTGCAGCTTATGACGTTCCGGCACCTTCCCTCATAAAGACACTTATTGCCGCATGGCGGTGATAAGCTTCAAGTGCTCCTCCAACTGCGGGAGGGATTTATCCGCGAAGCTTTTTACGTCGGGGTCGCTCGTTGCGGCGGATTCGGCTTTAAATGCCTTGACCGCCTTTTTGTGCCCTTTGAACATTCCGGAAACGTAGGCGCGGTCAAACTCCGAACCCGTGAGCGCCGTCAGTTTGTCCACCATCATCTGGTTGCCGGCATCCAAAGCGGCCGGCAACACCACATTTTTTTGTGCCGCCAGCCTCTTGAGGTCGTCGTTGATGGCCGTATGGTCCTCCACCATCCGCCGGCCGAAATTCTGCACCTCCTCGCGCCGGCCATTCCGAATGGCGATTCCGCCCAGTTTAATCTCGGTAAGGTTGATTTGTGCGGCCGCCACCATGAAATCTTGATCCGACCTTGAAACCGCCGCATCCGCCCTGGCGCGGGGCGCAAAGCAGGCCAACGCCGCCAGCGCCAGGACCAGCGTGGCGGCCGTTGAGCCGATGAGAAGTTTCGCATACTTTAGCGGATTTAGTTCGAGCGCATTTTTGGCATTATTATTCATAAATGATTAATGGGCTGCCGGAGTTTTTTGTGTGTCAGCGTAACTTGACGGGTCGCCTTGGGCATGATGAGGCTTCATTTGGTTTCGACGGTCTTTTTGTCAGATGGCGGGATGGCGGGCGGCACGTTGAGGCCGAGGGCGGCGCTCAAATCAATTTCATGGTCCTGTTCCTGCACGATGATCGCCCGCAGCGTCTCGCTTAACCCAAATTCCCCCGGCGCCTCCGCCTGCCGGATGCGCTCACGGTAACGTCCGGCGGAGACCCTGTCAAACCAGGGAACTCGCCTTATCCTCACGGATTTCCTGCTTCTCCTTGTTATCCGAACATTTTGAATCATTTTCAGAATCGCAACCGGAGGTTTTTTTGCTTGAAACTGCGCGGCCCATGCGCACCGCGCCGGGGTTCTTGGTTTTGTCGCTGGGTTTGTCGGCTTGTATGGTTTTCATATTTTGAACAATTTTAATTATTATTTTTATTTAATAATGCCTGATCATACCATGCCCTGGCTCGGTTCCAATGGGGTCTTCACCCCATGGCGCGGCATAATCGCATGCATCCGCTTGAAAGTTCCCGCGATTTCAAAACTCAGGGCCCGGGGATTTTTCTGGTTTCGAGGAACGCCACCAAGGCGTCCATTTCCGCCGGGGTGAGATTCCCCGCATACGCCGGCATGTTCACCGCTCCGTTGGCGATTCGCAAAATCATCTGATTTTCCGACAACCGGCCCGCCACATCGGTTAAATCCGGCCCCCGGCGGCCGCCGTCATCGCCGATCAAATGACAGTTTATGCAGCCCTTGTCGTGAAATAATTGGCCGCCGAGGAAAACCGGGCCGTTCGTCGCACCCACCACGGACGCTGACAATGGTGGGGCCGTGAAATTCGGCGACCAGGGCGAGTCCACGCCTTCCAACCACAATGTCGCGATCATCACCACGATCATCACCACGACGGCGACCGCCCAGGGCCGCCGCCGCAGGCTGCGCTCGCCGCGATTAAAAATAAACGGCAGCCCCATTAGAATGATTCCCACGAGCAGCGGCCCATAAACCAGCACATATTGTTCCGTTCCGTGCGGCAACAGGGCGAGCACCGCAAAATACCACATAAAATACCAATCCGGCCGCGGAGTGGCGTCAATGATGCTCGGGTCGGGTGGTTTTCCCAATGGCGGCGCGCCGGAAACCAACGCCAGCACCGCGATGACCACGATCATCGTGACGCAAAAGACCGTATCGCGCCACGCTGCATCCGGCCAGAAGGGCCGCCCCTTTTTTTTGATCAGTTCCTGGTATTCCCGGCGGTAGGTCTTGGGGTCAACCGGTTGGCCGGCTTTGGGCGGCTCGGAAATGCCGTGGCGCAGGACGAGCCAGAGATGCAGCCCGACAAAGGCAAAGATAAAGCCGGGCATGATGAAAACGTGAATCGCAAAAAACCGGGTGAAAGTGGCGCCGCCAACCGTGTCGCCGCCCATAATGAAATGCCCGAGCGATTGGCCGATGAACGGCGCCCGCCCGGCTTGTTCCGCCGCCACGACCACGGTCCAAACGGCGTTTTGATCCCCGCGCAAGAGCTGACCGGTAAACCCCATGGCCAAAGTAAAGGCCAGCAGCAGCACGCCCGTCGCCCAGTTCAGTTCCCGGGGAAACTTGTATGCGCCGGCCAAAAAAACCTGCGCCATGTGCAGGCCGACCATCAGGACCATGGCCGACGCGCCGTAGTAATGGAGGCCGCGTAGAAAATGTCCAAACGGCGCCTCAGCGCTGATGAAATGAAGCGTCGCGTAGGCCTCGCCGGCCGAGGGGATGTAGGAAAAGGCCAGGGCAATGCCGGTGACCACTTGCACCATGAAGGCGCACAGGGTGGCGCCGCCGAAGACATACCACCATTTGGCGTCCGGCGGCACGAGATGCCGCGCCGTCCGGCCGATCATTTCGGGCAGGCCGGTGCGGTCCTCCAGCCAATCCCAGACTTGATGGAAAATTCGCCTTAACATTCTTTATTGGGTGATGGGAACAGGCGACGTTTGAATCTGCACGTCGCCATCTTTCACCCGCACGGGATAGCGTGGCAAGGGCAACGGCGGCGGCCCGGCGGCGACGGTGCCATCCGCGTAATAGACCCCGCCGTGGCAGGGGCACATGAACAGATTGGCCTTGGGGAGCCACCGCACCGGACACCCCAGGTGCGTGCAATTAATGGAAAACGCAATGAAGCTGTCGGCGTTCTCGCGGCGCAACCAGGCGGCGCTTTTCGCCGTCACCCCCGCCCAGGGCAATGGCGCCGCGTCCTCATATTCCACCGCCACCGTTTCCCCCACCTTAAAGCCCTGCGCTTTGCCGACCGAACGCCAGACTTCCCGTTGGCGTTGAAAAAACGGCGCGACAATGAATCCCACCACGGGGAAGGCCACGATCAAGGCGCCGACACTGCCGACGGCCAGACTGAAGCGCGCCAGAAATTTTCGCCGCGATAGTTCTTCCGGCGAAGCCAGACAGTGGTTCCCGCCCGCCTCAGGGTTTGGATCTTTCATGGCGAATTTCCCGAATCCAGCCGGCGATGGCCCCGGCAAAAACGACCAAACCAACCCCGGTGATGATGAGGGAGGTAACCAGGCCCCATAACAAGCAGGTGATGCCCATGGCCAGTGTCGCCGGCCAAACACAGGGCTCCGGAAGCGATTGCGGTTGCGGGATGTTCCATCCCGGCGGCAATTCCGGCGGGGAAGGTTGGGGATGATCAGAGTCCATGTGGTTTTTCGATGAGGGTGGGTTGGGTGGCGGCGGCGGGTGCGGATTCGGGGCCGGGTTCACGATACCAGCGGACGAGCAATCCGAGGATGCCAAAAAAATAAATCAGACATGCGGGCACCCACATCAACAGGCCGCCCAATTGCTGATCTTTGGCGGGCGTTAATCCCCATTGATCTTGAATGAGCGGCAGAATGCCCAGCCGGTCCAGGGGGTGCAAATAGATCGAGCAGACCTCCACCGGCGAGAAAGTGATGATGATTCCCAGCAGGGTGCATCCCAGGCAGGCGGTGAACAGATAAATCATGCCCGCCGGCGGTGCCAGCCGTTGGCCGGTCCGTGGTCCAATGATGGGCCACCAAAAGGCGAGGCCCATCCCCAGCAACGAGGCGGATTGCAGATGGTGGACCCAGACGTTCGACCCGGCGGCGTTGCACAGGGTGGGCGCATGCCACAGCCACATGCCGCCGACCCCCATCAGCCAGGTCGCCACCGGCGGGCGCAAAATCCAGTTTGCCCAACGCCACCGGCCATTCTCCAAGTCCTGGGGCGCCGTCCGGCCCGACCACCCCAGCAAAATCAACAGCGGCACAATCAGCAGCAACAGCAGATGTTGGAGCATGTGAGCGCTGAACAAATAGCCATCCGCCAGCGCGTCGAGCGGGGAGCACAGGGTCACGAAAAACACGGCTGCGGCCAACAGGAGCCAGGCCGT
>Ga0302197_10002129_pt1 | contig 18549 bp, 16 predicted proteins | sample II_Bog_N2_1_FD_193526 | JGI IMG/M metagenome (GOLD analysis project Ga0302197, IMG submission 193526) | Peat permafrost microbial communities from Stordalen Mire near Abisko, Sweden - II_Bog_N2_1 | ecosystem: Environmental > Terrestrial > Soil > Wetlands > Peat | place: Sweden: Abisko...
AGCTCCAAAATGTTTTATATGCTGAAAAGAAACATAGCTTGCTAATCATCTTGCAAGGTATGGACGCGGCAGGCAAAGATGGAACTATCAGTCATGTGTTTTCATACATGAATCCTATGGGTGTAAATGTAAAAGCATTTAAAGAGCCGACTCCGGAGGAAAAGGAACATGATTTTTTATGGAGGGTTCATCCGCATGCCCCTGCTAAAGGTATGATAGAAATATTTAACCGCTCCCATTATGAAGATATACTTGTGCCTACAGTGCATAAAACAGTAGAAAAGAAAATTCTTGAAAGGCGCTATGACATTATTAACAACTTTGAGCAAAATCTGACTGACGATGGCACTGTTATTTTAAAGTTTTTTCTTAACATATCTAAAAAAGAGCAAAAAGAACGAATACAAGAAAGGCTTACAATTCCTGAAAAAAAATGGAAATATGACCCGGCAGATACGGCAGAGGAACATAATTGGGATGCCTACATGGATTTATATGAAAAAATATTTGAACGATGCGGGCCGCATCTTCCTTGGCTAATCGTTCCTGCCGACTTCAAATGGTACAGAAATTATTTTATTGCAAAGGAAATTGTGAAAACATTGAAATCACTGAAGATGAAATACCCCGAATAAAAAACAACCAATAGCTAAAAAGCATACTTTAGTATTTTATTAATTTGAAAATAATGTACAACGATCTACTGCAAGACATTCCTCCGGATCTTATCCACTTTGTGCTTGTGGTTGTTTTCTCTTTGTTAATTGGGCTGGAACAAAGAAGGCACTATATTAATCAACCCACTGAAACCGTTTTTGGGACAGACCGCACATTTACACTTATAGGGATAGCCGGTTTTATTTTATACCTAATCAATCCCCAAGGCCTCCTGCCTTTTATTTTCGGTGGAATAATAATTGGGGGATTATTGGCTATATATTATTTCCAAAAAATTAAAATACACCAGCTTTTCGGAATGACCTCCCTGGTAACCGCTTTAATAACTTATTCGCTGGGCCCGCTTATTTATACCCAGCCCAAATGGCTTGTAATTTTGATAGTAGTATGTGTCTTGATACTTTCGGAAATAAAAGAAACGTTACTGAATTTTTCCAAAAAATTCGACAATACAGAGTTTCTTACACTGGCAAAATTCTTAATATTAGCAGGCGTTATATTACCTCTGCTGCCCGATCAGCCTATTTCTGACACACTTAATTTTTCACCTTACAAATTTTGGCTGGCCATTGTATTAATATCGGCTATTTCATACATTAGTTACTTATTACGTAAATTTATTTTTCCTGACAAGGGTATATTACTCACAGGTTTACTTGGAGGGCTTTACAGCAGCACCGCCACCATAGTAATACTGGCGAGAAAGAGCCGGGAAGATATAGCAGGAAACAGGATAATTGCCGCTATGTTTCTTGCTATTACAATGATGTATTTGCGTTTATTCATATTGGCTGCATTTTTCAATATGGCTGTAGCTATGAAGCTATTACCCTATTTTATTGTGCTTATTATACTCTGTACGTTAATCGCAATTTATTTCAGTCTGATTAAAAAAACCTCCATTGGCACAGGCAATGAATCGTTGCCAAAAGAAATCCATCAAAACCCCCTCGAGTTTAAAACAGCTGTTGTTTTTGGAGGCTTATTTATTCTGTTTGCGCTGATAACCGGTTTTGTGGTTGGGCATTATGGTGCACATGGCGCCCAAACGCTGGCTTTAATGGTAGGGGTAACAGACATCGATCCCTTTATCCTTAATCTTTTTCAAGGTAAATTTAATTTGGATGCTATGGTTATCACCCTTGCTGTATTAAATGCCATAACCAGCAACAACATACTGAAAATGATATACGCCCTTTTCCTTTCCGAAAAATCGTTACGAAAAGAAATATTTATCAGTTTTTCAATTCTTATTGCGGCAGGTATTGTAGCTGTGTTCGTATAGGTAATAGATAACATTAGTTTAATTGCAATCTTATATATTTGTGCCTCCCCATTGTTTTATTAAACCTTAAAATATCGTTATGAGCACAAAAAAAGTTTCTTTAAAAGTTAGTGATGGCTCTGAAATGGGCGCCTATGTTTCCATACCCGAAGGCAAAGGACCATTTCCCGGCGTTATTGTTTTTCAGGAAGCATTTGGTGTTAATCCGCATATGCGCCATGTAGCCGACTGGATTGCCCAAGAGGGCTATGTAGCTATTTGCCCTGCTCTATTTCATCGTACCGCAGGAGATGCAGAATTCCCTTATGGTGACTTCAATCTGGTTGCACCACATTATCAAGCTATCACTCCCGAAGGACTTGAAGCTGATATTACCGCCTGTTACAATTGGTTGAAAAAACAACCGGAGGTGATTCATGATAAACTGGGCACTATAGGCTTTTGCCTTGGCGGAAGGGTTTCCTTTATTGCCAATACTATATTACCTTTTTCTGCATGTATATCCTATTATGGAGGAGGCGTACAAATGTTAGCCGATAAAGCCAGTAGTGTACATGCACCGCACCTGTTCTTTTGGGGAGGACTGGATAAACATATTCTGCCGGAACACATAGATACCATTGTAAATGCTATGAAAGCAGCCGAAAAGCCTTACACTAATGTGGTGATATCGAATGCTGACCATGCCTTCAGCTGCAATGACCGTCCATCGTATAATGCTGATGCAGCTAGAGAAGCATGGGCTATGTCAATGGCTTTTTTCAAGAATAAATTCGGAAAGTAAAAATTTCATAACTTTGAGTCTGAAAAAACCCGGTAGAATGTATAGACTCAAAAACAGGAAATACTTGCTTCTTTTCTTATGCATTATTGGAATCTCCTCTTTCGGATTTATTTCCGGAGGAGGAGGTGATGATAAGGAAATCCATTGGATGAATTTTGATGAGGCTGTAAAACTAAACCAAAAGCATCCAAAGAAAATATTTATTGATGTATACACACAATGGTGCGGATGGTGTAAAAAAATGGATGCCGATACCTATACCGACCCGGCTATAATCAGTTATATAAACAAATACTATTATGCTGTTCGATTAGATGCTGAAACGGCTGATACTTTTCATTTTAAAGATCATAAATTTTATAATCCCCAACCGCACACCAGGGGAACAGTGAATGAACTGGCCTCATCTTTATTAGATGGGAAACTGGGCTACCCCACCACGGTTTATATGAACGAAAACGTTGAACGCCTTACGTATGTTCAAAGCTATATTAACGCCGCCGATTTAATGCCCATTTTAAAATATTTTGCCGAAGACAAATACAAAACCATGAAGTTCGACGATTTTAAAAAATCACTCGGAAGCACTACGGCAAGCCCTCCGGGTAATGTAGATAAATAGTAGGACCCGACTGGCAATTTACATATTCGTCATTGTGAGCGCAGCGTGGCAATCTCACTATTTTGGATGCAACTATAGGGTAAGATTGCTTCGTTCCTCGCAATGACGAGCCTGTTAGACTCGAATGATTTTACGTAACTTTGCAAAAAAAGTACAAATGCCCGTACTAAGTGCCTCGGAAATAAAAACATATTGTGAAAGCCTGACTGCCTATAAACGGCGTATAAGCAGGATTGTCAATATAGGTGAAGTACCGATGGGAGGTGATTACCCTATACGTGTACAATCCATGACCACTACAGACACTATGGACACGATGGGAACCGTGGAACAATCCATCCGCATGATAGATGCCGGATGCGATTATGTGCGCATTACAGCCCCCAGCTTGAAAGAAGCTGAAAATCTGCAAAACATTAAAAATGAATTGCGGAAAAGAGGCTATAAAACTCCTCTGATTGCCGACATACACTTTACCCCCAACGCCGCCGAAATGGCAGCCCGTATTGTGGAAAAAGTCCGGGTGAACCCCGGCAATTATGCCGATAAAAAGAAATTTGAACAGATAGACTATACCGATAATTCCTATGATATAGAGATAGAAAGAATACGCCAGCGCTTTGTACCCCTGGTAAAAATCTGCAAGGAATACGGAACAGCTATGCGCATAGGCGCTAATCACGGTTCACTGAGCGACCGGATTATGAGTCGCTATGGGGATACACCTCTTGGTATGGTTGAATCGGCTATGGAATTTTTAAGGATTTGTGAAGAAAATGATTACCGGCAGATCGTTCTTTCCATGAAGTCCAGCAACCCTATTGTGATGGTACAGGCATACCGCCTGCTTATTTTAAAGATGAATGAGGAAGGCATGAACTATCCTTTGCATCTGGGAGTAACAGAAGCCGGAGAAGGTGAAGACGGACGCATTAAATCGGCGGCAGGAATTGGAACGCTTTTGGAAGATGGAATTGGAGACACAATACGAGTATCACTTACAGAAGATCCTGAATTTGAAGTGCCGGTGGCACGAATGCTTGTCAACCGCTACATAGGCAGAGAAAAACATTCTGCCATTCCTTCAGTAACGCATCTCCCCTACTCTCCCATAGAATACAAAAAATACGAAACCCGCGAAACGCTTAACATAGGCGGAAAGAACCATCCCAGAATTATTGCAGACTTTAGCGAAAAAAAAGATCCCATCACTCCTGCTTCCCTTTTTGGTATTGGATATTCATTAAATGCAAATACAAACAATTGGAAGATAAACGATCAGGCAGCAGATTATCTTTATACCGGGGATAAGGCGATTAATTTTTCTTTACCTACTGGATTATCTATTATTTATGACGGAGATACTTGGAAAGAAAATAAACAGCCTTTTTCATTCCCCTATTTTAAAAGTCCAAAAGAATATCTCTCTTCTATAGAAAAATCAACTAGATTAAATTTTGTCAGTTTGAAAATTGAAGATATTAAAACAGATTTTTTTGGTACGTTAAATAAAGACAATACTCTTGTATGGGTAATTGAGACAGCCAACATACATGGTATGGCGGAACAAAGAAGAATATTTATTGAACTGCTTGAAAAAAAACAAAATACCCCTGTCATCCTTAAAAGAGAATATGGTACTGCCACCACTGATGAACTGAGGCTTTTTGCAGCAACTGACGCGGGCGCTCTGCTAATTGACGGAATGGGCGAAGGACTATGGCTGAAAGCTCCTGTCGCTCCGGCAACGCTTAACAGTATTGGCTTTGGAATATTACAAGCCACGCGCACACGAATTTCAAAAACAGAATATATATCTTGTCCATCCTGTGGCCGGACCTTATTTAATTTACAGCAGGTTACCGCTCAAATTCATGAACGCACCGCTCACCTAAAAGGAGTTAAAATTGGCATTATGGGCTGTGTAGTGAATGGTCCGGGCGAAATGGCTGATGCCGATTACGGGTATGTGGGCACCGGCGTGGGTAAAATAACCCTCTATAAAGGGAAGCAAGTGGTACAGCGAAACATTGCCTCTGAACAGGCCGTTGATGCATTAATCACCCTTATAAAAGATAATGGAGACTGGGTGGAAGCTTTAAATGAGTAATAAGGTCTTAACGTGTATGACCTCTACAAACCTTATGAAATAGTGATGGGCGCTTATCAAAAAATGTATTTCAAAAACCTGGATACACCCAGGTTTCTTTCTTTTCTTTCAGTATTTCTCGGGCATGTTTTTTTTTCAAACAACGCGGATTTCAGAAACTCCACATTCAATTATTTTTTAAATCAGCACCTCATTCTGGGTATTGATTTCTACACCATACTTTCCGGCTTCCTTATCAGTTGGATCATATTAGAAGAATATAGATTCACTGAAAATTTCAGTCTTTCAAATTTTTGGCTGAAACGATCACTTCGTATCTGGCCCCTTTATTTTCTTTTAATTATTATAGGGTTTTTACTTGTTTGGATGGCGAGAAATATTCTTGGAAAAACGGTAAACGACATGCCACCTTTATCTTGGTTGCTAACATTCACATTGAATTTTTACGTAATAAAGTATGGTCAGGGATTTCTCTTTTTCATTTTATTTTTATGGAGCATATCGGTGGAAGAACAATTTTATACGGTACTGGGTGTAGTTTTAAAATGGGGTAAAAAAATATTTGTACCCTTTTGCATTTTATTAATGGGCATCTCCCTTGTATTTCAATTTTTATCTATGCATCATTCTATAAATCTCTATTACAATTCACTTAGCTGGATAGGATCTTTTGCAGCCGGAGGTTTGCTTGCTTATTTCTGCTTGAATAAGGGCAGGGTATTTGAAAGGATGAAGAACATTCCTATTTGGATGATAACCTTTGTTTATGCCCTTTTCATTTTAAACTTTGCATTCTACGACCGAATCTATGCTTCACCCATTATGACCTCGCTGGAGAGACTTTCAGCCATCCTTTTTTTTGGTTTTGTAATATTTGAACAGACTTTCTGTGAGAAACATCTGTTTCAACTGGGCAAAATTCCATTTTTGAATTACCTTGGGAAAATCTCATACGGCCTTTTCTGCTATCATGGCTTGGTAATAATTCTATATGAACAGGCAACACACAATATAAGTTGGATCAATAGCGCCTTCGCAGTATTTCTAATCAATCCAATTGCTATTTTTGTAATCACGGTAGCAATCTCTATGGTCAGCTACAAATATTTTGAAAAGCCCATAATGTCGCTCCGACTAAAATACCAACCCACATGAATGCAATAAAAAGAAATATCCCTAACGCTATTACTTGCTTGAATCTCCTGTTCGGTTGCATGGCAATAGTTTATGTATTTAATAATCATCTTGCCGATGCTTCATGGATGATAGTATTTGCTGCCATTGCTGATTTTTTTGACGGTATGGCTGCACGTTTACTTAATGCGCATTCTCCCATTGGGAAAGAATTAGATTCGCTGGCTGATATTGTTTCTTTTGGAGTGGCTCCCGGCATGATGCTGTTCCAGCTAATCGGCACACATCCCTTTAACTGGATTGGGTTACTAATACCCGTATTTGCTGCCCTAAGACTTGCAAAATTTAATATTGATACGCGCCAAACATTTTATTTTATCGGCCTGCCCACCCCTGCAAATGCATTATTTATTGCATCATTCCCGCTTATTCTGGCCCATAATTCTTATTGGCAATCGGTGTATTTATCAAATATATTATTTACAACTTGGTTCTTTATCAGCATAGCAGTTGTTTGTTCTGCTATCATGGTTTCTCCAATAAAGCTTTTCTCTCTCAAAATGAAAGATACCACATGGAACAACAATAAAACGAGATACATTTTTTTAATAATCTCCCTGGGTTGCTTTATAGGAATGGGATATCCTGCCATACCCATCATCCTTTTATTATATATTATTTTTTCCATGCTATCTAAAAAATCATTTGATCCGGCCCCGACAGAATGAATAAAAACATCTGCTTTATAGTTAACCCTGTCTCCGGAACGGGCAAATGGAAAGGAGTTGAAGAGAATATAAAAAAATACCTCGATCCTTCTTTTACCCCGATAGTTCAATACACCAAGTATCATGGCCATGCTACTATTATTGCTGAAGATGCTGCAGAAAATTGCGACATAATAATTGCGGTCGGAGGGGACGGCATTGTTAATGAAGTTGCAGCCGGTATGATGAGCACATCTGCCGGCATCGGAATTATTCCTGCCGGTTCGGGAAATGCAGTGGCCAATCACTTTACTATTCCACACGGGCAGAAAGAAGCGATTGAATGTATAAACAAAATGCATTTTTCCACTGTTGATACGGCCCTTGTTAATGACATTCCCTTTTTAGCTATTGCCGGAACAGGTTTTGATGCGGAAGTAGCCGAAATGTTTTCGAAGAGCAAGCGCCGGGGATTTTTTTCCTATATCTATTTATCGGCTAAAAAATATTTCACTTACAAACCTTCTGAATATGAAATAAATATTGATGGAACAATTCACCACAAAAAGGCATTTTTGATCAGCGTTGCCAACGGCAACCAATATGGCAATAACGCATACATTGCGCCGGAAGCATCTGTAAAAGACGGACTGCTGGATGTTTGCATCATGAGGCCATTCACCTTGCTTTCCGGTTTAGCAATGATGGTAAGACTATTCCGGCGAACACTTAACCGTTCCTCATACGTTGAAATAATTCGCGGAAAAAAAATTGAAATCAGTAAGTCACAGGCAAATGAAAAACTATGCTTGCACTACGACGGTGAACCGGGCGGAATAGTCGATATAATTAAAATTGCCGTTCAACCCAGATCCATCAGGATAATAACCCCCGAAAACCACGGAAGGATTTAAAAAATAAGGGCTTTTCTAACGGCCGCTTGTTTAGAATACGTTTTGATCATCCCCTTAAATAATGTTAAGCCCAGCTATATTTGTAACTATAGTTAGTGACGCTCGTTAATAATATAAAGTACTCACTATGGTAACACTTGGCGATGATTGGTTAACCGAAAAGCACATAGACTTTGAATACAAAAAATATGTTTTGTTGGCTTTCCTCCAACAGGTAGAAAAGGATTTTGAACTACAAAAACTATATCCTTCCTTGCGCGAAATTATTAAACATTACAATCAGGTGAAGGCTATTAAAGAAAGAAAGGAGGAACTATATAATTCATTCCCGGCCAAAGCTACAGATGTAGATACCGAAAAAATGCAACTTGTTTATGAAAAAATATTTCATGATAATAGGCTGATGCAAGAATTAGAAAGCATCATTAATTTCTCCATCCCACACCTTGAAAACCATCTTGCAGAAGGGAAGAAAATTTATGATGCCATCGAGTCTCAACTTAATATATTCCCGGTGGGAGTAGTCCCATTGAGCAGCAAAGAAGGATATCTCTTTATTCGCGACGGAAAAAATGCAGACACCAACGTATATGAATATGATATTACCTTTTTTGAACAATCAGATGCCAAATACAGGGGAATACACACCGAATATGTTAAAACCTGGGAGACTGATTTAAGCATGACCTACCAGTATATAAAGCTGGAACTGCTGAAAGAGAAACAGAATATTCCAAATCCTGCCACCTACGCCATTGAAAGTGAATGGGTGGTTCCATTGGAAGAAACACTTTTGCCTATCGCAAAACGGTGTTTACTGAAATTTGTGGAAAATACTTGACCTAGAATTAATATTTTATTTGTGCACACTCAACCCTGTTCCCCGCAGGATCACGAAAATAAAATCGCTTTAGCTCCACGATGGGCTGATTATCCTCAATTATTTCCACCTTGTTTTTTTGAAGATGAAGCTTGATAGCTTCTATGTCTTCCACCAAAAAACAAACATGTCGCTTGCTCTTGCTATTATATTCCTCAGGAACATCTTCAGGAGCAATATGAAATTGCTGCAAGCCTAACTCAAACCAAGCGCCACCATTTTTCTTCAGGTTGTCCGGTTTAGGAATTTCCTTGAATTGCATTATGTTTTTGTAGAAGCTAATAGTCTCCTGTTCCACCTGCCTGGAGACAGCAATTTGAACATGGTGTATAGCCTTTATCATATAGATTAAAGTGTACCTCTTCTTTCCTGTTCTCTTTCTATAGCTTCAAATAAAGCTTTAAAATTTCCTGCACCAAAAGACTTGGCGCCCTTACGTTGTATTATTTCATAAAACACGGTTGGACGATCTTCCACAGGCTTGCTAAAAATTTGCAGCAAATACCCTTCTTCATCACGGTCAACCAATATTTTTAATTTCCTAAGGTCGCTAATATCTTCATCAATTTTCCCAATGCGTTGGGTAAGGGTTTCGTCGTAATATGAATCGGGAGTTTCCAAAAATTCAATACCTCTCGATTTAAGGTCGGTAACAGTTTCCATTATATTATCTGTCGCTATGGCGATATGCTGAACACCTCCCGTCAAATAAAAATCAAGGTACTCTTCAATCTGCGATTTCTTTTTGCCTTTGGCCGGTTCATTGATGGGGAACTTAATATATCCGTTGCCATTGCTAACTACCTTGCTCATCAAAGCTGAATATTCTGTGGCAATTTGTTTGTCATCAAACGTAATAAGCAATTTAAAGCCCATCACATCTTCATAAAATTTAACCCATTTATTCATTTCACCCAGTGGAACATTTCCAACACAATGGTCAATGTATTTAAGGCCTACGGACTTTACTTTAAATAAAGACTTTGCCGGCTTAAATCCCGGCAGGAAAGTGCCTTTATAATTTTTACGTTCTACAAATGTGTGAATGGTTTCGCCATAGGTGCAAATAGATGCCGTTTTCACTTCACCAAATTCATCTTTATGTGTTTGAGGTGGAATGGCCGATATTGCGCCTCTTTTAACAGTTTCGTTATATGATTTCTCGGCATCATCTACCCAAAGCGCCAAAACCTTTACTCCGTCGCCATGCTTAAGCACATGTTTTGAAATAGGATGTTCCGGGTTGTGTGCAGTAGTAAGCACTATGCGTGCCTTACCTTGTTGAAGCACATAGGAAGTTTTATCCTTATCTCCTGTTTCCAGTCCTGAATAGGCAACCAGTTCATACCCCCATGCAGCCTGGTAATAGTAAGCGGACTGCTTTGCATTACCTACATAAAACTCGATATAATCTGTTCCGTTTATAGGTAGAAAATCTTCTCCCGCATTTTTGTGAAGTTCCGCTAATTTGTTTTCTGCTGTTAGTGTTGCCATTTCTGTTATTTATTTTATGTAATATATTTTATTCTAACCAACTTTTAAAATACTTGCCATCATCAATTTTAATGGCTTCTTCCGTAACCTTTAAAGGATGGAATGTATCTACCATTACTGCCAATTCCTGGGTTTCCTTTTTACCAATGCTTCTTTCCATCGCTCCCGGTGCTGGTCCATGTGGTATTCCCTTTGGATGGAGGGTGATATTTCCGAGCTTAACATCGTTACGGCTCATAAAATCCCCATCCACATAATAAAGAACCTCGTCGGAGTCTATATTGCTGTGATTATATGGAGCAGGCACAGAATCCGGGTGATAATCATATAAACGGGGGCAGAAAGAACATACTACAAAATTATGCGCCTCAAAAGTCTGGTGGACAGGAGGTGGTTGATGAACACGCCCGGTAATAGGTTCGAAATCGTGAATGGAAAAAGCGTAAGGATAATTCAATCCATCCCAACCTACCACATCAAATGGATGGTAAGCGTATGTAACATCATGTAGCATTCCCTGCTTTTTTATTTTGATGATAAAATCTCCTTTTTTGTCAATTGTTTCTAAATTAATCGGACGGCGAATATCGCGTTCGCAAAATGGAGAATGTTCCAATAATTGCCCAAATTCATTGCGATAGCGGTGCGGGGTATATATTGGGCTGAATGATTCCAAAAATAAAATGCGGTTATCCGTTCCTTCAAATTCAATGGTATAAATCATTCCCCTTGGAATGATTAGATAGTCTCCATAACCAAAAGGCAATTGTCCCAAAAATGTTTTTAAAACTCCCTTACCTCTATGAATAAAAATAAGTTCATCGGCATCGGCATTTTTATAAAAATAATCTTTCATGGATTTACGGGGAGCAGCCAGTCCGAGATGAACATCATTATTGGCAAGTAAAATTTTACGGCTTTCCAAAAAATCATCCTCCGGAGGAACATCAAAGCCCTTTAGAAGCATGGCCCTTATGTTATTTTCAACGGCAATCTTGGGGGAAACGTCGATAGCATTACCAATGGCGCTTACCTGTGTCGGTCTATGTAAATGATATAACAAGGAAGACATTCCGCTAAACCCTTCTGTGCCAAAAAGTTCTTCGTAATGATATGTTCCATCTGCTTTTTTAAAAGCAGTGTGGCGTTTATGAGGTATCTGACCTAATTGATGATAAATTGGCATACTTGGGGTATGATTAGTAGCACAAATTTACGAATATTTCAGGAATTTGATTTTTTAAAATTATAGAGGTCGTTCTTTTCTAAAAACTTCGTAACATTGCATCTGAATTCTTTCCTTATTCTACCCTAAAAAACAAAAACAATTATGTCAGCAACAGTAGGTCAAAAAGCACCTGATTTTCAACTCCCTGGCCAGGATAAAGATATGGTTACCCTCAGTTCTTTTAAAGGAAAAAATGTGGTATTACTATTTTTTCCGGCAGCTTTTACTAGCGTTTGCACAAAAGAACTTTGCCAAACCCGCGATGAGCTATCTTATTTCAATGGGATGAATGCTCAAGTATTTGGTATTTCGGTAGATATGCCATTTACTTTGGCCAAATTCAAGGCCGATAATAATCTTACCTTTCCCTTACTTTCAGATTTCAACAAAGAGGCCGTTACAGCCTACGGATGCAAATATGACAACTGGATTTTGGGATTGAAGGGAGTTGCCAAGCGCGCTTCTTTTGTAATTGATAAAGAAGGTATAATCCGCTTTGCTCAAATACTGGAGAATGCCAGTGATTATCCTGATTTCGACGGAATTAAAAAGACCTTGGAATCACTGAAATAGAGGCTGTTTCTCTGGTCATCAAAGCATTGTGCCCATGCCGCCCTACTTTTTTAAGTCGGCATTGCTTATCTTTGCATCATTACAAAAAATCTCAATAAAATATGAAAACATTAGTAGGTAAAAAAGCGCCCTCATTTAAGGCCTCGGCGGTTGCTGTTGGCGAAATAATTAACGATTTTTCTTTGGACCAGTATATCGGAAAGAAGTACGTGGTATTTTTCTTTTATCCAAAAGATTTCACCTTTGTATGCCCCACCGAACTGCATGCTTTCCAGGAAAGCATGGCAGAGTTTGAAAAACGCAATGTAGCCGTTGTAGCTTGCTCCACCGATACCGAGCAATCGCACTGGGGCTGGTTGCAAGTTCCTAAAGGACAAGGCGGAATAAAAGGTATTACTTATCCCATTGTTGCCGATACAACCAAAACAATCTCCAGTAATTTTGGAGTGTTGACCGGAGAATATTATGAGGATGAAAACGAAGAACTTGTTGCTACCGGAAGTATGGTTGCTTACCGTGGCCTTTTCCTCATCGATAAAAATGGAGTGGTTCGCCATTCTCTTATCAATGATTTGCCACTGGGCAGAAGTGTGGATGAAGCATTACGCGTGGTAGATGCTCTACAGCAAAATGAAGAAACCGGCGAAGTTTGTCCGGCCAACTGGAAAAAGGGAGAAAAGGCAATGACAGGTTCTCATAAAGGAGTTGCCGATTATCTATCCAAAAAATAAGTTCTTCTCTATTTTATTTTCAAAAGGCGGCTCTTTACCGCCTTTTTTTTATTTCTTATTCAGCTTTATTTGAATTAAATTATTTTTTTAGTTTTGTGGTATAAGAGTTCTATTTATTAACTATTTAAATTAAACATTATGAAAAAAAACCTAACCCTTATTGTTGCAGTTGTAGCATTTGCAGCAGGAGTCATTTGCACAAGCGCATTTACAAATACCACTAAAGCAAATGCCGGAGCCGAAGCTCATCCTAGAATTGCAAAAGCTATCACCAGCATGGAAGATGCCATTGACTATTTGAACCATGCACCGGATGTTTTTCAAGGACATAAAGCAGCTGCAATTGCAGACACCAGAACTGCCATAAACCAATTGAAAACATGCGAACAATATCCTGCTAAATAAAGAAACAAAAATCTAAACAATAAAAAAATGCCTCCTTGCGGGGCATTTTTATTTTAACCAATTTCTTATATTTTATAATACCTTTATGCCTATTACTAATATATCATCTACTTGCTCAAGCTGACCTTTCCATTTCTCCAAGGTGCTTTCCAAAATATCCTTTTGCTCTTCCAGTTGCTTGTTTGCATTGGCCAATAATAGTTTATGGAGCTGCTTATATTTAAACTTTTTACCTTTTGGACCTCCAAATTGATCAGCATATCCATCGGTAAATAAATATAATATATCGCCTTTTTGGAGTGTTAATTTATGCGTATTAAAGGGCACGGGCTTATCACTTTTACCGATAGGTTGCTTATCAGCCGCCAGCTCTTTTAATTCCCCATTCCGAATATACCATAGCGAATTATAAGCTCCGCTCCATTGAGCTTCTATTGTCTTTGTATTAATAAAACATAATGATATATCCATACCGTCTTGAACATTACTCTCGCTCTTTTCAAAAGTTTCAAGTACAAGTTCACGTACCTTGTCTAGTATACTTCCGGGATCGGTCAGTTGAAATTCTTTAACTGCCCTGTTTAAGGCATTGGAACATACCACACTCACCAATGCACCCGGCACACCATGACCCGTACAATCAGCAGCTGCAATTAAAATAGTATCTTCCGCATGTTCCATCCAATAAAAATCACCGGCCACAATATCTTTTGGTTTATACAATACAAATGATTCAGGCAGGAAGTGCTTTATTAAACTTAATGGGGGCAATATGGCATCCTGCAAACGCTTAGCGTATGTTATTGAATCTACAATGTCCTTATTCTTTTCTTCAACTATTTGCTTTTGTTTCTCAATGACTTCTTTTTGCTTGGAAATTTCTTTAGTCCTCTCTATAACTTGAATCTCCAGTTTCTCCTTCTGTTGTAATAAAATCTCCTGTTTTTCCTTTTCCTGAATTATAGTTTTTGCAGATAATTCTTCTACTTGAATAAGCTTATGGGAAAGATCTTTATTTGTCAAAGAAAAATTATAGGCCAGGTAAATACTCATGGAAATAGGGATACTAAGCAGAGATATAACTGCAATTATTATTTCAGGTATACCAGAGACGGTAATAGAAATATTCCCGCCATCGAAAAATATGATAGATATAATGATAAAAATAACCAAAGAAAAAATACTTATTCCTACACCCAGAATCCGTCCTCCCGGAGCTTTTCTAAGAATGGCTATTACCGTACTTATTACCATAGTAATTATTGTACCCATAGCCAGCCACCATAATGCGGCATAGGCAACGACCGGGTTCATCCAATCAGTAAAAATATCTAACACGCTTATTAAGCCGGCCACAATAAAGAGCGGCCAAAGCCATTTTGGGAAATGGCTTTTAAATACTCGATTAACAAAAAGGAGTAACGAAAGGGGCAATATTATTCTCAGAAATAAACTATTTGCGGCGCTAAAAAATAGTTCCAATGATGGCTGGGTGGTTATCTGCGGCACAAGAATAAAAACCATTGAGTAGCAAAATGTAAACAAACTATAAAATAGATTTTCTTCCGCTTTTCTGTAGAAAATAAAAAATAAAAAATGAAGCAATGAAAGTGTAATGAGAAAAATGCCAAGAAAAAGCTCAATTATTAAAGTTTGCCCATGGGCTAATATATGGCGCTGAGACAATTCATCGTCCTCAATTCTCAATTTAAATCCGGCAGAAAATTTATTGAATTCAAAGTTGTATGCCTTTTGATAGAACGGAAAATTCTGACAGGAGTAATGAATTGCAATACAATGGGTAGTTATATTGTGAAGTTGAATATTGAGAGGCAACGAGCCCGGGTCTATATTTTCTTCCTCGGTTTTTCCACCAGCTACTTTACCAAAGTCTGTTATCTTCTCGCCGTCAAAATAAATCTCAGAGGCGCCATACTGATCCATTACTAAAGTATGAGCCTTCTTAAAATACACGGGATCCACTTTTAAATGCAGGCGAAACCAAGCAGGTTGCCCGTTATACCGTGAAGGCATAGAATCTAACCTAATGGTAACCCAGGAACTATCATTAAAATTAGGGGAGGCCCAATTGGGATTATCTCCGAAATGAAATTTCCAACCGGAAATCAGCACAGTGTCTATTTTTTCTGTTGATGGGGCATCCTTATGGGCTTCCCTGTAATTTTTCCCAAAATTGAATAACCCCAAAAAATAAAAAAATGAAAGGGCAGATAAGACCATGCCCCAAAAGACTATCCGGATTATTTTCTTTCTTTTCACTACACCAATTATAGCGTAAAAGTATGCAATTAACTTTTCCATTACTTCAATTTCCGGTTGTAGCCGGCACAATTTTAAACCTGAAAGGCATAACCTTATATATTCTTGGCGTATTTTAGATTTTGAAAAGGAGTACAAAATCTGCATTTAGGTAGCTTTATTATAAATCCCTCATACTATAACTCATTCTATTCTTTTATAAGTAACTTTGCAACTTAGTGATGAGGACATATGATTCCACGCGAGACGATAGATACTATATTTAATACTGCCCGCATAGATGAGGTAGTGGGTGATTTTGTCAACCTGAAAAAAAGGGGAGTTAATTACCTGGGGCTTTGCCCGTTCCATAACGAAAAAACTCCATCATTTACGGTTTCCCCGGCAAAAGGAATTTATAAATGTTTCGGTTGCGGAAGAGGTGGTAATGTGGTAAACTTTGTAATGGAACATGAGCAGACGGACTACGTCGGCGCCATGAAATATCTCGCAAAAAAATACAATATCGAGATTGTTGAAAAAGAGCGGGCACCCGAAGAAATAGAACTTGAAAACGAGCGGGAAAGCCTTATTATAGTATGTTCATTCGCGCAAAAATTTTTCTCCGATAACCTGGAAACAGAACAAGGTAAAGCCATAGGATTAGGATACCTGGAAGAACGGGGCTTTTCTCCTGAAACCATTAAAAAGTTCCAGTTAGGGTACGCGCCCGAAAGCCACAAAGCCCTTATGAACGCAGCTTTGCATGCAGGCTATAAATTAAAGTATTTAATACTGGCGGGCTTGGTAAGCTTCCGGGTAAAAGAAGGCGAAGAGCCTCCGAAGGAACCATTGCCCGAACAATGCTTTGACCGATTTGCCGGAAGGGTAATATTCCCTATTCATAATGTAAGCGGCCGTGTAATTGCTTTTGGAGGAAGAACATTAAAGAAAGAAAAAAATGTCGCTAAATATGTAAACTCCCCGGAGACTCCACTATACCATAAAAGCAATGTATTATATGGCATAAACCTTGCGCGCAGGGCTATTACCGCGGAAGACAACTGCTTTTTAGTGGAAGGATATGCCGATGTTATTTCCATGCACCAGGCAGGCCTGGAAAACACAGTAGCTTCTTCCGGCACATCGCTTACCGTTGAACAAGTTCGGTTAATAAGACGTTATACCCCTAACCTTACCATACTTTATGACGGTGATGAAGCAGGGTTAAAAGCCAGCGAGCGCGGACTTGTGATTGCATTGAAAGAAGGAATGAATGTCAAGTTAGTGACACTTCCACCGGAAGACGACCCGGATACCTTTGCCCGTAAACACACATCGGAAGAACTAAAAAGATACCTTAAATCAAACGCTGTTGACTTTATTGTCTTTCGGACACGAGCACTGGCAAAACTTTCGGAAGGCGACCCGGTTAAAAGAGCAGAACTGGTAAGAGATATTGTAGCAGCTATTGCCAATATCCCGGAGATGATTACACGTTCTCTATATATTAGGGAATGCAGCCGACTGCTGCACGTGGAAGAGCCTGTATTGTGGAATGAGTTGCGCAAGGTGCGGCGTAAATTATTTGATGAAGCGCCATCTAATATTACCGCAAATAAACCGGCAGAACAAATGCATCCGGTTCAACATGAAAATACAACCGCCTTTACCAGTGATCCGCAGGAACGAGAATTAATTCGTGTGCTGGTTAAATATGGAGAAGAGGAAACAACTTTTATTGGAGAACCCGAGCCGGGACAGGAAGAGCCGCCTATCTTCACCATGAAGATTGCAGATTACATCATCCAAAATTTGAGAGCAGACAATATAACCTTTGAAAACATACTGTGCCAGCGCATTTACGATGAATGCTGCGCCATGTTTGAGCGTGCCGAAAAAATAAATGAAGATTATTTCCTACGTCACGGAGATGAAGAGATGAGTAGCTTCTCCATGTCCCTTTCGAATGATAACTATATTGAAAGCGACTGGAACAGGAGAAGCATAGGTGTAAAATCTGAAAAAGACCATTTAGGAATAACTGCCGAAAAAGCTGTTTTTGCCCTTAAAAGCCGTCGTGTTGAAATAATGACAAAAAAACTAACGGAGCAAATACGTCATCCACTCAATGATGAAGATCTAATTAAAATGCTGGAGCAGCAAAAAAGGTTGGATACTGCCAGAGGAATGCTCAAAAAGAAACTTGGAAGAGTAATATAAAACTTGCATTTTAGGTTTTTGTAATTAATCCGGCTTTAAGCAAATCCTTTTTCTTTCTTTATCGCTTCGTAAGCCTCCTGAATTTTTTTGAATTTTTCTTCGGCTGCTTTCCGTACATCTTCACCCAGATGGGTAACCCTGTCCGGATGATATTTTAATGCCATTTGTCGGTAGGCTTTTTTAATTTCCTCTTCTGTAGTATTGCGTTCAATACCGAGTATTTCATAAGCGCGATTAGAAGGAGCGCTATTGCCTCCAAACATAGCGCCCACGGTTCTAAAATCGACAGGATTTATCTCTAAAAATGCTGATATTCTCAATAAAACATTTTGCTCAGCCGGTGAAAGGTAACCATCGGCATAAGCAATACCAAATAAATAGTGCAATAACTGTAATCGGCTATGATAGTTCATTTTGCCTCTTGCCGCAGCACATATCCGGTCTAAGGAAATATCTTGCTTCAATGCTTCACGAAGCATCAGAAGGTCTTGTTTTGCTTTCTCAACACCAAACTGTTTTACA
>Ga0302197_10002151_pt1 | contig 18432 bp, 12 predicted proteins | sample II_Bog_N2_1_FD_193526 | JGI IMG/M metagenome (GOLD analysis project Ga0302197, IMG submission 193526) | Peat permafrost microbial communities from Stordalen Mire near Abisko, Sweden - II_Bog_N2_1 | ecosystem: Environmental > Terrestrial > Soil > Wetlands > Peat | place: Sweden: Abisko...
TGGGATTGGGATTGGGAGACAGTTCCAGAGTCATGGATTTGTCCAAGCTCCTCCGGCGTGAAGAGCTTCTCATCCAGATTCGCATTGAATTTGACTTCGTCTATCACCAGCACGGTCTTGGTTCCAGTTAGTACTGAAGTCATTTCCGTGCGGCGCGCTCCTGAAATTCCCGAAACTCGCTTGATCTGGCTGGCATGGAGAACGCGCACCTCCCGGCCTTGCGCATCGTACATCTCGGCATGAAGGATGACCGGCACATCCTGCGCCACCCAGTAATAAATGTACTTATACTGAGAGCGGGATGAATCGGCCGGTGTAGCTTCAACCTTCCAGGTTTTGTGTCCCTCAATCGTCTCCGTCTCGCCCAGTAGCCGGTAACTGAAATCGTCGAGCACCCGTTCCGCAATATCTTCAAAAGTAAAGTCGGTGCCGATAAAACGTGCGGACCGCTCCTGCGGCGCGACCGGGCGAACTCGCTGTGTGGCAGGAATGTACATAGATTGGCGATCGCTCACTCCGCGCCGATTAATCGACAAAAGCGCGACGCCGCGGATCTCCTCCGGAGCAGTGAATACAACGAGCGTCTTGCTGTCGCCGGGAGAGCCTATTCGACGGTAAGTGAACTCTTTCTTTGTGCGGTGGCCTTCCTCGTCAGAGACTTCAAAGCTGGCCCGCATGTATGTGCCCCGGCTGGTGTCCTGCCGGTACACATCTTCCATGATCTTGTGGGCGTCGGGAGACGCGCCAAATGCGGGCCCGCCCGCCAAAAAAGCAATCGCGGCGCAAAGAATAAGTGCAGCCCGTTGCCTCAATATCCCGCTGCGGAATCCTGATTCGCTATTCATATCCGATTGCCTCGATAACTGACATTTGCATCGCGTGGCGCGCGGGAATCCAGGCGGCGAGTAACGATACCGCCGTCACGGCCGGAAGAGTGCACAAGACAAGCAACCAGGGAAAGTAGAAGGGAACATCGTAACCGGCCAAAACCGTGGATACCGTGCGCGACATGAATTGTATATTGAAGACCGCCGCCAGCGCACCCACCATGACACCTACGATCGAAATGGCAACGGCCTCCAGTAACACCATCTTTCGTATCTGGGAACGGTAACCGCCAATGGCGCGGACAATCGCGAACTCGCGGCGGCGATCCATGACGGAAACAACCAGCGTGTTTGCAATTCCCACGATAGCGACGATCACTGCGACGACCAGTTGCATATAGTTCAACAGAAAGAACTGGTCCACCAGGCTTCCAATCCACTCTCGGAACTCGGCGTTTGTATAAACCAGCGCATGGTCTGTGCCGGCAGTAAGCCGCTCAATCTCATGCTTGACTTTGATCGCATCTTCTCCGGGCTTGAGGTTGACGTTGACAAAATCCACCGCGTCATCCTTCCAATATTTCCTATAGAGCGCCCTGTCGATAAAGATCGTCCCTTTATCTGAGCGGTAGTCTTCGACAATTCCAAGAACAGGCAGGTCCAGTACCCCAGTTGGCGCATTGAGACGCACGCGGCCTCCCACACGGAATTTCCAGCGAGCCGCAAAGTTCTTGGAGATCAATGCGCCTTCGCCACGCGATAACCGCTCAGGCACATCATTGACATTGGCATCTTCAACCGAATCCGGCGCACGCGCCAAAAAGCTATCCATCTCGATTGAGCTGAGGGCCGCCGTGTCTCCCTGAAAGGGAATGAATGTGAAACGCACGTTTTCGACGCTCTTCACCTCAGGGAGCGCCGAGATGCGGTGACCCATATCTTCGCTGAAATGGTAGGACGTCGACCGCAACAATGCGGAGGTAGCTACAACCAGATCGGCATTCAGCATGCGATGAGTCCAGCGGGCGATCATGTGCTTGTAACTCTGAATGTAAGCTCCAGTGGAAAAAACGAACATCAGCCCAACCATCAGCGCGCCGACCGTAGCCGCGCTGCGTCTGGGCGATCGGATCATCGCATCGGCGGCGAGCGCTCCCTCTGAACCTCCAGCCCAATCCATTAACGGACGAATCATGCGCGCGGTCCACTGCACCAGCATTGGTAAGAGCATGGTCAGGCCGAGCAGCGTGAGAGCCGCATAGAATAGCTGAATCGTCATTCCCACGCGAGATGGGGAAAACTCAATCAGCAGCGAGGTGAGCAAAACCAGCGCAGAGCCGAGCGCAATGCGCTTCCATCCAAGAGACGACTCCTGCTGGCGCGACTCAATGTTATGCAGCGCCAGAATGGGGTCGAGGCGAGAGGCGGCCCGAGATGGGAACCATGCGCCGGCAAGGGATGCGGCAACGCCCAGGCCAAACGAGACAAGCACTGCGCCGGGATGAAGCTTCGGCGCCACCTCAGTAGAGATCATGCCATAAACGGATGCCGCGATCGAGCCCATTACTTTTCCTGCCAGTAATGCCAAATAGAAGCCTGCTGCGATTCCTGAAATCGAGCCGATCACGCCCATGAGCAACGCTTCGCCGAGAAACATGGCGTTGACATTTCGGCGTTCGACTCCGATCGCGCGCAGAATGCCAATCTCCTTCCATCGCTGGTTCACGGCAATTGTGAATGAGTTGAAGATAATGTAGACGCCCACGAGCAGAGCGATAAAACTGGTGATCAGCATTCCGAGCCGCATCGCGGTAACTGCATTTTCCAGCGCCTGCCCTCGCATTTGCGGGCGAGCCGATTCAAGGCCGGCAGGCAAGCGCGCTTGCAGACGCCGTTGAAGCTCATCCACGGGAACGTCCCGCGAATTCATCAGATCGATGCGATCGAAGTTACGGCCGCGATTGAAAACGACCTGGGCCGAGTACACATCCATGACCGCGAGATTTCCGCCAAAGACCGCCCCCACTCCAACCGGTTTGAAGAGTCCTTCAACCGTGAAGTCCTTGCGCCCGTTGGCGGTGAAAATTGGAATCCGGTCGCCGATGTGCAAGCCGTGGCGATCTGCGAAGGACCGGGAAAGAAGAATTGAGTTAGGTTGAGCTAGATAAGTCAGCGGATCTGCTATCTCTGTTTGCGAGCGATCAAATTCGTATTGGCGCAACTGCTGATCGCCCGTTGTATCCACTCCCAAGATAAGTAGATTTCCCTCGTCCGCGAAGGCTGTGTGCACAATCACTTCAATTACAGGCTCAGCCAGCTCAACCCCTGGCGTTGCCCGCGCCGTGTCTAGGACTTCCTCAGGGAATCCCGTTTCTCCTGAGGTGATCTCCAGGGTCGACTTTCCAGCCAATCGCTCAACCGTAGCAGAGAGGGAGTCAAGCAGGGCTGCGTTGGCTGTGCGAACTGCAAAGAAGACAGCAACACCTAGAGCTATGCCCAAAGTAGTCATGGCAACCCGCAGGCCATGGGTTCGCCATTGCCGCGATGCTATCTGCCAAAGTGCGGGGACCATCATCGGCCACTCGCGGGGGCATATTCAAATCGCTCATCCTGAACAATCTGGCCATCATGCAGAGTTATAATCCGGTTGCAGTAACTCGCTGCCTGAGCATTGTGGGTAACCATAAGGAGAGTGCTGCCATATTCCTGCTGGAGCTTGTCGAGAAGGCGAAGGATCTCCTCGCCAGAGGAGGAGTCGAGATTGCCAGTTGGCTCATCGCCAAGAAGCAGAGGTGGACGAAAGATAAGTGCGCGAGCAATGGCGACCCGCTGGCGCTCTCCGCCGGAAAGTTCGTCGGGCCGGTGACTCGCACGTTCTTGCAACCCTACGTGCTCCAGCATGGTCGCTGCGCGATGCTCGGCTTCCTTCTTTGCGAGCCCTTGCAGGCGAAGCGGGAAGGCCACGTTCTCAAGCGCAGTAAGTGTGGGCAATAGATTAAACGTCTGAAAAATCATTCCAATCTTTTCGCGCCGCAGCCGGGTGCGCGCATCGTCATTCAGATTGGACAGCTCCATGCCATCGATCTTGACCGACCCTGAGGTCGGTTCATCAAGTCCGCAAATTAGATTGAGAAGCGTGGACTTTCCCGACCCTGAAGGCCCCATCACCGCCACGCGCTCCGACGGTCCGATTTGCAAACTGATGTTGCTTACGGCTTGGACTACTTTCCCCATCCCGTAGCTCTTGGAAACGTTGGTCAGGTTTATCACTTAAGAGATAGCCTCCAGGGTTATCGCGCAGCGCAAGTCCGTCTCCGCCGCAATCCATTCATTGTTGATTTCGAAAAGCCGGCTATTTTGTGCGCGTTAATCAACGCAGTTTAGCCGGTAGGATGATCATATATCTCCGCAATCAGGTGCTTTGGCATGAGTTTGCGGGCGGGGTCAAAGCGATCATGAAACTCCATGAGCCACAGAAAGAGCTTGAGCACACCGGAAATAGAGAGGGCGTCCGGTAGCATCGGACGCCCTGAAAGGCCGAGGGAGAAGCTTTTTGGCGTTAGAGCGTGTTGCAAAAATGGTTTGGCGGTTTGTAGATGCAATCCCGCAGGGGCTCAAGCCCGAATCTTTACGGCCCTTTTCGGCACGACTGAGGTCGTGCCCTGACACAAGGCGGCATTTTTGAAACAGGCGTTAGTGAGTCACTTGGCGGAAGGCCCAGAAGAGCGAGCCGGAGAGCAGAGCTGCGGCCGGGAGGGTTAGAATCCAGGCCATCGCGATATTGCGAATCGTGGAGAGTTGCAGGCCGCTGCCGTTGGCTGCCATGGTGCCGGCCACGCCGGAGCTGAGGACGTGGGTGGTTGAGACCGGCAGGCCGAAGTTGTCGGCAGCCGAGATGGTGCACATGGCGACCAACTCGGCGCAGGCTCCCTGAGCGTAGGTGAGGTGCTCTTTGCCGATCTTTTCGCCGACGGTGACGACGATGCGTTTCCAGCCGACCATGGTTCCCATGCCCAGAGCAAGTGCCACAGCCACCTTGACCCAGGTAGGGATGAATTTTGTTGCCTTGTCCACGCTGCCCTTGTAAGTGGCGAGAGTCTTGGTTTCGGCGGCGGTGAAGGCCGGATTGTGGTTCTTTTGCATCAGGCGGATTGCCTCGCTGGCCACATACATGTCGTTGCGGACATTGGCCTGCTTGTTGGCCGGTACCGACTTGTATTCCTTGTAAACGGTCACATCCCCTTCCAGATCCTTGACCAACTCCCTCAGAGCCAATACCGTGTCCGGCCTGATCTGCTTGGTGCGGATGTAGTCGGTGACCTCGGCGCGGGCGTCTTCGCCGAGAACGCCGCTCTTGTCCACATGCTGGTCCAGGACTTGTCCTGCCTGCTCGGAGGCGGCGATGAAGGCCTCAGTCTCGCGCCCGGTGACCGCGTGGTTGAGCGCGTAGGCGGTGGGCACTGTGCCGATGAGAATGAGCATGATCAGTCCCATGCCCTTCTGTCCGTCATTGGAGCCATGGGCAAAACTGACGCCGGAGCAGGTGAAGACCAGCAGGGCGCGAATGGGCCACGGTGGAGGAGTATTGCCCTTGGGCGCCGTGAAGAGCACATCGGCATTCTCGATCACGATTCTGGCGAACAAGGCGACAACGAGGAGCCCAACGATGCCTACCAGGAACATGACCGCAATCAGGCCGATGGGGGAACTCCAGGATTCAACATAGGCGACCGGCTGCCATAAGGGTGCGCCCAAGGGACCGAAGAGCCCGAGAACCAGGGGCGCGATGAAGTTCATAACATACGTTCCGGCCACACCGGTGACCGCGATGGTGGGTAGCGCCCACAGGGGCTTCTTGTGATTCGCGTCGTAGCTGACTGCCAGAGCCTTGGCCCATTTCGTCAGGATGAATAGCTTTGAGAGCAACAGCAGCAGAGCCGCGGCGCCAAAGCCGATCAGGGGCGAGATGAGCAGCACCTTGAAGACCTTGGTGGCCTGTTCCCAGTCCACGCCGGAGGTGCCGGTGTGGACGCTCATCAGCTGGTTGGCGATGCCAACGCCGATGATGGAGCCGACCATGGTGTGTGAGCTCGAGGCCGGCAGGCCGAGCCACCAGGTACTGAGGTTCCAGATAATGGCGGCAATGAGCAGGGCAAAGACCATGGCAAAGCCTGCGCCGGTGCTCACCTGAAGAATCAGCTCGACGGGGAGCAGCGTGATGATGGCGAAGGCCACCGCTCCCGAGGAGAGCAGTACGCCGCACAGGTTGCACAACCCGGACCAGACCACGGCAATGTTGGGATCGAGGGAGTGAGTGTAGATGACCGTGGCAACGGCATTGGCTGTGTCATGGAAGCCGTTGACGAACTCGAAGCCGAGAGCGATCAACAACGCAAAGATCAGCAGCAGATAAGGCCAGATACTGCCGATGGCCACGCCGTTGAAGTCCTGAAAGATGTTGACGCCGATGAAGCCAAGGCCGATCGCCAGCGCCGCAAGAACGACACCGCCGCTGATTATGGCGTGGGATTTCTTCATCTTCTTGTCGAGGATCGCCGCAGCGGCGGGATGAGCTGGGAGTGCTGTCGCCAAATCTGACATGTAAACGCTCCAGAGTGTGGGATAGGATTCGAGTCCAGTTACGCTGGGGAAGCAAAACCTGAGACACACAATGGATATACGAGCCGTGTGAAAGGGAGATGAATTCTGTCCAGAAGGCCTGTGGAATGTAGTAAAGTGACCGCATGAATTCGCACAGGCTTCGCGTTGGTTTCGCCGTTGGCATGGCTTGTGCATTCGTTTGCCTTGCCTTGTGTGCGCTTACCCCGGCGGCGCCGGCCCAGCAGTCGGCAGCGCCGCAAAAGGCCGATTCGATTCTGATTCTGAAGAAGGATCATGTGATGGAGTTGCTCGCCGGGGGCAGGGTGATTCGTACGTACAAGGTGGCGCTGGGGCGAGGCGGCCTTGCACCCAAGGAGCGTGAGGGCGACGGGCGCATACCGGAGGGCTACTATGTGATCGACTCGCGCAATGCCGCCAGCCATTATCACAAGGCTCTGCACATCTCCTATCCCGATGCCGAGGACCGAAAGCGCGCGGCCAAGCTTGGCGTCTCGCCCGGCGGGGCAATCATGATCCATGGCCTGCCCAGCGGCATGGGTTGGCTGGGAGCGACGCACCGGCTCTACGACTGGACCCTGGGCTGCATCGCCGTGACTGATGCCGAGATCGACGATATCTGGGAGCTGGTCCCGGTAGGCACGTCGGTGGAGATTCGGCCGTAAACCCGGTTCGTGGCCTCCACCTGAGAAAATAGGGAGTAGATGCTCTCCCTGCAAAATGCCGGCAAGCGGTTTGGGCCGCGAGTTCTCTTCCTTGAGGCCAACTGGCTCATCCGGGCGCGGGAGAAGACTGCGCTCGTCGGCGCCAACGGCACCGGCAAATCCACCATCATGAAAGTGCTCGCAGGCCTGGAGACGCTGGACTACGGCCAGGTGCAGCAGACGCGCGGGATGAGTATCGGCTACCTGCCGCAGGAAGGGCTGGCGCTGGCCGGGCGCAGTGTCTTCGAGGAGTGCCTGACGGTCTTCGATGAGCTGCGCGATATGGAGCGGGAGGTCGAGCGGCTCGGCGGGCAACTGGCCGAGCTCGATCACGAAGGGCCGGAGTACGAGGCCACGGCAGAGCGCTACTCAATGTTGCAGGAGCGCTTTCACGCGCTGGACGGGTATGCGCTGGATGCGCAGGTTGGCGGCGTGTTGACGGGACTAGGCTTTGGCAAGGAGGACTGGACGCGGCAGACAGATGAATTCTCGGGCGGTTGGCAGATGCGGATTGCGCTTGCCAAGCTGCTGCTGGCCAAGCCGAATCTCTTGCTACTAGATGAGCCTACCAACCATCTGGATCTTGAGACGCGCAACTGGCTCGAAGACTATCTCAAGGCTTATCCTTTTGGCTACATACTGATCTCTCACGACCGGTATTTTCTGGATGTTACCATTGATCGCACGGTGGAGATTTGGAACAAGAGGCTGAATATCTACCAGGGAAATTACACAAAATATCTGAGCCAGAAGGACGAGCGGCGGACGCAGTTGCAGTCGGCTTATCGCAACCAGCGGTTGCAGATCGAGCACCTGGAGGCGTTTATCAATCGCTTCCGCTCCCAGGCCACCAAGGCCAAGCAGGTGCAGAGCCGCATCAAGGAACTGGAAAAGATCGAGCGGATCGAAATCCCCGAAGAGGAGTCGACGATTCATTTCAAGTTTCCTCAGCCGCCGCCTTCGGGACGGATGGTTGTGGAGGCTGAAGGACTCTCGAAGAGTTATGGTGCGAAACAGGTCCTCTGTGGCGTGCGCTTCGGAATCGAGCGCGGCGACCGCGTGGCGCTGGTGGGCGTGAATGGCGCGGGCAAGTCTACGCTGATCAAGCTGCTCACCGGCGACGAGACGCCAACCTCTGGACAAGTCAAGCTGGGGCACAACGTCGTGAGCGAGTACTTTGCTCAGGACCAGTACAAGGTGCTGAACGGCGATGCGCGGATGCTGGACGACATCAGCGGCGCGGCGTTCAAGGTGCCGGAACAGGCACTGCGGTCGCTGCTGGGCTGCTTCTTGTTCAGTGGCGACGATGTCTTCAAGCCGCTGGGCGTGCTGAGCGGCGGCGAGCGCAACCGCTACGCACTGGCGCGGATTCTGGTTTCGCCGTCGAATTTTCTGCTGCTCGATGAGCCGACGAATCACCTGGATATGCGGGCCAAGGATGTGCTGCTCGATGCGCTGGCGGCCTTCAGCGGGACTGTTGTTTTTGTGTCGCATGACCGCTACTTTATCGATCGGCTGGCTACGCGCGTGCTGGAAGTTGAGAACGGCAATGTGACAAGCCACGAGGGCAACTACGAGGACTATCTGCGCTGGAAGGAGGCGCAAACGACCGGAACAGCGGTCGAGGCAGCGGTAAAGCCGAGACCGGCGGAATCAGCCGCGCCTTCGAACGGGAAGGCGGCAAATGGCGGAACCGATGAGGAGCCAGAGGCTGCCAAGGAACGTACGCGCCGGCTGAATCCGATCAAGCAGAAGCAGATGGAGGAGCGGTGCGCGTTTTTGGAAGAAGAAGTCCCGCGCATCGAGGCCTCGATTGCGCACACCGAGGAGCAATTGGGCGTTTACGTCTCTGCCTCGGAGACGCAGCGGCTGACGGACCTTGCGGAGGAGTTGCGCTCGCAGCTTGCCGCCTTCACCGCTGAGTGGGAAGAGCTGATGGTACAGTTGGAGGGCGCTTAGGAACTACAGTTGTACTTCCCTCAATCCCCAGAAAAACAGCAAAGGCCCGGGCCTGAAGGCCGCGCAAATTCGCACTCTTTCCGGGGGTTAAAACCCCCGGCTCCCTCCGGATTCGACGATCTACAACTGTAATAATAGTCATTCAAAAAGCGCAAAAAAGCGGCGGATTTTTGAGGTTTCGGTTCGTAATGCAGAGAGGAGAGCGCGACCTGCGCGGCGTAAAGGAGCTGGTTGGCCCGGTTCTGGGGGATTGCTTCGATGAGTATGCCGTGAGCTGCGCAGGCGATGAAGTCGCGGATGCTTTCATAACCGGCAAGAGGGGGCATGGCGTTGCAGTAAGCAGGACCGGCCCGATGGGCAGCGATGATCTTGTCAGTGTTGTCCCCAGGCTTACCCCCCAGGTATGCATCGTAGGCGCGCTGCCAGGCGGCGCAGCAACGCTTGATGGCGGCGCGGGCTTGTTTGGGTTTGGGGTCGAGCGCCGGCAGTGGAATGGCCTCGACCAGGCTGAGTTCCGTGGTGGATTTTGGGGTCATGGAGGATTCTCCGTGTCAGTGGATAGTGGTCAGTGAACAGTGGTCAGTTTGGCCACGCCCTTCTGACTGATTCCATTTCGCGCCGGGGACTGATAATTATCTGCAAAACGGCGGGGAGAGATTTTCGTTTCCCACCCTTGAATCAAAAAGCGATTCAAGGATGGGGCACCCGGCAATCTTCCGGAGTTCGACGCGGCCCCTTACCTCAACAGTGAGGCGTCCATCGCCGCGTACTTGACCGACATACTGGAGGCGCAGGATGGCGCGCTGCTGGCGGCGGCGCTGGGCGATATTGCGCGCGCGCGCGGAATGACGGAGATCGCCAAATCGGCTGGGATTACTCTTGAGGCACTCTACAAGGCTTTGCGTCCCGACAGCACTCCGCGCTTTGACACGATCAATCGCGTCTGTGCGGCGCTCGGCGTGCGTCTGGTCGCGAAGCCGGTGCACTCCTAGCGGCGGTGAAGGAGGGGTTGCGGTTTCGCAGGTCCGAAAATCCGGACCTGGGGCACACATATTCGTAAGCGCTAAGACGAGCCGTCCGCCTGACATCCTTAGGGAGTTCCGGGCACGTAGATCTTCACCATAGCTTCGTTCGATGGGTCATCGGGGCCGAAAAGAAGTCCCTCCGAAACTAATCTTGGTTTTTTGCTGGTGTATTCACTCGGGATTAAAATGGTTCCTCCTGGCTCAACGGTGGCTGGGTTCTCATGGGCGTTCTCCCACTTTACGAAACACTTCCTGCTCCCGGTGTTCAAGATACTGTAATGGAGTTTCCAGGGGCCTGCCCGCGAAAAAAGGCTGGAGTTCACCTGGAAGGACGAGGATTCCACATTGAGGGAGCCCCCCGCCCAATCGACAACGGTTGACTTTGAGCCGGTTGGGGACGTCGCGATCATTATGCTCGCAGGCGCAAGGGGCAAGATGAAAAAGAGAATGACGGACGCCGCAATTTTGGTGCCATCTGCCAGCTTTGCTAGGAACGGCCCCTTAGCCACAGGCTCGCCTTTGGATTTCTCGATGACAACTTGGCCTCCACCGTACAGCGCGACTTCGTATTCATCCGACGGCGGGTCGACCGCTTTGAATGTGAACTCCATTGAATCGCCGGGAGGAAACTCCGGAATTAGCCAGCGATACCCCTTCTTCCATGGCTCAGATATAGATGCTTCGAGGGGAATCGGGGCTGTCTTGCTGCGGGCTGGCCGCTCCGCCCACGCCTCGACGTCCTCTGACGGAAATTCGAATTGGATCTCCGCGCTGTGAATGTGGATGTAGGAAGTATTACGGAGTGTTAGCTGGTATTCGCGAACCCTCTGGATTGCCTCCAGGTGCCGGTTTTGCCCCTCGCCTGCAGGTCGCGCAAGGACGAACCCTTGCAACTCGGAACTCACAAGTCGATTGACCCGTTCAATCAGCGGGATAGGCTGCGTTCGGGATCTGCGGCGGTGAAACCATTCGTTTATCACTGCTCCGCATGCGCCCCCGCCGATGAGGGGCACTAGGAGGGTCAGAAGCAATTTGAGGGTTTCCATGAAAAGCTCCTCCACCGAGAAACCTGTCCCAGAGTGTTGCGACCAATTCTATTCCAATTCTCATCGGCCTTCACTTGAATACCCGCGAAGGCGCACATCTGACCGCCGCGAATTTTGGCGGGCTAGTGGAGGCTTCACGATGCGACGAAAAGCAACCGCAGGTCCTTCAACTTCGCTGCGCTTCGCTCAGGATGACAGGTGGTTTGGTCAGGATGACAGGTGGCTGGCGGGTTTCGCTGCGCCCCTACGGGGCTTTGGGTTGATTTGTGATTCTGGTCCCAGGGTTACGCTGCGCTTCACCCTGGGCTATTATCCTTCTCTCCCTACGGGAGAGAGTGCATGAGACGTCAGAGCGCATCCAACGGGAGAGAGCGCATGAGACGTCAGAGCGCATCAAATGGGAGAGAGCAGATAAGACGGGAGAGAGCACGGGGAGAGTGGGCGTGGACGTGGACGTCCGCGCGACAGCCGGCCAGGAGGCCGGCGCTACTCAATCACTCGCTCGTGAACAAAGAAGCCTTGATAGGCCATCGTGCATAATGAAGGCACGATGGGTCTATTGTGGAATCCCGAGAGTTGGTCGTTGCGGCTGGCGGAGTTGGAGGCGCAGACGGGGGAGCTGAAGGAGGCTCCGCTGCGGCGCGATGTTCGTTCGCTGGGCATGCTGCTGGGCGAGGTGCTGCGCGAACAGGCGGGCGTGGATCTCTTCGCGCATGTGGAGGCGCTGCGGCAGGGCACGATCCGGCGGCGCGACGAAGAGGCGCGGGGACAGCATGACGAGGCTGCGCGCCATGCGGCTACGGCGCTCGAACTGGTGCATTCGCTGCCGGTGGAGCGGGCCATTCTGCTGACGCGGGCCTTTGCGTTTTATTTCGAACTGATCAACCTGGCGGAGACGAACCATCGCAAGCGGCGGCGCACGGCTCTGCATATGAGCGGCGACGCCGGGCGGCAGAGGGGGTCGCTGGCGGGAACGCTGTGCGAGATGAAGCGCGTGGGCATCAGCGCAGACGAGGCGCTGGAGTGGCTGGGGCGCATTCTGATTGTGCCGGTCTTTACGGCGCACCCGACTGAAGTCGCCCGGCGGTCGGTGATGTTCAAGCGGCGGCGGATTGGGGATTTTCTGGCGGGGCTGGACCGGATTCCAGTGCCGGAGCCTGAGATGGCGCGCCTCGAAGATGCGATCCGCGCGGAAATTACCAGCCTGTGGCAGACCGACGAGGTGCGCTCGCGGCGGCCGACGGTCTACGACGAAGTGAAGATGGGGCTGGATTATTATGACGTCTCGATCTTTGCGACACTGCCCAGCCTCTATCGCGAGATTGCCGAGGCGCTGAAGGCCGCGTATGGGCTGGAGATGGAGACGCTCGAGCTGCCGCAGGTGCTGATCTTTGGCTCGTGGATCGGCGGGGATAGGGACGGCAATCCATTTGTTACGCCTGCGGTGACGCGCGATGCGATCCGGCTGGCTCGGGGGCATCTGCTGCTCTTTTATCAGCGGCAGCTCGATGAGATTATCGAACTGCTGACGACGAGCGCGCAGCAGATCGGGGTGAGCGATGCGCTGCTGCAAAGGCTTGAGGCTTATGTCGCGCTGGTGCATACGCCCGAGGCGCAGGCGTTCGAGGCACAGTATCAGTTTGAGTACTATCGGCGATTTGCGATCTGCCTGAAGGCGCGGCTGCGGCGCACGCTGGATAAGGCGACGGAGCAAGCGGGTACGGCGGCCGCGGCTCTGCCGGTGATGCCCTATACGCTGGCGCGGGTCGACGACGGTTCGGGCAAGCTGGCCAATTCTCTTCCTGCGTATTGCTCGGTGCTGGATTTCATCGACGATTTGGAAGTGCTGAGGGAGTCGCTCGCGGCCAATCGCGGGATACGGATCGCGCGGACGCTGGTCGATCCGCTGATCTTGCAGGTGCGGACGTTTGGGCTGCATCTGCATACGCTGGACATAAGGCAACATGCGCGGGTGCACGCGACGGCCTTGCAGGAGACGATTGCGGACACCGTTGCGCCGACGCTGCCGGGAGGGCTTTCGGATGAGACGGCGAGCGTGCTGGAGACCTTTCGCGTGGTGGCGGAGATCAAGGACGGCTGTTCGCCGGAGGCGGTTCGGCAGTACGTGATCAGCGGGGCTTCGACGGTGGAAGACGTGCTGGCCGTGGTGCGGCTGGCGCGGCTGGGCGGCGTGAGGGTCGAGGGAGCGGGTAGAGATCCGGGTTTGATGCCGGTGCCGCTCTTTGAGTCGATCGAGGATCTGCGAAAGGCTCCGGAGGTCTGCCGCGAGCTGTGGGGCAGGGCGGATTATCGCAAGCTGATGGCAACCTGGGATAACTGGCAGGAGGTCATGCTGGGCTATTCGGATTCGAATAAAGACGGCGGCATGCTGACCTCGACGTGGGAGATCTTTCGCGCGCATCGCGACCTGCATGTGGTGGCGCGGGAGTGTGGGGTGAAGCTGCGGCTCTTCCACGGGCGCGGGGGCACGGTGGGACGCGGCGGAGGGCCGACGCATCGCGCGATCTTTGCCCAGCCGATGAATTCTTTTGACGGGCAGTTGCGGATTACCGAGCAGGGCGAGGTGCTGAACTTCAAGTACGCCGACGAGGTGCTGGCCGAACGGAATTTGGAGTTGATGATCGCGGCTTCACTCGACGCATTGGCGCGGCCGAATGCGCGCGATCCGGAGGGGCATTTTAGTGGCGTGATGAAGCCGGAGTGGGATGCTGCTCTCGACGAACTATCGGGCATTGCGTTTGAGTATTACCGCAAGCACATTCTCGACGATCCGGATGTGGTGACTTACTTTGAGCAGTCGACGCCGGTAGGTGAGCTGGAGCAGGCCAAGATTGGTTCGCGGCCTTCGCGGCGGAATGCGAGCCCGAAGCTTACGGATTTGAGGGCGATTCCGTGGGTGTTTGGATGGACGCAGTCGCGGCTGCTGGTGCCAGCGTGGTTTGGCGTGGGGTATGCGCTGGAGGAGTTTTTGGCGCGGCCGGGCGCGCTGGAGCTATTGCAGACGATGAAGCACGAGTTGCCGCTCTTTATCGACCTGCTGCGCAATGTGGAGCTGGCGCTGGGCAAGGTGGATCTGGCTACGGCGCGGCTCTACTCCGAGCTGGTGGAGGACGCGAAGCTGCGTGAGCGTATTTACGATTTGTTTGAAGGCGAGTTTCATCGGACGGTGCGCGCGCTGCTGGCGGTGACTGGGCAGAAGGAGCTGCTGGAATCGAACCCGGTGCTGGCGCGGTCGATCAAGCTGCGCAATCCGTATGTGGACCCGATGCATTTGATTCAGGTTGACATGCTGCGGCGGAAGCGGGCGGGCGAAGATACGCCGGAGGTGAATCGGGCGATTGCCGCAACGATCAGCGGGATCTCGGCGGGGCTTAGGAATACGGGCTGAGGGATGCTCTGGGGCCTGAGCCGGAGGCGCCATCAGAGTTATTGCGATGTTAGTGATTGCGCGGAGGTTGTTCAGTGATTCGCTGGCTCGTGTTCGCTTTGCTGTTCGCAGCCGCTGCGTCGGCGCAGACGAATGACCCGGCGAAGAGCGACGATGCGCTCATCTCGGGGCATGTGCTGAATGCCGTGAACGGACGGCCTGTCGCCGGGGCAACAGTTCACTATCGCGCTGTGGGTGGCGATCAAGACAAAGACACCAATGGGGTCAGTCCGGCCGGTCGCGAGGGCGAGGTCACGACCGCGGCGGACGGCAGCTATACCGTGCCGGACCTTCCGCGAGGCTCTTTCGACGTTCGCGCCACGGCGCCGGGCTACTTTGGGGCGCACGACGTTTTTGCGGCAAAGCCGGCCGGAGACAAGCCCGCGCCGGTCCTTGGCCTGCCGGCAGTTGGAGTGCTTCGTCTCCAGCCAGACCTGCTTGATCTCAGATCGATCTCCGATGCGGCGCTGGCCAAACTCAATCAACAGGAGGGCGGCTATGCGGGCGTTTCCTACCCTGCTCCGGCGTTCACTCCGGATGGCAATCGTGTCGCCTTTCTTGTTCCGGGATCGGCGGCATTGCAGGATGTCACCAAGGACGATTCACCGCGCTCTGGTGGCTGCATGGCGCAGGCCTACGATCTCTCGAATGAACAGCTCACCGAATTGGGCGACAGCCTGCCTGACAAATACTGCGATGCCAGTTCCACGGAGGTGGCATGGGACGGCGATCTGGTCTACGTTTACTTCACCGATTACAACTCAAATCCGATCAAGACAGAGGCCATGCGGCTGCAAGGTGGGCGGGCTGCGCTTTGGCCGGTTGCCGATTTGCCAAAGTCATTTCAGGAAAAGCTGGCGCGCAAAGCGGCAAGTGGAGCAGCAGACCGGGAAGCGGAAGAGAAGATGAGGGCCGAAACCGTTGAGACAACGAACGACGGCCGATTCACCCTCAGGCTGGGAGAGGGGGAACTCGGGCAATGCAATTCGCTGGTGGCCGCTTCGAGGCAGCCACAATGGGAGCAGACGGTGGCCGCCTGCGCATTCCCCTCCGATTACGAACTCGACCGCGGCCGCGATCTGCTGTTTTCGAGCGAGGCTGCCTTGCTGGTGGAATTCAACTTCAAGTCACGCAAGGAGCGGCGCTTTATTCTGCCGCAGTCGGAGATCGGGCCGGATTTGCTGGCCTATCAGCCGCTGGCCAATGGCGCAACCCGGATGGTTTACACGTTGGCAAAGGGCGACTGTGACCCCTCGGCGTCAGTGCACATTGACAGTGCGTCCGAGAGCGAATCCGGCAACACGAAGGACCATTCCAGCGTCTGCTTCATCACGATTCCTCCGCCCTAGGCCGGGCTTTTTCGCGGCGACCCAACGCCAACTTGCATTTTTGCAAGCAGATAAAGCGGAATCAATTTGCGTTTCGCTTGCAATGGGAGGCGTCTTGGTACTATGCTCTTCTCATGCGTCGATGTCGCTAACACCGCCCTGGTGCCAGTTGCGACGGTGACGTGCGCCCAAGTTCGCGCACAGGCTTTCCCGCCCGACAGATCGACAAACACCCAAAAAAATGAAGCGAATGCTCCGGGCTTGGAATCCCGGAAAGAGGAGATCATCATGGCGCACATTGCTGCGAATGTAACTGAGTTGATTGGCCGCACGCCCCTGGTGCGACTGAACAAAGTGTCGGCCGGGTTGCCCGCGACCGTCGTTGCCAAGCTGGAGAGCCAGAACCCGGTTTCGAGCGTAAAGGACCGCATCGGCCTGGCGCTGATCGAGTCCGCCGAGAAGGTCGGCAAGATTACGCCGGGCAAAACCGTGCTCATCGAGCCGACCAGCGGCAACACCGGCATCGCGCTGGCCTTTGTGGCCGCCGTCAAGGGGTACCGGATCATCCTCACCATGCCGGAGACCATGAGCCTTGAGCGCCGCACGGTGTTGCTTGCCTTTGGCGCCGAGATTGTGCTCACGCCCGGCCCCAACGGAATGAAGGGCGCCATCGCCAAGGCCGATGAAATCCTGGCCAAGACGCCGAACGGCTATATCCTGCAGCAGTTCAACAACCCGGCGAACCCAGCCATTCACTATGCGACCACAGGTCCGGAAATCTGGAACGACACGGACGGCAAGGTGGACATTCTCATCAGCGGCGTGGGCACGGGCGGGACCATTACGGGCGTGAGCAAGTACGTCAAGGAGCACAAGTCGGAGTTCAAGGCCATCGCCGTGGAACCGACCGACAGTCCCGTGCTCTCCGGCGGCAAGCCGGGACCGCACAAGATCCAGGGCATCGGCGCGGGCTTTGTGCCCGCCGTGCTGGATACCAAACTGGTGGACGAGATCGTCCAGGTCACGAACGACGAGTCGATAGCGATGGCGCGCAGGTTGGCGCTCGAAGAAGGCCTGTTTGTGGGCATCAGTTCGGGAGCGGCGGCGGCGGCGGCGCTCAAGGTGGCCGCGCGACCCGAGAATGCCGGCAAGCTGATCGTGGTGGTTCTGCCCGATTTCGGCGAGCGTTATCTGTCGAGTGTTCTGTTCGAGCCGCTGCGCCAGCAGGCGCTTGCCCTGCCGACCGAGCAGATTGCGGTTGCAGTATAAGGCAGTTGGGCAGAAGGCATTCTGCTTTGAAACGGACGGGCGTCCGATTCAAAGCAGAATCAGTCTTCGGCTTTTGGGGTGCGAGAGGGTTCTTCGCGCACGCGGGATTTCCTCAGGTGCTGAAGCCCATCTTATCTTTGTGCTTTCCGTGCGGATTACGAGTTGTTGATTGTATTGAAACGTGGTCCGGGTATTGATTTCGCACCGTCCCTACGGGACGGTGACTCCTTTATTGACGCTTACCCAGGACTGCGCTGCGCTTGTCCTGGGCTATTATCAATACTCCCTCCGGGAGAAAAACGTAGACGGCCCCCGCTGATGTCCCTGTTTGCACGAATTCGCGAAGACATCAACTCCATTCTGGAGCGTGACCCGGCAGCCCGGTCGCGGCTGGAGGTCCTGCTCTGCTATCCGGGGCTGTGGGCGGTCTGGATTCACCGGGTCTCTCACCGGCTCTGGGGCTGGCGGCTGCGGCTGCCGGCGCGGATGCTCTCGCAGGTGGGCCGTTTTTACACCGGCGTTGATATTCATCCCGGCGCGCTGCTCGGCCGGCGGCTCTTCATCGACCACGCAACCGGCGTGGTGATCGGCGAGACCTCGATCGTAGGCAGCGACGTGACCATGTATCAAGGCGTCACGCTGGGCGGCACCGGCAAGGGCCACGGCAAACGGCATCCCACGGTCTGCGATGGAGTCTTCATCGGCAACAACGCCAATGTGCTGGGCAACGTGACCATCGGCGAGAATTCGCGGGTGGGCGCCGGGTCTGTCGTTTTGTCTGACGTACCCCCCAACTCGACCGTCGTAGGAGTGCCCGCGCATATCGTCTATCGCAATGGCCAGCGCGTGTTGATCACCGATCCACACGACATCAAGGATCCGCTTTCCGATTCGCTGATTGCGCTATCGGCTCGCGTGGAGGAGCTGGAAGAACGCCTGGGCGGCCAGCCGCGTCCGGCCGAGCAATTCACCGCTGAGGCCGCCGAGCGCGAAGCCTATCGCGAAGAGCTGGAGCAGTTGCGGCAGTATGTCTCGATGGGCGAGGGAATCTAGAAGCAGAAATTGCTCTCCGAAAGGCCCTTCAAAAAAAGTCACAAAAACCAACATTTGCCTTGACAAGAATCACTCATAGCACTATACATTGCTATACGAGGTATATGGCTATGGCGAAACTGAGAGCCCAACCTACCGAGGGCGACCAGCCGGA
>Ga0302197_10002172_pt1 | contig 18377 bp, 10 predicted proteins | sample II_Bog_N2_1_FD_193526 | JGI IMG/M metagenome (GOLD analysis project Ga0302197, IMG submission 193526) | Peat permafrost microbial communities from Stordalen Mire near Abisko, Sweden - II_Bog_N2_1 | ecosystem: Environmental > Terrestrial > Soil > Wetlands > Peat | place: Sweden: Abisko...
AACATAATCAGCGTGCTGTTTCTACAGGTCTTAAGTATCTTTGGAAAGATTCATAAATTTTTGCTTGAGTTTTTCTTACTGAGCTGGTGTGAACTTTTTGCTTGAGGAACTGAATCCTAATATTAACTTCATAGTTTTGGCTGCCGTCTCGTATATACTTGTCTGAGTTAGCAAATTGATACAAGTTTTTGGATTTCAGGAGATAGGGTTTTAGCTTTTTGCACGCATTGAGCAAAAGCAGTATCAAAGGCAGGGATCACTGCCTCTTTCGGTCCAGTGGAGGCTGATCCTGTTCCTTGGCCCAAAAGGCCTTGAAGTTTGGCAATAACTTAATTGATGACAGCTGAAGAGTTCTGATCCATTGACAAATATCTAATTGATCGAAATAATAATATCCAATTTTGAGGACTGTATATTTGATTTGCAAATTAAAGATATGTAGAATGATGGCTTTCATTATCCTCACCATTTTTTCATCTGTAATATTGAGTTACAATTAAAATATCCTTTGCTTCCATTTTCACATTTTATACGGATGAACAATTTGGGTCATTTTAGGAAAAGAAAGGGATATATTTCAATAAACAGCAGTTTAATCGTTGTTTGAATATAAATATCACTCGCAGCTAAGCTTTTCCTCCATGATGATTAAGGTCAACAGCATAGACAAGTCTTATGTTATCAATTTAGCATCGAATCCTTTTCCAAGATGACTCATCACTGATAAAATGTTAAAACCCTATAAACCCTTAGATTGTAACTATTCCTCCAAAGTTCGATAGATACGAACAAAGTTATCAGTGCCAAACGTATCTTCCAAGCCCATCCGTAAGTCTTAAAGTTTAGAATAGTTGCTGAAATATTCAAAGTCGGCGTTAGTGGCATCCACTTCTTGTGGTGGTTTTATGTTTTCAAAACTGCCAGTCATAGAGTAGTCCAACATCCCTGCGTCGTCCTCCCTCAATATGATCTCTTCTTCAACGACTGGCAGTTCTGGCAAAATTTATATTCTCTCAATATTTTTATTGACATTGGCGATTAGGCCTTCCAATTCGTTGAGGTAATCTTTAAACTACTGTTCATCTTTTATATTGAGGTATAAATCTGAGCTTTTCATTAAAGTCTCTTCGCTGATCTTTGCAGGTGATTTCACAGGTTCTTTGGCAGGTTGCTTTTGTTCCTTTTCAATCAGCTTAGAATGTTTTTTCACTTAATTGTTTTCTTCGATGACTGGATCTTGATGAAGAATAGGGTTTTTTGTATTTTTAAGATGTTACTGGCGATCCCTTCTGATTTGCTATCGGGCATCATTGTAATTATTTTTTGGTTTGATCTCTTATTTCGGTTTTATTTATTATCTCGGTTTTATTTATTATTTCTATTTCTTTTTATTGGCAGAATTGGAGATTACGGGTGTTTTGGATGCTTGTTGCTTTGGTTTGGCATTGCTCGCGTTATTTGCATTATTTGAAGTTTTGCTGCTATGTTCCTTACTTTGATAACGTGGCGTTGGTTTTATTTACTATTCCACTGTTGATGGAGGATCTGAATATTATTATAGTTCTGCTTGCCTCGCTCTCTCTTCGGCTTTCTTCTTTATCATTTGATTTTAAAGATATTGCTTACGAGCAAATTCATTGAACTATTACATTTTACGAAGTTATTCCTGCTCTTTTTGCTGTTTTTTTATTGATTGCATTTTGGGGCGGGCCTTCTCAGATTCGTATTTGTCATTAATAGCTTTTTCCCTTTTGTATTAAAGCTGATTTTCTTATTTTTATCTTCGACGGCCCATTTCAGCTATTTCCAAGACCCTTCTTCGTTATTATTCCAAATAGTTTTTCTTTTACTCTTCTTGCCTTCGTTTGTCCTTCTCAAGGCGTTGCTTTCTTTATTAAGCTGCTCTTTTTTGTTCCTCTTGATTCCTTTGTTGTTGCTCTTCCTATCTTTTTCTTTTTAATCTCTCCTCTTCCTTCAATCTATCTTCTTCCCTTTTTTTCTCTAGTCTTTCTTTAAGAATTGCTTCCTCTTTCTCTTTCTGTTTGGATTTCTAATTTTCAACTTTTTTTTACTCTTGAATCTTCACTAGTTTATTAGCAATTCCCATTTTCTAAATTAATACCTATTTACTTGATTATGAAGCACTGTATGACTGAACTCGTCTTTTCGATAGGTCTAACTCAGATATTTACGAATTCTCTCCTGGATAATAGGCTTATCTATATCAGTAAAAGCATACTTAAGATATCTCCGACAGTTGGACGTTTCATCGGATCAATTTGTAAAACTTATTGAACGATACCCTTCAACTCTTTACTATAATTGCCTGGAATAGGTGCATAACTTCCTTTGACTATCTTCAGGGCCAGAAATTGAAGCGAATTTGCCGTGAAAGGAGGCGTGAGTGCACAGAGTTAGTAGAGCAACACTCCCATTGACCAAATATCTGATTTAAAAGAATATGGCTTATTTTCAATGATTTAGGGCGAAAGATAATAGGGAGTGCCGACAACTGTTCTCGCTTTATCCATTGTTTTGTTCAACACTCTTGCTATTCCGAAATCTCCCAATTTTAGCGTGTTGTTCTTGGTGATAAAAATATTTTGGCCCTTGATGTCTCGATGCAAAATCTTACGATCATGGACATGCTTCATAGCGAGACAAATTTGCGTAAACCAATCCAATATTTGATTTTCATCAAAAAATTGTTTCTGACTTTTCTTTGCTACAATTGACTTGGACAAATCCCCACATTCGGCATACTCCATGACAATTTTAAGTTTATTATTTTTGGTCGCATACACTTCAACGAACCTGACGATGAGAGGGTGCCTCAAACTTCTTAGAATCTGCGCTTATTTAATTGTCTATTCTCTTTCTTGTTTGGTCATCTGTTCAATGTTAACTTCTTTAATGACAAGCAGTTCGCCAGTTTCCTTCTTTTTGACGAGATAGGCTTTCCCAAAAGCGCCCTCTCCAAGAAGGCGTTATTTTTGATAAACGTCGTTTTATGATTCTAGTACTTTGACTTCCATCAATTATTGGATATCTAAATAATTATTGGGCTTTAATCCAAGCAATCACTATCAAAGATATTGTACCTCTTTTTTAAAATGACTAAGGTCAATAGAGTATTGCAAATAATAATGAGTGAATATATTTTGATGTAATGAAAATGAGAGTAGATAAGAGTTGTAAACATTGTGAATACCTTCTTCCAAGCTTAATTTGAAAATTAATTCATTGGGGTCGACATGTTCCCTCTCTTGGAACTGATATTTATACCTGATAAAAGCGAATTGTAGAAAAGGCAACTTAAAATATAATCAAATTGATATAGTTGTTAAAATAAACCACAATTATTAAGTATTTAAAATAAAAGTCTAAAAAAATCTTTTAGTTACAACTGATTTTCATACCATTAATGATTTCCCCAAAGGATATAAAATGCATTCTTTTGATAGACAATAAATAGGCTCACTCCTGACTCATTCATCTCATCCAGCAAATCATTTAATTACAAATAATTCGCATTCGTTTGAATAAATAAGTCAAATAGACTTTTTAACAATAATAATAATAATAAATATTAATACTATCCAATAAAAATAACAAAGAATGAATTTTTAATAGTTTCTTTAGAAATCCATGTTCCATGACTTTATCGATTTATTAGACCTGCAAAACAAAAATAGCTTCTACTCTACCCAATCCAACATAAATACAAACGAGAATCTCAACTTTATCGAAAAATCAAATTTTGAGAATTCAGTTTTCAATAACAGAAATTGTATTTAAGGCGACCTTTTGCAGCAAAATGATCAGGAAGTTAGCAGTCTCTTTAATCTGAGTGCTTATAACTAAAATAAATAAAGTTCATCGATTGATGTCTCAGATTAACAGTATATGAATAATTCAAGAATAAAAAATAAAAAGAAAAAGAAAAATTCCAATATAATTAAAAAGATAGGCAGGATTATCATCGACAATAAAAGTTAATATCGAGTCAATGGCAAAGACAATCTAGGAATGAAGAATATGCTCAATAAGTTGAAAGTTAGGTCAAATAAAAAGAAGAGTTTAAGGGATTATAAGGATGGATTCAATACTTCTCATTTCGAGGCTCTATTTGATGTCGATGAACAAACTGCCAAGTTTAACTTGCAAACAACTCGGAGATTGTTTTCTACGACTATCAGGAAGGATGTATTGAATAGTAGTCAAATATCTAATGAAAACAAGATTATTTATCTGAATTCCCTAAAGTGCTCGTCAATGCGACTAATGAACAAAACCTTGGCAGTGAGACTGCAGATATCAAATTGATATATTTTATTGTGACTATCAATTATATTTATAGTATATTGATATAATTGCTAATAACTTTGATGATTTTGTACGATATTTATTTGAAATAGATTCATAGGCCAATAAAGACTAAAGTAAAACCGGATTTAAATAAAGTCAATTGGTCCAATAATCGAATTGCTTTATTGGGAAATAGATAACATAAATTATTCAGTGAAATGAATAGAATCAGAGTATTATTTTTGATTTCTGTTTATTTTCCAAAGATACATGATTTCTCTTCAAGATATGGTGTATAAATATTACCCGATAAATAAAAAGCATGGATGCTAAATATTTTGGAACAAAATATATGCCCGATTGCTCTAACGATATTTTCGATGTATTATAAGTTAATAAGGGATATCTGACTCAAGCAAGCAGCAAAATAAACTCGAATATCATCTTTACCGAAAAATACAATGTTAATACTTCAATTTTCAATCAAGAATATTGTACTGAAAGCGGCCTCTTGGAAAAAAATAATGAGGAAATTAACTAATTTAATAATTTGAGTGTTTCAAACTAGAACAACTAAATGGCACTTCTTAATGTCAAGGAAGTGTCTTGCAATCAACAAATCATAACAAAAATAATAAAAAGTAAAAACTCAAATATCATCAAAAAGATAGGTAGAATTATCATTGACAATAGAAGTTAATATAGAAAAGGGGAAGGTAACTTAGGAGTTAGGAAGATGATCAATAAGTTGAGAGTTAGGTCAAATAGATCGAAGAAATTGAAAAATTCTAGCGATTAATTTAATACATCTCATTTATAGGCTCTATTTGACGCGGATGAATAAACTGTAAAGTTTAACTTGCAAACAACTCAGCGAATATTTTCTAAAGTGATCAGGAAGGATGTATTAAATAGTAGTCAAATAACTAATTAAAACAAGATTATTTATCTGAACTCCCTAAAGTGTTTCTCTATCCGGCTGATGAACAACAAATTGGCCGTGAGACTGCAGATATGAAATTGATTAATTTATGGATTATATTTATCGTCTTATTAATGTATAATATATACGATACTTGTTAATAATTTAGTCTGCATCTGATCTTGATAATAATAGTTCTTAATGATTGAGTGGGTGATTTAAATAGTGCAAAAGGCAAGATAAAAAGTGCAAAATACAATATCTAGGGTCTTTGATTTGCGAATAAAAATCAATTGTTCACATATTTTGGGGTTTCTAAAATAAGCCAAACAAAAAAAGTAAAAAAAAGCTAAAAAATGTCATACCGATGATGAAGAAGATGGATGATTAAAAGAACCATAATTCTGAGGTTGATATGATCCATAGCCACTATAATCGTAAGATGGACCCATGCTGTAAAGAGAAGAAGAACCTTGACCATAACTACCAGAAACAGCATTAGGAGGATTAGTAACGGCTGGATTTTGTTGATTTGCCGATGTAGAAACAGCTGCAACAGAAGGGTACATCTAGTTGGGATTGTAACCGCCCATTGATGGAGGAATCATATATGCATTGTCTATTTATGATCATGGTTACTGTAGTTTTGCATATAGTATGGCTGACCAGAAGAAGAAGGCTAGTTTCTACTGTGATAATCTCTATTTGAGTAATCGCGAGAAGAATAGTCCCTGTTTGGATAGTCTCTGCTTGAGTAATCCCTGCTCGGGTAATCTCTGCTGGAATAATCTCTTGGATAATCTCTGCTAGAATAGTCTCTGCTGGGATAGTCCCTGCTGGAGTAATCTTTTGATTGATGATAACGGTCTCTGTACCTGCCGCTTGGTCCTTCATCTCTATATCTTCGGCTACCTTCATAAGGCCGTCGATCAGATCGAGGCTGATAATCATGACTCTTTTGCGGAAAGTAGTCATAAGCTAACTTACGAATTTAAGCTTCCCCATGAGCGTACTTACATTAATTCGAAGATTTTGAGCATTCACCGTTTTTGAAGGGAATGCACAGTCTAGTTTTTTTGAAATTAGGTAGCCCTCTTATCTCCTTTTAGCCATGAGCAAAATTGCAAGCTGGTCCTTTTTTGCACTATCCCTAACTAATAGTTAATTTACTTTGTCGAAGAGAGGGCAGAGCTTAGTTTTGAAGTAAGCTTAATCTTTTTAATCTTCATTATATGGTCGATTAAAATTGGGCCTCTCTCGATCTCTGTAGTCTTTATAGCCTTCTCTACCACTGTCCCTGTTGCCATTTCCTCCCTCTCGATAGCCTCCTTCTCTATAGTTATCTCTGGGTGCCTCCCGACCTCCAGATCGACTATCATATGGCCGTTCGTGAGATGACCTCGGCGCATTTTAAGGTGGATATTTTCTTTAAGGATATTACTTATCTCTGCTCCTGCTGCGAGAGGAATTTGATTGATTATCAGAAATTGATGATGATTTCCTTTGAGTTTATTTTTCTCTTTCTTCATTGGGTCTCGTGGCGTTTCCTATATAAGCGGAGAAAGGGTTGTTCTTCGATTAGTTTTATTATTTCTTGTTTTCTTCGGGTTTATCGACTGCGTCCTCTTTCTTTGGCTAACTCATATTCAATTTAATTATAGGATATTTTATTTTCCCTGCTTTTTTTGCAAATAAAACAGGTCAAATTGGACCGTAAACAACAGATAGCTCAATATTTTTATAAAGGCGCATTTAATTTTTGGTTTGATAAATTCAAAAAAAAATGTGAGATAATATTGATAGCAAAAGATAGATTGGAAGTCAAAGTGTATCAGATTTGATAACACAACTTCAAGGATTTATTTTGTTGCGAGTTATCTTATGTGAAAATAATCATTGTTGCTCTTATCTTTTTTATGACTTTATGAATAATAATTTGATTTAATTCTCTCTAATCAGTATTAATAAGATAAATTCTATTAAAATACGATAGCAAACATGAAATTATAACACTATTAAATCTGATAGAAAAATGGCAAGCTTCGCCCTCAAAAACAAACAAGTTTACAAATAAAATCAGTTAATTAAACCACAAAATGCTACAAATGAACAGAATAACTGCAAATTGATATTTTCATTGCCAAAAACAGATATTTCTGAACAAAAACGATAATTTCAAAGATGCAATCCTAAAGATAGCAACAGATCTGTCAAAAAACAGAAAAACCCAGAAGACCTGGACAGCTTACTTCTCCTTAAGAAGTTGTAGATAAGAAGGACTCCTGTCAGATAATTTCAATTGCGAATACTGCCTGTTTCCTTATGATCGTTTTTAAATTACTATTTCTTAAATTCCCTAAAACAAGAAAATCCGATGTAGAATGAACGACAAGAACTCTCTAGCTGATATTTAATTCAAAAATAGTATATTCTTCGATTAAAGAGTTTTTTCTAATAACTCGAAGTCGTATTATAAAATAGTAATATTACTCTCATCTAATAAATTGCTAAATTTGAAAATAGCTGATTCCAGCAAATTTATAAATTGTCTTGGCGAGGGAGAAACTGGCGTGAATATGATTAGAAATGAAGTGGAACAATGGATTTTCCATTTTATTTCAAATGCAAAAAACAATGATAACATAACTGTAGATAAATTTAAAATTCACTGAATAAATAGAACAAAATTTGAACAAAAAGCATTTATTATGACTTTATATATTGTTTTCTTGCCCTCTATATTATTTTTACAATGAAAGAGGAAGCTTAGAAAAATAAACTATCCATTGCCTCAAAGAATTATCTCTTAAGGAGGATATATTCATTAGTTGAAGGCTTGTAGGGATAAATATACAGTGATATTACTTGACTGTTATCATAGACTTAAGGCTAATTATATAAGATATCATTAATACTCCATTGAATCTTATTTGATTGCATTGCCGCTTATGTTGTAGAGCCATATCTTAGCAGATTGCTGTGAGTATAATAATCGTTCGGATTAGCAATCTTTCAATATGCTCTCAACGCTCTTCGTTTGAATATTTTGATAAAATCCCAAAACACCAAACATTTTATCCAAATTACTGGGAAATTTCATAGATCCATCTTTTATTGCATTTTTCAATGCTTTCATCATATGTAAAGTCGTCTTCACACTTTCAAAGTTCTCTCTATCGATAATATGTAATTCAGAGCCGCCGCATACTTTATTGACATATTTGTCAAAAGTTGGGATAAAATAAGCTTCTCTTATATAGAAAGTCTTTTCATAATCAGTTTATTAGCTCTACATTATGAAATAGATACATAGTTTCTAAAATAATTGAGGATATCTCTAGCGTTGACGTTTGGATTGCCTGTCATTTGGAAAGGCTTTGTTGTACCCCTGCCTTCACTCACTGATGTATCTTAGATTAATCCCATTCCAGAGTAAATTAAGACTATGTCCATTGTTGGAATATTAGGTGAGCTTAAAACCCATTAGCTATCCTTTATTTGGTACCATTTAGACATTGTTATTATTGTTAATTTGAAAGCCGGTAAATAGGGACGCAAATATAGAATAAATTCACCAACTGTCAGCCCATATCTTTGAGGGATAGTAAAACTCTGCCCAGGAAAAATCCTACCAATTAATCCAGCTTACATTTTTAGAGGGCATCCTTCAATTTTTCTACCAATTGGATTGGGTCTATCAAAGATGATCACCTCCACATTATTTTTTGCACATGATTCTATGGTATAGGTTAGAGTCCAAATATAAGTATAATACCTAGCTCCGACGTCTTGGATATCGTAAATTAAGTAATCAATATTTTTAAGTTGTAGATCTGTTGGTGCTTTTCTTACTCCGTATAGACTATAAACTTGCCTGCCTGTGTTTGGATCAATATAATCTTCATCACCCTACCCTCCTTGCTGATCACCTCTTAATCCATGTTCTGGGGAGAAGAAGCATATAAAGGAAACATTGTAGGACTTGGATTGAGAAATAATGCGATCGAATAGAGGCATCATTTTTCCATCGACAGAAGTAGGATTTGTTAGCATGGCTACAGACTTGTTTCTAATTTTTTACATTAATTTGGTCAGCTGCTACTCGATTACAGATTATCTCTCTCCTTGAGAAAGAGAAGATGCGATCAGGAACATGATAAGAAAAACAAAAATTGTGTAATTCATGTCCAAATCAATAATATTTATTATAATATTTATGAATAATTTGATTAAAGATTTGTTTTTTACTCTTGTAATGCTATAATTATTCAGCAAATTCTATGTATGCATAGAAGACAGTACTAAAATAGACTCGATAACATTAATGATTTTAATAGTGATCAGCCATACACAGATATAAGCAGGAATTATACATTTCTACCCTTACAGGTTATTTTCATAAACATTAAAGTCATTCAAAAGATTAACAATTTATAGATAAAAAAAGTTCATTAGTAAAATTTTATCATCTTCTCCTATATATTATAAGATTTAACATATTTAAATATCCAAAAAGGACTTGACTTATGAGACCTTCATACTGTTAGCGATATATGGAAAATTACTCTTTTTGAATTCATTATTTTTATTGATCTTCAGTTTATACTATTCTTAAATACTGGAATAGCACAAGCCTTATAGTCCCATAATAATTCTTCTAATTATATTTTCTATGAGTAGAACTCAAACAATGCGCTTCGAATACATAGGCAATTTGCACCTTTTAGACCTTAAAGCTCAGAAAAAGAACACTAACTATAAGCAATTTTTTAGTCTCCCTCTCACTTTTGAATAGTCCCTAGCCTGCAATATTAGAATTTCTTCTCCAGGAAAAACTACCGAAAGTTCTACATCCGTAAACCTGTTCAAGATCAAAAAAATGCGCGTGCCTTTAAAGAAATTATAAAAGCTCTCCCAACCTAGGAAGTTAGATGAAAATGACCGTAAATCAGCCTCAACTGATCAATTATAAACAATAATAACAAAATGCGATCGACTAAAAATTAATTTATTGACCAATAAAAAGCTGAAGCGGTTCCAAAAGGACGCAGGCAAGTGCTATGACTATCTGTCAGAGTTATCCACTTTCAATTTTCAGAAATACTAAAACGATTGATTTTTTATATTATTTGATTTTATTGTTGTAGCAACCTATTTCTTGGTTTATATTAAGGTGTATAATCTATCATTTAATAAAGGTGAATCATGTTTCACTCTCTTGCTTGCTAGGTTTAAGCGTAAATATCCAACTCTTGTATTCTTTCTAACAACCGGCAGTCCAGTATTCTCTAATATTTTGGTGAAGACCTCTATTGAAGGGGGAACCTTCCTTTTGCTAGAAATCTATTAAATAATGCACTTTTTCCCATCGAGTTTTTTACCAAGTCGTCATGTTAGTTATCATCAAATAGAAGTGCAATAGAACAAGTGATAGCACAGCTGATCCAATTACTCCAAGGAAGGATAGAATGACAATCTGATATGTTTCTTTCTCTCCTCTTTAATACATAGTAACAATCATGGCTATCATGGTATCTGCAATTTGTATCGCCTGCACCACGATATACACAAAGAATAATGGCCGATTCTTTTCGCCAATGCAGCAATCAAGCCATACACAGTGATGATCAAAAGTAGCAACGCATTTTTGGCATTGATAACAATGTTTCATTCTTACTAATTGGTCGATCTTGCAAAATTTGCAGTATCTTTTTTAAGGTTAAGGTGGCAATTAATTTGGGAGGTCAGGCTCAGCAACGCTATTAATACTGCTGCTTGAAAGTGGGGCAGGGAGGGGTTCGGTACTATTGGGAGTATCTAGGTTGGTAGGTTCTGAGGTGACATATCCAGGCTGAATTAGAAAGGGTTACATTTTTCCGGTGAGTAGCAATGTAAAGAATACAGGTAGCAATGGAAATTAATGCTTGATTGATGACCCATCCTATTTCCTACCTCAATTAGAAACTAAGGAATAACAACGCGGATAGCTGTAAGAGCAGGTAAACAATTATTATCAAACTCATTTATACTCTATAGTCACAATAATAAACTTGAAGTTATCTGCTACCAATTTTTAAATAACGTAAATAATTATTGCAGCGATTCATATTCTTAATAAAATTATCAATATATTTAATTTATGGCCAGCCCCAAATCTTCTCCACAGAACATCATTATCCTCATCGCCATTCTTATCATCATCACCATCGCAGTTCTACTCTCAATTATGCTTTTCTCCAAAAAAGTTACAAATAGAGAGTTGGAAAGAACGGTTCAGTATCGCGCCCAATATTAAAAATATCCATCAGAATAAAATTTGCTTCATCAAATCAGTTAGGAAAAAAGCAGAGTTAAGATTTTACTATCGGGGTTATACACCCAATGTGACAAGATAGTTCGAGAATTGGACATTAAGTTGGACGAGTACAAAACAATATACGATCAAACGAAAGATAAACTGAAAAAAATGTGGGAAGGTAGAAAGTGAAGCAGATTTGATTTAGTTTACTGTATCTTAAAGATTTATATTAACCAGACAGTTGTTGGGGCAACATAAGGTGGCTAATCAAATTACAATTATTATTCAGGCAATATCTATACTGCGATATGAATTCATCTGAAAAACAGGATTAATCATAATTTTTATAGACGATATCAGTCAAAATTTAGAGTGTAAATTTCACAAGTAGGAAAGTTTCAAATAATCAGTTGAGAGCATTAAACATATGCATCAGTATAATTCCCAAAAACCATGCTCCCATCAATATATAAAAGCCCGTCAGCGCGATGTTCTGGTGATCTTATTTAATTTATATGATAAAAGCCATCGCATGCATAACTAGCATCCATATTAATACAATCCATGCCATAATCGCGTGGTATACACCATAGTTTAGAAAATTGCAACTCAGCAATGCTTCATCCATGCATTAATACCTGCCATTCCGAAGAAAACGAGTCTTCGGCCATGATCGTACATCCTCTCACTTTTGACCTTCCTCCTTAAGAGATAAGCCACTCCCATAAGAACATAATGTATCTGATTGGATAATCCGTTACGGTGTATAAATAGACCAATGCAGCTGCTACCATGACGCGATTGGTGTTGATTTGTCCAATTTGGCTACTATCTGTATTTAACTGGTAACTGGGCATTCGATATGTTCAATAACAATTAAAGTGGCGTGCAATATTGAAAATAAAATCATCTTAACAAGTTGTAGATCCGTCGGTTGACACACCGTCGTGGTCTTTAGATAGTCCAGATGTCCACTTTTCGTTAAAGGAGAGAAACTATCTTGTGCTCCTGCTATATTTGAGAAAGATTGAATGAAGGGATAGTTGCTATATTTCTTGATCTATCGTCTCTTTCTTCCTCAATTATCTTTTTTATCTATTATTTTGATTAAAAACGGTTGACTTCAGCTCCCTTTTTGACTGTTTCTTCGAGTATGCCAATCGTCTTTGTGGAATTCTTTTAAGTTGACTCACTTTTGACGGGGGAACTGGGGCGGTTAGTAACTTTTATTGAAGTGGTAGTGGGAACTTTAATGGTTTAAGTCCCTTTTAACGGAAGAGATGAACTAATTAAAGTACTACCGTAGGCTGCAACACTTTTTTCTAAAGCCAAAGATAGAGCTAAATAGAAGTAAACAATACTTTGCAGCAGAGAAGCTGTGGAGTTTTGTAAAAAGGGGAGGGTCATAACTTTAAAGCATAGTTGTGAAGGTAAAGTTTAATAGAACATTTATTCGCTATTTTTTAAAGTTTATTCTTAAAATCAATAATAACGCAGCATTTCAAAAGTTAATAGAAGACTCACCACTTTCGCCTATTTATGACGAAATTCATCTAAGTCTTTCATCAAAGGAGGCATGCATATTGATTATCCTTTTAATTTAAACAGTTTATATTCCTATTTATTGATCAAATTTGAATGGATTGGCATTATTTAAATAATTTTCTTAATCAAAGTGATGCTACAAAATAGGATGAAATAATTTTCAAAGATTATTTGAACGCAATCCTTGTAATTTCCATTTGCCTAGCAGTTCTTAGTGAAAATTTCAGAATTTTATAATCTTTTAAATTGAGATCACGTAAAATGATGACTGAAATTATTTTCTATTTTGCAAATGGAAACACCAGTGAATTTCATTTTATCAGTGAATCGAGCATAGTCGATAGAAAGATATGATAAATGAATCAACAATAGTAATTTTAAAGGCAAGGGGATCACTTAACAATATTTAATTGTTATTGATGATACAATCACTGAAGATGTGAGAAAGGGACTATTATCTTCCTCCATCCCTGATGGTTCTTAGGTAAATGTCTTGAGATCATCTCGGCCAGCCATACGATGTTCCTTATTTACTAAATAACATCGTTTATACCTGCTATTTCAGCTTTATGTAGCCATAAAACACAGCTACTTGGTTGCACTGGTCGAATGATAACGCATAACGCTTGCATTCTTAGTCATACATAATATCGTCCAGTGATTTCTGGGCTGCAGAGAAATCCTATTTCTTGGAAGGATCAGGAGACTAGTTGATTATCTCTGCATATCCTGCCACTGACTTTACAGCTTCTTTAAGTTGTTCGAGAGTAGTTGCATTAAGAAGACTAGTTTTGGCATCGGGATATAAGTATCCTAGAGCTGGGCAAAGCTTTTTTCGGGCTTAAAGTATTTTAGCGCTGGTATTTAGTTCCCGATTACCAATGGAGTTATAAATGACTTGAATAGTCTTGAAATCAGCCTAAAATTTGATCAGATCCTTCATCATGTCCTCTGATGTGGGGTTGAGTTTTTCCTCGCAAAATTGATAGAAGTCCTAAAGCCACAGCTTCTTAAGTGATGTGCGTATATACTCTGGTTTTAGTTATTTAAACAAATTTTGAACTTCATTCATTGTACGAGAGTCACCTCCTTCCTTTTTCATCTCCTCTTCCAAAAATTTCATGAAATACGGGCCCACAGGTGTATCAATGAGCACATCACGATACAATCCTGAATAATCGTCGCCCTAGAGCACTTTAATATTCCTAATTTATGGGAAATAGCCCAATGGATCGATGTTGTTCATGAGGAGTTCGATATCCACTTTATTTTTTAGACCCTCGATGATGTTCACCACGTTGTCCAGCTGGTATCGAATGGATATCATGTCCAAAAAATCAACCAGGAAGCCTGTGGAATTGCATTGTACATATTCGATCTCGTCAGCCAACTTTCTTTTTAGCTTTGATCGCATAAACGAGACCGAAACGTTTGGGTTCTCACTGATTAAGTAAGATCCATAGTCTGTGTCCTCTAAAAACTATGTTAGGCCATATGTACAGATTTGAGTTCGTCAAGAGAGGAGCAGTTTTTGATCTGAGTGTACTGCGTATCAGTGAAAAAGGAAGAGCGAAATCCTCGAATAATGGCTTAAGCATAAGCATTTTCGATGGCAAAGGTAGACATCTCCATTTCGCCGAATTAATTGATTTTTTAATATCAAATAATCCTATCAGTCAGAATATACAGTTATTGATTGAGGAAGAACAACAGAAGTAAATTCTTAAAGCTATCAATTAACTTATTCAAATCGGAAAATTAAATATGTTTATCAGTGCTTATTTAAGAGTAAGATAGACGGTTATTATTATCAGGTATTGAGGATAAGAAACGAGACCATATTAAGATTGTTACTACCCTTGCCGAGAACCTTAGCTTTCAGAACCTCAACTGAGACTTTGCCTTGGCCTGATTCGTCAAACTCTCTCATTGCCATATTGGCAAAGTACTAATTTAGTTCGGGTACTGGCCGATCAAAAATCTTTTGAAGACTATTCCCGATCATTAGAGATATTTGGTGATGACTGAGGTAGCCATCGTCAAAGGAACTAATTCCTTTGAGGATGGCAGATAATTTCTCCTCTGGTGTTTTTCTTAAGCTAATGCTTATAATTTTAATAAACTGCTCCCAGTTGATGAAATCTCCAAAATGGCAGATATTCTTAATTAGTTCATCTCCTGGATTCATATCCAATCCTTTCAACCCCACTTAAAATGTTTCTCGATCAATCCCTTTCTCCATGATCTCTTCCATGGTTGTCTCGTTTGGATTTCGCATCAGTGCTACTTTCTCAAAAGATTTGTATAGATTATACAAATTGTAAATTTAAAATCGATTTAACCCGTACTTTTAAATTAGATAGGGAATATTTTGAGTACTTAGCAATGTGTTCTTTTTGTCTAAATGCACCAACAGATCTTTCTTGGTGAATGAACTCTAGGGTACTATAATTCTTTTAGTTTTAGGTTATTTAATTATCTACTTGGCAAGTTCTTCTCTTCGAACATACTCCATCATTAGCTCAATCCTTTGCGGGATGAATTTATGGCGATTAACTGTTGTTGGTATCCCCTCTATCTTATCATTGGCTTCAGCCAGTAATTTGCGGTTGACAATTTCATTAGGATAGTGGTTTAATGATTAAAATAATGGATTTTTATTATTTTAACTATCAATACTACTGCGGTTGTTTTGGGAAGCAAATCTTTAATCGTACCACTTTGTAAACTCGCTAGGCTTTTATTTTCTTTGTTAGAGCTTGAAATTAGGATTGTCTGCTAAGTTTCTTGCGTACTATTTGGCATCTTTTATCCTTTGCCAATCATACATATTTTCCTATGTTTCCTCATTATCATTGGTATTACTTTATTACTTATGGTTACTCAAAATGGCATTAAATTTTAGCACGGCTGCCTCTATACTCGTGGCCAGCGAAATAATTCGATCGTGAAGATCAAAATTAAAATGCAGCTTGGGAGAGGAATCCACTATAAGCACGTATAACTGACCTTTTACAAGTTATTCATATCTATGAATGGGAACTCCGTTCAGATGAAAGTAATAGAGCTCTTTCTCAAGCCTACCAAATTATTTCATTTGCCTCTTTACTTGATTTGTTATTTCTTTCAGTTAATGGCTGCTGTGGCTGGGTTTGCTACATGGACAGTACTAAACAAAGAAATGACTTGCTTTATAGCGCAAGCCCATTCTCCTAATCGTTATCAAACCCAATATTTTCTTGTTATTAATTTGAGCATCCTCCATTCGTTTGTAGAGCTGTTCTTCATTTACCCCAAATTTTACCAAAGAACTCTTCGTCTATTTCTCATTGGAGTGCAGATAAACGTAGGATTTTAATTTTTTATCACTATTTGCAGTTTTACAATTTGCAGTCGAAACAGTTCTTACGAGTTAATTTCGACTAAAACCTTCCCGAACCGTGAAGGATGAGATTTTTCTTTATTTAGAGGGCAAAGCAGATAGAATACTTTTTTTTTAGCAATAACTAACTCTGGGATATTAAGTCTGTATTTTAATTTATGTCTAAGGCCGGAACCCTCGTTGGGTCAACCATTACCATTTCACTGGTTGCTATTATTTAGTAGAACCATTGATGAGAATAAACCCCGAATGACTTTGATGACGGCGAATGTTTGTGTGATTATTCATGATTAAAATTATTATAATATCCTCGAATACAATGATTGATGATGTTTATATTCTAAACTCAAAGATGAATGCACAAGTAGACATAGTGAAAGGATAGTATACTGTCAAAATTCAATGGAATTTAAAGCAGACCTAATCAACTTCTGAAGGGGGCAAGACTGGACCTCCTGACATCCTTCACTTCTTGCTCCTTATCTTTCACTCTCTTACGCAGTGATTCGATTTAAGCGAACAAAACAACGAACAAAGCCAGATGCTCTTGAATACGCTTCACCAAAGCGGCTTCGTCACTGAATCTCAGCTTAATTTCGCCAAGATCTTCCTCTTTCTCCTCGACCAACACAGACAAACGATCAATTTAGGCATTCAACACTTTTATCTAAATAAATAAACTGTTACCTTATCCTCTGTAAAGTTCGAACTCTTAAACTTGCTTTCAAACTCATAGTTATTTTGCTTGAGAGTTTGATTTTCTTTTCTGAGTTCCTGAATGATACTGTTAAGTTTTTCGAATTAAACTGAGATTTTGGTGAATCTGAATAGCATAAAAGTTACTTAGTTTAATATTCGATAAGTTTCTTCTTTGATCCTTAGTTTTAATTTTCAGCACTACTTGAGTTATTTCGTAATCTTTGAATTTCAGCTGAAAGAAGAATTATTTTCTCTTCAAAGTCAAGGCAACGAACTTTGTATCTTAAAGTCTCCTCTAGTTGCTTTTTCAATTGTTCGTTCTCATTGCAGGTTATTTTCAACTCATTGTTTAGCTTGTTGATGGTTCCAGCTGACAATCTCAGGTTTTACTGAGCTCCTCTCATTTCTTCACCTAGGGCATTGGTTTCAGACATTAATTTTTGTATTTTAATCCTGTAGGTCTATGTCTATTGGTTGTTTTCAACAATTTTCTGTTTGTACTCGTTAAGTTATCTGGCTAGCTTGGCTTGCGTGGCACTAGACAACCTTAATGATTCCTGTGCGTTCTTAACTTATTCTCCCAAATTGCTGTTCTCACTGACTAACTTGTTCATCTTTCCTTTCAATAAATCATTTTATTGATTGTTTTGCTCGATTCGCAACTTGTATTAGTTGAGCTCCTTCACCATCTTCGCATTCTGGTTAGCGGAAAGTCTCAAGTTTTATTGAGCCGATCTCATTTCTTATTCCATTGAATAGTTTTCATTAGCCAGCTTTTTGATCTTTTATTGAAGAGAGCCAATAGAACGATTGGTTTCATCAATTTCCTGAAGTCTACGACCCATATTGTTCACTTCTCCGTTTTTCTTTTCGAGGATTGAGTTAAGCCTTTCAATTTATTGAGAATATAGAGCTACTTTAGACTCGTATTCTGAAATTTTGGTGACAGTAACATCTTGAGATTTTCTTCTAAATTCTTCCAGAGACAGCTTGTACTCTTCGGTTTATCCTCTAAGTTTATTAATTTGATTATTTGAGAGTCGAATTTGCTCTTGTCCGTTTCTTAACTAATCAAAAAGTCCTTCTTTTTCACCAGTAGCTCTTCTTAACTGTTCACTAAGTGACTTCAGCTGCCTGGACATTGCTTCAGCTTCGACTTCTCCTTCTTTCAAGACCTTGATCTCAATATTTTTCTTATCAATAATGGCATTCAATCGTTCAAT
>Ga0302197_10002193_pt1 | contig 18308 bp, 22 predicted proteins | sample II_Bog_N2_1_FD_193526 | JGI IMG/M metagenome (GOLD analysis project Ga0302197, IMG submission 193526) | Peat permafrost microbial communities from Stordalen Mire near Abisko, Sweden - II_Bog_N2_1 | ecosystem: Environmental > Terrestrial > Soil > Wetlands > Peat | place: Sweden: Abisko...
CCTCTGTAACCGAAGGCGCATCCGGTTCAAACTCCTGCTGCGGCGGGAAAGGCGGATAGTAGGCCATCGCCGGCAGATTGTTCGACTGTCCAGGAGGGATTACCTCCGCGAGTCGTGCTTGTTCGGGCATGGTTCTCCTCAACTAACCTAGTGCATATAGATCAAGGCGGAGCCAAGAACAGCGCCTATACCAATGGACGATTCCAACACTTTCATACTGGCGCGCGTCCCAGTCGCATCCGGGACATAGAGAATATCGTTGGCCAGCAACGCCACGTCCGGAGCCTTGCGATCCATGATCTTTTTCAATTCGATCGGGATTTCGTTCCTGCCTCCACTGCCGCCTTCAACCCGATAAATGTAAGCGCTGTGGGAAGGAAAGCTATCCAATCCGCCCGAAAGGGCCAGCGCCTTCATAACGCTGCTCTCGGAACCGTCCGTAATGAAGAATGTGCCAGGCTTCTTGACCCTGCCAAGAACGAAAACCCGTCCGGCCTCAGGAACCCGGATATCTTCTCCGCCCTCCAGGCGGAGGTTCAGTGTCGTATCCACACCACCCATAAGGCCGCTCACGGGTATGCGCTGAATCAGCGTGACTGGCTTATCGCTCGCCGTCGATGACTGCTTGCTCACCAGGATTTCAGCCCCAGCGTTTTCAGAAAGTCCACCAGCCCGCGAAATCGCGTCAAGCAATGTAACAGTGCCAATCGCCTGGAGCGTCACTGGATTCTTTACCGCCCCAGAGACGGAAATCGGCCTGCTCCGGGATTCAACGACGGACACGGTGACGACGGGCGCAACCATGACATTCTCTTCCGTAAGGGCCTTGGTAATGGAAGCCTCGAGGTCGGCTGGATTGAGACCTGCCGCCTGAATCGGGCGATGGAGCATCGGCAATCGAATCTCGCCGTCCGACCCGACACGAACAGTCCGGGTCAATTCCGGCGAGTCGTACACAGCGATGCCAAGCAGATCGTCTTTGCCAATCTTATCTACTGGTAGATTGAAGCCTTCGCTGGCCGAGCTTGCTCCAGCGCTCACCCGGTAGGGACTTGCGGACTGTTGTGCCAAAACCGAACTGGCCATGGCAACCACCAGGAGCGAAATGGCTAAGAACTTCATATGCGACCTCTGGAAGCCGGCTTGCGGCGACATCTGCAACCACAAGCAATCTGCCCGACGATCCCGATCGTGCTTCTGCAATCTCAATCTAGTGATTTCCATTTCCTTTGACCGCAGAAATCTCCGCCGCCAGTTGCTCTATTTTACTGTTCAGTGCTCGCATCTGAGCGCGAAACTCGTCCATGTGAAGGCCAAGAACATCCGGTCGATTCACACCATTCAACAATACGCGCATGGCATCCCGCGTAAGGTCCGATACGCTTCGCGCACCTGTGACCAGACAAACCCGTTTGAGAGCCAAGTACTCCTCTTCGGAGAGCCGGACGCTGATCATGCGGGAGCGAGGTTTCAAAACTGACATGGGGGTTTCAATATCCTACATGGTACGTTAGACAGCGCTAGTCGCTTAATCATGCCCGGCGAATAGAATTGAGGGAGGGTCAATAGCTCGTGCGACGTTCAGTATTTCAAGATCAGCCAGGGGATTCAGGAAAGGCTTCGCCCCCCTCGGTCCCAAGACTCTGGATCGACGTTTAACAAAACGGCCGCACCTGCGGGGAGAATGCGAAGAGCCTTCGTTTGGGCGTAGCCCAAGGGGGTCTACAGTGCTCTGGTCGCATGTGGCAAAACTAGAATGACATAAATCTACCACTTAAGTGTGAAAGATACAAGAAAAATGTGAGACATTTGTTAGACATTTACTGGTCCATAAATTGCCCGATGTATACCTTTTTCAGTCACTTGCCGCACTTGGCAGCTCAACTGCGAAATCGACGCGAGGGTGAATTATGACATTTGTATGAAACCACACCCCCCGTGCGCGATCAGTTCCCGAGCCAGACTAAGGTCAGGTCGCGTGCAAAGTGCTTAGCATGAATTGGCGTTGGATTCATAGCCGATGCCGGGACAATATTGATCCGAAGCACACCGCCATAGTACTTATCTTCGCATCCGTTATAGGCCGAGCTGGGCCCGAAACGCCCGTAAACCTGACCACGGAATACAATGAATTGCGTACGATGCAATGCCATACCGTCCGAGGGCGTTTCGATGACGTGGGTTCCCTGATAGACCTCGATGGCCCGCAGCAAGGCTGGAACCTCTCTTGCGTCGATTCGGGCGAGGTTGGTCTTGTGGGTGGGCCTCAACACATCGGCTGGGCGGATTTCGCTGGCTGGATTGCGCTTTGCATACCCATGGGCAATGGCGTAGCGGAAGATCTGCCCAACATTTTGCATGGCGCGTTTGGCCAGATCACCAGCGCCACGCGCCTCAATCGCCTTGACCATCGCAACCAGTTCCGGTGCTTCGATGTCCGAAATGGGGCGCGCGCCGAGTAGGGGAAAGATGTTGGCCTCCATGCGCCGCCGGGTAGCGTCCACGTGCTGGGCGCTCTTCTCGGCCTTCCAGTGATCGAACCACAGGCCTGCCATGGTTCGGAAGGAGTTTTCTGCGGCAATCTTCTCTGCCGTCTTTGCCGCCTTCCGTTGCCCCATCGGGTCAAGGCCCACGGCGAGCAGTTTCCGGGCCTCGGCATGGCGCCCTCTAGCCAGGGCAAGGGGCACATCTGGGTATCGACCGAAGGACATCAGCTTTTCCTTGCCTTCGTGCTTATATGCCCAACGCCAGAGCTTGCCACCAGCCGGGGTGACCCAGAGATAGAGGCTTCCAGCGTCACTCAAACGGTACGGCTTTTCAGATGGTCGAGCTTTGCGAACTTCGGTGTCCGTCAATGGCATATCTCACCCCCAAAATATCCCCGTGCAGAAAAGTACCCCCCGGTCAAAAACAAAATACCCCCCATAGTACCCCCCCGCAGGGTTTGGCTTCCATAGTACGCCTTTGGACGTAAAAGTGCGAAATCTCCAGTGTTTACCGGGGATTTGCGCGTTTCTTAGGATGGGTTCTTGGTGGGCAGTGAGGGACTCGAACCCCCGACATCCTGCTTGTAAGACGGTCGAGTGGCGGTATTCCATGAATTGCCGCCACTTACTATAAATTGCTTATCTGTCCATATTCACAGGGGATAGGTGGACTTTGGAGGGTGTTGACTTGCCCGCCAATTCCCGCCACTTCCCCAAGCGAGTCCCCACAGTTTCCACCACAGTTTCAGGATGGCAAACCAGCGGGAGACTGTCACATGGAGCCGGAGACAGTGAGGCGTCCTGCGCTCACCGATAGTTGCCGCTGGTCCGCGTGTGTCGCTGGGCGAACGGAGCACAGGACGGGGCACGGACGCACAGAAATTCCCTGTGAGCGTTCGCAAGCCCTCTGCCCTACCCGTTTGGGCATGGCGGACGGCAACTCGCGCAATCCGTAATACACAGTCGAAAGAATGCTTTTTGTGAGCAGGGGCATCCCCCCCAGACGCGCCACCCGGCCCGCGCGTTACATATCCGGCTCTGGCAATTTTCGCTAAAAAGGGCATCAACTCTTTGGTCAGCATCATTGACCAGATCATAGGCAATCAGCCGAAGAAGCGTATTTAGTTTTACAGGCATAGAACGCGGGTTTGAGCAATGTGGTGCAGCCGCGAAAAGACATATTCATTAATGACGTGAAATGACAAAAAGCCTCAGAGAATTGTGCTGGTCACCGCTGCGGCGATCTTGGAGGATAAGGCTCGGCTGGCGCGGCACAGACATGACCGGGCCGGTGACGGCGGTTAAGATACTTTGAGTACCAGCACGAAGGAGGAATAGCTCATGAAAATCTTAGCGAAGTTTCTTTTGTTCAGTGTTTTTGTCTTCTTGCCCGCCGTCGTCTGTGCCCAGGATTTTAAGTTTTTCCGTGATTGCGGGTTTGCGCCCGCCCTGGAGATTTACACGACAGACGGGCACGGACTGGTAAGCCCACAGATAGTCAGGTATCTGGAGGACGGACAAAACTGTCTTAACATCGACGTGATGGAGCTAAAGGATAAGGTTAAGTGGCTTGATACCGCGGTGGGATGGAACACCGACGAGTTCAAAGACCTGTTGGACGAACTTAAGCAAACCAAAGACGATCTCCATACCGCCGAAACAAAGATTGAAACCTTGGAAAACCGTCTTACGACAGTGGAAGATGAAATCCAAGAGCTAAAGTTCGACTCCCGGATACCGCCTCATCCGGCGAGCAGGAAGGCTGCCGCTAACAAGCCCTCCGGTTTAATCCCCGACACTCCAGCTACTACGCCTCATCCGGCGATTACGAAGTCTGACGCTAGCAAGCCCAAGGCACCCGCCAGTAAACCAAAGGCTCCGGCTAACAAGCAGACGCCCGCTGTAAAAGAGGGTACGCACTAAAGCCGACGGCAGCGGAGTTTGCGGTAAAATTTGTATGGCCGGATAGCTGCTGGCCAATCACCAGCGGCGATAAGGCGGGAAGCCTTCCCTTCCCGCTGGTGAGGCTCCGACACGTCAGGCAAGGTTTGGAGTTGCACCGGTCTCTGTGCGCGTCTATGCGGTTTGTGCAATATTGCACACGGTCCACGCCGGGATTCCCAAAGGCACAGCCACGCAATCGCACCTTTGCGCCGATAGGGAACAGCGGCAATTCGCCGGTCACAGGTAGACCTCAAAGTCTTCCCGAAACGTCAAGCCGGAAACCAGAACCACGCCGGAGACTTCGCCCACCAGGAATCCCCGCTCTGTCAGCAGCCACTCGAAAGTCTCACGTGTGCATGGAGGCCCGCCCTGCCGAACTGCCCATTCGCAGAAAGCAATATGCAGGCGGGCCACGCCGCCAAAGCAGCGCGGAGAACGCACACAGACGGAATCCAACCATCGGGAGAACGGTTTCCGCCACTTTACCGAGTGGTGAGGCAGGGCGCTATCCGATGGGACGTTTATTTCCGGCGCGGGCAGGGTAGGAACTGACAGAACTGACAAAACGGATGATGGAAGGGGTTCTGTCGGTTTTGTCAGTTCGCGCTCTGGGCATTTCTGAAAGATTGCAGGCGGATTCCAGTCTCTCCAGCGTCTACTTGACAGCATGGGTTCCCCCTATCTTCGGATTGATACGATAGGTTTCGCTGGGCCGTCCGGGATTCTGTGCATCGGTCTCTCGCCTTACCCAGCCATATTCTTCAAGCACCATCAACGCACCCCGCGCCGCGTCCGGTGAATCTAGAGCGGTCCATCCGCTCCGGTACACGTCCCGCACTGTGAATAGCCCTTCCTCGCGTTTCCAGCCCTTCGCAAGCCGCTTGCTCAGCGCGATTGCAGAGTGATGCTCTGGCCGCGTCTGAGCGGCGTACACGCGGTTAGCGTGTGTCTCAAGATAGTCGCACCAGTCACAGGCCAGCCGCGCATGAATGAGCGGCACGTAATCCGAATGCCCATCGGCAAGAGCAAAGAGCAGTGCAAGCGAGGGCATCAGGCTGCGATACTTGGCAAGATGCGCCTGCATTGCCGGAGCGAGATCATCCTCCCGGATGCGCCTCTCCAGATCGGGCAGCCATTGCTCGAATAGCGCCTGAGCCGCATCGTCAAATTGCAGCCGGAGCGGGTTTGTAGCTTCTAGCGCAGCTATGCGACGATAGACCTCAGCGGTACGCTCCAGAGCGTCAGTGTCCGGCTTGCGGTCAACGTATTGCCAGCCTTGCGGAATGTCGGGCCACACCATTAGCTGAAATCGTTGCATCAGACCATCGTTTGACGGTCCATCTTTTAAGGCATCGGCCAAGTAGGACCGCAACCGGGCGGGCTGGATTCCGCCAAACAGCGAAACACAGGCATGGGGAACAAACACACTGCCGCGCCCGATGCGGTCGATAGTGTGGGCTGCATCCCCACTCCAGCATTCCAAAAAGAAGGCGCGTTCCTGTTCCCGGCCTTGCCTCTCCAGTCCGGCCAACCATCCGGTCAACTCATCTCGGATTTGAAACAGCCCCGCCTGATTTTCTGACAGCAGTTCGTGAAGTTTCTCAAAGGTTGGATCGCTGGTGATGAGACGGCGAAGCACAGGCTGAAGAAGTGTGGATTCCGGCTTTGTCGGCTGTTCCTTACTTTTGTCTTTCGCAGCGGCCTTGAATAGTTCTTTCCACGCGGCCAATCTGAGTTCGTGCATTTCCTGCGCGTTCTTGTACTCCCGGTTTGCATCCTCGTGCGCCTTGCGCCATTCACACTCGATTGCCCGCGCCGGTTGCGTCATGCAGGAAAGCACGGGAGACTTGAGCATCCCTGGCGGCGCTACGATTCCGCTCCAAAGGTTCGGCACGACCGTCCAAGTATGGTCATTCCGTTTTGGCTGAATTACGGCCCGCCGGTTGGTTACTCCCGCAAGCGTGGCAATCGCGGCCACGGCTGGAAAGTCCAGCGGAACCTGCATTCTCTCGGCTACATCCTTCACCAGTGGACGAAAGGACTCTGGCATCAATTCCAGATCGAATTGCGCCACATCGGGCAGAGACTCCGCCAAGGGTTCCGGTTCCGGCCATCCATCCGGCGGCGGCACAGGCAATAGGGCATACCGCGACACGTCGCACAGTGCGGCATGGTCCCTTGCCGTGACGCTCGCATCGGCGGTCATTATCGCCGCTCCTCAACGGCGGTAATGGTGCCCTCTGCGACGATGCGTTCTATCTCGCTTGCCGGTATCCTGATTGACCAGCCACCAGGACGGACCACAGTAACGCGCTTTGCGCCGATCCATGCCCTCAAGGTTTTGGGCTTCACGCTTAGTTGCTCAGCCGCTTCGCTGATCGTGAGTAGCTTTGAACGTGTCTGCATATTCCCTCCAGTATTATGATTTGCTTTGCATTCATAATTCATGCTATTCGTATTCTTTCAATTCAGGCATTATATTTTATTTGCCTTAACTATAATAAACGTGCTATCAATAATCATGACGCGCAGAAAACAACCCGCCCTTGTTGGCCTTCAGGTGGCTTATCCACAATCCAAGTTTTTCCATCTCGATAGAGGGGACTTGGACCAGATCGTCGAGACGCTCAACTGGAAGCCGCGAGGGGGACTGTCGCTGTATGCTGAGCCGCTAATCCGCTTAATGAGGAGATTGGAAGGGTGCGGCGGCAACCTGAAAAAAATGATGGACGGCGACCCAGAGTTGGCAGAGGCCGTGGCAAAGGTGTGTGTCACCCGCTGGATACCTTCAACAAACCGAACGGCGAATCTGGTGCTTCAACCGTCTTGGGAGCACATCTTGGAACGCGAACTGACGCCGGGGCAGGTTAACAAGATGCGCCCGGAGCGATACGCCGCGTTGCTCTTCCATGTCGGGACTCTGAATCCCGAATGGGACAAACTCGCCGGTCCATGCGCTCGGTGCGGCAATTACTACATCAAAAAACGGGCGTCACAGAAGGTCTATTGCTCTCGCCGGTGTGGGAACGCCTCCACTGCCGTCGTCAGGACAGCGGCGAAGGTTAAAGCAGAGCGTGATGAAAAGATGGTCCGAGCCAAGGCCCTGATTCGGGAGTGGAACTCGCTCAAGGGCCGATCTGGACTCGTTTGGAAGGAGTGGCTCAGGAAACAAGAGCCAAGCATCACAGATAAATTTGTCACTCGCCGGGTGAACACTGGCGAGTTGCCAGAACCAAAGGCAGGGAGAAAACCATGAGCATTTTCAAGCGCGGTAATGTCTGGTGGTATGAATTCACTTTTGGCGGTGCCCGTATCCGTCAAAGCAGCAAAAGCCCGATCAAGGCCGTTTGCATCCAGGCGGAGCGAGAGCGACACAGAGAACTTGAGCGCGGGGCAAACAATCTGGAAAAGGCTGTGAAGCCTAAGCTGTTCTTTGGTGCCGTGAAAGCCTACCTGTTAGAGCGAGAGGCGCATTGGAGTCCCAAGACGCGGGAGATGCACTCGAATTCGCTTCGCCATCTGGAGCCGCACTTCGGCAAACTGCTCTTGAGCGAGATTCGCGGGGAGCAAATCTCCCGTTACCAGCGGGCACGGCTCAAGGCAGGGGCTTCCAACCGGACGGTCAACATTGAAGTGAATCTGCTCCGGCTGGTGCTGCGCAAGGCGAAGCTCTGGAGCAACATTGCGGACGATGTAACCATGTTGAAGGAACGGGCGGACGTTGGGCGCGAATTGAGCGACGATGAAGTACACCGGCTCCTGTCGGCTTGCAAGGCCAGCGCAAGCCGTGGCCTATACCCTGCCGTGCTTGCCAGCATCCATACCGGGCTGCGCTCTCAGGAATTGCGCTTGCTGCGCTGGCACCAGGTAGACCTCTTGGAAGGAATCATTACGGTTGGCAAGTCTAAGACGCAAGGCGGGGAAGGCCGTCTGGTTTACCTCTCTGCGCTGGCGGTCCAAACCCTGAAAGAGTGGCGGTCACAGTTTCCGGCTGCTCTGCCGAGTCATGCCGTATTCCCACGGGAAGCCTACGGACTGAAAGGCAAGAAAGGCACGTTTGGCGGGGTGGTCGTACCCTACCAGACATTCACAGACCAACCCGTGCGCAGCTTTGCGACAGCATGGCGGGCAGCGAAGAAGGCAGTTGGCATCGAATGCCGCTGGCACGATCTGAGGCACAGCGCAGCCTCCCGGATGGCCGCTGGCGGGGCAACCGATCAAACCCTACAGGCTTTGCTTGGGTGGATGAGTCCGAAGATGATCGAACGCTATTCGCACGTCCGGGCAGAGGCGAAGCGAAAGGCCGTCAGTGTGTTCGATGTGGTGGTTTCCAAAACGGACTCCCCACAGAATCCACCACAGTCAACGGTGAACGCAAACCAAATTATCATGTAAGTCTTTTAGAATCTTGGTGGGCAGTGAGGGACTCGAACCCCCGACATCCTGCTTGTAAGGCAGGCGCTCTAACCAACTGAGCTAACCGCCCACACACGGCGGTAAGGCGAGATTGCGCCCTGCTCAAATCATACCAGCGCAGTGACGTTCCGCGAGAGATCACTTCATTGCACGCGGCGACCGGCCTCAAGCGACTGCCCTGAATTGATAAACTCACCCGGTGAGCCGTCTTATCGTCAATGCCGATGACTTCGGGCTGACCGCCGGGGTGAACCGCGCAATCATCGAGCTGCATAGGGCCGGTGTGCTGACCAGCGCGACGCTGATGGCGCGCGCTGCGGCAACCGCGGAAGCCATCGAGATGACCCTCACCACGCCCTCTCTTGGGGTGGGCTGCCACCTCGTGCTGGTGGATGGTGAGCCGGTGCTGGGAACGGACAAGGTTCCAACGCTCGTGGATGCAAGAACGGGGCGCTTCCAGCCGACGCTGGGCGCATTTTTGCAGCGGTTGCTTGCAGGCCGCATCAGGGCGTCCGAGATCGAGGCGGAGGCTGGCGCGCAGATTGCGTTCCTGCAAAGCAAGGGAGTAGCGCTGACCCACATCGACACGCACAAGCACACTCACATGTTCCCTGCCGTGCTATGGCCGGTAATCCGAGCAGCGCGGGCAGCCGGGATTCGCGCGGTACGCAATCCCTTTGAGCCGGCGTGGAGCTTGCGCGCCACTCATGGCGCTCCGTGGATTCGCCGAACCGAGATTCGTCTGTTGCGGCTGCTGGAGCCTGCTTTCCTGCGTATTGTGGCAGAGGAGGGGTTCACGACGACCGACGGAATTCTCGGCGTTCTAGCGACCGGAACTCTCGATCCTCGATCGTCTAGCTCACTCCTGCGCAGCATTCCAACGGGAACGTGGGAGCTGATGACGCATCCTGGTTACAACGATGCCGATCTGGCGCGAGTGCGTACACGGCTGCGTGCGTCGCGAGAGGTGGAGCGCGAGGCGCTGCTCGCCTTGCAGGGACAGCCTGAGCTGGAGCTGATCTCGTTTGCGGGATTACGCGGGGCTGGCTGAATCTTCCCGGCAACCGGGAACGTCCAAGGCAATGGATCGTAGCGGCAGAGTCGGGCCAGTAAGACTGATCGGGAAGGGTTTATGCGGATTGGCATCACTTGTTACCCCACCTACGGCGGTTCTGGCGTGGTGGCCACAGAATTGGGCATCGAGCTCGCGGCGTTGGGCCACGAGGTACATTTCATCTCCTATTCGCAACCGTTCCGGCTGAGCGGGCGCGACGAAGGCATTTATTATCACGAGGTTCCGGTCTCAAGCTATCCGCTCTTCGAATTCCCGCCCTACGACCTGGCGCTGGCCTCGCGCATGGCTGAAGTTGCTGAATACAATGAGCTTGACCTGCTGCATGTGCACTATGCGATCCCCCACTCGGTGAGCGCGCTGCTGGCCCGACAGATGCTGGCGGCGCGGGGGTGCCGGCTGCCGTTTGTCACCACGCTGCACGGCACGGACATCACCCTCGTCGGCCTCGACCGCAGCTATCTGCCGATCACGCGCTACGCTATCCAGGAAAGCGATGGGGTAACCGCGATCTCAAACTATCTCAAGGATGAAACGATCAAGCATTTCGGCGTGACGCGGGGCATTGAGGTCATTGAGAACTTCGTCAACTGCAATGTGTACGTGCCCATCAAGGATGAGGCCCAGCGGGCGGAAGCGCGTAAGCGGCTAGCGGCGCCGGACGAGGCGATCCTGATGCATCTCTCGAATTTCAGGCCGGTTAAGCGCCTGGTGGATGTCGTCAAGATCTTTGCGCAGGTGGTGCGGCAGGTGCCGGCGCAGCTGATTCTGGTGGGCGACGGGCCGGACCGCTCGGCGGCGGAGTGGCTGGCGCACGACCTGGGCATTCAGGCCAGAGTGCACTTCATGGGGAAGCTGGAGCGGGTCAACGAGCTGCTGCCGCTGGCCGATATCCTGCTGATGCCAAGCGAGTTGGAGTCGTTTGGCTTGGCGGCGCTGGAGGCGATGGCGTGCAAGGTGCCGTCGATTGCCACACGGGTGGGTGGGGTGCCGGAGCTGATCGACGATGGAGTGACCGGGCTGCTCTACGAGGTAGGCGACATTGACGGCATGGCTTTGGGGGCATTGGGCTTGCTCAGGGATCCGGAGCGCCTCAATGCGATGCGGGAGGCTGGCCGGAAGACGGCGCAGAATCGGTTCTGCTCCACGCTGGTGGTGCCGCACTATGTGCGTTATTACGAGCAAGTGCTGGGGTGAGAATAGGGACTAGGGACTAGGGACTAGGGACTAGGGACTGGGGGTCAGGGACTATTCGGCTTGGTCGGGGGCGAAGGCGGGGGTGAAGCCTAATTTGCGCCAGAAATCTTCGACGAGAGCTATAGTCTCGGGGGTCGTGCGGCTGGTGGTGCGGAATTGAATCTGCGCGCCGGCGCCGGCTGTCAGGCTGGAAGCTTCGGCGGCGATGGCGATGCACTTCTCCGGGCGGTAGGTGCAGTTGGCCAGGTCGGCAATGGAGAGGCGGGTGGTGGGCGTGGCCAGCACGGTGCGCGGCGGGGCCATGCGGTCCAGCAGCCACAGGATTTCCAGCTTGGACTCCAGCTCATCCGGCACGCAGTCGATGGCCAGGTCGGCGTCGCGCACGGCGTCCTCAATGGTGGAGACGAAGCGGACGTTGGGCAGGGCCTCGGGACCCAGGACGGCGCGAAGGGCTTCCTGGGCGTGATGCAGGTTGGCGGGCATCACGTCTTCCAGCAGCACGCGGTAGCCGGCGCGGGCAGCGCTCAGGGCCAGCCAACGGCCCAGCGGACCGGCTCCGATGATGGCGACAGTGGGCAAAGGCGCGGCTTACTTGACCGAGAGGGCTTCGACCACATCCTCGGCGCTGGGCTTGGCGTTGAGCAAGTGCTCGGCCACGCGGGCGCGCTCCTCGGCAGAGAGCGTGGGGACAGTCGCCAGCACCCGGCGCAGGGTCACGGCAACGTCATCAATGTAGTTCATCAGGCGAATAGCTTCTCCGGAGAGCGGCATGGTTTTCCTCGGGTTTGAAGTTCTCCTCTCATTGTAGGCGGTGCGGTTGGGCAGGGGAAAGCGGGCGGGCGGCTGCGACCCTTTGAATGCCTGAATGCGGGACCCTTCGGTAAGCTCAGGGCAGGCTCTGCACCGCCCGCCAACCGGCTATTATCCAATTAATTATCTGCAAGGTTTTGAAAATAAAGTAGGGGGGTGGACTCCCTACCCTTTGTCAAGCGTTAACCGGTAGGGACCCGGCCTCCCGCCAGGGGGCCGATGACCCTCTGGGTCAGGCGGCACCACATTGCGGATCGTACAGAGTTCCGTTTCGCAGCATAGAGATGAGAACCTTGAGCCAGCGGTCGGCCATGCTGCGTAAAGCGCGCCCGTGGGATTGGCCGCAGGCGCGCAGTTCGGCATACCTCTTTTTACTTTTCGCATCCCAGACAACGCTGGTTCGCGACCAGTGATAGAGCGCGTTGCGGAGCCGCTCATTGCAGCCTCGGCGCATGAGCACGATCTTCTTTTTGCCGCTCTGATGGGTGATGGGCGCGGCGCCGCTTAAGGGTACCGATCAGAAATCGACTAGTGATTCGGCAGTATGTGAACAGCGAGTTTCTGAATTCTGATTTACCTGTGCTCGATGCTCTTGCTATCCCTGGTCTCAAAATCGAAACCGGGGGCACCCGGCGATTAAACATAACCCCAAATCTGTGGGTGGATAGTCGGCGATCCGGAGGTTGAGATTCCCGAATTAACATTTTTCGAGCTGCCCGTTGTACGCCACAATCGCGAATAGGACTCCCGGCAAATCTCCGGTGCACAAATCAGAGCCTCACGCCGGGGCACCTTGTTTGTGCTGCGCGGTGGTCCGCCACAGCCCGCGCGCCGAGAGGATGACGGAGAAGAGAGCGGTCACGCCGAGCGCGAGGAGCGTCCAAATAAAGAAGAAGGCTCCGTTGGACTGGGCAACCGCTCTGCCGACTCCCGCCCCCTTCATGTGGACGACGGGGATGACCAATTCAAGGAGCGACACGAGGAGGAGGATGACGTATCCAGATCGCTTTCCGGCCAGCACCAGCGTTCCGTACAACTGGACGACAACAATGGGCAGCACAATCAGGTCTGAAAGCGTTCCTGGCTCCATTCCCCGGACGATGTCGTCCGCCAGGTGAAACGTCATGAAGAGGACCGAGAGGAGAGATGCGATGGTTAACGTAAGGTTCTGTTTCATTGGATATCTCCTTGTTAGACTGGAGCGCCCTGGTCTTGCAATGCGCGGATGATTACACTTTTTACCCTAGCGCTCGAAAAAGCGATGAGCGAAGACGTGATTGCAACCTGCGACGAGATTGACGCGGAGAATCGCCGCGCTTCCGTGAGAAGTCCCTGCATCTCGGTATGCGCGCGGCGGTGGACCAGGTCCTCTAGCGTTCGGCAACGCGCGGCTCACTGATAGGCGCGCCGGCCGACGATGGTTGTTTTGCCGGGAGGAGTGCAAGCAGCGTGACTCCAATCACGCCAAAGATCACAATGTCCTGGGGGCTATCCTTCCTGTGCATCCCGTGCGCCACGGCCTGCGCCGACATGATAGTCATCGTGAACCCATGGGCAAGGCTTGACCACGCCCCATAGGCGATCATCAAGCGATGCTTGGCCGGCTGATTAACGGCCACCAACAGACAGACCCCAAGCGCCGTGTTAAGGCTCAGGAACATCGGCATGACGTCACTATGCCCGCTAAGCCACCTAGAGTGCCACAGATCGTCGAACAGGAGATAGCCCCAAAAGCAATAAAACAAGCCCACCAACACCAACGCTACCTGTAAGGCGCGCTCACGTTTCATACCGTCCTCCGTTTTGTGCGATGCAAGGTTATTACCACCCTTTTTACTTCAGATTGTGCGATTGTCAGCTGTGATGCGTCCGATACTGGAACCCTGCGAGCATCCGCAGTGTGAGCAGAATGCTTCTCCCCCTCGAATAGGCTTGCCACAGGAACTGCAAGGCCCAAGGAGAGGCCCTCGGAACACAAAATAAAGGATGAATCCAATCAAATTGGGTATGAGGAAAGCGGCAATCACCCAGGCCCAAGCAGGCATTTGACGCCTTTTTGCGTCCCCATAAATATATCCGAGGGCGAGGAAAAAAGCCGCGGTGAAGAGGCCAAACGTTAAGCCAAACCAAAGCGCGTCCGGCATGGTACTGAGCAATCCTTTGGAAGCAAGGAAGGAACGGCTCTGGCTGGAAGCAAAATAGACTACCCAAATCGGGATCGCCAATGCTGCGATGACCATTGCAGACCTGGGTAGAACATTCCGTCTTGCGGTTCCCAACAAGACAGCCGCAACTACAAGCCCGGCCAAGAACGCTATCAAAAGCACCGCCGATTGCTGTGTCATGCAATACCTCTATTCTCACCAGGGGCCGCGAGCAGACGTAAGGCCGAGCAAAAAGATGGCAGCAGCCAAAAGACGAGCACGCCTGCCTGGACTTGAGCAGTGCCGAAATGCATTGGGACCGTCAGCAGCTTGGCCACCTGGTAGATAAGTGCCGATCCCACAATTGACATCGAGAGCGCTACAGCAAATGCAGCCCAGACCTTGAATTGCACGTTGTGCTGGCGCATTAATCGCTGACGGCCTGGCTGTGCCGCCCGGACCTGTTGCGCCTGCAGCTTGAGGGCTACCAGAACCCTGGCATTGAGGGTTGGATTCACCTCGAAAGAAAAACCGCTTAGGCCCGCGATAACCCGGTTGCTGGCGCTGAGATACTCCAGGCATGGAGCGCAAGTGGCAAGATGCTCGCGAAGAGATTGTTCCTTCTCCGCTGAGATAGCGGCCGCCAGACTCTCGTCGATCATGCGTTGGAAACCTTCATGGTGGTCAATGTTCATGCTATTTCTCCCTCGAACTGCGGCCGCAGCGTTGCCAGTCCTCGATAGATTCTGGAAGCTACGGTAGAGACGGGCGCTCCCACAATCACGGATATCTCTTGTAGAGATAAATCTTCTTGAAAACGCAGTACGAGGGCTTCGCGATAGACGGGCTCCAGAGTTTGCAGCGAGTGGGCTAGCCGCTCGGCATCTTCTGTCCGCGCCGCAAGCGTGTATGGCGAAGGCCCACCGGATGCAGGCGATGAGCGAACACCTTCCTCCTCATTTGAGTCCAGGCTGAACATCGGTCGCTTACGCATGGCATCGAGAGCAATATTGCGTGCCACCCTGAAGAGCCAGGGTTCAAAGCGGGAGTGCCCGTCGTAGGACTCACCTCGCTCCAAGACTCGGAGCCACGTCTCCTGCACGAAGTCGTCAACTCCATCGCGTCTGCCCAACAGGGAGACGAGATAACGAACAAGCCGGTATTGGTATTGCTCGACCAGCGTCTCGAGGACAGCGACATCTCTCTGGCGCAACCCAAGCGCGATTCGTTGCGTATCGCTTTCCATGGACGCCCTCGAAGTCAGCTCATAACCGAACATACGTGGGGTATACGAACCATGAACCCAAAATTACGAAAAGTAGAACCATTGGCTATTGGAAACCCAAAACTTGCTTCTTGCAGTTCGATAACATTTTATGGCAAAAGGGTCGGCAATCAGGAGTTTGGCGTGATTGGATCTCAATTCATGTCAAATTACCGCTAGAGAACCCTCTGGAAAGAGAAATATCCCCTCTGGACACCCCTAAAGAGAAAAGAAAAGCCTAGACAAGGGAGAGAGAATCTCAGCGGGGCCGTTCCGAGGCTGTTACGAAACTTTTTTGACGAAACACCTAATCTGGCCCGATGACGGAAACTAGATTCTGATTGCTGGTAACGGCCGATCCCCATTTCCACGAGCGAATCGTATCGATTCCCCCTGTGTCCCTGTTGACCAGGTCCTCCCATTAGGTCGACGCTGTACAGTTCTGCGGTTTCGTACATCCGGCAGCTCAGAGCCCCGTTAACGATGAAACATTGGCGCACAGGAGAATTAGAAGCAAGTTCTGTGTGACATTTCTGGTCTTGCCGCGAATCATAGAGCAGACAGAGATTACTTGTGCCAGTAACAAGGGGGCCGGAGAAAGGAGAAGGACATGTCGGACAAGATGCAGAAAGAGTTCGAAACCCTTCTCCAGGCAAATCGAGCCATTGTATTCAAGACAACCAATACATATTGCTGGAGACCGGAAGACCGCGATGACCTCGCACAGGAGATCGCAGCTCAGCTCTGGAGGGCGTGGCCAAAGTACGACGCTTCCCGCACGTTCACCACATGGATGTACCGCATCGCACTGAACGTCGCGATCAGCTTTGTGCGCAGAGAGGTACAGCATCGCAGGGTCTTTACGCCATTTGAGGAGGACCTGCACGAAGCCATTCCACAGCCCCCAACCGACCCCGATGCGGCCGATCGAATGGTGCGACTGCAACGGTTCATCGCAAGCGAACCTCCTTTTGAGAGAAGCCTTTTGCTACTTTATCTCGAAGAGAAATCTCAAAAAGAGATCGCCGAAATTCTGGGAATCACACCGACGAATGTTTCGACCAAAATCAGTCGCCTCAAACAACGCATTCGAACCGAAATCTAAGAACGATTGGAGGTAACAGCGATGGAACTCGACGAACTCAAGTCAACATGGCAAACACTGGAGAAAGCGCTCGAACGCGGAAACCAACTGAGCGCGGCAATGTTGCGTCACCAGAAGGTGGATGCAGTTCAAAAACATCTCAGGCCGCTCAAGCTGAACCAGGCATTTCAGATTTTCTGGGGGATGCCTTTCATTGTTTTGGCCGGGCTCCTCTGGAGCACAAAGCCGACCGCGATTTCGGTCATTCTAGGAGGAATTGTCGTCCAGGCCTATGGAATTGGCTGCGTGATGACAGCGGGGATGGTGTTCTCCTCGCTGAGCCGCATCGACTATGCTGCACCAGTAGTTGAAGTGCAAGGCAGACTGGCTCGTGTGCGTCGTGCGTACGGCATTTGTGTTTTGGTCGCGGGCCTCTCCTGGTGGTTCCTATGGGTCCCCTTGCTCATGCTGCTGGCAGGACTCGCGCACATTAATCTATATGCCCACGCCCCTTCTTTTATCTGGATTAACATGGCAACTGGAGTAGTTGGGTTTTTGGGCACGTACTGGATGTATATCTACTCCCTGAAATCATCCAATATGCAGTTTCGTCAGTTCATGGAACGCGCGACCTTCGGACGTAGTTTGCAAAACGCCCTGCAACAATTGACTGAGGTTAGGAAGTTTGAAGAAGAAATACTCTCTTAAGACGAGGGAGCTGGCCAGATTAATAAGACATCGCGAGAAATAAATATTTTTCAGATGGATTGATGTGAGGCGATGTCCTCGCGAGAGCGAGGACATCGCCATCTATGGGCTATATCCAGGGAGAAGGTCGTAGTCAGGGGACGTTGTTTCCTGCGGTGCTGGACGATCTGGTTCCAGCCGATCATGTGTGCCGCGTGATCGATGCGCGGGTGGCCCTCGCACTTGGGGACCGGGGAGACTGCGGACCTCAATTGGCGGGAAGAAGCCCGCGGTCTAGCAGGATCGGTCCCGATAACGCCCATGTCGACGGGAGTGCTTCTGGAAACGCGCCAAATCGCCAATGCGCTCACTGAGCCGGGGATGCATCATCTTTGAGCGCGGTCTATCACCGGAAAACAAAGATAAGGCTCGACATTCAGCTCGATACGCAGTTGGGGCAGGCACGATGAATATTTGGTGCTGCGCTTTACCGTCTCCGTATGAGCGAAGAGCGGGGTGACCTTTATTTCAATCCCTTGACCAGGTAGAGATCTGAAAGCAGACGCGTGTATCCGTAAACATAGGACCGGCCGTCCGCGCTCAGAATGATGTGGTTGAGGCCACAGAGTCCGGTCACGTCCGTAGGGGTCACTTCTTTGAAGAGCTGTCTTTGACCCGTAACGATATTCAGCCGATAGATCTTCACCGAGGTCTGTCCGCCTTGGCTCGCGTACATAAACTTCGGGTCGGAGGTCCAGGTGAAATTCTCCCCAGGCATCAAGCCGGGAACCGCGCGCGGCTCGCCTCCATCCAGTGGATATAATCGCCCTTGTTTGGTCGCCAAATCCCTGGCCGCAATCCACTTCCCATCGGGAGAGGGAAGGCACCAGGTGACTCCCTCCGGAGTGACGGCGCGTGGTTTGCCGCCTTCGATGTTTTGCACGAAACACTGCGCGGCACGCCCCGCCAGCTCCCCGGAGAAGACGAGTTGCTTGCCGTCCGGTAGCCATAAAATCGGGTGTCCGTATTGTTGAATGCCGCCTGAATCGACTCGCCTGGACGTGCCCGCGCCGGTTGGCAACAGCACAAGCTGGCCGTAGTTGATCGTCGCAGCCACCCATTTCCCGTCGGGAGAAAATCCCCCTGCCATCCCTCCGCCCAAAGGAACTGGCGGCGAGCCGCGCAGATCCCTCACGGCGACCGT
>Ga0302197_10002202_pt1 | contig 18277 bp, 18 predicted proteins | sample II_Bog_N2_1_FD_193526 | JGI IMG/M metagenome (GOLD analysis project Ga0302197, IMG submission 193526) | Peat permafrost microbial communities from Stordalen Mire near Abisko, Sweden - II_Bog_N2_1 | ecosystem: Environmental > Terrestrial > Soil > Wetlands > Peat | place: Sweden: Abisko...
ATTGGCGACAAAGGCCAGAGCCAATACTTCTGTGTAACGGGCACTGACGAGGCCCCTTAGCCCGGCCCGTGACCAAGCTAGGGCTGCTGCCTGTAGCAGCACCCAAAATCCTAGCGCCAGTACAAAGGATACGAAGGGGGGCACCTCGCGTCGCCGGATCGTACGAATTAAGAGCCAAATCGATGGCAGCCAAAGAAGCACAAACCCAAGGAGGTTAGGCATCAGGGGCCAAGCGCCGTAGGCCGCGAAAGCGGAACTCCATGTAGCGATATCCTGCGCGTATAAATCCGGGGTGTGCGGAGTCTCGTGTCGGGTAAACCATCCGAACGCAGCTACCGTCAACGCGCTCAAAACGAAGAACACGGCCGATCGCCAGCCGCGTCGCGAAATGACTGAAACGAAAAGGCTGACTACTGCCAATGTGATGGCAGTCAAAAGGCCCGATGCCTGACCTGACGCACGGGAACTGGACCGTTGCTGATGAGAGTCTGGGCATCCATGAAAGGACCCAGACATGCCCAAGGGAAAGAGACATACACCGGAACAGATCGTAGCGATCCTCCGCCGAGCCGAGAGCGGCGAGGCGGTGGCGACGGTCTGCCGGGAGACGAACATCAGCGCAGCGACGTTCCACCGTTGGAAGAGCCAGTACGGCGGGATGCAGCTAAGCGAACTGCAGCAACTGCGGGGGCTGCGCGACGAGAACGCACGGCTGAAGCGACTCGTGGCCGACCAGGCCCTGCATATACAGGTGCTTAAGGAGGTGAACGGAAAAAAATGGTGAGCTCGGCGCAAAAACGCCGGGCGGCCGGGAGCGTGGTGAAAGCCGGTTGGTGCTCACGCCGTAAGGCGTGTCGCTTCCTGTGGCTGGCCCGTTCGACGTGGCACTATGTGCCGCTAGCGCCCACTCCCAGGCAAACACAGCTGGAGAAGGAGATCCTGGCGTTGTCGCACGCCCATCCACGGTACGGCTATCGGCGGATCCACGCTGTCCTGCCCCGGAAGGGGCTGCGATGCGCTCTGCGGACCGTCCAGCGCGTCCGGCGCCGTGAGGGCCTGCAGATCCTCGGCCCGGCCGTGCGGCCGAAATGTCCTCCGCGCCCGGATGCGAAGGTCAAATCGGACGGCGTCAACGACGTCTGGTGCGTAGACGTGGTCTTCGACACCACCCAGCACGGCACCACGGTGAAGTTCCTGACACTCCTGGACGAATACAGCCACTACTGCCTCGATATCGTAGCCAGCCGTAGGATGGGCAGCCGCGAGGTCGTGGCGGCCTTGCAAACGGCCGTGGCGTGTCACGGAGCACCGCGTCACGTGCGCAGCGACAACGGCGGGGAGTTTATTGCCCGCCGTCTGCGTGAATGGCTCGCCGAGGCGAAGATCAACGCCCGCTTCATCGAGCCCGGCAGTCCCTGGCAAAATGGAGTGAACGAGAGCTTCAACGGTCGCTTCCGTGACGAGTGCTTGAACCGAGAGCTCCTTGCCAACGTCCTCGAGGCCCAATGCGTCGGGCGGACCTTCCGCGACGATTACAACACCGTCCGCCCTCATAGCTCGATCGCCTATCGCACGCCGGCCGACTATCGCGCCGAACTTTTGCGCCAAGCCCCGGACTCCGGTCAGGCCCGCCAAGCCGGGCCTTCCCTCCGTCCGGAGCTTGCCTTGGTTCCCGCTCCCCACCACACCTCACTCCGTAACCCACAACCCGCTCAGACTCTCATCCTGGGTGGTCCAACTTCGTGAGTCCGGTCAAGTCAGCGCTCTCGTCAGTCGGAAGTATCCCGATGCACCGTTGCGCAGAATTTGGTGTGGTTTTGGCGGTGTTCTCTTCTCAAGAGATCAGGGTCATGGAGATGAAACTTGCTCGCTATCGCCTGTTCACTATCCAATTCCTCCAATGAAAAAGCTTTTGAGACTGTCCTTTTCCTTGGGAATCATTGCCGTTCTCTTATGCTCCTGCAACACGCCGTCCAAGATGAATGCTTTAATGTCCTCGTGGGAGGGCAAGAACGTGAACGACCTTATTGCCTCATGGGGACCTCCGACTCAGACCATGTCGGACGGCAGCGGCGGTCAGATTCTCATTTACGATCAATCGAGAACCATAGTTTTGCCTGGTAGTTCGACAACCACGACAAATTACAATGGAACCACCAACGGAAATGTCTACGCCACCCCGGGCTACGCGAACTATAATCAAAATACTTCTGGCACAGCAAATTCATACACAACGTACAATCCTCCAACGCCAATCAATATCAGCCGGCAGCGGATGTTTTGGGCTAACAGCGATGGTGCAATTTACCGTTGGTCTTGGAAAGGTCTGTAGTTACGATCCGAGGACAAGGGCAAATTTCGCAAGAATATGAATAGCCTATTATTCTGCTCAAAGGCGCGCTGTGTCATTACGTTTTCCGCAGTTCTAATTCTTGCAGCGTTAGCAGGTGCAGAGGCGATAGACGAATTGAGGGCCAAAGCCGCTGAAGGCGACCCAGCGAGCCAGAATAATCTTGGTGTGGCGTATAGGGACGGAGAAGGAGTAGCAGTGAACCGCCAAGAGGCAATTAAATGGCTATCCCTTGCTGCTGAACAAGGAGATGCTCTAGCGCAGTTCAATCTCGCAGCTTGCTACGACCTTACCGTTTTTAAAGACGGCAAGGATATTGTGCTAGCTGAGAAATGGTATCGAAAAGCAGCTGAACAAGAACAACCACTGGCGCAGTTCGCTTTGGCTGAGATGTATCGCGTTGGCGATGGGGTACCACGAGACTACTCGGAGGCAGCGAGGTGGTATCTCAAAGCTGCCGCTCATGGAAACACTCCGTCCTACAATAACCTCGGCGTTCTTTATGACGAAGGGCTTGGGTTGTCCCAAGACAGCGTAGAGGCAGCCAAGTGGTACACAAAGGCTGCAGACGAAGGCATCGCTGATGCGCAACTGCGCCTCGGAGACATGTATCGTCTTGGTTTGGGCGTTGCTCAGAGCGCAACGGATTCAGCGAGGATGTATCTGAGCGCCGCGAACCAGGGCTTATCAATGGCCCAATACAACCTAGGCGTTTGCTACAACGTTGGCTTCGGCGTTTCAAAGAGCAGGGTTCTCGCGTATGCGTGGTGGAAACTGTCAACAGCGCAAAAGAATGAAAACGCAAAGAGCAATTTGAAAAGTGTTATTCGAAAAATGACTGATGCGGAGATTTCCGAAGCTGAAGAAAAGGCGAAAGAATTCTCGGCACAGGTAGAGAAGACGGTCACGAATGTTCCCAAACCCCGTTAAGCGGAGAATAGCTCGTCGCTTCGGCTGATATTGCGGCAAATGCGCGGCCTCGCTGGCGATGAGGTCTACCAGGCGCCGCCGCGCTTGCCTGTCGACGTCAACGGACGATTACCAATTCCGGAAAAACTATCAGTAAGTTGAAGTGATTCAAATTTAGGTCGTGGATAAGGCTATGGCCCATACTTACAGCCTAACGATTCCGCTGTCGTTTCAGGATTTTCCATATCGATAATGAGCTTAATGGTGAACGCGTTTTCGGCTTGCATATCGCTCGACAGGACGACGGCGATTGGCTTTTGCCAGTCCATAAATAACCCGTTCTGGGGGTGCTCGAGTTACCCTCGATGTCGCGGGATGATTGAACGCGCTTAATCCCGTTGTCGCTCGTTGACCGCCCTTGACAACGATTTTCAGCCGTTGAAAACCTAATCCGGCGCGTCGTCCCCTCCCCTATTAAGGACACCCCATTTGGCGAAGACGGCTCAGGCGGGCTGGCTCGCAAAGCGCAGCGTCAGGAAGCCGCCTCTCAATTAAGGACCAGGTCCGCTTATTGCGGGAACGCTCCGGGCAACGAAACGCTCCCACCCCGCCCTTTCCCGGAAAGCAGCCTCCCAGCATTGACAAGGTCGTTCTTGACCACGAAGTAGGTTGCTTCGTCCCAGCCGAGATCCTCACGAAGGGACTGATTCCCCTTTGATCCACCTAGGCTTGATAGTGTGCTTAGGAAAGATTGGCGGAGCTCATCGGTCACCGTTATGCTCGGCGAGCCGTTTGGGAAAGGGTCCTCAACCAAGGATGTTGAGCCGTCCGGAGATCGCAATCCAAGTTCCGTTACTGGATTCCCAGAATTAGAAGCTACAAATCGCTCGGGCCTTAGCGTGACTGTTTTTGCGCCCAGCGAAGCGTAGTCGGACGGATTACAAGTTAAGACGATCACCTGGAGCCCTCGTGTTGCAGCGAGATCCAACATGCGTTGCAGCTGGTTGACACGTTCAGGATCAGCGTAGGCAAATGCATCATCGAATATAACGGGCAGACATCCGCCATGGTCTGCCGCAAGAACCTCTGCCATAGCGAGGCGGACTGCAGCGGCCGTCTGCTCCCTGGTCCCTCCACTCAAGTTATCAAATTCAAAGGGAGAATTACCGAAGCCGAGACGTGAAAGCCTCAGGCCCGTGAACTCGTTTGAGTCCAAGTCAACCTGTGCAAGCGCGCCGGCGCCAAAAATGCACTGGAGGTAGCCCGAGATCCTGTCCGCAAACGGCTGGGTGAATTGCCTGGCGAGGCTCCGCTGCTCGTCCTGAAACAGCCGGTCCAGCAGCAATATGGCCTGTGAATACCTTCTCACCCTTATCAGGTGTTCACCTGCAGAGCTGGCCCTTGCCTTTGCCGTGGCAACGTCGGCTGCCGGGTCTTCGCTGCCGTCTGAACTTAGCGATGCCTTGGCAACAGCCATTTGTGTCCGGGCCTCGTTCTGTTCACTGGTCTTCTCCTTGAGGGCCCGCGCTATCCGCTCGTGATCGGCCTGCAGCAGATCCGGTTGCAGGTTGGCAATCGCCGCGGTGGTTTCGTTGAGGAGTTTCTGTGCCCCGCTTTGTGCGAGCTGAGACTCAAGCAACGCGCGACCGAGAGCCTCGTCGTCGCCGTGAGTCTTTAGGAGCAGTTCGAGCTGTGCATTTAACCCCGTCAGCTTATTCATTTGCTCGTCTGCCTCCGCCTTCCTCTCCGCCATTGCCTGGTCAGCGGAAGCCGACTGCTTGGCGGCGCGGTCATGGGCGGTCTTGGCCTCGGTTTCCTGCGACTCGGCATCACCTAATTTTTTCGCCAAAGCATTCGCCAACACTCTTGCCGCGGCCTTGTCCTTAGGAATCCCTATATCAGGCGCAAGGGCAGCGAGGCGCACTACATTAGCCTTCGCGGCAACGAGGTCATTCTGGGCGTCTCGCAACTCCTCCTCCAGACTCTCCACCGCCATCCCGTCGAGTTCCGATTGGGTCGACTTGATACTGGAAGCGAGTTCCTCGCGGCTTGAGTTAACGGCAATGGCATCCTTGACCGTTTGAAGTCCAAACGAATCCAAGACTTCTTGGAGTTCCTTTGCGGCCTCGGCCTCCAATTGTCGGGCGTCAGCCAGGCTTGTGCCGCCACCAGGCTCGATGCGAAGCCGGATGTTCGAGCCAATCACCAATTCCGTGTCCTCAGTGAGGACTCTTCTCTGCCCCACCTTGATTTGCTTGCCGCCTGCTTTCACTCCCTTGTCGGCGGCAACTACCTCGATGCCCGTCGCCATCGCCTGCAGGGCGGAGCGGGCGTTTGAGCAATCGGTCGCTAGCTTCTGGATCCTGTGTAGCTTGGCCTTGTCCACCTTGGCCAATTTGGCGAGCTGGCCCTCGAGCCCATCCAGATCCCGCTGGACCTTGCGCACTTTCTTAATCCTTTCGCTCACCTTTGTATGATTTTCCTCTTTTTCGAAGAAAAGGACGTGGGCCGAGGCCAAGTCTCGCCGGATACGTGCAGCTCGCGCGGCTTCAAATGCCCGACCATTTGCCGTCTCCGCTGCGGCGGCTTTTTGTCGGGCTTCCAGGCTTTTCTTCTCCAATTCGGCGATCGCTTCCCGTTGCGGTTTAAGGCTTAGATCAAGATCAGAAATTCCCTGTCGGATCTTTCGAATCTGCTGGCTTGCCGAAAGAAGTGCGTTGTACCGAGCCATTGCTCCTTTCGAATCATGGGACTGCTCAGACTCTTTTTTCTGAAGTTGCGAAAGGTTCCGCTCCGTTGCCTCGGTTGTTAGAAATTCCGTTTCCAATCCAGCCAGGCTCGCGCTGGTCGAGACAAGGGTTCGGGATGCGGTCTCTAAGTCCGCCGCCGCTGAATTAAGTTTTCTAACCCGGTCGAGCGCGAGCTCGAGGTTCCCCTGTGCCTGCGTCTGCGCGAGTTCTGCTTTCTCCAGCTCAGATTCCGCCTTGGGTTTGCCGCCCTGCTTGTAAATTTGCTCCTGGATTTCCGAGAAATGTCTCGCCACGCGGTCGTCGAGCGGGGATTGGAGGGCCGCGGCCCCGCCCATTTTTTGCAAACGCTGAAGCAACCCGCCTTGCTGGGCCGTAGCATGCGAGGATGGGTCCCTGCCCGCTTCTCCCTGCCAGACCCAAAGATGCCCCCACTGGATTGCGACGGCTTTGCCCGAGACTCCGCTCTCCACCCCAAGGACGTCGGCAAGCCTGTTCTCGGCGCTATCCCCTGAAAGCGGCGCGGCGTTGGACGGCGCCAAGGTGGTTGTGCCGGCCGGGCCAAAGCGCTTCCTGAGGAGATACGTGACGCCACTTTCTTCGAAAGCCAGTTCCACCTCCGGGTTTCCCGAGTGCAGCGACGAAATCATGGCCCGATGGAATTCGGTATTGCCCTTCGCCTTTAGAAAAAGGGCGCGATGCACTGCTTCCACGAGGGTGCTCTTGCCGGCTTCATTCTGACCGCCGATAAGAGTACGCGAGGGATCGAACCCCACTCTGACTTCACGGTGTAGTCGGTAGTTGCGGAGTGTGACGAAGGAGAGGCGCATGGCGATCTGCCGTTAGTGGGTGGCGCACGCGGCGTGAAGCTCGCGCAAGGCGATGCGCGCCACCGCGGCCTCCTCGTTTTCACCGGCTGCCAGGGCCACCAACTTTGTCGCCACGAGCGAGACCAAGGGATCGCTCGCCCGCCGGGTAAGGCCGTCTAGCTCGGCCGGAGACGGCGCAATCACGGTCTGGTCGTCGAGCTTGACCCGGAGGAGGCGTGCCTTCCAGGCATCGACCATTTCCTCTAGCCGTGTCGCGGGCTCAATTCCCAGCGAGCCCTTCAGGTGCAACCAGAGCAGGTCCTGGTTAGCGCGGGTGTCAATCTTCTGGTCCACAAGCTCCTTCAGGTGGGCGAGGCTGCTGTCATCCGAGAAGCGAAATTCAAGTTCATGCCATTCGATGGCTCCCGTTCGCAGGCATTCGACGCGGGGTGGCTCGCCCCGAATGGCCTCAACAAGGAGTATGTTTCCCGGGTTATGCTCCCCACCCTTGACGAAGCGATCCAGTTCCGGCGTTCCCGAGTACCAAGCTTTGCCTCCGACCTGCTTCGTGCCGTGCCAGTCGCCCAGGGCGACATAATCAAACGACCTCTCGGAAAGCCGGGTCAGGTCGATCAGGTTCGGCGTACCCGCATCCGATTCCTCGTCGTCCTCAATGGAGCCAAAGTTAAGAACACTGCCATGGGCGAGAACGATTCGGGGCTTGTCGCCAAATCGCGCGTCAAAATCCTGCGATGATCGTAGCCAGGTGGTCGGGTCGGTCGTCTCGTGCCGGCGCAGGAGTGGACAGGAAAACAAGACTGCGTTCTCCAATTCAAGGGGCTCCTGCTTAAGAAGGACGTTCAAGTTCGGTGCCAATTGACCCTGCTCCCGTTTGAAGAACTCCTGCTCCCACAAGCTGCCGGCTCCGCCATGGTCGTGATTTCCCGGAATTACGAAGACCGGAATTCCAATGGAACCGATTGCGCTACATGCCGCCGCCACGGTCGCCTTGGTCGCATGTGGCGAATCGAAGAGATCCCCGGCAACCAATACAAAAGCCGCATCGCCCTCCTTGGCTCTATCTCCTAAACGCCTAATGACTGCGAGGCGCTCGTTTTGGAGCAGAGCACATTTATGAACATCTTCCACGCCACCAAACGGTTTCCCAAGTTGCCAGTCAGCAGTATGGAGGAAGGTAACTTTCATCGCTTCATTTGGCTAAGCTGCCCTTTGCTTCTCAGACGTCGGTGGATTGCGTTGGGTTTACGACGCTGAAGATCGGATGCCCCTTATAGGGGGCGAACGATTGATTGCAATAGGGCTTAAGCCGCCCACGAGCCGCCACGTCCAGGCCGGCGCTCTCGCGGACCAAGTGCAGAAAGGCCGAACAGGGCTATGGCCGGCGATTGGGCAGAGGGGGGTTGGATGGGGTCTCCTGGAAAGGCATTTGTATCCCGCGACGATCTTCTACAATTATGAGCATGCTCCCTCAGCTCCTGCACTGTCCCCCGCCCTTCATCGTTCGCCCCCTCCGCCGCTAAGCGGATCCGGCCTTTCCTGATAGACCAAAGCAGTAGCACCAATTCAAAGCGCCCGCAATGCGGATTCTAGCAGACAGCCGATAGCCGAGCAGCTCCATCCACCAAACTCTGCACTGTGCCCCGAATCAATAAAAGCACCCGTGAAGCAGCCCGGCTCCGGCAGTCGAAATTCCGCGAGCGGACGCGGTCATCAGGACTCGTCGAGGTTCGAGCGTTGTTGCCGAAATCCATCGTCGCTGACATGGAACTCGCTGCCCTTTTTCTGCCAGCCGGAACCAAAGACCTGCTCTTGCGAACAGCGCTCGAAAGTCATCTCGAAAAAAGCGCACGCGATCTAAAACAGATGGCCCAGGTCATTTCCAAGTTCTGGGGCCCAATCATGGAATACAAGGCGTACTCCCCTGCCCTGCTTCGCACGGGTCAATCGGTCAGGGTCAAGGACCGCATCTACTCGTACGAAGAATCGTTAAAGCTGGCCGAAATCCGCGCCACCATCCTCGCATTCTTTAGAGCCCGCGGCGTTAAGTCACCCGACCAGGCCGCCTTCGCCGTCTACAAGCTCGCCACGGAGTGCAAATAAGCCTCCGGGAGGATATTAGCTCCCTACCAGGAACGACACGAAGGCTCCTCCACGCGTTACGCGTAACGCGTCGCAAAATCGTTCGCCTCGTTCTGGCAAATGGGCGCAAGCGCAGCTCTTTTAGACGCTCTTTATACGCTCTTTTAGGCCTTTATTGTTACGCACATGTGTACGATAAATGGACGCACGTTTAGACGCTGTCTAAATATGTGCCGGCCTTTTTATTTAGACGCACCTTTAGTCGCGTAGTTGGACAACATTTAGACGCGAGAATTGCGTCGCCATTGGGCTCCACCTGGTGCGTCTGATTAGGTGTCTAGTCTTTGTCTAAATATGACAGCCTCGAGGCGTGTCCGGTTTTGAGATTGCCGGCCTACATTCATCGATGGACGGTTTTGCTTGCATCTAGTTGTATGCCTAAATAAGCGTCTAAATATGGCAACCGCCTCAACTTCAGTTTCTTTGGCCGCGGCTCTCGATGCCAGGAAGGGTGGGGTCCACCGGGGGCTTCCGCCGTTAGCTGTCTACTGGACCTTGAGAAGGCATGGCTCGGCGATCGCGTCCATGACCGAGCAGGGATGTGGCTATAGGGTGATTCGGAGCCGGATCGGCGAGTCCGCATCGCTCATGACAATCCGAACGTCGGTAGCGCGAATGCGTGAGGACAATGTTTACAGAATTGTCGGCAAGGGAAGCTGGGAAGAGCTGGCGGCTCTGCTGTTCGTCAACTTCCCGTCCTACGAGACAATGGAATTCTTTAAGACCTACGTTGCCCCGGGCGAGGCGGGCTACGATGCCTGGCAGTCGACGGTGAAGGCCACAGTGAAGCACCGCGGCCGAAAAAAGGGTTCGAAGAATCGGACGGCCGCAGATGAGGGAGGGCAGAAGGCACCCCCACCAAGATCCAGGCCCGTCAATACAGGGGTATCCCGGCCGGCTGCGCCACAGGTCCGGGAGGGAGCGCATGCCGTATCTGGCTCCAACACCAGGACCCGTGAACTTTCGGGCAGGAGGATCATTGCGTGAAGCGCTTCATAGCCTTTCCCAACGACAAGGGCGGGGTGGGGAAGAGCCACACTGGCTCAATTGTCTTCGATTGGCTGACCGCCAAGGGGCAAAATCCCCGGTTGGTCGAGGTGGAACAGAGAATGGATTTCTCTCAGGAGTTGGTTTGGCGGGGCAAATACCGCTACCGGCAGGATGCGTCCGACGATGAGAATCGAAACGCGGTCGTCGCCATTACGCTCGCGGAGGTGGAGAAGGGCCTGCTGAACCCCAGCCTTCATCCGCTCGAGGCGCTCCAGGTTGTCGCTCAGGGCAACAGGCCGCTCGTGGTCGACTGCGGCGCCTCAGTCTGGGCCCTGCTCTCGGAATGGCTCATTACCCGCGGTCAGGCCGATACACTGAAGGCGCTGGGTTACGAATTCACCTTCTTGGTGCCTGTCCTCGCAAACGACGTGGAGGCGGCGCGGTTCTACGCGAACAATTACGCGGAGCTCAGTGGGCTAGGGGAGGTCGTCCTTGTTCGGAACGAGCGCGACGGCTCCAACTATTTTCCCATCAGTCCAGAGCTGGTAAAGCGTGAGATCTCTATGCCGGCGGCAATATACGATCTTCGCGAATCGCTCCTCTCGGCTGACGGCTATCGTCGAACGCTCCGCGAAATCGCAGACGATTCTTCCGTAAGCCGGCGAGCCCAACTCGACGCCGAGGAAGCCCTCTCTGCCATCGAGGGCCAGCTCGATAAGCACGCCGACATCTTGCTCAGCAACCCATAACCTCTGCCGCCTATGAACTCACAGCACCCACGCGATATTGCCCTGGCGCAAGACGTCGCCGATACCGTCCGCTCAGCCAACCGCCCTGTGTATTACGCCCTCGCCGGGCTCACGGTCCTCAACCTGATTGTCCTCGCAGTCACCTGGAGCAAGTCCGGTGGTTCAGAGGCGAAGATCGCGGCCACGGCCGCAAGGCTCGACGCCTCGGCGGCCGAGATCAGCTCCTTGGCTGACTCTGTGAAGCAAGCCGCGTCCACGAATGAGCAGGCCGCGAAGGCGATGGCGGAGGCCTTTGGGCAAGTTGCCAAGCTCCAGGGCACCGTCAGTGCGCTAAACGCGAGCAATGCCTCGCTTGAAACAACGGCAGCAAGGATGCGGGCCCTGGCCGAACACCTCGAGAGCAACGACGCGGGAAGAGCCCAGAAGTAGGTTTGGACGCTTTCCCTTAGGATAGAACGCCTTGATATGGACCAGATAGCCGATCGCGTGGCTGCCATGTCCGCCGGGATCCGAGGCACAGCCTGGTCCCTTGATTGCTTTATATGGAAAGAGTAGGGGATCCAAGACGTGCTGATATCGGGCGTTTAAGTTCCGACAGGTCACTTGCCCGCTGCCACAAATCAAGTGCAAGCGAAACGCTGCCTTTGAATGGGAGTTATGCGTATCCGCTGGGATTTTGGTTCGTCTAAGGGACCTTACTTGTTTCCAATTCCCTGACGATCTCTTCGCTCCTTCGTTGCGCAGCGAGCGTAGCTTCAGGGCTGAGACGGTTCTCGAGCACTTTCTTATTCCCGATTGCGCCCTGAAAACCCGACGCGGCTGCAATATTTGTCCAGGCGAGTCCCTCGATTTCGTCTATCGGTACGCCGTCGCCGTTGGCAAACATGATGCCAAGGCTGTACTGAGCGGGTGCGATACCCTGGGTGGCCGCTTTGCGATACCATTTCACAGCCTCAGCGCTGTCTTTCGGGACACCGTCGCCGTTGGCAAACATGACGCCGAGGTCGTATTGGGCGGATGCCAACCCTTGGTCGGCGGCCCTGCGGTACCATTTCATAGCTTCGCCACGGTTTTTGGGTACTCCGTCGCCGCTAACAAGGATGACTCCAATGTTGTACTGAGCTAACGCGATACCTTGGTCCGCGGCCTTGTGGAACCATTTCACGGCTTCGGCTCTGTCCTTTGGCACACCGTCGCCGTTAAAAAACAACAAGCCGAGATTGTACTGAGCAGATGCATAACCCTGGTCTGCAGCTTTGCGATACCACTTCGCTGCTTCAACGCTGTCCCTTGGAACGCCGTTGCCGTCGGCAAGCATGACTCCGAGGTTGAACTGAGCTAATGCTAGATCTTGAGCGGCTGCTTTGCGGAACCATTTGACTGCGTCGGCACTGTCCTTAGGCACACCGTCACCGTCCCGGTATACGACGCCGAGGTCGTACTGGGCAGCTCCGAGGCCCTGGGTGGCAGCATTACGATACCATCTCACGGCCTCGGTCATGTCCTTCGGAATGCCATCGCCGATCGCAAGCATTGCACCAAGTTTGTACTGTGCCTGGGCCATGCCTTTTTCAGCAGCCTTGAGATACCAATTCGCTGCCTCGGTGTTGTCTTTTGCCACGCCGTCTCCGTTTTGAAGCGTAACAGCAAGATTATACTGAGCAGCTGTGTTACCGTTTTCGGCAGCCTTACGATACCATTTCACCGCCTCGGCACTGCCTTTCGGCACGCCTTCGCCAGTTTCAAACATGACGGCAAGATTGTACTGAGCCGGCGTGTTGTTTTGTTCGGCAGCTTTGCGATACCAAGTCACTGCCTCCACGCTGTCTTTTGGCACGCCTTCGCCGGTTGCAAGCACGACGCCGAGATTGTACTCGGCCGGCGCGAAACCTTGATCGGAAGCCTTACGATACCATTTCACCGCCTCAGCACTGTCTCTCGGCACGCCTTCGCCGGTTGAAGACATGACACCGAGGTTGTATTGGGAGGTTGCGAACCCCTGGTCTGCAGCTTTGCGATACCACTTCGCTGCTTCAACGCTGTCTCTTGGAACGCCGTTGCCGTCGGCAAGCATGACTCCGAGATTATGCTGGGCAACTGCGAGTCCTTGGTCGGCGGCCTTGCGATACCAACCCACCGCTTTGAGGCTGTCCTTCGACACACCGTCACCGTTCTCATACATGGTACCGAGGTTAAATTCTGCTCGGGGCAAACCCTGGTCGGCCGCCTTTTGAATCCATCTGGCAGCTTCGATAATGTCTTTCGGAACACCATCACCCTTGCCATACATAATACCTATTTCAAGTTGGGCAGCCGCGTCCCCCCTTTTTGCTTTCTCCAGGATAGTTTCGTCGGCGGCCGTCGCAATCCCGGCCATCAATGCAAACGCCAGAAGCCATCTTAGAGAAGGTCGCTTCATGCAAGACCAGTGGCCAAAAGGGGTAGGGGAGTCAACGGCCCGCACATTTTCACCGCATAGCCGTTGATGAGGCCGCGGCGAGTACGGACATATGGGAAGCAATAGTATCATGCCAAGCGGCTACGGGCTCGCCGTCCCTGGACTTTGGCGTTGCTGTCGGCGGGCCCGGCTGCTCATCATACGCAGATTCCATTACGCGCTGGACATCGGACGTCTGCTCATGATACGCAGATTGCGCATCTGAAGCTTAAGTCTAAACAACTTCCATACCTTACCCCTCGCCAAGCTGGTGTGCTGAGGGTCATTGGTCGGCTCCGCGAGGAGTTGAGGGGAGAGATGCCGACGGTGCGCGAGATCGCCGTTCGGGCAAACATCCGAAGCTCGAATCCTGCCGTCTATACGAGTCCGCTCATAAAAAAGGGCTACCTGATGCCCGGAACGCCCCGAGTGAAGCGAACGCTGAGGCTCACAAAACAGGCGATGGTTTGGCTGAGGAGATACCGGCTCACGAACCCCGTGGATCCCAAGGTACCCGACCGGCAGAGCGAGCTGCCAATGGCGCTGCCATGAGCGACCTCAAGCCATCGCCTAGCGTTCTGGACCTCGCGCATTCGCGAGTGAAGTTAAACAGCTCCTTCTGCCGCGACGGCCTGATTCCGGTGAAGCCTACGGGCCGTCCGGTGGTGTTCACCGGACTGATTGGGGTGGGGGAGGGCAAGCGCCGAGTAATCATCCGCGTCGGCTCCGTGGCCAAGAACCGCACGGGCGATGACGGGCCAGGCCTGTGCCCAGGCCTCCATATCGAACTCTGGCACCTGATTATCGTGCTCCTCTCGTTCTGGGAAGATCGGGAAATGGTGAAAGACACCATCCATCCGAGTTTCAATTCTGTCTGGCGTCGGTTCACCGCAAGCAATGTTCGTCCGAACCCAAGGCAGTTGGAGAGCTTCGCGCAATTGATGGATGAACTCGACTCTCTTCGCATGGCGGTGGAGGTGGAGGGCAAGCCGGAGCGCGTCGTCGACGTCGTCCACTATGCCACCAAGCGACTGAAGTTGCGCTTCGGCACCACGGAGAACGTTTTTGATGGGTTCGCGTTCGACCCCCTCTTCGCGTCCTGCCTTCTGTATGCCGAGCGGCTCATTGACGTGCGCCTCGATGTGCTGGGGGGAATCACTTCACGCTATGTGCGAGCCGCCTACCTTTGGCTGCCCTCAAAAGCCTTCGGCTGCCCGATCCACACCGAGCCGCTCGAGCAACAGGTCAACCCCCCGCCCATCGACCAGGAGAAGGTGGCCGTGATGGGCTCCGCGGAACTCTGCGCAAAACTGGGCGAACCCGATCTGCCGCGTTCACTGCGGAAAAAGATGCTCACCCAGAACACCAACTCGGTGTTGACCCAGCTGCACGGCCTGCCGCTGCTCGGCCAGGGACTTCACCTCGGCGTAGCCTGGTGGGATGGGAGCGACGATTTCGAGGTCGGCGTCTATCGCTACATTTCCGGGGAATGGATGCCCGGGCCGACAGCGAAGCCGAGGCAGACGCCCCTGAAACTCACCGGGGCCATCGGCAAGGCGTTCATCGAGAGGGGCGGCGGCAACAGGGATGCTTTCTACCACTATATGGCCCGATGGAAGGACGCCATGGTCGAGGACTATGCCATCGAGAAGATGCAGGCCCTGCGGGTAGAGAAGATCGAGGGCAGCATGCCCTTCTTTAAGCAGGTGCTAACCCTGGTCGGCCCAGATCTATTCCGCGACGCGCTTGGCGATCTCAGCGAAGCCACCATCAACAAGGCCGATGGGGCAGGGGCCCTGTTCAGTCAGATCCTTCTGCGAAAGGTGGCGGAACGCGCCCGTTCGCGCACCGACCAGTATCTATGCAAAGTGAAGGGGGTCCCGCTCCCTGGCATGGGCAGTTGAGGCCCAAAGCGACCTTTAAGAAAGACCGTCAGCGCTAAGCGACCTTTAAGAAAGCCGGGGCACTCGTCCTAAGCGACATCTAAGAAAGACCTGTGTGCCCTCTAAGAAGGGGGCAAGGCGACTTTTAAGAAGGTTTTTCATAGGGGAACCGGTCGCCATAAGGAACAGAAGGTTCGTAGGGCCCCTATCCATATAAAGGCATTACAGGGGCGCTCCGCGCCCAAAGGCCGGGATGTGCCATCTGAGTCGGAGAAAGGCAGCTTCCTTCACCCCAAGAGCCCTGAGGGCGTAATCTGTGCCAATGTGCGCAAATCGTGCCTTTGTGCGTTTTAGCGTGCCAATGACTGGGAAACGTGCTCCCTGAATGCATATTTCCCCTCGATGCCGCGCACGACCATCCGTCCCTCCTCCCAAGAGGTCCTGGCCATCCGAAACCTATTCATAGAGCGACGCCTCTCGGATGACGCCCATCGCCGGCTTCGCATCCTTCTTGCCTGGGCGGACGGCTCCACGATCAGGGAGGTCGCCGCCAAGCGTGACCTGCAGTGCAGCAGGGAAACCGTCCGGCGCATTGTCCGAGAATACGCGAAATTGGGCCTTTCCGCGTTCACCAACGCGAACCCGCGGCTCAGGGGCCGGACTCCCGTGCCCAAGGAGACCGATGCCGCCATTGTGGAGGACCTCCGTCACGCTCTCGCACAAGGGCGGTCAATCTCCTACCGCGAACTTCACAAGAAGCACGGGGTCTCGTTCAATCACGTCGCGAAGGTAGCCAAGTCAAAAAACCTCGATCCCAGGAACCGTCGCGGCCGTGTTGCCGGTACCGGGCGATAGACCGAGCACGATCGCCTTAACCATCGCGCTCGCGCGGATCCCCAAGGTCGGCGGCCTTCTTCCCCCCAGACCCCCCGGGAGGCTCCGCCTCCCCTCGTCCGCCAAGCCGGACGAGCCTCCTCTCCGTCAAACCCTTAAAAGAGCGCGGGCGCGTTGCGCCCAGCGCCACCGCCCTCGCGCGCCCAAGGCGCGCTCACCCACCGGGGGCGACTGCCCCCGGAACCCCCGGAGGGCTTCGCCCTCCCGCCCCACGGGCGGCCCCCTCCCTTGCCATGAATCAAAGAATTCCGGCCGGTCGACGCTCAAACCACCTGCGAAAGCCCAAAACCCGGCCGTCTTAACGCCCACGGGCCGCTTTTGCGGCCCTATCTGGGGGGCAGGGCCCCCCAGCCCCCCGAAAACCCTCCTTGAGGCTCCCTTGCGCCAGGTGGCACCGCCGGCCTCACGGCCGCGGACCTGATTTTTGCCTCAAAGGGTCCGGAAAGCCCGAGGTGGCCTCTTCGTCAAAAGCCGTCTTTTGCGAGACGGGCCAGGACGGGCTCGACCGTCTTCAAAAGCGGACTCTTTCGGTCGATCTCCCAATTCTGCAGGGTGTCGATCTTTATCCGGAGCTCCGCGGCTGCGCCCGATTGCGAAAGCCCTTTCGATTGGCGCCAGGCGATGAGACGGGAGGCAAGAGCACTCTTCTTTTTCATTGGCCCGACTGAACTACCGGAGCGCGGCCCTGGCGCGCGAGCCTGAATTGCTCAACGGCGGCATAAGCGCTTGCCGCGTTCAATGTCAGGGTGCGGAGCTCGCCAAGGGTCAGGGTATCGACCTCCCGGCGCCGGGTGTGCAGGTAGTCGTTGACCAGATCCAGGAAGATCTCGCGCGCCTCGGGGCGAAAGATCGCACTCTCGAAAGCGTCGGCAATGGTGCCGGATATGGCCGTCCACGGGCCGGGCTTCTCAGTGCCTTCGTGTCGCATGCTCCCATCTCCAAAGGTGAGGGGAGGGCGGAGGGCCCAAAGCCCCCCACCCCCGATTTTTTAGGCATTAACCAGATTCCTCGCGGCCATAAATGCCGCCGCTTTCATTGCGGTGCCAGACCCGCCCAGGGTTGACGAGATGAACCGGCGTTCCGCCTTCTGGTCGTCCTCCCGATAGCTTTTCTTGTGGTCAACCCAATCGGTGACGGCGTTTACCAGGTCGAAGGCGTTCTTGCCGGCGTTGCCGTTGCCCGTCCGGAAGAGCTCGCTCATGGTGTCGACGGCGTGGATTTCGCCGTTTGTCGGCCTCTCTGCGACCTTGTAGACAAGGCCCTTGAACGTTGAAACCGCCTTGTCGGTCGACACCGGCGTGCGCTCGAGTGCCGCGTAAATTGCGAAGGTGGACCGCGAAGCCTCGTTGGCCCAGCCGAGCGTCTCGAGAGCGGTCGCCACCCGGGCCTCGACCCCGCGAGCGTGCGAGACGTAGAGGGGCGAAACCGCCCTTTCCGCAAGGCCGAGCGTGTTGGCGCAGACGACCCGGACATCAGTCAGCGTGCCGCGGAGCGCCCGGAGGCCGTCGTGGCCGTTTGAGAGGAGGAGATACGTCCGATGCACCGAGCCGGCAAATTCGCGTTCTCCCGTGCGCACGAGCGCCCAGACGATGCGCCCACCCCTCAAGCTGCCGGCAGTCTCGATCACCGCCTTAAAGTCGGCGTCGTCGACTTGGGCGATCGATTCGGCGATCTCAAGGAGCCGGTCGTTTTGCACGGGCTGCCAACCCTTCTTAACGACGCCCAGGACCTCGCGCGTGTCGCTGCGTCGGTTCAGCTGGTGGGTCGCGATGTTCAGCATGTCGCCGTCAAAAACCGGCTCCTGGCTGACCTCCCAATCGAGCTTCGCCGCCTTGACAGCCTCCGCGGCCGTCAGATTGCCCGCAACGATCGTCCCCAGGCCGTGCCAGGGGGTGACGTTGGAGCCGCTTACCATGTGATCATTTGCTGTGATTTCGTGTGCCATGACTTTTTTTTCTGAGGGTTGGTTTTTCTGGTTTCGAAAGAGGATCCGCAAATGCGGGGCCAACTAACTTGCCGACACTATACGCCCGGCGGCGTATAGCAAGCAAGAGCAAAGATGCTTTTCTTTTGATTATTTTTAGCCGCTTCCAGAGAGGCGCGGGCAACTCGACAGATCATCCATTTTCAGGTTTATGGAGTTTTAGGACACCTCCGTACCTGATCGAAGGAAGCCGACTGATCGCCAACCTGATACATCCTGTTTGTTTGAGGCACCAATGATAGCGCCTGGGGTCTTCACCCCATGGCGCCTTTTAGGCTCCAGGCTCATGATCAAAACCCTGGCTGCACTCGCGTTTCCGTGCCCCAAAGAACCCCATCCGTGAAAAAGAAAAAGACCGACCCCGA
>Ga0302197_10002207_pt1 | contig 18246 bp, 8 predicted proteins | sample II_Bog_N2_1_FD_193526 | JGI IMG/M metagenome (GOLD analysis project Ga0302197, IMG submission 193526) | Peat permafrost microbial communities from Stordalen Mire near Abisko, Sweden - II_Bog_N2_1 | ecosystem: Environmental > Terrestrial > Soil > Wetlands > Peat | place: Sweden: Abisko, Stordalen...
CCTAACCTTAAGAGCGTGTATCTTAAGATTATTATTGATATAGATGAGCCCCTCGCTGTTAATGTTGACCTCATTAAACTGGTCCATCGATGATAATTATAATTATCACAATTCTATTTTACTTTGTATTTAATATTAAATTAGAGTTTATCAGGATAATTATTATGTAATCTTACTGTTTAATACTTAAAACGGCCGTCTTTTCTTGAAGACTATTTCCTAAGGAAGGGAGGAATAAAAATATTTTAGATATCGTCACTAATAAAGACATAAATCATGAAAGCTTTGATTTCCATTTTTGCATGCATGGGAACAAGAATTTCATAAAGAACAATTGACTAATAAAAGCTCCAAGCAGTTGAGCAGCTATTAAACAAAAGCATGCATACAATCCAGAATTACCAATATCACTGTAGATCATTCCTTGAAGTTGAACAGTGAGAATGATGCTCGGATTGATAATATGTAAATGAGTAGAAAATCTACATAAATGATGGTTTACGTAAGGCAGAAGTAGTACAGAATACCTACAATCAAATGCACCCAAGCCTCGTCGTAGACAAATGTAGTCTCTTCGTTGCTTACTAGAAAAATGGACATAATCAGCAGAAAAGTTCCTATCAGTTATTACACACAGTCCTTCCCTAGATCAAGCAGCTCTGGAGATTCTTAATAGATAGGACCACCATGACCATATATTTCTTTGCTGAGGACTATTCCCACAAAGCAGCCCAATAATTGTCCAATCATATAGCTTCCGATGAGTTTTAAATCTCCTTTTTACAGTTTTTTTTTTGCTGAAAAGAAGGCAAGAGTAACTGCAAAATTGATATGAGCACCACAAATTGGTGCGCTGAAGCAGATGATAGTGTATACGATCAGTGCCACATAAATGAGATGAAAGGGGTTCTTATCATGAGGATGACCTTCAAAAGGAGGAAGCTATACAATGTTGAAGCACATAAATAATAAGAATGCACAGGTGAAGAACTAGAAGATAAAAGTTCGAGCACATTTATGCTCGAGCATAAAGACTACCAGTTTACTTCGAGGTGAATCTTGAATCTATAGCATATATTATAATAATTCTATTACTCAAAAAAGTAAATTAATAAAATGAGAATAAGCGGAGATATCTAGATTTATTGGACATTAAAAATTAGTGAATATGAATACAATTTTATTCTCTTATAATTGTTCCCTATTAGGGTGAAAAATACAAAAATTATCCTATTATTATCATTTATAAAGTGATTAGGAAGTCTCAATGAGGGCATTCCTTTTATATTTTTAATTAGGGCTTGGACCTCTTTTCTGTTTAATATTTTGAAGTCTCCATTTTTATAGGAGTATGAATAAGCGTTTTGCCCAAAACATACTACATACTTTTACTTCGTCGGATCAATACAGTTTCATGAATTGTATCTTACTAACTTTCCTCTTTCTTCCCATTTTATTTGATCTATTAATCTTTTAATGACTCTTTATTCTATATCTTGGATTTTTCAATTGAATTTTTATTTTATTTTACAGCAGGAGACTCATATTGAGTATGATTAAAATTTTATTTGCTGTCAAAGGCTATGAGCACACTCGATTGCTTCTTGAAAATTATGGTTTCATGAGTTTTTTAGTTGATATTTTAATGCTGGGAGGTTTCTTATAAGCATTATTGCTGCTGGACTTTTTATGGCTTAACTTCAACAATTTTCTTTTGAGAGATGTAGAATTAAAGTGTTGTTTGATTGGTTGTAATAAGGTAGATATGGAATGCAAACAAAACCAAAAGGAGGATTGTGAACACCAGTAAAATGAGACCAAATGCCCAGTTAATAATCATTGATAGAATGAAATTGTTCCACTACTTTTCCATCCATAGCAACAGCAATGAAATATGAAAAATAACGAAATTAGTTACTGTGAATACAAGCATGACTATGAAGCTCTTATAGTTATGTTTGCCTATACAATTATTGATCCAGATACAGTGGTGATCAAAACCATTGATGCATCTACATTAAGTGATGAGTACAAATTGCAAACTTTACAGTGTCGAGTCTTTATCTGCACTTTACTATGACATATATGACAATATAGATGTTCTTTAAATTCTATATTCAAATCATCGCTATTTTTCCTTAACAAGGGATCAGTCGTATCAGAACAAGATGTTACACAACCTGCGACTACTGCTCCAGTGTAAGTGATAGAAAAGATGATGATTAGAATTATTTTGGCTGGGGAATTCTCGATATTTCCTTGAAGACATAGAGTAAATACCAGCATTTATGAAATAAGTAAAATGTAAGTTATGATCTGTGTGCAAGCAGGTGGTTTAGTGAAACTATGATTTGTATGATACTCCTTCATCATCTATAATATCACAATATAATCATCAGTTATTATTAATGGTAAAGTCGAATAGCTCTAACATGAAAATAAGTTTAGAATTTATTTCAAATTTTAATGATTAGAATCAAAAGGAAATGCAAAGAGAAGATGATTATCTTAATTTTATTGTATATCGCATTAAATCCAATAAAATAAATTATAAGTTAAATAAAGAAAATATAAGCAATATTGTAGTATTTTAACAAGTAGTTCACAATATTTTTACAATATTTATCAGCCATAAAATTACTGTTTTATAATTATAAAAGAAAGCAGGGTCGGTGGTTTTCCCTCTTGAGCAGGTTTGGTTTTAAAGATTGCATCATGATTGCATATTCTTTTATTTAATAGTATAAAAAATGACTATATCTAGGACATGTCATATATTTTTTGTATTCTACTGCGTATTATTTTTCGTAAATTAATTGCATTGAGCTGATAACGATTACCCAACAATATCAAACATAATCCAAATTTTTAATCCACTTTCGAACTATGAAGCAAACTCATAATTATTTATGCTGTTCTCACTACTACTGCCCCATGTGACTAATAATATATACGCATTAGTAATGCATGATCAGTAATCTTAAAGCTTATTAATTTATTAGTATTCTTATATTGACCAATATTTTCTTCAATCTGTTTGTTAAGTTAATAAGATTACTTAATTACATTTAAATTTTAGAAATCGGAAGGATAACCCAAGCAATAGGTAGTTATTTTGGAAAGATCTATCTGTTATATACTCGTTATTTAGTCAATTTGATTCCCCATTAATTGATTTATTATAATAACTCTTGAACTAAGATCAATATAATTTATACTCTTGCTACTAATTTTATATTTTCTACTTTAATGCAAACAGTCAAAATAATTCAATTTTTATCATTATTATGATCAAATTTATCAAAATATTTCAAAGCTCATGGTGGAGAGTTATTCCCTGTGTATTCTTCAGTGGGTTATTGTCCACGCTGTGACTGACAGTAGTTTCGAAACTGCGCTGTTTTTGCCGTAATGCTTTTTTACCAGTATGGATACTTATCATAAGCTAGTAGATCCTCCATTCGAGTGATATTATTTTTTTCAAGAAAATAACTAGTTTTTATTCTATTCCATTTGAACTTTTTGGTAATGTAAGCCTAAATTAGTTCTTTCTGTAGATTGTTTTTACTTATTTATTGCAGTTTCAGGTAGTTGAACTAAAATTTCTATTGATTGACCATCTTTAGATGTGTGAGTTGCTCCTCAACTTATACACGATTTCTAGCAATAAGCAGGTTGATGAAATATAGTTTGAATTCCGCCTCAAAATCTTTTTTCAATATTTAGAGAAAACTGTTATACTCTTTTAGAGAGATGTCAAGCACAAAGAAGATGATTTTAATATTGCTCTCAAGACTGCTGGAGGACTGATCTTGGCGAACATGCACTAAAGTATTATAGATTAGTTGCTGCTTGCCGATGTAGCAGTGAATTTCCACATATTCAGCCGTAATGATAATTTTTTCCATATCTGAAAATCGTTTTGCTTAATTGGCTCACATAAATTAGAATGGCACATGATTTTATTTAAATTATAAGAGAAATCCATTTTAAAAATAATGCAATCGAATTACAATATGTTGTCTGGAGGAAATATCACCAGGAGACTCCTTTAGTAATTTATCAATTAAATACCGAAATGTTATTTATTTTATTGTATTTTGATTATTTTATTTGAGTTTAAAAATTTCAAAAATGCATTAACGTGAGGAATAATTTCAGATTTCCCCTTCAAGCAGACAACTTAAGAGTTTTATGCCTTTTTATTATCTTTTAATTAATAAAATCGGTCTGAATAAATGAAAGATTAGCGGTAGTCATTCAAAGAAATAATATCAAAAGAGTGACAGAAATAAAAAATAGCTAAAAATATTAATATTAGCTGCGAAATATCTTAAGTTATGTTCGATTATAATTTGTATACACGGTGAGACTAATTTAACAGCAATACCTTCTTTTTTAAACACTTCCTGTTTCATTTAAACTTTTAAAAATAATTTGGATTGAATCAACTGCCTTTTTAAATTGATATTTGCAATTGGTTTTCAGCCTCGGATATTCGAAGGAAGTTAAATTATTTATCCGGCTTTATAACATTTATGTTTTATAAGAATTATAAATTTGATGTCGACTTCAATCATTTTTCAGAAGAACGAGTAGCAACTGATGAATTGATACGGTAAGATCCAAATTGAGTCCTGCATATTGTAAAATTCTGGTTCAAGCATAAGATTTGTGTAGTTTGGGATAATTTCCTCCTTTGGCAACAATTCCGTTTATATGATATTAATATCTGATCTTTTCTCAACAACTATTGGCCTGATTCTGCTCTACCCTGTGGTTTTGATTTTTTTATTAAAAAATTTGCCTGTTAATCTCCATTTTCTAAAAATTAATTTTGCTGTTGAATTCTTAATACCCACTTGTCGAGCTGCTTCAGAAATTGATTAACGATCCTTGCTGATGAGATTGACCAGTTTTTTTCTTTTCTTTTTTATAAAAAAGGTACTTGCAATGAAATTTTGGCATAAGTTTTACATTCGGTAGATTTCATCCTCTCAAATTAATCTAATAATTATATCTTAAAATAAATTGGAATTTTTTATACTCCAATCTTGACTTTAACCTCGATAAAATGACTATTAATGGGGACTTTTTAGCCATACATACACCCTCCTTATCATTTTCTTCCTTATTTCTCAAATAAAAATTATTTGGTGAATATTTTAAAAATTAGAAATTCAATGCATCGAATTTGATTTAAGCATTATAAAGTGTATATATTGACCTGACCATTGATATATCTTTACTTTAAAGAATTTTGATCCTTTAAATTATACATATATTATTATTTTTGAAATAATTTGAAATTCCAAATTCCAATTGGGCACCAAGTAGCATAGAGGTAAATATATTTCCAAAATAAATAAATCAAAAACTTTTACAATAATTTACCTCATAAGAGTCATCCATATTGTTTTACCCAAGTTTTAACCTCTAAAGAAACTTTAATATATTTCTAGTTTATCTTAATAAATAAATCAATACCATGAATATATTTGTGTTGAGATTATCATTAATAGAGTAAAATCATACTTTATTGATATAATAACACTGAAATAGTTTAGATATATATTCAAAGTGATAAACTCATAATATAAAGATGATGTGCAAGTCATAAATGCAAATGCTATAATCGTCAATTATAAAAGAATTATTTTCGGTGATTTAATAGATTTTAAAAAAATAATAGAGATCGTGCCACAAATTTAGAATCATAGAGTCATATCTTTATCTGTATCATATGACCACTCTCTTACCATCTTTATTAGCTATAAAAATAGGAAAATAATTCTCAAATTTAAATTCATCAAACTTGCCTTGTTTTTTGTGGAAAAATTTTTTTTCAAAAAATAATTGTCATAAAATAAATAAAATTTCATATTTAAAATAATTAGATGCAACAACTAAACTAATATTTTTGCCTCCAACCTCATTAAATTAACAAAATTTTCTATTATTATTTTATAATTTAGATATGAGGCTGCTCCTTTGCAAAATTATGGTCAGTGGATACCTCCTTTCATTAGCTTACCTCCACCATAGCGATTCAATTCTCGAACATATGCTTGCTCAAGCCGTAAATGCAAACATTGAAAATCTCAACCTTCATCTGCAAAATCGCGAGCTTTTAGAGATGTATTTGATTAAAGTTCTATATTATAGCTTCTATGCATCTATCTTTACTATAATGAGCAAAAATCTTATACCGAAAATGGTAAATATCGTAGGATTATTGTTGTGGGTATATTTTAGCATTCATCCTCTCTCCCCTATCCAATTTCAGATCGGAAGAATAGCAGAACATTTATGCCTCGTGGGTGGGTTGCTATGTATTGCAGGATCGGAACTTCGATAGACAGAAATTTCTTAAAACTCACTTCCAAAAAAAGCTTGATATTTTGTAGTATAATATTCATGATAAGCTATGTACTTAACTAAATGATAGTAGGATCACAGACACAGAAAATCTTAGACGTTTCTCATTTAATGATCGAACAATTGCATCATCACGTCATCCTCTTCTTTTACCTCATGAAATATCTCATGGTGGAGTGACGGCACAGATTATTGTTCCATACTATCATTTTATTCTTCAATTTGGCTGGATGCCTGACCTGATCTCTATGATTACCTCCTCTAATTTTCCATAGGACGACCCTAAATTTCTGGAATTTAGATGCTGTTGATGATCTTAATCTCCTCACTTTCTTTCCGATATTCAATATATTTTTTTTGAGTGTAGTAGCCTGCTGTTGCAAGTCTTCTTTATTCATGGGCTGATAATTCGATAGCTTTTGATGAAGACCCTTCCATTATATTTATCGTAATGATACACTCATTTTTGCTATTTGTTGCTAAAGCCAAAACCCGCCCTTCTTTCCATAAATTATCACTGTCCTTGACATCAACTGTCTCATTAATCAACATAAATGAAATAAATACTTTGCGTTTTGATTCACAGTAATTGAAAATTGCTTGCCGGCACCAATAGTTAAATCCTTCGGAGGTATTAGGGAGCACATATGCTCGGATTAAAGTTTAGAGCCCAAGATAGCGCTGCGGATCATCGAGCTGCAAATTGCGGCAGAGGCTACACCTAGCCTTCTACATGTTAGATTCCTCAAAACAGCTCAGACAAAAGATATGTCCACATTATAAAAGGACTGGAGCAATCAATAGTTCCAAACAGATGGGGCACTCGCATTTATCTTGGCTAGTTAAACCATAAAATGCAGTAATATTACCTCTATTCTTTTTAGAAACTGGAGGCTTCCTGGATCTGCTGAGGATCCTTAATGCATCCTTGGATATTTTTGAAAACTTTCCGGCTGGCTAAATATTGTTTTTTTTCCTTCCTCTAAGTGTGTTGGCGCTATCTTGTTTAATTTTAGTCGGTCTAGTCATTGTTGAGTTAAAAGTTACTTTTGAAAATGATATTATATATATTATCTGTGGGAAAGCGAAAACATACACATTTATACAAATGTGTATCACAGCTACTTTATTTAAATATTATCAATGCTATGAACTCGACTATTATGGAGTAAATATACATTTAAAATACCTCTAAAATATATTGGGACGTTTCAAAGATGATTTATAATTGATATTCTTGCTTTATGCTCCTAGTGAATCATAAATGCTGTTACTTGTTTTAATTTGAATCAATATTAATGACTCCTTTAAATAAATTAAAAGCCGAAAATTTGTAAATTGGCAAACATTCTTATCTCTCAAGATTAAGGATAATCTCATATATTTTGTATAATTTCATTAACAGAATGATCTCTAATAATTATATTACAATTAATAATAAATGATATGATCACTCCATACAGACGTTAATGCTTCACATTTTAATATAGATGATAAACCTTTTTCTAGGTAAATAGAAATCCTATAGAATTAACCAAAATTGTATTTATCAAGACTCGCGAGCAGATCACTATTCAATCCTATGATAAAGCTAGAGCTGATTTTTCAACGAGGAGATATTGTCTTTGCCAAGTGCCCAGGTATTGAGCCTTGGCCAGCTATCATAACAAGTATTTTGCCAGATTTTTTCATCTACAATGTCAGATTTTATAATCACCGATCAACCGCGTACATTTAGTAGTAAAATCTTACGAAATTTACCGAACCCATAGCAAAAAAATACCTTAAGCTTTATAAAAATTCTCAAGATAATACACTGATAGCAATTTCAAGAGGAATATAAAAAGCATTAGTCCAATTTCAAAAAAAATAAAAAATGCCCCTTATAAAAACATCAAAGAGTAGATCAAGATAAAAAATAGTGGCCACGAGTCAAAAGAAAACAAATAGGAAGGTTGAAATAAAAATATAAAAACCGAAGCAAACAACTATCCTAAATTAAGAATCGAATCAAAAAAAACAAACAATTTCAAAAAATAAATCAAATTAAAAAAAAAGTTTGAATTCTGTTTCTAATCATCAAAATACTTACTCTTTAAGAAGTCACTCATTTACATCGCCCAGCATAATAATCACTCCAACAATTAGAAAGGAAAAAATAAAGAAATTAAAAACATAAAAGAAATAAACTAGCACTATTCCCATAGTCATAAGTAGCATCTAAAATGACAAAAGTAAACCGATTTAATCTTCAATATAAATTCATGTCAGCAAATAACAGACTTCGGAGATGATTAGTCTTACAATTGAGCCATATCTACACATAAATAACCTTCAAGAACCATAGAAACCAAAAATTATTGAGAAAGAGCCCAATCAATAAAATATTAATTAAAAATTGCCTAAAATATAGATTTAGGAATCAATGCAATCAATAATTTAATCATCACACCATAAATCCATGGTTTAGCCTTGCCTATAATAAAAGTAACAGAACTATCAATCTGTGATATGTACAACGGTCTCATTAAATTAAAAAAAAGAATAATCTCCAACAGCACTTAAATAAGTTGAATAAAATTCTTCTTTGCAAAGATAAATAAAGGAAAAGGCGAATTGCCACATAAAAGAGTGTGAATAAGATGAAATAGAGACAGAAATTTTTTCTCCTAATTTAACTACGTCAGTAGTGCTGAACTATTTAAATTAATTGAAGAAAATATTAATTAAAAACAAATAGATAACTATTAATAAGTCCCTAATAAAGCAATAATATCCTATAAAAGAGTAAATATCCATAAAGCTAAAATAAATATGTCAAGAAAACACTATCAGATAAGATAATTTATAATCTCAAAATTTCAAAATTGCGTCAGATTAAAAAAGGGAGTGTATGATCAAAATTGAAGAACCGATACAACAGTAAACTTCACATATCGATTGGAGTGATGGAGTTCTTATTACACAAAATAATTTCGATAAGTAAAAGAAAGACACCATTATTAAAGCACAAAAAGATGTAAAAAGATAAGGAATTAAAATGTAAGAGGAAATGTAGGCAATTACTATATCTATATAAGTGGTGGATAATTGTCCTCCTAAAACTTTAAAGTAATAGTAATTTTAATAAAATATTGCAAAGCAATAAAACAACTCAGGTCCCATTTCCTAAAATTTAAAAATTGAGTGTAAATAAAAAAAGCAGACAAAGATTTAATAAATATCAGAACTAATTGAATCCCTCTCTATAATTTTAGAAGATTAAAAAAGAAAACCTTCTGAAATTGATTGTTAGCCAGCAGCAAGGAAACCAATCAAAAGATAGCACTGCTATTCTAATTTTCGCTAAGAACACAAATGCAATGAGTATGCAGCAATTTTATCTGGAGTTCCCAAATTTCGCATTGTGCTACTGCGTAGATCCCCCTAATATATTTGCAATTTACTGAAGAAATACTTAAAAATACTCATAAAATCAGTCAGCGACTAGGGATGGGGAATCTCTGTGGGACTGCCTATAAAAAGAAAACAAGTCTTTTTTGCCATATTTTACACAGAGGTTCTCACTTTGAAGGAATTTATAAGGGAGAAATGTATTGATTTAATGCTTGAATTTTTTTATAAATTCAAATCGAGTTACAGTTTAATGAAGCGGGACTGCCATGCTTAATTCCAACTAATAAAGACAAAATTGAGTCTGTATTCTTACTAATTTATGAAGAACTGTAAAATATTCCAACTGTCAGAGGAATAAAAAATGCAAATTCTGCAATAATTCACAAAATACGATAGTTCAACTTCGAAATGATGGCTAAGATGATCTTCTTTATTTTTACAAAATTTAAGTTCTTATAATTATCTGAAATGAAGCAATTCTAATCTGAACTGCCAAATTTAAATTCATATTGATTTAATTAATGCGATAAAGATATGCAGATCTTTTAGTAGTTAATTTCATTTAAACATTTATGAAACTTTCTTTATAATTCTTAAGTTACAAAATGAATATTTACACCATTCGAGAGGAAGTGCAGGCTCTTGAAGAGATCGGACTTACCATTGATACGCCTGAAAGGTATTTATTTTTAGAATTAGATTGCGTTTATAACTTGCTCTTCTTCACCTATCAGCGTTAGCCAATGCAGATCAGCTTCTCTTCTGGGGAAAGATCACTACTACCAGCTCTCCTTACTATATTGCCATGTCCATTGATTTCAAAGGTCACTACGCCTTCCCTTAGAAAAAGTTCTATTACAGGTATACAATATCTGATTCAGCAAGGATAATTTCGTATTCATTGAATTTCCCTAACTCGACCAGTTTAACCGCGCCCAGGTTGATAATTTCAATACCATACCATTTACAGGTAACCCTCAAACAACCCTTATTAATCTGCCAGCATAGGGTGAATAAAAGAAAGAACCCAAACAATAAGACGAAGATTCTGAATAAGAGGAAGCAATTAAAATCCTGCCTAAAAATTATACAGAAGAGGATCGCTTAGCTTACACTGTTCGAGCAATTGAAAATTAATGTCAAGTAGCCCCTGTCGGGGCTTTTCGCATGATTGCTGATCATTAGATCCGATATAACGAGCAGTTTAATGGTGTGCAATAATTCGGATTAAGAGCCTTTTCGCATTTCAGGTATCCTTTGTCATCTGAGGCAAAACAAAAAATAGGTAAAATATTTGATATACAGAAAGCGTTGATGCAGTATTTTAGGTGGACTTGTTTGACGCAATTGAAAATTCTTCTTATTGGTCTGCTCAAACTAATACGGCAAATACTCTTGGTACAATTCGTTCTCTTCTATGGCCAGGGTACGTGGGATTTGCTTTCCTCGGCCGGCGTTTCTTCGGAGGAGTCTACTTTGGGAACGGTCTCAAGCAGGTATAGTTGCATTTCTTTATTTGATGATTATCTATCAATAGAAAATTGTTTAATATACTTTATTGAAAATAACAATATCGTGATCAGCTTTCGTCATTGCTCAAATCTCTTGATTAAATATTATCATTTTATAATTCTCTCTACTGTTTACTATTTTATTTACTATTTTAGGATTCGATTGATTATGATGATGAATCTGAATCTTCTTGTTAACTGTTGAGCTATTGCTCTTCTTAACTGGGATCAACTATGTTTTTTTATGAACATTCATCTGATATATCTTCTTCACGACTTTCCTCTGTTTTTTCATTGCCAATGGAAATATCGTAAGCCCTGCTTAAATTTAGTTATTTCCTTTTATTATTAAGAGATTTGTTTTTCTATTTCGGAGGGACAAACATAGAGCTGAGTCTCCTCGGCGGTACTCCAAAATAAAATCTCATCTTTTTCTCATACAACTCTACAGTCTTATAAATGACTTCCTCTAAAATTTAATTCACTATTTTGTTCCTTTATTGCTTAAGATTGAGCACCTTCGATTTTCTCAGCACCTCCATTTATCTTTTTAAACTTACTTTTCTGTCTTCAACTGGTGCTATAATTTTTGTCAACCTCTATTGAGATTATCTAGTCCTATTCTTTTTCTGCTAGTAATGTGACTCTCTTAGGTAGTGATGCTTGGAAATAAAATTTTGTTTATCGATAATCCTCGATATTTATCCAATCTAGGATTATTCGTGTATTAAATGCTTTCGGCGAAGTTCCTATAACAATAGCTTTTGTTTTTATTATCGAAGTTGACGCTGCTTAACCATTTTTAAAACGAGGGAGATTGCTCTATCTTATGGATTATCTGGATTCAACTGAGCTAAGGTTGATTTTTTGACAGGGGCAATAATTCTCACAAAAAAAGACGGATTTTAATCCAAACGACTCTCTATCTATTGTTTTTCGAATTCTGTGGGTTTTTATGTTTAACTTGAACCTTTCATATCATTAAATTTTATATAATATAAACACTTAGTCATTACTCAATCTTTTTGCCCACTTTACTGATTGTATATTTCTAGTTTTTCAAACATTGATAGATATATTAATTTTTCAGCTAATAAATATAATAAAAAATATTAACTTCCTGCTTGCTCATAAAAATTCTTATATAATAAAAAATATGGTATGAATAAAAAATATATTTTTTTATTTGATTGATTGCTCTGTAAATTTGATAGTATTTAATTATTTTTTTACTTATTGTTGGACCTCATAAAATAAAATGAACCTGATCAAAATTTTAATAAATATGCAGCATTTTACCTTTTAAATTAACTTCATATTAAAAAGGAAAAATATCCTCACATTCTTGTTAACAATAGATGTAATTTGAATTTTTCTTCAACTTTTTTATTTATGCCCTTATAAGAGTTAAATTTTATTGATTCGAAATTGATCAAACAATCACTAATTAAAATGCAGAATTTTCAAATAATCAAAGCTGTCCATAATCGTGAAATATTTTGTATATTCTACAACTGATCTGAGTGATTCATATCAATTTTTTATTTTATTCGTTTGAGTTAACTTTTTTTACTTAATAAGAAAAGAATATTGACTTCACAGATTAAAAAATATCTCTGCTCATCATAATATTTATGATCAATTGCTATGACATACCCTTTTGGGTAAAATATCAATTTTTTCTTAAATCTTATATCGGTATAATTCAACAAGCAGATAAAATCATTCTATGCAATCAAGGAAATATCATTAGCCAGGATTAGACGCTCCGAAGTGTTTCGGGATTCCTGTTGACTTCTTGGAATAAAATTGCATATTTATCTAAAATCACTTATAAAAGAGATATAGAACATAGTTTTGTTGATAAAAAAGATATTAAATGCTCGTTATTTGATAGGTTTTTTATAAAAGATTTGTTACCACTCACAAGCATGTTTGGATTTAAAGGTGGAAAATGGATGCACCATAGTCAAACTCACGGTCATGGTCATAGTCATGGGCATGATAAATCATAGAGCCCAAAGAAGCCTAATGTGATTCTTACTCCTGTTCCTGGAACTGCCTATAAGATTGTTTCTGCTATGAATGACTCCATGGCCTTGACCTTAAAGCAAGGAAAATCTCATACCATTGTTATTGACACTTTCCAATCACAAGATTCTCAAAAATTCTTTTTTGCTATTGAGCATGGAAAATACACGATAACCAGCGCCTTGGAAAACAGACATCTCCACGTTGATGAAGACTCCCACCAGAACGGAGCAAACATTCATGGTGCTCACAAACCTCATAAGAGTTTTGTCTTCTAAATATTACCTATTACTACAGGCCCAATGGCAGGAAAAGGAATAGGCTTCAAGACTGTGTCTGGAAAGGCTTTTGACATTAAGGGAGGACAGGCCAACAGCGGAACTGAAGTTTGTCAGTGGGATTTCCATGGTGGAAACAATCAAATTTGGATATTGGTGCCAGTGGCTATTTCTTATAATACCAAAGCTAGTTTGCCAGCCGAATTCGTTGCTAATCCAGATTAAACTTACAAAATTATTAGTGTAATGGATTGGAAGCTATCCTTAACTGTGAAAAACTAAGGAAATCACACCCTTTCTCTTGAAACCTTCACAAACGATCCTACTCAACAATTTCACATTTACCAAGAGAACAAAAAGTCAGCCTTTGTTGTTGTTTCTACGAACAATGCTCTTTGCATCTTTAAAGATAACAAATAGAACAATGGAGAAATCAGAACTGATGCAGGTAATTATCCTAGCAGTTGGTTCGACGTAGTTCCAGTGACTACTGGAGAATGGGCTCACCGCGCTTATATTCTTCGAACTTTTGCTGGCAAAGTTGCAGACATTCACGGAGGAGTTGCAAATATTGGTAACCGTGTATGCCAGTGGCAAGGGCATGGAGGAAACTGTCAATCTTGGTTAATTGTCCCCGCCGAGCAAGCAATCGTATGATTAAATATCATCATCTATTAAATCAAATTTTCGTTATTACAATTAAAAAAGATTGTCTAAAAATCTTTGATCGAAACATGTGATAGATTAGTAAGTGTTTTCTAATAGTATTTTCTAATATTTCTTCTAAACTGGTCGTGCAGTTAGATTAAAATTATGTTTTTAAATATATTGATTAACTCTAAGTTATTGAAAATACATATCATAGACTCAATATTTGATATTCTGCGGCATTGAGGATGATCCCTCCTTTGAGTTTATTGAACGATTGGTTGGACTCGGAGATATTGATGTACTCTCTTAGCTTGAAATATTATTTTCCAAATTGAGGAATTTGTTTTACCTTGTTGTGGGAATAAACTTTGGCATTTATTATTTTTTATTTTTCGAAAACACAAATTTCTTTTCTGAAAATTTATTCTTAGGAGTGAATGTCTTCAAAAATATATTTTCTGATCCCTAATATTCTTAAGATTGAATCTCCCAATCGAACTTGTTAAAAGAGTCTATCTGTGAAGAATGTTTGTTTTTGTTTTTTTACTATTTAGTAGTTGAACAAAAAGATGAAACTTTATTGATTTGCAATTTGGTATTTTTATGAATATCTTCATCACATCTTCGATTCTTCGTATTTAACTCCTAGTTGACTAAATTTGTTTAAATGGATGACAATCGAATATTGTCTAAGGAAAAATTAAGATTGTTTTAGATAACAGCCTTTGGTTAATTTTTATGCTATACATTGTCTGAAAGATGAGAGTTCTAACAATCAAATACATGATTGACGCCGCAGCCAGGATGGTTGCTTGTCAAACAATATTGGTTATTGGAAAATTATATTTTAGTATTCGTTTTCTAACTGTATTCTTGAGGACTAGTCAAAGCATCCTTGCTATAGGGCTATTTCTTCCTTGCTCCAAAATACTCTTTCGAAGACCCATATCTAGCAATACTAAATTTGATATCATTTTCCCATTTTCTATATTCTTAGCCTAAACTCTTGATGTTTTGGACCTAACGATATTGTTTGTTTGTGGTATCAAGATGGTGTTTTCTGATGATTTATTCTTATAAGGAGATATTTTCTATCTCCTTTTTGTTTCTTTTCGCTTATTTTTAGGCCTTCACTACTTTTGATTCAGAGAAGCTTACCCCCATTTATTAACTTCCAATGTATTAATATTTAACCTAATGGAAGAGGAAGAAAATATTGTCATTTGCCAAAAAAGCATGAACAATATTCTTTAACCATAATTTTGTCAGCAAAACATGAAACTTAGTTCTCCTTAAAATAAATTATCCTTTCTTCTATTCTAATAATTGTGCTATCATTTTGAAACTAAAAATTGGATCGAGTTATTTAATGAAGCGAAAAGATTAAATAATAACAAAATTCTTATGATTTATGAGATTAATGTCAATTTTATGCCTGATTTTAAATCTTTTATATTTTGAGATCTTCCTTTTATCCTGAATACCTTTCTGTCATCGGCAGTATATTTAGAAGAGGAGTTTTGACATTTAAAAATCAAAACCAAGTAGAGTTATCTTTAATTAGTTTATAATTATTTGATGACTGATTCGTTTAATTATTCTCGCAAGGAAATCGTAAATTGGGTGGAATCCCAGACAAAGTATAAGTTCGAAGATCTTAAAAATGGAGTGTTCTTCTGTCGCATGCTAGCATTCAAATACCCCTAATAAATCAGTAAAATGAAGTTCAATTCTTCCCCCATATCGGAATATGACAATACAAGCAACCTTTCTATTATGAAACGAATACTGAATAATCATGGACTACAGCTTAATCTTAATATTGCGATGATTTTAAACTCAAAAAATAATTTTTAACTTGCCAAGTGGTTCAAAAAATTGACGGAAAACATTGTTATTCCATCAGCAACTTCAACTCCTGTAGTTGATAACTACTTAGGTGTTACCAATGTACCAAGAATTACAATTTCTTCTACGAAGGAGAAACCTGAGAATATAAAAAATATAGGAGAATCTCCAAAGAAGCATGTCTAATCGTCCAATGAAAAATATAAAAAAAAGATGGAGTCAGCTAAAAAACCGAATAAAGATAAAGAAAGTCAATCTAAGGTGAAGAGACTATCAATGGCGAAGAGCGAGGTCTGTTTTTTTAAAGACCAAAAGAATGTAACTAGTTAACTCAAAATTCCAATGAATAGAGAACGAAAGGATAAAAAGAATGATCAAATTATAACTAAATTATATCAGACTCAGATGATTCAAAAGGCCTAATAAATAGAGTACGAGACAGACAACGATATTAGTGAAATTTTGTATGAAAGAGCTCTGGAAGAATCTATATAAAGTTTCAAAAAGATATTAGATAAAATAAAGACAGCTGCAGTCAATTCAGATGCTAAAACATATTCTTCATTTCGAGAAAGTATCAGTAAAGCTATTTTCTCGAGATGAAATGATCTTTAATTTTGTATATAATGCTATCAAGTCTAATTTAAGACATGTTATTTTATCTTTAAACTAATTAAATACGATTAAATACGATAAATTATGCACATGGTCATGATTTCTTAAGAAGCAACTCAATTTAGATATTTTATGATGGTGAATTTTAGCGATTAATAATCTAGACTTAATTTTATTTTAACATTAAATATCAATGGTGTTAATTCATCAATATAATAATTGTTATTAAAATGAAAAACTAAATTTTTATATTGGCTTTATTATTGGTAGCAGTTTTGGGAAAGTATGATCTAAGTACTTGGGAAATAAAATAGTCACAAGACGGTCAAAACTTTTGGAAAGGTAAACTATCAACTTTGAAGGGCCACTGTCGCTGGAAAATTCATAAAAACAATAGCCTTCAAATATTTCTTTATGAGCACATAGATAATGATGATGTTTCTTTGGAGATGAGAATTTTAATGGAAAAGTATTTCAATGTAGAAACGCAATAAATTCAGACCGTTATTGAAACCCTCAAGATCAAGTATTGCTATTGGAATGGCTCTAGTGATTGCAAATATCTTGGAAAGTTTAATACTCACGTATATCTCTCTAATGAAACTGTCATTGTTGAAGAACCATCAGGCGAACAAATAATAATTTCATTGAGCTATTAAAATATGAGCTGGATTTTAAAGGTGGTTATTTTTATGTATTTCATTGTCAAAATATATTTCATGACCATGTGGATTCGATCAGAAAGATCCAAACCAAAATTAATTTGTTTGCCTATTATATCAGCATTATTGATGTGGTAACACTGGACCACTTGCTCCATAATCATAATTATAGGTAATTTTAGGTAATTTTGGTAATATGTTCCTATTTCCTTTGTATCTGGATGCGGAATCGGCTTAGCACTATGTTCGTTACAAATCCCTTATAGGGATTGCAGGAGGTAAGACGTAATTATGGTTTTTTTCTTTGGCTAAAATACAAAATTGAAGAATCACGAAAAAATACTTTAGACTACATATTATATAATTATTGCTATTGGCAGCATTGGAATTCCTATTTCATAATTATTTGTACCTTAGTAAACCATATAAAAATCCGTCATAATATTGTATTCTTTGATTCCTATTCTACAAATTTGGTTCAATATTATATACAATACACCTTCATTATTTCCTATTTGGCGTTTACTCATGTATCTCAGCAACTTTCCACTCATTATTTACTCCTTTGGATGCCCGACTAATTATATGAGGAATAAATTAAATTATTCAATCATAATTTTTCTTCTTTTCTTTTCAGCAATTCAAATAATTGTAATTAAAGTTCTATAGAAAAAAGTTGTTATATTTATTTACAAAATCATATATTTTATTCGTATTTTAGTCACATAAGCTTTCTAAAAACAAAAAATAAACTAATAGATCAATTAAATTTGCTCCGTTTGCCTGTATCCAATGAATAAGATACCAATAATATCTTTTTAGAGAGCCAATAGAAATCGACCCAAAAGATAAACACTAGCAATAACTCCATGCCAA
>Ga0302197_10002208_pt1 | contig 18244 bp, 13 predicted proteins | sample II_Bog_N2_1_FD_193526 | JGI IMG/M metagenome (GOLD analysis project Ga0302197, IMG submission 193526) | Peat permafrost microbial communities from Stordalen Mire near Abisko, Sweden - II_Bog_N2_1 | ecosystem: Environmental > Terrestrial > Soil > Wetlands > Peat | place: Sweden: Abisko...
CTGCAGTCGGACACTTTGTCTACGGTTGCGACGAGGCTCGATGCGACACCGATGCAGGTTGCACTTGCGTGGCTCCTGCACCGGTCGCCGAACATCCTGGTGATCCCTGGAACGTCTTCGCGGAATCATCTTCGCGAGAATCTGAAGGCGGCGAGCCTGCAGATTCCCGCAGAAGTGCTGGCCGAGTTGGATGCCGTATCCAAATAGGATTCCGTCTCGCGGCATGAGTGGGTGCGGCAACGCGCCCGCAGTGCAACTAGAACGAGACGAGATCGATTTGAGGGAACTGGCGTAGCTGCTCGAGAGCGAGGCGTTCGGTGTCGCGCGAAGCACGAAGCCGGGTGTGGACGTGCGCCAGGTCCGCATCGTTGTAGCCGGGATGCGTGACGAGTTCCCACGTGCCGCTGGGAAGTTGGCGGAGCAGGGAAGCGACGGTTGCTGCGTCGAGGCTTCCGGTGGCGAGGACGCCGATAGCGCCGTCCGTGTTGGTGAATCCCTCTTCCGCGACGATGCGATGGAAGGACGATTGAAGGCGGCGCAGAAGGCTTACCTGGACGCGGCGAAGACGGGGAGCGCCTTGGGTGGCATGCAGGCTCCAGGCGGGTTCAAAGGGATTGCGGACGGTGCGAATTCCGGCTGCTCGCGCCGCTCTCAGCACGGGACGCAGGACGGCGGGAAACATGTGGACATGCTTGTGGGTGTCAATGTGAGTAAGGCGGATTCCGCGGTTTTGCAACAGGGAGATTTGAGCAGCGGCTTCGCCTTCGATTTCCTTGTTCATGGGAGAAGCGGCCATCCGCGGCCAATACCGATGCACTGCGCCGAGGAACGGAATGAGAGAAGGCCGGAAGCGGCCGGTGATTGGATCGGCAAGATTCGGAATCTCCGATTGTGGCGAAAGAACCGGCTCGCCATCGAGCAGAACCACATGGCAGCCGACGCCGAGCGAGGGAGTGGCGAGGGAGATTTCGATGGCGTCGGCGGTGGCCTGAGCGCGGGCCATGAGCGTGGCGCTGGTAAGTAAGCCGGCCTGGTGCAACTCCGCGACGGCGCGATTTACACCGCTGGTCAGGCCGAAGTCGTCCGCGTTGATGATGAGACGTGTCACCGGGTGAGTTTATCAACTCTGCATGGGGCATTGAATTGGCGGATGGGCGAGGTTGGGATTGGGCAAGGTCGCTGGTATGATGGAGGCAGGCCACAATTGCCGTAGCGCCTTTGTGGGCGGTTAGCTCAGTTGGTTAGAGCGCCTGCCTTACAAGCAGGATGTCGGGGGTTCGAGTCCCTCACTGCCCACCAAAAAACTCCTATAGAACAAACATGGCGATGCCGGCGGCGAACATGGCAGCCGTTGTGACTGCTACGGTGATCCAGCCGAGGCGGGAACTGGGCTGGCCCTGCATGAGTTTTTTGTTGCCTGCAACCATGAGGATGGCGACCAGGAGGAACGGCGCCAGCAAGCCGTTGATCACGGCCGTCCAGTAGAGCGCGCTGACGGGATTGATGTGGAGGAAATTCATAGCGACTCCCGCACAGGTTGAGAGCAGGATTACCACATAAAATGCGCGCGCATGCTTCATCTCCCTGCTAAGACCCTGGCGGAACCTAAGCGTTTCTGCGAAGGCGTAGGCTGCCGAGCCAGCCAGCGTGGGGATGGCGAGGAGCCCGACTCCGACAATGCCGACGGTAAACAGGAGTGCGGCGAAATTGCCTGCCAGGGGACGCAGAGCCTCGGCAGCTTGCCTTGAAGTGCTGATGTTGGTGAGGCCATGGCGATTGAGCGTGAGAGCCGTGGTGAGAATGATGAAGAACATGGCTACATTGGAGAAGAACGCGCCTACGCCAACATCGACGTTCCTGAATTCGAGCTCCTTTACCGTCGCTCCTCGACGAAGACGCAGCGAGTGCTTGCCGGCTTCCTTGTCTTCCTCAACCTCTTCACTGGCTTGCCAGAAAAACAGATAGGGACTGATGGTGGTACCCAGAATCGCCACCAGCGTTGCCCAGGCGTCTTTGCCATGCGGCATGGAAGGCATGAGCGTGTCGCGCGCCACCTGGATCCAGTCGGCGCCGACGATAAAGGCAGTGACGGGATAAGCGAAGAGCACGATGACCAGCCATTTGAGCACCATGGCGATGTGCCGATACTGAAGCTGAATCGTGGCCCACGATATGAGGACTGCGAAAACGACAACCCACAGGTGAATATTGATGCCGGTGAGCATATTGGCCGCATCCGCCATGCCGGCCAGGTCGGCGCCAATGTTGATGGTGTTGGCAATGAGCAAGGCGAAGACACCCACCAGCAGGAGCCAGCGCGGAAATCGAAGGCTGAGATTTGCGGCAAGCCCCATTCCTGTGACTTTGCCTATGCGTGCGCACATCATTTGCACGGCGGCCATCAGCGGAAAGGTGAGGAGTGCGGTCCAGAGAAGCGAGGTGCCGAACTGCGCGCCGGCTATGGAATAGGTGGCAATTCCGGACGGGTCATCGTCGGCAGCTCCGGTGATGATGCCCGGGCCGAGAGACCCCAGGAGCATCCGCATCCATGAAGTTTGGGAAGGTTTGCGCAAAGGGAGTACGGATTGCTCGGGAGACATCGCAACACCACCGCCTGATGAGAAATAACAGCTCCTGGTAAACGGGTATGATGCGCAATGTGATGGCGGCGTTGAGAGAAATGAATCCTGGAAGTTACATGTGGGGTCGCAGGGCTCGCGGGAGGCTCGAAAGGAATTGGTTGAGGCGTGCGCAGGCGGGATTAAGCCTCATGATTTCGCAGGTCCTCATAAGCGATGGATCCTGGGCACCCGGAGTATACAAAGAGAGTTGGAAATCATTTGTGTCCGTTGGTAGGATTTGGACTGGTCTCGCATTCCGGGCGCGAGAGATGCCAGCGCGTGATTGGCCGTACATTGCGGCTCCGGCAGATTTTACCCGCACGATTGAGTCGACTCTTCCATAAAAAATGAGGAATTGCACATGCCACAATTCAATGCAACGGGTCGCCGTTTTTCATTTCGCGCCGGACTTTCGCTCACATCCTGCCTGGTGATTTGCCTGCTTCAAATCACTGTCGTTGCGCAGCCGCCGTCTCACCTCAGCCGCGACGTGCGCGACTATCTTGTTGCGGGATCGCGCATAACCGCTGCTCCCGCCGACAAGCGTGTTGCGGCAGCACTCAAGCAGGTTTCTACGGAGCGAATCCGCGCGAATATTTCCGCATTGGTGAACTTCGTGAACCGCAGCACGGTCTCAAGTACGGAGACCGATCTGACTGCGGGAACGGGTGTTCTGGCTGCATCGGACTGGATCAAAGATCAATTCGAAAGCTATAGCAAGGCGTGCGGGGACTGTATGGAGGTGAAGGAGGATGCCTTTGTGGAACAACCTCCTGCAGGCACCGCTGCGGCTCGCGCCCGCATTACAAAGCCCACGCCGATTCGTAACGTGTATGCCATTCTGCGCGGCACTGATCCGGCGCAGTCCAAACGCATGTACCTGGTCACGGGACACTATGATTCGCGGGAGACCGATGTGATGGAAACCCACGCAGCCGCTCCGGGCGCGAATGACGATGCCAGCGGAGTTGCCGTGAGTCTTGAGTCCGCACGCATTCTGAGCCAGTACAAGTTTCCCGCAACCATCGTTTTTGTCTGCGTCGCCGGAGAAGAGCAGGGGCTGAACGGAAGCCGGCATCTTGCGAAGCTCGCCAAAGAAGAGGGCTGGCAACTCGAAGGCGTTTTGAACAACGATATTGTTGGCGGAGATACCACTCCGGGCGAAACATTGCAGAATAAATCGTTGGTGCGCGTCTTCTCGCAGGGCATTCTACCTTCCGCGCCGCCTGAAGTGATTGCACAACAACTCTCTCTCGGGATGGAGAACGATACCCCTTCCCGCGAACTGGCGCGCGAGGTTCTTGCAGTCAGTCGCACGTACTTCTCACCCTCCGTTTCAACTGCCGCACCTGCGCCATGGAAGCCGTTTGAGCCGGTAATGGAAATGAGGCTCGATCGCTATCTTCGTGGTGGAGACCACAGTTCTTTCAGTGCCGAGGGATTCCCGGCGGTGCGCTTTACCGAGTGGCGAGAGAATTTCAACCACCAGCATCAGCACGTCCGGATGGAGGGGGGCGTCGAGTACGGAGACCTGCTGAAGTTCGATGATTTTCAGTATATCGCACAGGTTGCGCGCCTCAACATGGCCACATTGGCAACGCTTGCTTCGTCCCCCGGCGTGCCGCAGAACGTTCGTGTGGTTACGAGCAATCTGGATAACAACACGACGCTGAAGTGGGATCCGCCGACCGCTGGGGCCGACTCAATCCAGTATCAAATTGTCTGGCGCGAGACGGCCGCTTCCGATTGGCAGTTCTCGACGGACGCCGCAAAGTACGGCGCGAAGGCGGGGAACAATTCTGTCACGTTGCCTGTGTCGAAAGACAACGTGTTCTTCGGCGTAAGGGCATGCGATGCAGCCGGGCATTGCAGTCAGGCAGTTGCGCCGGTGCCGGAACGTCGCTTGTGAATTCTATCTGGCTCCTCGCGCTTCAAAATGGGCTTCAATTTCTTCCAGCGTCTTCCCCTTGGTTTCAGGCAGCAGGAAGACCGCGACGAGGAAGTAGATGACGGTGAAGCCGGCGAATAGGAAAAACATGGACGAGTATCCGTATTTGCTTACGAAGGGCAGGAAGATGCCGGCCAGCGTGGTGGAGACGAGTTGGTTGATGACCAGCGCGATGCTCATGCCGTTCGATCGAATGCGGGTGGGCATAAGTTCAGAGAGCGCAAGCCAGACGCACACGCCGGGACCGAAGGCGAAGAAGGCCATGAATGCGTAGAGGCCGAAGGCGACACGCCAGCCGTGGCTCGCGTCAGGAACGCTGCCAACCAGGGCTTTCTCAATTTTGAGCGGCGCGGTGCGTGCGGCGTCGAGATCGGCAAATGGATTCTTGAAGAAGGCTTCAACGCTATTTGCCGGAACGCAGCTTGCGCGGGTGATGTGGATGGGGGCGGCGCCTGCATCGTCAGAGCGCACATAGCTGGTTGAAGCTGTGAAATCGCCGTACGAATAGATGATGGCGAACGAGGCGCGACCGCTGTTGATGTCCGTGCCGGTGTAGCCGCTGGCGCTTAGCAGCCTGGAGGCTTCGGCGGGATCGAATCGGATGGTGAGTTCTTGATTTGGCTCTACCGCCGACTGGATCAGGCTGCGGGAATCGACGTTCAGCTTTTCTGTAGTCAGAAACATCAGGCCGACGGCAGTGAGGGAAACGATGATTCCGCTGGTGCCGAGCGTGAGCAGGAACTTGCGCCCCTTGCGGTCGACCAGCGTGACGCCCACCATGGTCATGACGAAATTGACGACCGTGAAAATCACGTATCCCCAATGCGCCTGCAGGTCGGAGAGGCCGCTTTGCAGCAGAATGCCGGTGTTGTAGCCAATGATGGAATTGATGCCGGTGGCGGTGTTGCAGGAAAGGATGATGCAGGCCAGCAGAAAGGGGATGACGTATTTGCGGCGCAGCAAGGTGTCCTTGAACTTCTCGCCGGTCTGTTTGTTTGGCGATTTGGACGCCTCGGCTAGATGCGCGGTCTCTTTCATCTCCTGTAATTCAAGATCGGCCTGTTGCGGCAAGCGCGAGCGGAGAAGCGCGGCAAGGGCGTGCGCTTCCTTGCCCTTGCGGAAGAGCCAACGTGGAGACTCGGTAACGAGCAGGCTACCGATGACAAACAGAACGCCGGGAGGCAGCGAAACCCAGAAGATTCTGCGCCAGGCAAGATCCTTGAAAGCCAAAAGGTCCGCGGCGTTTCCAACGGCGGCCACGGCTGCAACCTTGTAGCTGTAATACATGCCCACCAGCGCCGCGGCGACGATGCCGAGGGTGAGAAGCCACTGGAAGATCCCCGTCCCCTTGCCGCGATTGGATGCCGAGAGACACTCTGCGAGATAGAGCGGAACCACGATGCCGATGAAACCGCCGCTCATGCCCTGCAACAGCCGACCGAAGAACAGTGGCCCATAGCCGTGCGAGAGAGCAATGACTGGGATGCTGACAACAAAGGTAAGGCCGCTGAGGACCATCAGCGGCTTGCGTCCGATCCAGTCCGCGATCATGCCGGCAAAGAGCGTGGAAAAGACGCTGCCCAGCAGGACGGCCGCCACAATCACAGAGAGCTGCGCCTGCGTGAGGCCGGAGGTTGCTTCGAGGTACGGGTATGCGCCGCCGATGATGCCTACATCAATGCCGTAAAGCAGTCCGCCGAGGCCCGCAACCAGCAGCAGAAACATGTTGTAGCCGCGCTTGCTTGAGGCGGCCGGCAAGGTGCTCGAATTGGTGGACCGGATGGAGTCTGCTGTCATTGGGTTGAGCCTTTGCCTGAATTCTGGTTCCGCTACGGGAGTGTTTTCAGTCTACAATGAGCGAATCGAACAGATACGCTCAATTTTATGATCTTTTTTGAGAGACAGAGAATACTTTGAGCCAATTATCTGAACCGCATCAAGTTTGTCCGTTGTTCCGGCTCTCCAAGTTTTGCAGGTCGATGCCGAGCTGCTGGCATTTCTTGTACAGATGGCTTCGTTCCAATCCAAGGGCGCGGGCAGTTTGCGTGATGTTGCGGTTGTGCCGGTCGAGCTCGTTCAGAACCTGCGCCCGTTCAAAGGCTAAAACGCGCTCGGAAAGCGGGCCGGATGAGTCGGACGTCAGGGAAATTGGATTGGACCGACCTGGCGGATGGCCGGTGCGCGCGGAGGGAAGAGCGAGTTGCACGGCGGCTTCGTCGACTGTCGTATCAGCGAGCAGAAGCAGCCGCTCTACAACATTGCGCAGTTCGCGGATATTGCCGGGCCAACCGTATTGCTTGAGGGCGTCGATGGCGGAATCGGTGAAGGGAACGGGCTTCCACCCGTTCTGGGCGCTGACCTGGCGGGCAAAGTGTTCGACGAGTGCGGGCAGGTCTTCAGGGCGCTGGCGCAGGGGCGGTAACTCGACCGGGAAGACGACGACGCGATGATAGAGATCGCGACGGAAGGCGCCAGACTCGACCAGCGCATCGAGGTTGCGATGTGTGGCGACTATGACGCGGACGTCAACGGTAGTGGGCTTGTCGGAGCCGATGCGCTCGACTTCGCCTTCTTCTAAAACACGAAGCAGTTTGGCTTGCATGGCCGTGGGCATGTCGCCAATTTCATCCAGGAATAGCGTTCCGCGGTGAGCCTGCTCGAATTTGCCGGTATGGCGTTGCGCCGCGCCGGTAAAGGACCCTTTCTCGTGGCCGAAGAGCTCGCTCTCAATCAGTTCCGCGGGAACGGCCGCGCAGTTGAGAGTCACAAAAGGGCCGTTCGCGCGATGGCTTTTCTCATGGAGCGTGCGCGCGACGAGCTCCTTGCCGGTTCCGGTTTCGCCATAGATGCAGACGCGGGCCTCGCTGGCAGCGACGCGCTCAATCTGCGCCATCACACGCCGCATGGTTTCGCCTTGAAAGACGAGCGTGTGCTTCCCGACGCGGATGCGCAGGTCCTGATTTTCGGATTCCAGGCGCGTGAGCTTCAGGGCATTTTCAACGGTGACGAGAAGCTTTTCGGTGGAGAGCGGCTTCTCTAGAAAGTCCAACGCACCGAGGCGTGTGGCTCGGACGGCCATCTCGATGTGGGCCTGGCCGCTCATCATCACAACGGGGGCCGTGACGCCGGCGGTCTTCAAGTCTTCAAGCAGGGCAAGCCCATCGCGGCGAGGCATGACAACGTCGCTGAGGATGAGGTCGAAGGGCTGAGTGCGGGCTAGCTCGAGCGCGCGCGCGGCATTGTCGCAAACCACGGCTTCGTGCCCGGCGAGACGGAAGGCGCGAGCGAGCGAGGCCAGGGTATTGGCTTCGTCATCGACGATGAGGATGTGGGCTTTGGTGCTCATAAGACAGTCATCAGTTCTCAGTTGTCAGTTAAAAGCTAAACCTCAAGGCTACTTTTCGGCAGCGTGATGACAAAGGTAGCACCACCGGCGGGCCGGCTCTCAACGGCGATGGTTCCGGAGTGGTCAGCGATGACGGATTGCACGATGGCGAGGCCGAGGCCAGTACCGTGCTGCTTGGTGGTGTAGTAGGGGGTGAAGAGCCGCTCGCACTCTTCAGGCGTGAGGCCAGCGCCCGTATCTGAGACGCGGATTTCGATGTGATTGGCGAGTGGGTTGGCGGAGAGGGTGAGGGTCCCGCCGTCGGGCATGGCGTCCATGGCGTTGAGGACGAGGTTGCTGAGTGCCCGATGCAACAGCTCCGGATCGACATGGAGCGGCATGGGCTCAGGCGAGACGTCTAGCTCGAAGCGGATGGGCTGCGGGACTGGATTGGAGGTTGCGGCCGTTGTCTCGTAGAGCGAGCGCACGCGCTCGATGACACCTTTGGCGTCGACGTGTTCCAGTTCTGGCTTGGGCATTTTGCTGAAATCGCTGAAGCGCGAAATGATGGTCTTCAGGTTGGCGATTTCCATGCCCAGGGTCCGCGTGCTCTCGTTGAAGACTTCATCAAATTCATTCGGCGGAAGCGCGCGGGCTCGGACGAGATTTTCGACCGTAAGCTGCAAGGGGAATAGCGGATTCTTCAATTCGTGAGCGAGCCGGCGCGCAAGTTCGCGCCAGGCGGCAACGCGCTCGGTTTGGATAAGCTGTTCGCGCTGGCTCGTTAGCTGAGCGGTCATGTGATTGAAGCTGCGCGCGAGTTGGCCGACTTCATCACGGCTGCGTTCCGGGACATGCGTTTCCCAGTTTCCGGCGGCAACTTGTTCCGCGGCGCGGGCGAGTTGCTCGATGGGCCGGGAGACTCTGGCGGCGATCCAAAGGCTGCAAATAATGGCGAAGAGGATGCCCCCAGCCGCAACTCCGTATGCGATGGCGCGGATATGCTGCTGAGCTTCGACCATGCCGCCACGCGAGATGGAGACCGTGAGGACGGCGAGCACGGTGCCGGATTCAGATTTGAGAGGGATGGCGGTGGCGTTGACCGAGTCTTCGCGGTGGTCAGTGAGGTAGAGGATGGAACTGGCGGGCAGGCCGGTTTTGCGGGCGGAGTCGATGAGGGATTGATAACGAGCCGCGGCGGTGACGGGGCCGGTGGCGCTGAGGAGCCGCGCGGGATCAAATGCGGCGAAATTGGCAGACGGAACTGTCGAAGGATCCGTGCCTGGAGATGGATTGGCGCCGGCGTCACTGTATAGGCTAATCTGCATGCCGGGCGCTGCCGGAAGGTCGGCAAGGAAGCTTTGATCGAGGCGCTTGCCACCGACCAGATGCACCGCTGGCTCGGCACCGCGAATGGGGCGAGCGGCAAACAGGCCGAGGGCTGATGCGCCATTGGGAAGGTCTTCGCGCTTGAGAAACGTGGTTGTGGTTAGCTCGGCTGCAGGTTCGGGATAGCCAAAGCGCGCGGGCCATTGCGCGGAGCTCACGACATTACCGTCAGCCCCGACGATCTCAAGGAAGTCGAGCTGCGCATCCTGGGCAAGCGTCTGCGCTTCCGTGAGATACGGAGCCGCGTCGCCGGATTGAACTATCTCGAACGCCATGGCGCGAACGTGCTCGCTGGCTGCAATGTGGTCAACGGCTGCTGCAACTTCGGCGGAACGATGCTGGAATTCGCGCTGAAACTGGCTGACGAACAGTGCGGTCTCCTGCTGGTCGCGCTGCTCAAAGACGAGCCGGATGCGGACGAGGACGGTCCACGCAACGGCGGCCACGGCGGCAGCGACGGTGAGCGAGAAGAGCAGCAGCAGTTTCTGGCGAAGATTCATTCTGCGTCTCTCATTGTGCGTCCTGAAGCGAGACATCGGCCAGAAGGGGCGACCCACTAGCGCTGAGGCGGAGGTCGCGGACACGGCCACTGACGGCGTAGGCGCGGGGGAGATAGAGCAGCGGAATCAGGGTGTGGGTCTCAAGGAACTCATGTTCCGTTTTGTAGAGACCGGCGGGTGTGTTTTCGATGACCGGGGTTGATACGCCCACACTGCGCAGCATGGATTCAAGCGAGGACTGTGGCTGGCCGGAGGCTAGGGTGAGCTGAATCAGGGCAAGATCCTTATGCTGTGCGGTTGCGGCGTTGGCGACCTGCACATTGAATCCGGCCTCGTGGAGATTAAGGGCGAGGCGCTGCGCGGCCAACTGCATGGTGGCGCTGTTATCCGCAGCCAACGTGAGAGCGGGAGTAGCGAGGCCGCCGCGCATTTCGTGCGCCTTGTTCAGATCGCGTTCTATCGGGAAGAGAAACGAGTAGCCGGTAAGCGCGGAGGGCAACAGGCTGGCTGTAACCTCGCCCTGCTTCTGAAAAATGACGTTGGAGAGGGCGCTGCGATCGACGGCGAGGGCAATGGCGCCACGGATGTTGGGGTTAGAGAGCAGGCTGGAGTCGGCGACCGCGAGCGCAAGAAGCGTGACCGGTGGCGAGGTGAGGAGCGTGAGATGCTGCTGCTGCGCGACGCGGAGTTGTTCGGCAGGAACTTCAACTATGTCGGCGCGGCCTACGGAAAGATCGAGCCATTGGTCGTGGATGGATTTGTGGCTGAAGATCTCAATCTTGTCGACGAAGGGGCGGCCCTGCCATGAACCTTCGTTGGCCTCAAAGGTCTCTGCGCCGTTTTGGAGCCCGACGAAATGAAATGGACCAGTGCCAACAGAGCCGGGCAGAGCTTTGCCCTCTTCCGACTCAGCTTGGCCAATCAAATAGCCGTTGCCTGACAGTAGAGCAGGAAGGTTGGGCATGGGCGAGTCGCTGGTAAAGACTATTGAAGTGCCCACTGCATGGACCGTGGTCCAAGGGCATCCAGCATCGGCGCGGCAGCTTCCGGACAAGGACAGCACTACCGTCGAGGGTTTCAGCGGCCAGCCGCTGTGGAATTGCACATTGGGCCGTAGCCAGAATTGCCAGCGATGATTGTCGTTCTGAGTTTCCCAGCGCACGGCCAGAGCCGGAATTGCAGTTCCGTTGGAATCCATGCGAGTCAGTCCGTCATGCACGAGACTCCAGGCAATGCCGTCCGGTACTTTCCAAGGGTCGCCTTCAACCTCGATGCGCAGCGTACCGCCATAGTGAGGGCGGGTGCGTGCGGCGGCCGGCAGCACCGCCAGGGCGATGAGACAACTAATTACAACTTGCCGTAACACGGTCCACCTCATATTGTTCTGCTTGGCCTACAGGGGCCTGCATGCGCACCACAGCCATAACGCTCTTGCCTTCAGGTTCGGTCCAACTTGCAGTCACAGTTCCACCCATCGCGAGCGCGGCGCTGGCGGGGATCGCCTCCTGCGCGGGCAGTTCGTAGGCGCGGAGGCTGTCGCTCGTGGCTGCTCCTGAGCCGGACGCGACGACTTGCATGCCGGTACCGCAGCCTGAGTGGAGAACCGCAAAGTCGCTGCCCCAGTCGCGTGTGCCGGTTACTGTCCTGAGCTTGCCGTTCTCCAGCGTTTGAATCTTGCCGTCAATGCCGCCAGCGAGCAGAGGCATAGTTGCGGCTGAGCGCACCAACTGGGTGGCAACATAGAACGGAGGTAGGTCTACGCCAGAGGAGCCATTGATAACTCCTGTGAAGTAATTGCGTGCTGCGTTGTAGAAGGCCTTGATGGGAGTAACGCCGATGTTCATTTGCGTGGCGGCCTGGGCCTCCGTTCCTGTCTGCATCACGGGCGGTTGGACGATTGTCCAGGGATCGTCGCTCTCGCGGCAATGAACGCTCCAATCCGCGGGCGGTGAGGCGTGCTGAAAGCTGCCGGTGCAGACTTCACCGGCGGTGAATGCTTCAAATCCGCCAGCGTCTGCGCTGAGATAAATCATGGCACGCGGGTCGCGTGTGATTGGACGCGTTTGGCCAATCCCAACGCGCTTTTGCTCGCGCCAGCCGTCTGAAGTCTTGGCTAGGAAAACGATCTCTTCCGGTTCAATCAGAACAAGGCCGTTTGGGGTTTCGAGGGCGGCAAGAACTTGGTCGCTTGTGGTAAATATGGCATGCTTTCGCAATGTCAGACCGCCTGCGGATTGCGGTTGCGGTGCTTTGCCTGGGTCCAGTCGCACCATGGTCACGCGGGATTCGTCGCCTTCCACCACTTCTGCGACCAACAGACGCTCGCGAGCATTTTCGCTCAGAGTGACACGGACAATGTTGGCGCTCTCTGCTCCTGAAGTGAGGACTCCGTGCACTTTCAATTCCTGGGAGAGCAGACGGCGAAGGGCGGGGATCTGCTCAGTAGGAATCGTTGAGAGATTGCGGATAGTGAGTTGCGCCTGGCCGGGACCAAGAAGGGCGGCAACCTGCTCAGCCAGCGTGGCTGCGGGCTGCTGCCATGGGCTGGGCGCAGTGCTTTGCGCCTGCACCGCGAAGCCCGTCAGACTGCCGATAACCATCGCGATGATACAAGCCAGTTTCATTGGATTTCGATTTTCTCTCGATGGTTCGTTTGGGCGAATTATATCGTTTATCACCGCTCGAGTCTTAAGCTTCGTTGTTTGCGTTCCATGATCTACAGGTGAAGATCGTGGCCGTAGACCGTGTCCAGTTCGCGCATATGATCGCGCGCAAGGTTGAGCTGACATTCCATCTGGAAGCTGGGTCCGCCTGTGCCTCCGTTGAACTGATGGTAGGCGGCTGTGCAGGCTGTCTCGCGGTATTGTCGCCAGACCTCCTCCACGTGGTCGAATTCTTCCAGGACCTGCTCTGGCGTGAAGCTGGGTCCCGCCGGTCCGGGCCTATTGTCAGCGGACTTTCCCGGCATCTGCGGCATCGGAGCCATCAGATCCTGAATAAGACCTTCGTAGCTCTTGAGGTTCTGGTCTGTGATCTTCACCTGGTTTCCATAGCAGATGTTGGAGTCGTAAGTGGTCTGGGCTTCCGGACAGTCTCCAGCTTTTTCGCGGGACATCTCAGACTCGAAAACCTGATTGGCCTGTGCCTGCAGGCCCTGCCGCTTCGCCATGTACCCTCTCCATTGCTGTTGGTACTCCTTCTGCTCGGGTGTGAGGACCTTCGCCGGTTTAATAGGTTCCGGCTGGGTTGAGCCCTGCTGACCGAAAGAAAGAGGAAGCAGAATCAAAATTCCGAATAAAAGCAATGCCAGGCGACGCAGATTTCCAATAAGCATGAATTCCTCCCGTTGTTGAGCGTTGATTCGGCTGGTTTCCAGTGTTCGACAGAGGACGGCGAGTTATTGCGCACGATAACTCGCCGCCCATCCGCGTATGAGTCTCACGATTTGATTGGATGCCTACCGTCAATGTCCGGGCTTGGGCGCGGCCTCGTCCTCGTTGTCCATCTCCTGCTTGACGACAGGGGCGTTCGCCATGTTCTTGAAGACGTCGTTGGCGAAGAAGAACTTGCCATCGGATGGAACCATGACGACCTGGATCTTGTCGGATAGCCTCTCGGCGACAATCTTGTTGATCAGTAGCGGAGACTTGTTCAGCAGTTCGGCTTCGCTGGTCATGCGCTCGGCGTTGGCCTTGGCCATCAGCCGCACGCGGCTGGCTTCGGCATCGGCCAGCAGGTTGCGGCGCTCCATTTCGGCTTTGCTGTCGATGACCTTAGCCTGCGCGTCGGCCTCCGCGTTCTGGATCGTCGCTTCCTTGCGCGCTTCGGCTTCCAGCCTGCTCTGCTCAATCTGCTTCTGCTTCAGCGGCAGCGTGTATTGCATTGCGTCGGCCTCGCCCTTGGCCTCAACCACCTTCGACTGCGCATCGCCTTCAGCCTGCTTCACCTTCTGCGCTTCTTCTGCTTCGGCCTGCAACTCGGCAATCCTCACCTGCTTCTGCTGCATGTCGGTTTCCACACCCATTTGGTCGTCCTGCTGCTCCTTCAGCAACAGGCCTTCCAGGCCCTTGGCGTATTCCTCAGGCAGTTGAATATCAGAGAGCATGACCTCTTCCACCACGATGCCATCGCTGCCGAGTTTGCGGGTGATGATCTCCGCAGCCTTGGTACGCACCTCCTCGCGTTTACTGCTGAAGATCTCGCGTACGGTGTATCCCGGCGTGAGTTCACGCCATGCAGAAGCAACCACTGGAGGTACCAATTCCTTGTCAACTGGCTGGGGCATGTTAGCCTGCACGCTTGACAGCTTGCTCGGGTCCAGCCGATAGCGGACCGTGACGGCCAGACCGATGTTGAGGCCCTCGCGCGATTGCACGGTGAGCGGGCTCTTCGGCGCTGTCGGCTTCGCACCCTCTTCAAGAATGCCTGCCGTAAACAGGTGATCGCGCAGGTCGAAGCTTTGCACGCTTTCGATCAGCGGCGTGACGAAATGTACGCCAGGATAAAGTGTGCCCGGCAGTGTGCCGCGAATCTGGCTGACGCGCACGCCGCCCATGCCGCTGGGAACAACGACAATGCTGTTTGCGATGAGCAACGGCAGACAGGCAACGAGGACGAGCGCTATGGGGCCGCGCCAGTTGAATTCGTCCTCGTCGATCAATTCGTCCTGAATGGTTTGCAGATCACCGTTCGGCTTGCGGCGCAGAGCGATCAGCCGAATCGTGAATGCGTAGATTGGAATTCCAACCGCAAGAGCAAGCAACAGCACTCCCGCGAACGTCAACAACAGCTTCAATGCAATCATTTTCTTTCTCCCTTGGGGTGGTTGTGCTCCCTGCGTTTACCGGACCCCGGCCATGGAGCGATCAGCAGCCGGACCAGCCCTCCATATGTCAGCTCCTCAAGCAACAGCGCGGCTACCACCGGCAACAGCACTGCGCCCAAACAGCTCATTGCATCTGCGAGAAGATTCATGGCGAGCCATCCTTAGCGCGACGCGACGATTGCGGCAACGGCCGGGGCCGGCGGTTTCAGAGCGGCTGTACTGGTGGCATCAGAGACTGACGCCTGCGACGGAGTTTGGACTGGGGCAGTTACTACGAGGATTGGTTGCGCGGGAGTTGCTGGATTTTCGCCGTTGCCAAAGAGTTGCGCTGTTTCCTCATTGCGCTGACCGATCAGTTCAACCGTGTCGCCCTCAGCAACCAGCGGATAAAGTTCTTCCAGGTCGGCTTTCGCCATCCGGATGCATCCATGCGAAGCGGATTTGCCAATGGAGTCGGGTTCGTTGGTTCCGTGGATTCCGTAGCCATGTTTGCTGAGGCCCATCCAGCGCGTGCCCACGGGGTTCCGTGGCCCGGGAGGTACGATTTTTCCATTGTGTTGATAGGTGGGATTGGCGACACGGCGTTCGATTGTGAACGTGCCTACAGGGCTCGGGGTGGAGGGCTTGCCCACGGCGACGGTGTACACCTTCTTCACCTGGCCGTCTTCAACCAGTGCCAGTTTGTGGTCTTCAAGGCTGACTACAATTACACGCTTCACTGCATCCTGAGCGTTTGCCTGAGACGCCAGAACCATCGCTGTCATAGCCGCCATAGCCAAGTTGCCTGCCATCCAAGTCTTCATCGCCTTCATCGCGTCCCCCTGAATTTGTTTTCCAAATCGCCTGCGCCGTGACAAAGTGCAAGCCGCGCGCCAAACGTGATGCGCTGAAACTAAAAGAGTTATGGGGCGATAATGGCATCTGAAGCGTGTCACGAAAAACACATTGTGTGTGTGCTGACACGGCGCTTTGGCCTGAGGCCCGCCGCAATCCACGCTGAGGGGGTGCAGGGGTGTATATTCCTCTCTGTCGCATGTCGGCAGGTTGCAAGGAGACGATCGGGATGGCAGTTGAAGTGAATGGAGCGAAGCCGGCAGCGGATGTGGCATTGCTGGTGACGAGTGGAGATTTGCGCGTGACGGCGAACCAGGTTTGCTGGCCGGCGCAGAAGGAAATGGAAGAGAAGCTCACCGCGGCCTTTGCGCAGCGTGGCATCAAGCTGATTCGGGCGCATGCTTACGACGAAAAAGAGCGCCATGGGTTCATCGGATCGCAGCGCAAGGGCATGGATGTTTTCCTGAATATTCATCCTGAGGCTAAGCTGGTTTTTGCCACCGCTGCCTGGCAGTACAGTCATCACGTACTGCCAGGTTTGCGCAGCCACAAGGGACCGATTCTGACCGTTGCCAACTGGTCCGGACAATGGCCGGGCCTGGTTGGCCTGCTCAATCTGAATGGGTCGCTCACCAAGGCGGGACGGAAATTCTCATCCATCTGGAGCAAGGATTTTACCGACGAGTATTTCTTGAACGCGCTTGACGAGTGGCTGAAGGATGGAAAAATCACCCACGATCTATCGCATGTGCATGCGCTGAATGCGGCGAAGGTGCCGGCGGAGAGCGCGGCGCTGGGTGCGTCACTTGCCAATGAGCTGAAACATCGCAAGGCCATTATCGGCATATTCGATGAAGGCTGCATGGGGATGTATAACGCCATCATTGACGACGAACTTCTGAATCCCGCCGGCGTTTACAAGGAGCGGCTGAGCCAGTCGGCGCTGGTTGCGAAGATGCGGACGGTAAGCGATGCGGAAGCGGAGGGGGTCTATCAGTGGATGGTGGACAAGGGAGTGAACTTCGTCTTCGGTAAAGATGCCAAGACGGAGTTGACGCTCGACCAGGTGCTGGAACAATGCAAGATGTATATTGCGGCGGTGCGCATTGCGCAGGAGTTTGGCTGCGATGCAATCGGGATCCAGTATCAGCAGGGATTGAAGGATCTTACTTGTGCGTCCGACTTGGCCGAAGGCATGCTGAACAATGCGGAGCGGCCGCCGGTGTATGCGGAAGGCACGCAGGACGAGTTATATGCGGGCGGGCCGCTGGTGCATTTCAACGAGGTGGATGAATGCGCGGGCGTGGACGCGCTGATTACGAATCGCTGCTGGAATGCGTTGGGGCTTGACCCATCGACCACGCTGCACGATGTGCGCTGGGGCGAGCATTACAAGGGGCCGGCGCTTGATGGAACACTGCTCGACGAATTTGTGTGGGTGCTGCAGATTTCAGGCGCTGCGCCTGCTAACCACTTTGCGGGCGGCTACGCTGGAGCGCGCAGCGAGCGGCAGCCGGCCATGTATTTCCCCTTAGGCGGCGGAACGCTGAAGGGAATCGGCAAACCGGGCGAAGTTGTATGGAGCCGCGTGTTTGTTGAGGGCGGGGCTCTGCATGCGGATATTGGACGGGCCACGGCAGTAAGTCTGCCGCAAGCCGAGACGGAGCGGCGCTGGCGCGAGACCACCGCGCAATGGCCCATCATGCACACGGTTCTTCACGGAGTGAGTCAGAATCAATTGATGGCGCGACATCGCGCGAACCATGTAAACGTTGCCTATGCGCCGTCGGCAGAGTTTGCGGATAAAGCGTTGGCAACCAAGGCGGCCATGCTAGCGGAATTGGGCATCGCGGTGCATGTTTGCGGGGAGACGGCGATCAGCTAAGGCAGGGCGAATGCGCGAGAATAGTAAGGGGAGATCGACTGCATGAGTCTGTACTGTGCCACAGGCAGCGTAGAAACCGAGCTGAGTTTGGAGCAGATGAAGACTTTGCTCGCCGAGAGCCTTGCCAAGCTCGGCGCGCGGAAGAACGTGCTCGCCGTGCCGCCGGACCAGACACGCTTTCATTCGCATGCCGGGGATTTAACACGCTTCGCCTGGGAATATTATGGCGACCATCTAAAGGCCGTGCTGCCGGCGCTGGGAACCCACACGGCCATGGGCCCCGCGCAACTAACGCACATGTTCGGCGACGTGCCGCTCGATCTGTTTCGCGTGCACAACTGGCGCACTGACATTGAAACGCTCGGCGAGGTTCCGGCTGAGTTTATCCACGAGCAATCGGAAGGCAAGCTGAATTATGCGTGGCCGGCGCAGGTAAACAAGCTCATCTCGCAGGGCGGATTCGATCTGATTCTGTCGATAGGGCAGGTGGTGCCGCATGAAGTCATCGGCATGGCGAATTACAACAAGAACATTCTCGTAGGCACAGGTGGGCGCGAGGGCATCAACCGCAGCCATTACCTTGGCGCGGTATACGGCATGGAGCGCATCATGGGCCGCGCTGACAATCCCGTGCGCAGGGTATTGAACCACGCGTCCGACCATTTTCTCAAGCACCTTCCCATTGTGTATGTACTCACCGTTGTTGGCCGCGGCAGCGACGGCGGCCTGGCGGTGCGCGGCTTGTTCATCGGCGATGACGTGGAGTGCTTTGAGCGTGCGGCCGAGCTGAGCCTGAAGGTCAACTTCGAGATGGTGGATGAGCCGATCAAGAAGGCGGTTGTCTATCTCGATCCGCATGAGTTTCATTCCACGTGGCTGGGCAACAAGGCCGTCTATCGCACGCGCATGGCGCTGGC
>Ga0302197_10002213_pt1 | contig 18224 bp, 12 predicted proteins | sample II_Bog_N2_1_FD_193526 | JGI IMG/M metagenome (GOLD analysis project Ga0302197, IMG submission 193526) | Peat permafrost microbial communities from Stordalen Mire near Abisko, Sweden - II_Bog_N2_1 | ecosystem: Environmental > Terrestrial > Soil > Wetlands > Peat | place: Sweden: Abisko...
ATCCGAATTCTTTGTACGACACCCTTCATCATGCAGTGCGCAGTGACGGTACCGCGGTTTTCACGACGGAGACCTGCGCCAGCCTACTCGTTTTCTACATCCTGGCGGCACAATGTTTGTCCACCTCCGCCGTGGTCCGGCGGGAGACCAACAGCCTCAAATGGCCGATCTTCCAAATCGTCTACATGACCGGCCTGGCTTACGTGGCTGCGCTGGTTGTTTTCCAAATCGTCAGTCGGCTGGTTCATTGATTCGTTTCGCGCTGCCCATTCAGCGTGACTGGATTGCGGCATAAATCAAAAAACGCACAGCATTCGCCAACTCAGGGTTAGTGCCTTTCCGCACTATGGAGGACAATTTTTGCAAGGGACCCGATCAGGGACCTGAACAAACAATAGTCAACCACAATAGAAAACGAACATGAAAAAGATCATTATTCTCGCGGTCGCATTCGGGTTCGCCGCGGCGGTCACCGTCCGGGCGGCCGATGTGAAAGACAACTGGAACACTCTTTGCGTGAAGTGCCATGGCCAAGACGGCAAGGGCAACACCAAGATGGGAGCCCGGCTGAACGTCAAGGATTTCACCGACCCCAAGGTGCAGGCCGATATCAAGGACGACGCGGCGTTCAAGGCGCTCAAGGAAGGTTTGAAAAGTGACGATGACCGCACCTTGATGAAGCCGTTTGACGCCCTGTCAGATGATGAGATCAAGGCGTTGATTGCCTACGTGCGCGGCCTGAAGACTTAACCAACTCCGCGTTCTACCACTGAAAAACTAAAAGGCATCGATTGATGTCAACACTATCGCCATGTCCAGCCAGAATCCCGAAAATACAGAAAAGATTTCCCACGCGCCTTCATTATTCCGCAACTGGCTTAGCCTAACCGGCCTGGTGCTGAGCATCGGCGCGCTGTTCTCCTTCGGCCTGTTATTCATGCTGGACGCGATAGCGAAGTTTTCCAATCCGTACATCGGCATCCTGACCTATTTCGTGGTGCCATCATTTTTGATTGCGGGCATTGCGGTGGCTTTGTTCGGCGCCTGGCGTGAGCGCCGAAAACGCAAGCAGGGCAACCTGGCCGTGCCGCGGCTGCAGATTGACCTCGCGAATGCGCGTGACCGGCGGATGCTGCTGGCGTTTGTGGTCGGCAGCATGCTGTTCATCATGCTTTCGGCAGTGGGCAGCTATAACGCTTTTCACGTGACGGAGTCGGTGGAGTTCTGCGGCGAGACTTGTCACACGGTGATGAAGCCGGAGTTGACGCTGCATGATCTTGGCCCCCATGCCCGCGTGGCTTGCGTGGAATGTCACGTTGGCCCGGGCGCGTCTTGGTTCGTGCGCTCCAAGATTGCCGGCTCGTACCAAATGTACGCGGTGGCGTTCCACAAATATCCGACGCCCATTCCGACGCCGATCAAAAACCTGCGCCCGGCGCGCGAGACGTGTGAGCAATGCCATTGGCCGAAGGCGTTTGTGGGCAATTTGGATCGCACCTTCAATTATTTTCAAGACGACGCTTCCAACACGCCTTATTCCATCCGGCTGTTATTGAAAGTTGGTTCGGGAGATCCCGGCTCGGCGCCGGCGGGCGGGATTCACTGGCACATTTTGAGTGGCAACACCGTGGAATACATTGCCACGGATGCCGCACGACAAAAGATTCCCTGGGTGCGGCTGACGGATGCGCAAGGGGTGGTCACGGTGTTCCGTGCGCCGCGCTTCACCAATGACATCAGCCAGTACACGATCCGGAAAATGGATTGCATTGATTGCCATAACCGGCCGTCGCACCGGTACGTGGCGCCGGATTTTGCTGTCAACGCGGCGCTGGCGCAGCGGTTGATTGACCCGGACATGCCGTGGATCAAGACCAATGCGGTTTATGTGCTCACCCGGCATTACGACACGGACGCCGCCGCGCGCGAAGGCATTGCGACGGCGCTAAAGGCGAGTTATCCGGAGGACACGCGAGTCCTGCAAGCGATTGCGGCGGTGCAAAAAATTTATTCGGACAATTTCTTTCCTGAGATGAAGGCGGATTGGCGGGCATATCCGGACAACATCGGCCACATGATCTGGCCGGGTTGTTTCCGGTGCCACGACGCGCTGCACAAGTCCGAGGATAACAAACGGGTCATCAAGGCCGATGATTGCAATAATTGCCATACGATACTCGCGCAGGGGGCTGGTGCGGAGCTGCGGCAAATGACGCCCGGCGGTCAAACTTTCAACCATACGGGCGGCGATTATGACCTTACTTGCGCAGATTGCCATACAGGCGGCCCATAGCACTCCGGCCAAAATACTCAAGCTTGCCACCCGGTTCCGGGCCGGTGTGGTGTTGGGAATCTGCTTGCTGGGTTCCAGTGTCCTGGCCGCCGAGAAAGCACCGGAAAAGCTGGCCAACTCGGACTGTCTGGATTGTCACACGGATCCCACGACCACCCGCGTAGTGAACGGGCAGAACGTTCCGCTGGGAATCTTCCCCACCAATAGCTTCAATCGATCGGTGCACAGCATGCTGCTGTGCACGGATTGCCATGCCGGAGTCAAGGAACTGGTTCATGATGCTGGATTACCGGCGCCGGATTGCTCGGGCTGCCATGACCAGGAGGCAAAGGAATATGGGTCGAGCATTCACGGCATGAGCCATGCGATGGGTGCTTCCGGCGCGGCGGAATGCTGGGATTGCCACGGATCACATGACATGCTGCCGGTGAAGGACCCGGCGTCGCCGGTGTTCAAGATGAACCTCCCGCAAACGTGCGCCAAGTGCCATAGCAACGACAAACTCACCCAGGAATATGGCATCAAACAGCCCGAGGCGGCGGCAGAGTACCTCGACAGCATTCACGGGCGCGCGCTATTGAAAATGGGCTTGATTGTCGCACCCTCCTGCACTGACTGCCACGGTGTCCACAATATCAAGCGGCCGGTGGACCGGGATTCGCCAGTCAACCACGCGCACATTGCAGAAACGTGCGGTAAATGTCATTTGGGCATTGAACAGACGTATATGAAGAGTGTGCATGGCCAATTGCTGGCGAAAGGAGACACGCGCGGGCCGGTATGCACTGATTGCCATACTGCCCATGGTATTGATGATCCCGAAGGCAAAAATTTCAAGGCGATTAGTGACCAGCGATGCGGCAAGTGTCATGCGGACCGGCTGGAGCATTATCGCGACACGTATCACGGGAAGGCAATGGCGCTAGGCAGGCCGAACGTTGCCTCAGACGTGGCCGCGTGCTACGACTGCCACGGGTATCACGATGTGCTGCCTCCCAGCAACCCGGGATCGCATCTCTACGCAACAAATATACTGGCCACCTGCCAGCAATGTCATCCGGGAGCGACCATTGGCTTTACCCAATACATGCCGCATGCGAATCCGTCGGACTCCAAACATTATCCTCTGCTGCACGTGGTGTTCATGGGAATGACGGGGCTGTTGATTGGGACGTTTGCCTTTTTTGGCCTGCACACGCTGGCCTGGGTGGTGCGCGCCGGTTATCTGTATCTCAATGACTCAAAAAAATTTCGCGAGGCGAAAACCGCGACGCAGGAGGACGGCGAATGGTTCACACGTTTCGTGCCATTTGAGCGCCTGCTGCATTTCATGGTGGTGTCGAGCTTCCTGTTGCTGGTGATCACCGGCATGCCGTTGAAGTTTTATTATACCGGCTGGGCGGAGGTGATTTTCGCCATTATCGGCGGTCCGGACACAGCGCGGATGCTGCACCGGTTTGGCGCGGTCATCACGTTCATTTATTTCAGCCTTCACTTGATCTCGCTGACTGGCAAGGCGTGGAAAGGCCGCAAGTCGCTGCGGGATTCCGCGGATGGGAAATTCCATTTCCGCCGTTTGTGGCTGGTGCTCTTCGGGCCGGATTCCATGATGCCCTCGATCCAGGATTGGCACGATTTTGTGGCGCACAACAAGTGGTTTTTCGGCAAGGGCCCGAAACCGCAGTTTGATCGGTGGACCTACTGGGAGAAATTCGATTATTTCGCGGTGTTCTGGGGTGTGGCCATCATCGGCAGCTCGGGCTTGTTGATGTGGTTTCCGACCTTTTTCACGCGATTCATGCCGGGCTGGATTTTGAACATCGCGCTGATTATTCACTCGGATGAGGCGCTGCTGGCCGCCGGGTTCATTTTCTCGATCCACTTTTTCAACACCCATTTCCGAATCGAAAAATTCCCGATGGACACCGTCATTTTCTCGGGCCGCATCTCCAAGAATGAAATGTTGCATGAACGCAAACGCTGGTACGAGCGGTTGCTGGCCACCGGGCGGCTGGATGATTTCCGGGTGCGCGACGAGTGGTTCCGCTGGAAAAATATCGCCCGCTTTTTCGGCTATTTCTTCTTCGGCCTGGGTATGGTGCTACTGGTGCTGATCATTTACGCGATGATCACGCGGCTGGCGCATTAGGCCGAAGCGCGCCGGGAAGCAAGCCGGGGACTGGAACGGCTAAAGTTAGGCCAGCAAGTTCAGTTGCAAGCAGATGGCGGATTCGGATCAGGCTCGCCGGTCGTCAGGGCTGCGGGACGATTTCAAATGCGGTCACGCCGTTTTGCATAACGGGCAAATAATACACCCCGTCAGCAACGTAATAGGCGATACCATTGACGTCTGATTCGGTCGCGTCCGGCGGCAACAAGGACACCACGGCGCCCATGGGGGGAGCCACCACGAGATAACCTCCATCTGGCTGCTGAAGGTAAAAGGCCCCGGCCGCGTAATAATAGATGCTACTTCCGACCACCACCGTTTCCGCGCCCGGAGGCAAATCCGGGATTTCCGCGTCCACCGGGGGCGCAATCACCACATAACCCGACGGTCCATTGTCGTAAAAGACGCCGCCAAAATAGAAATAATTATGGCCACGCAGGCCGATGCGCCGATATCCGCCCGGCAACCGATCAATATTCATTCCCCGGTGATAATCCGACCAAAAATAGGATTGCTGGCGTTCCGGGGCAATGTCCTGTCGCCGGGTGTCGGCGGCTTCGGCACGTGCCCGATCCACTTGCTCCGGGGCTGGCTGGAAATGCTCGTCAGGACGCTGTGGCACTTCCCGTTGTTCAGGGTGATCTTGCGGTCTCTGTTCCGGTCTCTGTTCCGGGCGCGCTTCTGGTTGCGGTTGACGGATCTCAGGTTGACGGCTCTCTTGTGGTTGCTGGTGTTGCGCGGGTTGGCTTGGGCCGCTGCTGCGGTTGTTTCCGCGCAGGCTGCCATACTCCGCCGCAGGAAGATTGTAACAGAGCGCGCAGACGGTCAGGATGCTGACTGGCAGGGCGACAGGACGAAGAATAGGAAAGAGTTTCATATAGATGATTAGGTTGTGGTTCAGTGAGCGGACTGCTCCTTTCGCATTTCAATTTTTGAGGCGCTCACTGGCGCGGTGAAGACAAAATCCGAATCGGCAATCCGGTCGGTCAAATCCCAACTGGTGATGAACGCCGTGAATTCCGGCTGACCGGGATCATTTTTGTGCGTGATGACAAATTTGCGGATCAACGGCTGCGGGCCAACTTCAATCCAGATCTGCCAGTCCACGTTTTGCTGGGCAAAGGCCAGATGATAGCAGGGGACACCCAGCACCGGGCCGATGCCATAATATTTAGCCGACTCAACCTTGGCGATCGCATTGGTATAGGGGTCGCTGACCGCGAAATCGATCAATGGCAGGTCAATTCCATAATCGTCACGCGCCGAGTCAATGGCATCATCCAGAGTGGGTGGCATGGCCGCAGTGCTATACCAGTTATGGGTTCGGTCGAGGATGGTCAGCGTCTTGCCATCATACCAGAAGCATCGCTCCGAAGAAGGCGAACTGATTTCCAGCCGCAAACCGTCCGGTCTTTTAACATCCATTTCCACCGAGCGACTGAACTGGATTTTTTGTCCCTCGTCATTCAGGTGTTCCCGCCAAGTTTCACCCTTGAAACTGAAAGCCGGCGCCTGGGCGAGAAAATCACAAGCCGAGTGCAACAGGGTTTCCGCTCTTGGCAAGAGGGTGTTGTCGGTCGAGGTGGAGGCCACAGTGTCCGATGTGGCCGGCGGAACGTTGGTCTGCTCCTGTGCGGTGGCACACCCCGCAAACATCAGCAGCAGTCCGTTGGCGATTGAGAAAAGGAGTTTCATGAAATTTTAAATTTAAAATGGTTTGCCGGTCGCGGTAATAAAAAAACTTTACCTCTCTTTTTTAGTTTCAAAAAAACAATAACATGAAGCCTTAATCTAATCAAGGGCAACGAGATGTTTCTCCGATTGGCGGCGAAAGGTGCTGGGAAGATTCAGACGCGGTGGATGGTCCTGTGCGGATGGCAAATTGGCGCTGCAATAATTAAGTGAACCTTCTCCTTGTGAATTTTCCGGCTTTCCAACTGACATCAGACTGGGTTCAGGGCGTCCGGGACTTTCACAGCCCAGTTATGGGTTAGCTGAGGAAGATGGAAGTCGATGTGGCATGAAATGGCCACTTGAGAGGGTAATTGATTTGAGGCAAACTGAGAGACTGCCATGATGTTTAAGAGTTTCGAGCTCACACCACCTCGCTTTCCACTAAGCATTTCCAGCGTGCATTCCAGTACCGACTTTCCGGCCAATCAAGGGGCAATCTGGTCGGATAACCATTTCAACCAAACGCGACAATTATGAAGTTAAGACTACAAATCCCTGACGGCGTCCGGTTTGGTCTCCTAGTCGTCCTGTGCCATTTGTGGTCCGTACGTCCGGCTGCCGCCGGAGGGACATGGGCGCAGTTGGCTTCAGCCCCGCCGGTTGGAGTGAATAACTGCATGCTGCTAAGCGACGGAACCGTTCTTGGCATGAATGGGGCAGGCCAATGTGTTCAACTCACTCCTGACAGCCACGGCAGCTATATTAACGGCACCTGGAGCACGCTGGCGATGATGAACAACAGCCGCCTGTTCTTTTCATCCCAGTTATTGACGAATGGGAGTTTATGGGTGGCGGGTGGCGAAGACGGTTCCGGTGGCAATAGCGCTGAGCTGTATACGCCTTTGAACAACGTTTGGACGTTGATTCCGCCTCCGGCCTCCGGATACCCGGATTTTTCGGACAGCATTTCGGAAATCCTGCCGAACGGCAACCCGCTGGTCTGCCCGGTTTACACGAGCACGAGCTGTTTGATTTACAATGTGGGCTTGAACAGCTGGCAGACGGCGGCATCCTGCCGGGCTTCACAAGATGAAGCTGATTGGGTGAAGTTGCCGAGTGATAATATTGTCACGATCGACGCTTTTTCTCAAAATTCGGAACACTACATTCCTTCTCAGAACACTTGGGTGGTCGACGGCAGCCTGCCGGTACCACTCTTTGACTCCTCCTTGGGTGAACTTGGCAGCGGACATTTGCTGCCCAACGGCGAGGTGTTTTACATCGGATCGACCACGAATACGGCCATCTACACGCCTGGTGCCACTGTCACGAGTGCGGGCAGTTGGGTGGCTGGGCCCACAATTCCCGATGGCCTGGGAGCCCCGGACGCGCCGGCAGCCATGATGGTGAACGGCAAAATACTTTGCTGTCTCGGACCTTCCGCTACCTACAACGGACCGAGCAGCTTTTATGAATATGATTACACGGTCAACGCGTTCATGCAGGTGAGGGCCCCGGGTGGTGGCAGCACACTCAATAATACCGCCCCATTTGGGACCAGCATGATTGATTTGCCGGACGGAACGGTGCTTTTCATGGACGGCCAGAACACGGGCACACTATATGTGTACACGCCCGACGGCACGCCGCTGGCCGCTGGTCAGCCGGTCATTAACAGTATCGCCGAGAATGCGGATGGCTCGTATCAATTATCTGGTACCGGACTAAACGGTATTTCCGAAGGGGCGGCTTATGGGGATGACGAACAAATGAGCGGCAATTATCCGCTCGTGCGCCTGACCAATAATCTCTCAGGGAATGTCTATTACGCGCGCACCTACAATTGGAACAGCACCAGCGTGCAAACGGGTAGCCGGGTGGTGACGACGGATTTTACCCTGCCACAGAATCTGCCGGCTGGTACTTACTCCCTGGTCGTCACGGCGGTCGGAAATGCGTCGGCTCCCCAGACATTCACTTATGCGCCACCATCCGTGCCGACAGGCATTTCAGCAGCCAGTGGCAGCAACGCCTTTGTCAATCTGCAGTGGAACATGAGCGCCGGAGCCACGACGTATGACGTGAAACGGGCGGCGAGTATCAGCGGTTATTTCGCGACGATCGCGACCGTGAGCGGAACAAATTACACCGACGCCGGCCTAACCAATGGGCTGGTGTATTATTACAAAGTTGCCGCAGTTGGAAGCAATGGGCCGAGCAGTGATTCTGCAGCTGTGAGTGGCGTACCTTTTGGTCCGCCGCCGGCGCCGGGTGGCTTAACAGCAAACGGGGGCGAGGACGCGATGGTCCAGATAGCCTGGTACCCGAGTTACGGGGCGACCAATTACAATCTGCAACGTTCCACGAACAGTGGCGGGCCCTATGTGACAATCGCGAGTTTGAGTGGCACCCATTTCACGGACACCGCAGTAATTAATCTCACGACTTACTATTATGTGGTGAGCGCCGTCGGGAACGAAGGAGGGAGCCAAGACTCCGCCGAGGTAAGCGCCACCCCGCTGGCGCCGCTGATTGCCACCTGGTTCAAGGCGGATGCGATCACTGGACACAGCAGCGGGTCGACCATATTAGTCTGGGTGGACTCCAGTGGCCATGGATACAGTGCCACCCAGGCCACCTCCGCGGAGCGGCCGACTTATGTGACCGGAGCGATGAACGGTCTGCCGGTGGTGCGGTTTAATTCGGCAGCCAGCACCTTCATGTCATTTAGCCGGTCAATCCAAACCGATTTTACCATGCTCATAGTTTTTCAGAGCAGTCAGAACAATCAAGGGGCGGGCACCGCTTTTTATCAAGGTGCCGGGCTGGTGAATGGCGATCAGCCAAGCACGGTGAATGACTTTGGGAGCGCCTTGAACGCCAACGGCCAGATTATTGTTGGGACAGGGAACCCGGACACGTCCGTCAATTCGGGAAATGGATTCAATAATGGCCTGCCGCACGTGGCGACGTTCAAGCGGACCAGAAGCACGGGTGCGATCGAATTATACGTGGACGGAATGGAAGTGGCGGCAGGAATCGGAGGCGACAATTCGCTGACGGCACCGCCAACTTTGGATCTGGGCGCGGTGCCGAGTGGCGGAGGATTTTTCAGCGGGGATCTGGCAGAAGTAAAGATTTACAATTCGGCCCTTGATGACGCCGACCGTTTGGCACAGGAAGCCTCGTTGATTCAAAAATGGGGTGTCAGCCTGCCCGCCGCCCCAACCGGCCTGACGGCGGTGGCGGCGAATGCCCAAGTTCAACTGGCTTGGAATACCTTCCCGACGGCCACGAATTATCTGCTGCTGAGGTCCACTATCAGTGGCGGCCCTTACTCGATCGTTGGCAGCACCGCCACGACCAATTATATTGACGCCACGGTGGTTAACGGAACGACGTATTATTACGTCGTCAGCGCCTTCACCCCCTACACCAACAGCTCCGATTCGTCGCAAGCCAGCGCCACTCCACAGGCGCCGGCGGCGGTTACCTGGTTTAAAGCCGACGCCATTACCGGGCTGGGAAACGGGGCATTGCTGACCAACTGGCTGGATTCCAGCGGCCACGGGTATAATGCCAGCCAAGGCACGTCCGGGCAGCAGCCCACTTATGTGGCCGGAGCGATGAACGGGCTTCCGGTGGTGCGATTTAATTCCTCTCAAAACACGTTTTTGTCATTTACTCGCCCGGTGCAGGACGATTTTACCATGCTAATTGTTTTCCAGAGCACCCAGAACAATCAAGGGACGGGCACGGCATTCTATCAAGGCGCAGGCTTGGTGAACGGTGATCTGCCCGCAGTTCAGAATGACTTCGGAACCGCCTTGAACGCCAACGGCGAGGTGATTGCCGGTGCGGGCAACCCGGACACTTCCACCAACTCGGGTAACGGATACAATGATGGCCAGCCGCATGTGGTGACTTTTAAACGGACGATGACCAGCGGTGCCATCGGGCTTTATGTGGATGGAACCCAGGCAGCCGCCATTACCGGCGGCACAAATTCGCTGACAGCACCGCCTTCCCTGGATCTGGGTGCGGTGCCGAGTGGCGGCGGATTTTTTAGCGGCGATCTGGCCGAGGTGAAGATCTTCGACACGGCATTATCGGATGCCAACCGCGTGGTTGAAGAGAACAACTTGGAATGCAAATACGGAATTGGCAGCGTTGTCGCGTCCCTGGGGGTGCCAGCTGGCTTGGAAGGTGTTTGGGGCAGTCGACAGGTTTCTTTAAGTTGGATCGGCGTGTCCGGCGCCACTGGCTACACTCTGCTCTCTTCCACCAACGCGAGCGGCCCGTTCAGCCTGTTGGTGACATTCGCCGCAACCAGTTATTTGGATACCAATGCGGTCGTCGGCCGAACCAATTATTACGAAGTCGCTGCCGTCAATGGGTGCAGTACGGGCCCTGTCTCCGCGGCGATTGAGGTTTTCCTGCCGCAACCGGCGCTTAATGTCTCCACTCCGGACGGCGTGTCCCTGGTCCTGACTTGGCCGGCTTGGGCTAACAATTTGAATTTGTATTCTGCCACCAACCTCACACCGCCGGTTGTTTGGGCTGCTGTAACCAATTCAGCCCTGTCTACCAATAATGAATGGATCGTCACGTTGCCCATCGATGCAGGAACCGGCTTCTATCGCCTGGCGTTCCCCTAGAAAATACCAACTTCGCCGTTCCGCCGGAGATGTAGTTTGGATGGTATTATTCATTTATAATCAATTGCTTGTGCTTCAAGATTGCTCAATACCCTGAAGCGTCTTGCGGCATTAGTCCTGCTTGATTTGGGCAATTCTGGTTAGCCAGTCCGAGACAATTTCGTGCCCAAACGGCGCGGAAGCCTCATCGGGTTCCCAATACAGTCATGAATACAAACTCTAATTCCGGCAAAGATAATGTAAGCGCGCTCCCGGCCCAGATAGTGGGAAAATTTGAAGCTCTGGGTGAGTCCCAAAAGAAGGCATTTGAATACCTCGTCCTGTTTATCGCGCTGTCGGTCTGTTACTCCTGCTATCTCAAAAGCTCGTACCACAATGCCTCCTGTTCCACCAGTCCCATGGTAGTAAGCATTAATATGGCTCTCTTGCTGCCCATCTTAAAATTTCTCCTGATTAACGGCTGGCCCTGCGCACTCCTTGCTTCCCTTGACGGGGCGTGGCGTGGCAAGGATTCCGCGCAGGTCGCGCTGGCGACTTACGCGGCGACCAACATGTTTTGGATTCATAAATATGGCGGCAACTATTGTCCTTACTCCGTGGCGTTTTGGCTGACGCCTTATTCGCTCAGCGCCGTTGCCGGGCACGGTGTTGGCGCAGGGCTGCGAGGTTTGCGGCTGCCGGGAAAAACCCCCATTCTTTTGGCTATCCTGTTGGCGGTGGCGGTTGCCCTTTGCTGGAGTCATGTCAGGGCGAGGAAATTGCAACCGGCCAGGATCATGAACACAACCGCCCAGCCGGTCGCTGTCGCGGCACCAGCGCCGGCCACGACTCCGCTGGCAGACATCGGACCGAAGGCCGACTACAGTGCGACCGCCGAGAGGGCCGCCGGGACACCGCATTTTTGGCAGCTCGATCCGCGCGGTGGATTCAAAAATGGTGGAAAGGACTATTGCGGGCCGGTGGCAATTTCCGATTCGCTGGTCTATCTGGCGCATCACGGCTTCCCGGAGTTGCTGCCCGACGGGGAGGGAGACCAGGCGCAAATTGACCTGATTAATTCGCTGGCCTCACCTCATTACCTGGGCACCGATCCGGATAAGGGAACTGGGTCGGGGTCAGTGTTAAGGGGCATCGAAAAATATGTCGTAGCCCACGGTTACCAATGCACCACCATGGAATATAAAGGCATGTATGAACTTGGGCGCCGGGAGCGGGAGTTTATCGTCGCGGACCGGCCGGATCTTGACTGGATGAAAAAAGGGATGCTTGATCCGCATGGCGCCGTCTGGCTTGCCGTCGGCTGGTATACACAAACGGGCGAGGGCCATTGGAAACGTACTGGCGGCCATTGGGTGCCAATGGTCGGCTTCGATGCGGCGGATCCATGTGCGTTGCTCATTCACAATCCCGGAACTCGAGGGAACGGCGATCGCCCGGATGATCCGGCGCAAGATGTGGTGCACTTGAAGGAAGTCAGCGCAGGCACGCTGGATATGGATGATGGTCCGGAGCATGACGCGGCCGGGAGATATATTCTGAGTGGGCCCGGACTGCCGATTGGGCCAGACAAAGTTGCTTTTCTTGACTCGGCAATCGTGGTGGTTGTCTCGAAACTATGAGGAGCGGTATTGGCGATCAGAGGGATGATTAAATCAAATTAACGGAGTAAACAAAGATCGCAGCCAGGTGCAGGGCATTTATGGCTTTGCCGCGAGTGAATGAAAATGCCGTAAACGGTGGAGGCAACCGAAAATAGTGGCGAGCCCGGCGGTGCTGATGCTGAAGCCTACCCAAATTGAGGCAGGCCGGGTGGGGCGAGACAACACCATGCCGCAGAGGGTGAGAAACCAGAGGCCGTTCACGATGCCCAGCAATAGCACCCAACGTGGATTTCCCGGTCCCCAAATGCCCATGGACCAGCCTACTAGATACGGAAGAATCAAGAGGCCCCACCACATCGAATGGCCGGACCCGCCGCCAATCCCGCCAAAGTCCGAGAGAGTCCACATGGCCCCGACTCCGGTGGCGATCAAAACAAGAACCAATGAACGGTAACCGCAGAAGCGATGCTGGTCAGGATTTTGGTCGAGGAAAGTGCCGAGCGCGACAAACGCACTGCCGATCAAAATGGCAACCGATCCTTCAAGTGGATCAAGCGCGCCAAGCAACATGGCAATGTTGCCAATGATCACGATTGCCCTGGGCCACACGTTGCGATGCCAGATCGTTCTCATACTCAACCAAAGTATACACCCGGTCTTGAAAACTCAGAATTGATAAAATCAATCGCAACATGGACAGGTTCGATGGGCGGGCGAGAAAAGTGGGATCGCCCATTGTTCGGCGATGACTTCCATTCCAGATAAGCGAAAAGTTCCGGCAGGATGTTTTGAATAAAATCCACGCTTAAGTTGAAGTGAAACATTGATTCTGAAATGAGAAGAGGCGTTGTTAAAAAACATATCCGGAAATCCGGATATGAGTATTTAAAATACCAGCACCCCTGAAAATATTAGCAAATATCAGTAGACTGTAGCCATAGAGTTGTGGTAGCCTCTAACTCGTTCGATGAAAACCTACTTAAACATATCAGCCACTAGCTGTGCAACGATGCCGGTCGCCAAGGCGACACGTCATAGTTGGTATAACCCCGGAACCGGGTTTAGCCTGGGGTATTCCATTACTAAAGTTGGACTGTTGTCCGAAGGTAATTTGGATCAACCGGGGGTAAGCAGGTAAAGAATCGAAATCAGATTTCCACCACCCTGCTTACTGAGTGTAAGCAGGGTTTTTTGTTTCCCGGAAGTGAGTGTAACCCGCAACCAAAGGTGATCGATTGGTGAATACTAAACAGGCGACGTCTGGATGATGTCTGGCAGCACAACATTAAAATCGGCGCAAGAGAGCAATGGCTCTCAACCGGTGGGGTCTGCCCATCGCTGGTGAATACGCGCGCCGAGATGGTTTGATACGCTTTTACATTTTAAGGGCTTCGGAGGAGGTGTGCCCCTAAACACCGAAACAGCCGCCGTGAAACCGCGGGTTGGGATCGTCTAGATCACCAAGAGGTGTTTGTTCTTTATTGAAATGGCACGGGCCGGAAGGTCCTTGCGGACGGCCAATGGCTGCCGCAGCTTTCCGGCCCTTTTACTTTCGGTCCTTGCGGACGGCAATTATTGGGAAATGGGCCTCTAGCAAGGGATCAATCATTAAATATAACGAGATTTTATAAAATACCATTACCACGCAGAGGGACATCGGAATAATGGTTTTTAGCCCAGCCTCATCCCGGGCTTTTCCTCCAAGGAGAAAGAGAATCCTTTGGAATCGGGTTGCATTATGCGCACCCACCAATCCAGCTTTGGGAGTATCCCGATGAGCCGGGAGCGTTTCACCTTCTCTGGGAGAGAAGGCCGGGATGAGGGCGGGCAATCCTTTCCAACCAAATGACTACAGTTCCGTTTAAATTAGTCTAGGTCGCACGCCAGCCTGCGCGACCGGGTCTCCAAAACCCAGTCTGCTTGGTGCAGCACCAAGGCGGCTTGCCAATTGCTTTGGGTTCGTGGCAGACAAGTAATGTACTTGCTTTGCAAGCAAGCTTATGCGGGAGCGTTACTGGACGATTCCACCATTTTGTCTTGCGGGGTCCTTGCGGACGGCCACCGGGGGCAGCCGGTGAAAGCCTGCCATGCCTACCAATTTACTGGTCAATGGGATAATTAGTTTAGTAGTCCACGCGCTAGTTAAGCAGAACGGCGCTGGTGCGAGTCCGGGCTGAGCAGCCAATTCAGGAAGGCAGGGAGATATAAGCTGGCTGCGCCTGTCCCAAAAACAGGATCGGCATCGCCGAGATCGGAGCATTAGCAACTCCTTCCGCCAGTCTTTGAGACTGTCTGAAGACAGCGCCCTTGGAATTTTAGGACGGTTTCTAAACAGCAACCAAAGGAAATAACATGAGAGTCCCCATCCGTTACCAACGTCCCCTGCTCGTTTTTAAGAGCTACAAACCAAATCGAATGATCCGAAACCGGCCGACGGCTAAGAGGAACCTGGGGTTCCGTTCCTCCCGAGCAGGTCCAAGCAAAATTGGTTAAAGGCGCGTTGGCGTTGCACGTGATGCGACGCCAATGCGCGGTTAAATCTCAGAAGGAACTATCATGAAAAAACCACCCGCTTTCTGGCGATCGAGCTTTCGCGAGCAATGCCGCCACCGGAAACTTCACGCAGCGCTAAGGAGACTGTCCATTTACGAAACCGAACGCCTCGCCTTCACCGATGCAGCCAACGTGACCCCGGTTAATTCGACCAGTGAGGTAAAAGTTCGATCTTGGTGGTTGGCAATACATTATCGCTGGCTGCGCCTTCGTCTCCACCGGCTGTGGCTTTTCCTTCCGTAGCTCAAAAGCAGAGCTCCCCGTTGGGATTGGGAATCCAAATGACAACAACCCATCAAGATTACCGGGCATTTCTCTGAAAACAGCGAAGAACCACCAACCATAATCCACCCCGCTTTGGTGGGCACAGAAGGAAACATGAATACATTGACAGAAGCTCCAGTGCGCCTTTTTGCCTCGTCCAAAAGCTGGATCGAAGGTGAAGCGGTGCGCCAGCTCCATGCCGTGGCGAAACTCCCTAACGTTCGCTTCGTGGTCGGCTTCCCGGATCTTCATCCTGGAAAAGGCGCTCCCGTCTGCGCAGCCATTGTGACCGGGGACGTGATCTATCCGCAGCTTATTGGCGGAGACATCGGCTGTGGCATGGCGTTATTCCGGACGGATCTGCTCCGGCGTGATGCAAAGCTTGACCGCTGGGCGGAAGAGCAGTTTCAACTTGAACATCCGTGGGACGAGAATGTCGCTGAATTTCTCGCTGAGAAGGAATTGGATTCCACCGAGTTCGATCCTGCACTGGGCACGATCGGCGGCGGCAACCACTTTGCCGAAGTGCAAAGCATTGAAGATGTTCTGGAGCCAAGTGAATTTCGCAAGTTGGGACTTGGCAAGGATCAACTGGTGGTCCTCGTTCATAGCGGTTCGCGTGGTTTGGGGGAATCCATCCTGCGTGCCCATGTGGACCTGCACGGCGGTGACGGCGTCGCGGTGAAATCGTTCGCAGCGGCGGAATATCTCCGTGGCCACGATTACGCCTTACGCTGGGGCAGCGCCAATCGCGAACTGATCGCCCGTCGTTTCGCGGCGAAGTTCGGTGCGAAGGTTGAGTGTGTTTGGGATGGTTGCCACAACAGTATTACGCGCTGCGAGAGCGTAGGTGAATTGATATGGCTTCACCGGAAGGGGGCCGTCGAGGCGGAGGGTGACTTCATTGTCATTCCGGGGTCGCGCGGTTCGTTGAGTTACCTCGTGAAGCCACTCGGCGATGGCGCGAGTCGCGCCTGGTCACTGGCTCACGGTGCGGGACGCAAGTGGGGACGCAGCGAGGCCCGACTCCGCATACGGGAACGCTTCAGTGTGAGCGAACTCACGCAGACGCCGCTGGGTGGTCGCGTCATTTGCGAGGAGCGCGACCTGCTCTACGAGGAGGCACCCGCCGCTTACAAGAACATTGAGCACGTGGTACAGGATCTGGTTGCCGCGGGACTCATTTCCGTGATCGCGAGGTTGCGACCACTGCTCACCTACAAGACGCGCAAACTTCGCCGCTAGCAAGCGGTGGTCAGTCCAGCTTGGACTGCGGCCAGTGAGGGAACGGGGGTTACAGGGTTAATGCCGGCCGGTGAGCCAGCAACCCTGTTTTCCTGTCGCTGTCGCTCAATGGTTTTCATCCGTGAATGCAAAGCAAATTGGACGACCAGCCCTTCAAGACGGACTTAGAGTGGCCTTGGAAAATCTGTAGCCATTCCAAGGGCAGGGCGTTGCTGCCGCAACGCCGGCGGCGCAGAGCGCCGCCCTCGTGCGCCTGAGAAGGCGGGATAACAGAACGGTGGAAGTCCGTTTCTGTGCGGTAAAGAGCCGTGCGGTATCGAACCGTAACTGCGTCGTGGAAACACGGGGTGGAGAGCAACGGGACGAGAATGGCCAGTCCGAAACAAAGGTCCACCGAGTGGTGGGCCGCCGTGAACTCGATTTGGTCGGCGTGAGTGGGCGAGTTTGCTAGGGAAAGACGAAGCCTGAAGAGGCAGGAAAGACCGGGTCTGGTTCCGCCTGTGGGACAAGACCTATGCGCCCGCCAATCTGCAAAGTGCCTTTAACAAGGTGTGGCGCAATGGCGGGAGCGCGGGGGCGGACGCCCAAACCGTGGCGCACTTTGCGCGGCCCGCCGACGCCGAACTGGTTTGGTTGGGCACGCAGATGCGTGAGGGTACATATCGTCCGCAACCGGTGCGGCGGGTTTGGATACCCAAACCCGGCAGCAGCGAAAAGCGGCCGCTGGGCATACCGGCGGTGCGAGATCGCATTGTGCAAGGGGCGCTGCGGCACGTGCTGGAACCGATCTTCGAGACGGAATTTGCCGAGCATAGCTACGGCTTCCGACCCGGGCGCGGGGCCAAGGACGCGTTGCGGCGAGTGGACCACCTGCTCCAAGCGGGCCACGACTGGGTGGTGGATGCCGACCTGAAAAGTTACTTCGACACGATCCCGCACGAACGCCTGCTGGGGCTAGTCGAGGCGCGGGGGGCGGACGGGCCGGTGCTAGCCTTGGTGGAAAGCTTCCTCCGGGCCGGAGTGATGGAAGAAAACCAAGGGTGGCAAGCCACTGAGCGAGGCACGCCGCAGGGCGGGGTCATCAGTCCCCTGCTGGCCAACCTGTATCTGGACCCGTTGGACCATCAAATGGCGCGACGGGGTCGGGAAATGGTGCGCTACGCGGACGACTTCGTCATCCTCTGTCGCAGCGAAGCCGAGGCGCAAGCCGCCTTGGGTGAGGTGCGGGAGTGGGTGCGGGGGGCGGGACTGGTCTTGCATCCTGAAAAGACGCGCATCGTCAACGCCAGCCAACCGGGGGGTTTTGACTTCCTTGGGTATCACTTCGAGCGGGGCATGAAATGGCCGCGAGAAAAGAGCCTGAAGCAGTTGAAGGACCGGATACGGGCGAAGACACCGCGTCTGGATGGGCGGAGCTGGCAGGAAATCGTGACGGACATAAACCGGACCTTGCGCGGCTGGTATGGGTATTACCAGCACAGCAAGGCCAATGTGTTCCCGGTAGTGGACGGCTACGTCCGGCGACGACTGCGCAGTATGCTCGAAAAGCGACGCGGCTATACCCGGCAGGGATTAGGACAAGCGCATCCCCGCTGGCCGAACAAATGGTTTGCCCAAAATGGACTGCTGTCCTTGGCAGCAGAACATGAATGGACGCGTGCAATCGTACAACTACGAAACCACTGACTGGAGAGCCGGATGCGGGAGAACCGCCAGTCCGGTTCGGAGGGAGGGGCGAGGTCAATCCCTCGTTCCTACCCCTATCC
>Ga0302197_10002218_pt1 | contig 18212 bp, 22 predicted proteins | sample II_Bog_N2_1_FD_193526 | JGI IMG/M metagenome (GOLD analysis project Ga0302197, IMG submission 193526) | Peat permafrost microbial communities from Stordalen Mire near Abisko, Sweden - II_Bog_N2_1 | ecosystem: Environmental > Terrestrial > Soil > Wetlands > Peat | place: Sweden: Abisko...
GTCTTTAAACGAAGAGGCAAATCTACTGATTAACCTGAGGATCAAAACATCATTGAAGAGATCTTGTCTTTAATGGAGCAACTCCATGAAGCACGCCTTGTCGAACGTATCTCACGTCCGAATGATCGCAAAGTTAAGGAGGAGTTGATCAACAAATTTTCGATAAAATTCTAACAACTTCACGATAGACTTGGAAGAGTTCGAAGCGAAGTGGTGGAAATAGGCCTTTCTGAGAATGGAAACACAAAAAATAGGAGCGTTATGGGATCAGTTACAAACCGCCCAGGGGAGTGGCGTAAATGCATCAGTGGAATCGAGACCAAATACGTTGAGGTAAGATTGAACTGAATTAGGTCCTAATCGAGGGCAGTTTTAAGTATTTTCGAAAGGTTTGTTTAGCACTGGGTTTTATGTATGATCAAAGAATAGAGCCAATCAACATTGAAGAGTGGGCTAATGCTTGTCTGGAGGGCAAACAAGGAGATGTTTGCTGCTGAAAAGTTACAGGTGACTGTTTTATTTTAACCACAGAAGATATTACTATCATTAATCATTATCGATTATTGTATATGTGACCTTTGTTTTGCCAAGAGTGCGTTATCAAACTCTTAAATAGATGCAAGAAATCCTATTTTTTAGTGATTGCTATTTTTTGAATTTTATAAGTTGAGTCGGCTAATTTTGTCGGAAGCATAAATCTAATAAATTGTAATTTGTTTAGATATTGATAATGATTATGATTATCCCTTGATCGAATTTTAAAAATTCATAAATGAGGGTTTTATTGAAGGTGATAGCTCACAATATTCTAGTTTCTTAATTGGTGGATGGAGAGACTCAGATGATTGACATAATTGCTGAAACTCCTTGAGAGAGTAGATATGTAGTTCAATAAATTTTATTGATTAGCATAATACTTTGAATACCAATGGCTGAGAATGCATAACCCAACGCTCAGAAAGGTGATTATGAGGTAGTACCTATCTCCCTTCCTCCATCTGATCGTATTGACCAGGCTGCACACTAAACTCAGGATTCACCGGAGTCTAACACAGGAAACCGTGTGATTGGTGGGATTCTGCTCGTTATTATGTTCGGAATATTCTGGATATATGGATGGGGTAGTGAGTCAACTCTTGTAACAACTTCAACCGCGCCAGAAAGCTTGGGAACACAGACAATATACGGCAATCTCTTCATTTTATCAGCTGTGTTCACGGTGATTGGTTTCGGATTGTTGTTCATCTATTTCAAAAACTCAACAGCCTCTGCATTGTTCACCAGCATTTTCATAGTATCCTTCACAATCCTTATATCACCCATCTTCCAAAAGTTTTGGTTCAATATATTTATCACTAATTTTCATGGAGCCACCCCCAACGACTCTAATCCAGATCGATTTTATATTTTTAGTTTACAAGGTCTTAATATCCCAGTTGACCTTTATGGACTAAAAATCGCCTTAGCTAACGCTATAGCTCAACTGGTGATGATACTGGGCTTGTTTGGAAGAATGACACCGCCACAAGTTGTGATTAGTTCGTTCCTGTTCAACTTTGCTTGGAACCTCAACCACTTCCTTTGCATTCTACTGCAGCAAATTAACTCAGAAAACCGAATATTTGATGATTATCAAATCAGCAATGTATATCTCTTCGCTGCCTCCTTCGGCATCGCTGTAAGCTTGCTCATCAAGAAGCCTCAAAATTTTAGGATTTTTGGTCATAATAATTTTTCAGCAATCCTTTCACAGATAGGTACTTTCTTCCTGTTTTTATCCTTCTGCACAACTACCACCTTCTACTCACTTAAATTCGTCAATGTATCCGGTGAGTTTTCACGCAGCTATGTTTGGCAAGAAGCCTTCCTAGGAACTTTCTTCGCTCTCAGTGCAAGCGTTATTGCTACATATATCTTTGCTATACTGTTGGGAGGAGGAAAAATCGGAATGAGGGAATCAATTCTTGGCACAATTATGGGAGCAGTCATATATGGACCAGTGGCTGGGACATGCATGAATATTGGTGCAGCTATTGCTACAGGAATAGCTGCTGGTTTTCTTTCGGCTCTATTTTTCCATAAGGTTTATGCTAAAATCAACGAAAATGGAATTCGTGACAGTTACGGAATTGTCCTCATCTTTGTGATCAGTTTCCTGGGCACTTTCCTGATTTCACCCACCGTAATCAAAACTTATTACAATTATAATGTGAACTTAACAACCTTTGAAACATCCCAGTCCGATTTGACAGGAGGAGCAGTTAACATTAATGCAGCTAGATGGGTCCTTGTTTATGTGGGAATTTCAATAGGAATCGGCTTGTCAACTGGAGCGGTTGTGGGCATCATCCTGATGATTGTGGACAAAGTGACGGGGAATGAATACTAGGATAAAATGGTCTTTGATAAAGAGTATGGGCTTAGAAATGTTGAGGTTGTTTCAACAGAAAGAGATAAACTTGCAGTCACAGCAACAAATCTCATCCAATGATCAATATAACGCAAATATTCAATAAAAAGCAAACACAGAACAGTATTGACTCACTTGCTATGGCGCACTTATCGAGCACCCAACAGCTCTTCCTACTTTTATTTAAGTTCGCTCTCAAAAGCAGTCCGGCGAATTTTCATTTTGACACCCTTGGATTGTAGTCCCTCAATACGACTTAGTGTAGTACGGGGTTGAAAGGCACGTTCGTCTGTTGTTTTAGCTTTGAGTTACTTAGATTATTCCTTCATGCGATTCCACCCCACTATTTAGCGTGCCTTTTAAAGTTGTTCTGCCTTCTTCCTTAGACTAGCAATAAGCTAGATACCCTTCGATTCCTTTCTGCCTTTGTTTTACTCAGGTTCCTTTAGTTTTTTCTTGGTGTCTTTCATTGAAAATTGTCTTTCTCCTGCGCCCTATCTATAAAACTTTTAGCGATATTCCTGCATGTAGGCAAAGATATCATCCTGAAAATGTTTCATTTCCTCTTAATTTAGGTCCTATCCTGCTGATTAGCTATCTGATCCACCCTCACTAAAATCGTCGCTCTAATGCCCCTATTTATCCTTTAATTATTGATATTTTTTCTCATCCTCCTTAATTGATTATATAAAATCTCTTGCTTTCTTGGAGAGCATTCCCAACTCATCTTTTTTCTGTTCAATAAGCTCTTCTGTATTTTTTGCTTTCTGAGACGAGTTTGTAATGATCCGGGTCTGAAATTTACTTACACTGATCTTTTCACTATTTTTTTTTGACTGAGCCCGATTGCTCTTCACATTTTTTAAAGAAATTAATCTTTGCTTTCTCTCCTCTTTGATAGTGTGCTCTTCATTGACCATTTAAATATAATCCTTAATGCTTTACCCTATCAGCCATCCCTAAATCAATAAAGCAATACCATTTATGTCCACTTGGCAGGAGTGAAAGGGATGTCTTTCTTTTCGATTGGACAGTAATAGAATCCGGTCGAAGCCTCAATGGTGTAGCAGTGAGGGACATTTCTAAGTACTACTGCTCGAGCAGTTGATTTCTTAAACTCTGATACTCGAAACAAACAACTGTAATACCTAAACATATCACTCTTGTTAGAAATTATCTTGGGAAAAATTCTTGTTTTGTAGTAATTAGCTTCCCATATTTCGTACTCCGGACCGTACAAAAAAACATTTTTCTTAACTGAGTGACCATGTAAATCGAGGAAAAAAATGAGTCTACCTCGATATTCTGCTTTTAATTTAAGCACTAACTCCTTCAGGGTCTTTACTTCTGGAATGAGAAAATCGTTGCTCATTTTAAATGTTCGATTTAGATCACGACCGCAGAGAGATGTTCTAAAGTTACCAATAACCACTCCATCTGGGTTCAGCATAGGTATGATTTTGAATATTACGTTTCTTCGTAATTATTTGACTTCTTCTGATGATCCGCAGATATATTACAAAAGACCTTTGCCCATAAAACTTCCACATGATTAGCCAGGGTGAATTCTACCTGAAACCAAGATGCATTTTTTCTTTTTATTGTCCACCTCAGGATCAGTTACTGTCAGAAGAGGTATCTCCAAACCTGCAAGCGATTCGCAGAAAACTTCCTCCTTGATGTAACCTGTATGGTCTTAATACTACTTTATTCATTGAGTAATAGGCGAGAGTTCACAGATGTTTTTAATTTAAGCACTAGTTCTGCTAAGTGAGAATAGGTAAAGGGCGGAGCGTAAGCAAACTGGACTTCTTCCCAATCTACTCCAAATGTGTACTCAAACTGGAGACAGTTAAACATGAGCCTCTCCTCCTCATAGTACTAGTTGAGAAAATCGTAAGTTAGCTTACGGCGAGAGTATTTAACATTTTCACCTCCCTGGAACCAATCCAATTCCTTAGTTTGCTTTAAATATTCACTATAGATATATGGTTTCATTCCCTGAGTAGTAGAATATATACCCTTTGATACAATGTTTTAATCTTTTTGAAGTTGACAATATTAAATTTGACTTTCTTCTTTCCGCAGTTCTTTACTATGAAATGGAACCACTGCAAATGTCCACGAGTATTGCTGTCGATTCTCATAAACAGATCGTACTCGTATTCTCCAACTTTAATCACAGTATCTAGGTTTCCACTCTAGAAGTTGCTATCAAACACGAGTTCCTGCCCCTGCTTTATGGTAGGATTCATTCCTTTGAAGATGCGAGGATTTTTAGACTTAAAATTAGCGTGAAATTTTCTAAAATATGCTCCCATATGTTGGTAGTTATTACCCAAAGCTCCCTCATATTTGAAGGAATAAGTACGATTTATCTATTGGTGCATTTTAAAGCTACTGGCGAACCGGAAGCCTGAATTACAAGTCAATTACCGAGATAGATCACTCGCTACTTGTGGCGAGACCCGAAGGAAGTAAGTTCTTATATCACTTCATCCACTATTTATGAGTCGAAATTCAGAGGAATTGGACCCATTATTCTGCTTTTCGGACGCCAGCCAGTCGCAATATCCGCCTACAACGAATACTGTTTGTTAGGAATTTCAACTGCGGGAAAGTGTGTGAGGACTGTGTAAAGCAATTGATACAATCTTTATGGCTACTATCGTTGAGTTCAACGGATTCGTACATACGCTGGTGAGGAGTGGTTATTATAAATTTTATTACCTCAAACCAGAACAATCGATAATCAAATTGATATAAAACAGTTTATCTAATAAAAAATGGGCAACAGCCTTTTTTATGATGCTTCTGCCGAAGATTTGATATGTTGTTAAATATTATACTGATCTAGTCCAGACTACCAAGATTTGTTAATAAATATTATCATGAACCAAGAATTATTAAACGCAATCAAAAAGCGCAAGAAGCAATTGGGTGTTGAAGATGAACCTTAGAAGTAAACCCCGAGGCCATCTCAAATCAATGTCCATGGATAGGGCTTTAATCAGAATAAAAAGATGCTTGAGGACTTGTTCGGAAACAAAAATGCACCCAAAGAAGTGGAAGTTCACAAGGAAGAAATTCAAGGAGATAAGAAAAATTTTAATAATGCGAAGGCCCTACTGGAACAACAGTTTGGTAAGGCGCCATCCAATGCTATGAATATTGCTCCAACTTCAAGTGAAGGCGGATTTAGTTTACCTCCACCACCGCCTCCTCCACCGTCGTTGGATCTTTTGCCTCCTCCACCGCCCCCACCTTTTCTTAATTTACCCTCTCTTGCAAATGTACCTTTACCACCTCCACCACCTCTTAATTTACTTCCACCACCTCCCATGCCATCAAATTTACTTCCACCACCTCCTATGCCATCAAATTTACTTCCACCGCCTCCTTCAATAATTTCTCCTCCTCCTCCGTCAATACTCTTGCCACCACCACCTCCTCCTTCGTCTTAATCTTCGTCTCATAAACACCATATCAATTTACCACCACCCCCTCCTCAGCAGCAATCACATCATTAACATCATCATTAATCTAGTCATCATGTTCAGGTTAGTCCACCAACAAATATTGGTAACATTGGTGCCAAAAATCCAAACGTTATTTTGCCTCCTCCTCCACCGCCACCTTCCCAAATGACTCAAGCATCTTATCATCCGAAACCATCGGTTAGCCCTCAGCCATCTCAAATGACTTAAGCTTCTTATCATCCTAAACCATAGATACGCCCTCCCCCTCAATAGGCCTAAGATTAAGCTTGTTTTATTCTCAGTTCAGGCAGCAATCATAAATCACCTGATCCAGTTAAGCCTAGACCATCATAAATCCCAACAGAATGGAACAAAAATTAGCTATAACAATAAAAAGCAAAGAAAAAGCGTATCTTCGACAAAAAACCGGCAAAAAAATATTTTTTAACTCAATAAATTTTTGGAAAAAATATCGGAGCTCTTATAAAACGATAATTTTTGAAGACAGTAAATGTTATGGACTCTATTGATGTGTAGGTGAAAAAAACAATGTACACTTTTAATTTTCCTTCCATCTAAAACAAGGCTCGCTAAATTGAACCAATTGAGGTATAATTTTCCTTATCCAGACTCTATACGCAGATATTGACAACTTGGATCTGGTCGCCTGCTTTATGAACAAAAATCTGAATGCCGTCAAAACTCACAACGAAATCAGAGAGAAGTTCATCTCAAGCATCCAAAAATACAATTGGGAAAGTGATGCTCTAAAACTGAAACCGATTAGAGATGCAGCGGCTCAACTGCCAGCCTGCAATTATATTGAGCCCAATTTCGTGCAGATAAAGAATGCCCTAAACCGTTCCAATGATTTAACTCAAATCCTGGTAAAAAATCAATAATTTGGAAAGTGTGATGAGTTGAAAAAGATTAAAATTGAAACCGAAAAGATGTTGCTGGAGTATTGCAAATTTCCAGATCAAAATGCTGCTCTCCTGGAAAGAATTGACGACAATGTGTCTAAACTCAAGGCCATCACAATCTGATTACATAAAATATGCAATTATATCATTCAAGCAGGAAGATGATGCTGTAATTTGATATAATTAAATATCAGCACATGAGTTTCACTTTTGAAAATCAAAACTAATTAAATTGTGTTCTATTGTTTCCATCAAAGGGAATATAAAGTCCTTCATTATTACTAGTTTTTTTGGGAATGAATTTTACAATTGTGTTAAATAGTAAATATAAGCATAAATGCAAAGAATAAATTCTTTTTATAATGCCACCAATACTTAATTTAAATTTATTGTTACCAAATACCATCAGCTTGCATCATCTCACATCGACCCTAATCTCGGTTTGCGCTTGAAGTCATAGTCAGGAAACTCCTTCTCGAATTACAACAGTCTAAAGGCATCCTTCTCGAAAGGGTCTTCTCCGCTCATCAAAAATGATCTCCAATTGTTAGAGCGTACTGTCTTTTTTCTAAATGAATGTTATCTTACATGCCCAAGAGGTCCAACCCGAAACCCTGTAAAATTGACAGCTATTTTTGATGTCGATGTTCCTTCGTTTCATTGCTGCTCATGGATAGGTTTTAACTGCAAGTATCTGAAATCAGTCTTACAGTAAGGCCTGATTGACTGTAGACCTCCGGAGCTTAGTTGAGATGGAGGAACTGGCATCTATCTCCATATTTGCAGTATCCATGGTTTTTAAAATTGGCACACGCCTTAGTTTTGTAGTGGTCATTGATGCGGCCCTTGTCTCGTAACTCACTTTCATTGTGTGCGAAGGCGCACTGGAAATAGGCCCAGAAATACGCACTAGCTGAAGGGGCAAAAGCCGCGTTAGTACCAATATCGACATCGCTGAGTAATATAAAAAGTACTTCTGTTTTGAACTTCTGGCGGAAGTCCATAGTTTTTTGTGTTTGAATGGTTGAATTTGTGGATAAACTCATGCAGTGGGGGGATACTAAAATCTGATCTATGTATAATCTAATGATTATAAAATTAGTGGATAGAAGCGTCTTAATTAGCATTATATATAGTTATGGAAGGTGTGTATGCTATTTACCACAAAGAAGAATTAGCAATTTTATCCATCAAGAAATAGTAAAACTACTTTTAGTTAACAGCCATTTATTATTATTGCTGCTGGTATTCGCAGAAAGTAGGGGAACAAATACTACAGGAGACAAGTTTATCGTTTTTGCTATTTACATTTTGGGAATTTTTGATGAATTTAAATGTTACATTGAATTTAATATAAAAGTGCAAGTAAATTGAAAGGAAGTTATTATTTAAAACAATAATGAAGTTAGTGTAATGATTTTGACTGATAATATTTGTAGAATCAATCGTTTTTTGAATTTATATAAAGCATAGAAAGTTATAAATTAATCAATTTAGTTATAGCAATCAAATAGTAAGTTATTTGCAAATAATTTATGTACCATCATCCACTAATCATGGCCTCCAGATTATTAATTTATTAAAAATATCATTGTACTTTGAAGAAAAAGAAAAGTCAAAATCTACTTTTAAGGATGACAATTATCCAATTAATGTTTATTGGGCATAAAATTAAAGTAAATACTATCCAAACTATACCATGAGGATATGAGGATGCACTGAGAATTTAAATTTCATAAAATCATTTTCTATTGATATTTTTTTTCATAATTGATAAATTACGACGAATATGATAACTTTTGCTTGATTTTTATAAAATATATCATAGGTAATCAGTATTCGACATCAAAGAGTCAATACTGTCAATCATTGGAGACTTCTTTTCCTTAGATCATGACAATGTTGGAATTTAGAGACTGTGTTCAATAATAGATTGTATTTTTGATCATAGCTATTCTTGAAACATAAAATTTTATATAATTCAAATCAAAAAGTCAGAAATAAGTATTAAATGTATGTTGAATGTTCTCAAATCAGCTGGAATCGCGATTCCTTTTTGCTCCTTTGTTATCGTTGCTTCTGCTTCTACTGCGCTTTCGTTTTTACCGATCAGATTTTGAGCTATTGCCACCATGACCTCCTTTATCTTAGTTATGATCACGGGAAGTTCTGCGTTCTCCTTCGCGCTCTCTTGGGGCACCACTACCACTACCACTACCACTAAACTATCTGGGTTTTCGGGCTAAATATTAACAAAAATACGTTTGGTGCAGTCCTTGATCATATGTCCTTCTTCCCCACAATTAAAGCATCCTCTGGGTCTGTCATTGGTGCGCCTGTCTCCTCCTTCATAATTCCTATTTTGGTATCCTCCACGATCTCCAGATCTACCCCTCCCGCGATCGGCAAAGTTATTTCTACGGTCACCTCCACGAGCAAACTGAACTTTAATTTCCAACCCTGCTACGGTTTTGCCGTTCATACTACATAACTAAGAGGAAGTAAAAGAGAGCAGTTGAACCCATAAGATTTCAACAGTCATAATAAGGAGGATACTCTTTAATTGCAGCTTAAGCCTCAGATTAAGACGAAAACTCTATAAAAGCGAAAGTAATGGTTTCTTTTTGCTTGAGAGCAATATCACTCACTGATCCGAATCCCTAAAAAAGTTTTCTGAGTTCGTCCTCAGTCGTCTATTTTTAGTTGATAATTACGCTGGCACTGAGATTGGACACATAAATTTTGTTGGATTTGGCCACCTCTCCGTAATCTCTTTTTCTGATATCGTACATCTCTGTTGTAAATCAATTATATAGCATTCGATTATATCCATTCATTTATAGTGCCATTTCTCCTAAAGCTCTTTGATATTAATACTATTCATTAGTTTTATGCTGGATTAAAGTTAGAAGGTTGAAATATTATCTTTGCTGCTGGTTTTTCTCAGTTTAGAGTGAGAATTCGGATGAGTATATGCCTGCTATGCATTATTTTTTAAGAAAACGGGCTCCATAAATTGAGTGAGAGTCGTTAATTAAAGAGAGGAACTTGTTAATAAGTCGCGTCATCTCGATATTAACAGTCATTAAGTTAATGGTGATCATCTAACATTCGTTCAACAGTATGTCCCAAAGGCCTCCGCCGTCAAAGGGTCGTTTCGACCCGTAAATATCTTAGAAATTGAGAAATAGAGCATTTAATGAGAGACTGCATGAGTTTATTCACACCCACGATCATCACCTTCAAATGGATTTTCAATCAATTTTGGGCTTTGTGGAGCACCAGCACGATTTCGACTCTTTTTCTCTCGTTTAAAACTCATTACACCATCTGGCAGAAGTTTCTCATTAAATAGCAGTGAGAAGCTGGAATGCGCTGGTATTGGCCATAGTTTAGCAATAATATCAATACCTAATAGTGAAATGGAATCAAAAAATAGAAAAGGTAAAAAATTAATCAGCATATAAATAACTGGGTAATATAAAACATATTTGCAGTTTATGATATTTAGGTTGTAGATCAGTATCAGAACTTTTAGAAGATCTTCTTGTACTGCTCGGATTACTTATGGCCCTCTCGCTCATCGTATGCTGCCAATTCAGAAGTAAACTCCTTGTCAAAGCCTTCCATCCATTCGTCGCCCTAAATTTTAGGTTTAAAGGGAGGAGACATCTAAATAAGCAAAAAAATACTTCTTTTTTCAGCATTTTTTATCTATCAATTCCCTTAAACCAAGGATGAGCCAATATATCTTCCACATCACCCTGAGCACCTAGTCGATACTTTGGATTCTTATTCAATATCTTTAACAGGAAATCTTGGCCCTCAGGACTGATCTTTACCTTATCAGTAAATTTAACATCTCCCTCTTTAATGAGCTTGAACATTAAACTCTGAGACTTATTGTAAAATGGAGGTAGTCCATGCATCATTTCATATGCTAATATGCCGAGCGACCACCAATCAGCTGTTTTATCATATCCTCCTCCCTCTAGTACTTCGGGCGCAAGATATTCAGGAGTACCACAGAAGGTTTTGGCAGTCTAACCATCTCTTACAATCTTCGCCATTCCAAAATCGGTTAAGCACACGTTACCATTATCGTCCATTAAAACATTCTCTAGTTTAAGATCACGATAAATGAAATCATGAGAATGAAGATGACCAAGTCCTAGTGCAATCTGCATGGCATAAAATTTGGCCTGTTTCTCTGGGAATCGTTTGACATTTGAAAGGTGCTGGAATAATTCTCCCCCTCCTAAATAGATAAAAGGTTACTCATGAATTGCATGATGAAATAAAGTTTGTTAGACGTCTGAAAGGCATAAGCCAATCCAACTAAAAAGGGATGATTGACGTGTTCGAGGATCATTTTTTCTGTTTTTGTATGTTCAATTTGATCCTTTTTAACTATATCATCCTTATTGATGGATTTCATTGCGAAAAGCTACTTTGAGTTCTTTTTTTACACAAGAAGCACAGTACCAAAAGCACCCTTACCTAACACTATTTTAGGAACGAAATCATTGATAGTCACCTACTCTTTGGTGTTGTTCCGAGAATAGAGGGTTTTTGTTGTTTTTCTAACCATCTATTTCTCCTTCTCCTCACCCTCAATATACTTCTGAAAGGTAATGTCATCGTGCATAACGAAGTCACCCTTGATATCTTTGCATCCTTCCTTCTTCTTTTCATCCTTGGTGGTAGCATAATTGACTAAATTCAATTCCTCCCTGTAGTAGATGGGCAACTTTCCTTTGCAGGTTTAACGGTATGCCTTTAAAATGGAAAAGATGATGTGATCTCTTCTATCTGATGAAGCATATCTATATGAGGAAACAAGTACCTGTAGTCATACTAATCAGGAACATGGATGATAAATTCTGTTCCGATTTTACTGACAGTCACTGCCTTAACCTTGTCAATTTCTATTTTTCTCTTTATGGCTGCATGATAATAGAAATACTGTTGCCCTTCAGATTGTAAACCCCTTGATTAGAAACGAGGATATTTCTTTCTTGCTTCTTCTTGTAGTCGTTGAATTTGAAGATGGGTGTGCTCAGCAACACGACTTCTAAATTAGAGAGAGGTACCTCCATTTTTGAACTACTTCACGATGGACTTATCATTGGCACATCCCAGCAGATCCAATTTGTTTTACATGATATTAAATAAAAGGTCATATATTCATATGTTAAAAATAATTTTAATCTGATGATAAACGAATTTAATGATGTGGATCAATTAATCAATGTTATTTTTCAAAGAATAGTTCGAACACTTAGAAGCTCTAAATGTTGAAAGCTGGATTGAGTTCTCCGAAAATACCTCGTTCCCAATAAGGAAGATGGAAGCTAGAATTATTTGACCCTAGATTTGTTGAGATTCTAAAGTCCGTCATTTGCACATTCAGGTCATTATTACCGAATATTAGATCATTACCTCTGATTGTAAATTATACTTATGTTCCCTCTTTCAAGTAAAAGTTTCTTTTATCATTGAGGTCGATTATAAAATCCTTATTTTATGAGTATTGCTGCCACAACTAATCAGAATGGTGTAAACAAACTGCTGCCAAATAATTTTTTTTAAATGTTTTAGCTACAAAAGCGTAGTTATGATTCTTCTTCAATTTAAAAAGATTGGCATTAGGTTCGATGTAACTACTGGAATATACTGATTTTGTTGACTATAAAGCATTTTGCGCTTGTATGCGAATGGATGTAATGAGTTCTTATCTTTGAGTTGATTCATCAAAGATAGAGTTTTCAAACAATTTCTGATTTTTGATCTCTGTATTTTATAATTTAAGTCTCTGAACTTAATGGGCAGTATTGTATTATCTTTAATTACTTCGATAATTATTGTCATTCAAGATTTATATATACTCCTCCAGTTATTAAACTTTTTTTCCACGCACTTAAATTTACTCTTCCCTTTAACGTTATCTGGTTTATAACTGATAAATGATATGATTTAAATTATAAATTTATGTTGTCCTTTAAAGTTATCTGGATCCAATCATCTGATTTAAATTTTGAATTTAAATAGTTAAATTTTATATTTTCTGTTTGGTGTCATTAGCTAATAGGTTAATTTATTAATTTAAATTTATGGTTTTTTTGTTCGCCTTCTCCTATTGTTAATTTGCATTTCTGACTTGTCCTTATAAATAAGAAATCCAACATTTGGCTTCCAATAGATTCTGTTTTTATCCTTCAAACTTATTTTATATTTCTTTAATATGCCTTTTAAAATTAAATTATTGGATATTTTTTTTAGAAAATAAGTTATTGATTTGGTCATTTAATTTCTGAATTTCCAAATTTTTTGAATTAATCATGTCTTCTTTATTTTTTAAATCATTGTTGAGCTGTTATAGTGATCTTGCCTGTATTGTTAATTTATTTTAATTTTAGAGTTGAATAGATGATAATTTTTAAATGGTTGTTTCTTGTATTCTTAGATTTTCTTTCAACAGCAGGTCACCATTTGTTAGTTATTTATTATATTTTAAAAGATTTTTTTTTTCAAGGGTAATTTTAGAATTTCTTCTCTCTAATTACATAATTTAGTCATTTTTCTTTTACAATTATTTCTTTGTGTCGTACATTTCTACATTTCTTATATTTGGCTAATTCATTTGGTTTTTTATTCCCTTGATTTAAATTTGTTTCTATTTTTTCTAGATAATTGGTTGGTGGTTGAGGATAGTCTGTTGACTTCCTGGCAAATATGATAAGGCCTTATCGATAAAATCGCCTATATTTGAAAATTTACTGAACATAAACTAATAATAAAATAATAAGTATAAAAAGTATAAAAAGTATTAAATATTTAAATTCCATATCTTCTCAATTTTAATCATCACTATTATTTGTTTTAAATACTTTGTCTTTTTTGTATTTAAGAAAGTAGCATATTTTATTGGTCCGCAGCTTTAGGATAAATAATTCCATCACATATAGTTTATAAAAACATACTCAAAATTATTTGAATATAATTCTTATCTAAATATCCATTTTAACTTTTTACATCTCTTTATTTTTTATAAAATAGATTAATATCGTTTGTTGAATATAAGAGTAGTTAATGCAGTCCGCATTTAACTTTCCATATTATTATCATGGTAAAATATCTATCTGGATCAACCTCTTGGTTGCTCTTTTTAGGACTGCTGCTAAGCATCACGCTTGCCAGCAAAGTGCCCCCACCCATCTGCAACGCACTCAAAATCAACCTCCAGGATTACCCTATCTCCCTCCGCGAAACACAAAACTACAACATGAATGATATCTTTCATGGCTACAATCTCAACATCACCATTCCCGACAAACCTGAGTTTGTTTATATTAGGGATAAAGTTACTAAGCTCAAGACCGCGGAAAAAGCTCAGCCTGGACTTAGGAACTATCACCTCGGTCATGAGGGTAATCAATGGGGCAACACTCTTGTTACTATCAGCGTGGAAGACAACAGCACCCGTCTTAGATGGGGTGTTTCACAAGTTAACTCTTCGACGATTCCAGATCTGACCAATGATCTGATAATCGAGACCGACCCCAAGACATCTTGCTATGATGCCGTATGGTTCCGCGCCTAGATGGTAGCGCTTGTAGATTGTTCCGTATCTACTGTGCTTGGTCTTCAAAATGTGTTCATCTATGTGAACACTACTGATAAGACAGTGATTTCAAAAGTAAAGAATGATATGTACGTTCCCTTCAACGTAATCTTTCATCGTAAGATACGTCTGCATACGTAAAATAATTATCATTATCTCATCCGAGCCTACTTTGCAGAACATGTAGATGAACACTACAGCACTAATACCTACGCTGAGATTCTCTCCGTCAACAATCCTCTTAAACCTTGGACAATTCGTGTCATGGACCGCTCCTTCCTACACCAAGATAAACTTTCTATCACTGACTTCTAAGTCTATTTGGGCGACATCTACATTTTGGACTACCACAGTGGAGTTATCAAGTTTGATATCTCATTGGCACAAACCATTGTGATTACGGGACGATATCGTACTGATTCTGGATTCACAAAACTGGGTGTTTACAGCAATAATCTTGACAATTAGTTCCTTTTAGTTTTGGCCCATGACCACGCTATATTCTAAGTTGATTGGTCCAACCAGATTAAACCTGAAATTGTTACAAAATATAGCATTCCTGATAACGCATGGATCCACGATCTGTGGGTAAATGAGCAGTACGTGGTTGTACAACTCACTGCTAATTTGACTAATGATCAAGGGCAAGTCTTAGCTTCTCAGTCCACCTATGTATTTAGTCGAGGAACTCGTACTTACCTCAACGCGTATGCTGCTATTCCCCATGTCAATTTCCACGCCTTTGTTGACTTTAACCGTGATATGTCTCAGATGCTAACCATCGATACTGAACGCATGATTGTGTTCCAACTCAGCATTCCTACCGTTAGTGTCATGCCTCAAAACTCAGACCTCCTAAATAAAGAATTTATATTTACGGTCAATGCCGAAAGCAAGAATTAGTATTCTAATGCCAGTAAATCTTGCAATTTCACCTTCCAGTTTATTGTTGTGGCTGTGGACTCGTATGCACTATGGCCTACTGGTCGGAGTTTGCCTGAAACCTACTATGCTAATTATCCGGGGCAGTTATTCATACCTTTGGATCGTTATGTCATGGGTTCCAATATCACCTGGGGCGTTGTTGACAACTATGACCCGTCACCCCCAGTATACTACGTTCTTCAGCAAAATACTACAAGAGTCTTTTGGAATAGAACTCCTACCATCTCGAAGTATGTCTTCCTAAGACAAGAGCAGTACGATTCCCTGTAAGAAACAGATCTATATTTGTATACACAGGATTACAATAACGCTACACACTTCAGTCGCTGTGCCACTGTTCCATATACGGATGAGGTGATGTGCCGAGAATCCGGTTTCGTGTCTCATATAAACTTCCGTATTGCAAACCTGACTGCAAATCGCTTCCATTACTATGAAGGCAGATATATACACCTTGCAGCAATCCTTTATAGAGATCTTCCTACCCAAGTGTTTGTGTATAATGTGGAGAGTAGAGGATAGCAGGAAGTTAGGCCAATCATGTTCCCTGAGGGTTTTGAGGGAACAATTGCATCAATATAATTCGTAGGCCACTATTTGGTAGTAGTCTTAAAGTATGTGAAGGAGATTGTTTTCTTTGACATGGTAAAATGTTATGATACTCAAGACAAGCAATGCTAGGAGACTTTTCGTATTACTCCTATGAATATGACCCGCATTGGAGTTAACTATTTCTCACCTGTGCAAGTTTATTACAGTGATTTCCATCCCTATGTTCTTTTCGTACAGTGCTTGGATCGCGTTCTCATTCTTGATGTCACCAGAACTGGCTTTATTAAACTGGCAGAGGTTTCATCGCCAGCAACCAAGGAGCCTGGCTTCTATAAATGGAAGATGGCTATTGCTAGAGGGGAACTGGTTTTGGTCAATCCACCAAACACCATTGAGGAGCATGATCTTGACTAACTCTACACTATGAAAGATGTGCCAATGACAAAAGCATTCCCCACCTATGGATATGTAATTCAAGATACTTTTGATTTGGACTTCTCGGATAAGGGAAATCTCGTCTACATAACAGGCGTTGATCCTAAGTTACCAGCAGATACAAACTCAATAATTATGGTGTATCGTACAGGATATCCAGCAGTGTCTTCGCTTTACGATGTATTTAATCTCTATGGTAAATATGAGGATATTTTGGTGGATGCAACTGGCAACTTCGGTGACTATGTGGCTGTGGCTTATGGAAATACGCTGGCCATATTCCGTCAATACTAAATACCTCTTTTAGTGTTCTAAGACTCTTTCTCAGACTATTCTTTCAATCTTACTTATACCAATGACCCACAAGCACGATTCCACTATATGAAGAAATCAACGGTTAAGATTGCAAACTATCCTGAGGATATCATAATTAATGACACTAAACTCAATGACGCGACATATCTTACTAACTCCATTAATTACACCAATCAACCTAAAGTTACAGTCTTTGATGATGAGACTTGGTTTAACGGCAGCATCATTAATTTCACACTTATTAATTGCAGTTAATGCAATAACAAAATTAAAGTTATCAATCATGTACAAGAAGAGAGAGAACTCCTCGGCACTCTCGATATGGAGGATTATGTCTTTTCGGGTGAAGGTGGTTTTATACAGCAATTCCAGAGTATCATCAAGATGAAACATAATGGCTCCATTGATCAATTTATCTCCTTCCCTTCAGTCTTGGATGGAGAAAGTTGCATAGATATTGAACACAGTTGGATTTATGAATATACCCTATCTGCATGCAAGCAAGGTTATGAAGTCTATCTGTATACAACAGTTTATACTGCAAGCAAGCCTTTCGTGAATGGACCCTACTACTCCAGTGCTAAGCACGTGACTAGTATGCATGTAATGGAAGATCTAATGATTATTGTTGATGTTGATGAAAATCCTTGGAGTTTTGATCGGGAGGGTGGTGTTATCATCTACGCCATGAATCATGATCCCTTTGAGCCTGAAATATTTGATGAGTTGGAATTCATTGATACCAATGATCTTATTGCTGCTAATGACTGGCCTGGAGGACCTTGCTTCATTGCAAATGCTCATTTCACTTTCGTGAACTCAACAAGCTCATATCGTCTCGTGATTACTGAGTTAACGAGTGGATTCTTTGTGGTGGACTTCAAATGGGTGAAGGGCCGTAAATCTGTATAGATTTTGAAGATTGAATACATTGACTTAAAGGAATAATTGCTGAGGATCCATCTTCCCTTACCCAATATGGCTTTCTTCACAGCCATTGCAATTAACAAAGAATTTCTCAACACAGCCACTAACTACTGGTAAACGGAGCTCATAGTATCCACCAGTAACTTCCACTCCTTCCAAGTGAACATGTACACTGACAACAAAACTGGAAGTGTTGTTGCTCATTAAATTGGCAAAATTTTCTATCGTTATGGATTTTATGAAAACCAAAATTACATAAAGGCATTTGACGGATACTTCGCCATTGCACAAAAATTACCCACTATGTTGTAAGTCTTTGATTGGTACAGTCAAATGGTGCTTACAGTCTACGACACTCGTGATCACTGGACTTTCAACTCTATTAATGGAGAGAAGACCAAAATCTAGCAATAATATCATGCTGGTACTAAAATTCCTATTTCATATCTGCTTGGTGGGTATACCTTCCGCAAGGGCAAAGTTGCTTTTGATTGGAACTTTACATTTGTCCGAAACTCAACAGATCCATTCCGTAGAATAGGTTTGTTGGCTTTGCATAATCGAGATGCCCGTATTCGTGAATTGCGAGTGCATTAAAAACT
>Ga0302197_10002225_pt1 | contig 18171 bp, 8 predicted proteins | sample II_Bog_N2_1_FD_193526 | JGI IMG/M metagenome (GOLD analysis project Ga0302197, IMG submission 193526) | Peat permafrost microbial communities from Stordalen Mire near Abisko, Sweden - II_Bog_N2_1 | ecosystem: Environmental > Terrestrial > Soil > Wetlands > Peat | place: Sweden: Abisko, Stordalen...
TGTTCAAAAGGGGTCAGCCGGTCAGGACCGAATAAGGTACGGTACCGGGCAGTTCGAACCATGCTTAAGGAGGCATGTGCAATGAAACATAAGGAATGGGCAATTCCACAGAGTTTTCTGGCAATCGCCTGCGCCGTTCTCATGTTGGTGTTCAGCGTCCAGGTCTTTGCCCAGGCGGGCATCGACACAGGCAACGTGACCGGTACGGTCACGGATCAGACTGGAGCCATAATGCAGAAGGCCCAGTGCACACTGACCAACGTGAATACCGGCACCACGCAAAAAACCATCTCGACCTCAGCCGGCGCTTACGTCTTCACAAATGTTTCGGTTGGCACCTACTCGCTGCAAGTTGCCGCGCAGGGTTTCGAAGACTCGGTAGTCAACGGTATTGTGGTGCACATTGGAGCCACCGTTACAGAAGACGTCTCGCTGCATGTGGGTGCCGCAAGTGCCTCGGTCACGGTCACCTCGGCCGCGCCCTTGCTGCAAGCGCAGGATACCTCGCTGGGCTTGTCCATCGGGAGCAACCTGGCAAACGAGTTGCCCCTCTCCGGCGGAGCCCAGGGCCGCAGCGCGTTGAGTCTTATCATTCTTACCCCCGGCTCTCAGCCTGTAAACAGTCAGTTTATCAATGGCGTACAGACCGGCGCGCTCGATGTTCGCGTGAACGGCGCGGACAGCAACGTCGAAGTCTTTGCGGGGCAACTCATGCCGATCATGCCCGACGCTGTCGAGGAAATCAAGGTGGAGACCGGCGACAACGCCGCAGACGTTGGGCACACCTACGGCACGACCGTAAACATGCTCACCAAGGTGGGCACCAACAAGCTCCATGGCCGGTTATGGGAATACAACGAGAACGACCTGACCAGCGCCAACAATTACTTCACAAAGCGCAGCCAGATGTTGACCACTCCCACGCCGCTGCCCAACCGGCCTCCCCGGCTTAGAGAGAACTCGTTTGGCGCCGTGGTCAGCGGGCCCGTGTTTATCCCCGGGGTGTACGACGGCCACAACAAGACCTTCTTCACCGGGGCCTTTCAGTACACCTACTACAGCAACGTTTCTAACTACACAGGTACTGTTCCGACCGCCTCGATGCAGAGCAGCTTCGGCACGAGCACGATCAACATGTCGGACCAGTTGACAATAGACAAAAACACAAAGATCGACGGACTGCACCGCACGATTCAGAACGGGGTGATGCTTGACCCGGCGACTACGCGCGCTGTTACCTGCGGTGCAGTGGATCCCATCACCGGTCTAACTGCGGACTGCCTTTCCACTGAAGCCGGAGTTGTCACGGATACCTCGGTCAATGGCGGCTTGAAGAGCGCCATCGTACGCGATCCTTATTTCGCCACCCCGGGAGCGGGCTGCCCCGCCCTGGCGGGAACGACCAGTTTCCTTTCGACAGCTGCCACCGGCGGTACGGTGCCGATGGCCTGCCTCAACCAGCTTCCTTCCAGTCGTGTCGATACCAATGCCATTGCGCTGCTCAAGCTCTTTCCGGCGGCCGACATAGGCATCTCCAATCCGGCGCCGTACACGAACAACTACTTTACAACGATGCGGCGGACGGTCGTCTCGAAGGGCTACAGCGCCAGGATCGATCATACCTTCAATGAAAAAGACTCAGCGTTCCTTACCTACAATCACTACAACGCGATCGATCAAACGACGCCACCATACGCGGGCGCGCTCGAGGGCGGTAGCAGCGTCTCCTTCTGGACCACTCAGCCCGCCTACATTGTGGTCCTTAGCGAAAACCACGTCTTCAGCCAGACTTTGATCAATGCGTTCAGAATCTCCAAGGGGCAGCAGTACAACACCCGCCTCGATCCGAATAGCATCAACACGACCTATGGTGTTCCTTCGCAATATGGGATTGCCGGCATCCCGCAAACCAGCTTCAACGGCGGGCTTCCGGTGTTTTCAGTTACCCCTTTCTCCAGCTTTGGCTCCCGCGTAAACGACACCTGGCAGAAGACCGGTTCGTGGCAAGTCTCCGACGAGCTGACCAAGATTATCGGAAAGCACGAATGGAAGTTCGGCGGCGAGTATACCTGGATCTTCGGTAACATCGACCAGAACTCGAACTCCAGGGGCAGCTTCACTTATAACGGCGTGTACTCGGACGTGCCCTTCTCGGGCGTCACCGCGACCGCTCTCGCGGACTTTCTGGTGACGCCGGCAACCTATGCGGCAAACCAGAATGGGGCAAGCTATGCCACCGCAACGCCGCTCAGCGTGACGAACAACCTGATCGGCGGACTCAACTCTTACGCCGGCAACAGCCGGGTCAAATCCACCTATCACGCGCCTTACATTGCCGCTTATGCCGTTGACAACTGGAAGATGACCCCGGAACTGACGGCCAACCTGGGAGTGCGCTGGGAATACTTCGGACCCTTCGGTTCTGACGGCGGCCAGGAAGCCAACTTCTGGATGGGCGGCGATGGCAACCAGCCGAGCGGCAGCGCTTACTACGTCGGGCATGAAGGCTGCGCTTCAAGCATGTCTCCATTCTTCAAGGGGCTGCTGGCTTACGACAACATCCCCATCATCTGCGAGCCGGGCAACACCGTTAACCACGCGCAGAAGGCCAACTTCTCGCCCCGCCTTGGTCTCGCCTATCGCGTCCGGCCGAACCTGGTGGTCCGCGCGGGAACGGGCTTCGCTTATGGCGCCTTCAACTCCATCGGATATGGCGGCACGCTGGGCACCAACTACCCGTTCCGGTTTAACATCCAGAACGGCTCGGCAAACAATGCCTACAGGCCGCAGTTGATCGGTTCCACCAGCACGACAACGGCGACCATGGAAAGCACCTTTGGCAACCTCGACATGACGAATGCGGCTGCAGCGTATTTGCCGCTCGGCAGTCTTGCACTGTATGGCAAGCCCTATCACTTCAAGACTCCCTACCAAATCACTCTCGATGCAGCGGTGCAGTACCAGTTCACCAACCACGACTCGATCGAGGTTCGCTTCGTAAGCAACCTGGGCCGGCAACTGGAAAGCGGCAATCCATACCACAACGCTGCACGGGAACTGCTTGCTCCGAACCAGACGCTCGTGAAATACAACACCATTGCCGGTGACCCGTATTCGGCGAGTTCGATCGATAGCACGATCCCCTTCCCGAATCTTTCAGTGAATGCCGGCCCAGTGGAAAACACCGGCATGATCAGCGCTAATCACTCGGGGCAGGCGGAGTATGTGCACCAGTTCGCGCTCGGTATCAATATGGACGCGAATTACACCTACACCAATTGCTTGTCTGACGCTCAGGGTGGCCAGGAGAACGACACCCCGGGCAATGGCAGAGCTCCCTGGGTAAAGGGCTTCGGTGGCTACCGCGCCGATTACGTCCGGTGTTCGAACACTTCGGCGAACGTCTTCAAGGTGTTCGGCGAGTTCAATCTGCCGTTCGGTAAAGGCGCGCTCGTGGCTGGTAATGTCAATCGGTTGGTCGATGGTGCTATCGGCGGCTGGAAGCTCGATCCGATCTTCTACGCCGCGAGCGGTAATTACCTTAACGTCGGATGCGCTGGCACCATCGGCGGCGACCCGACCACAGCAGGCTTTACCGGGCCGTGGTTCGAAGGTGGCACGGCCTGGGGTTGCAACGCTCCTCTGGTGAAGGGCGTAAATCCCTACGGGCCCGGACCCCACGATGCGGCTCGCACTCGCACCACAGGCTACTTCAACTCCACTGCGTTTACCGCGCCTGCCCAAGCGGTTCAGACGAACGGCCAACTCGACTTCTCGCCTTTGGGCCGGAGAGCCAACCAAATTCTCGGCCCGGGCTGGTACAACTTCGACATGTCTACTCACAAACAACTCCTGATTCACGAGAAGATGAATGTCGAAATTGTGGCGGAGGCGTTCAACGTCTTCAATCACGCTGAGATGAGCAACCCCACTGTCACCGGCTACACCAAGCCTTCTGAGTCAACCCTCAGCGGGTGGGGCACGATCACCGGCATCCGTAACGGTCCGCGCACCTGGGAGTTTGCTGCGAAGTTTAACTTTTAGGACCTTCCAACTCGTCATCCAAACCCGCAACGCATAAACCCTGCGGCGGTGAAGATCCAATAACGATCTTCACCGCCGCAATACAAGAAACTTTTGTCTAAAAAGTGAAGAAAAGCGATGCCATGAAAGCGTTTCACCACGCAGTGCAATCGAACGCATAGCAATCGAGGAATTTGTGAAGCTGAAAGTGGAGCGCGAAACAGGAGACCGATCATGAAGATTCGAACGTGGAGTGTGGTCAGCTCCTGGTGCATTTTGGCCGGCGCTGTGCTGGCGCAGGCCCCGGTTACATTGACAGTCGACACTGCGTCGCGGCAATTTCGCATTCCCGATGATTTCGCCGGTCTCGGCTTTGAAACCAAGAGCGTAATCGCGAATGAATACGGCGTTTCCGGCAATTTCTTCTCTCCCGCAAACATCGAGCTCATCACCCTGTTTCGCAATACCGGTATTCGCAACATCCGCGTGGGCGGCGGCACGGTCGATGGCTCCGGCGGCGACGAGCATTGTGTAACGCCCACGCCGTCGTTTATCGACATTGACAATCTCTTCGGCTTTGCCCGCGCTGCCGGCGTCACGGTCATCTACTCAGTGCGCCTTTTGAACGTCAGCGCTTGCGCAAATCCGAATCTCGCCGAAGACGACGCCAAGATCGTCAGCTATATTTGGCGGAAATATCGCGCCCAGCTCGACAGCTTCTCCATCGGCAATGAGCCCGACGTGCGTGGCTTCCATTCGCGTCCCGGTTACGTGGTCGATCCGGCCATTTACGAGTCCACGCCGGGCGTTGCCGGTTCGGCATTCGCTTCGTATTTCGCGCAGTGGCAGGATTTTGCAGCCATCATTCGCAAAGCTGCGCCGGGCGCAAAGTTTTCCGGTCCCGACACGGCCGTATCCGACACCAGCAGTTTCACTCCCGATCCCACGCATGGCGTTTCCTGGTCCGTGCAGTTTGCCACCGATCTCAAAGGCTCCGGTATGCTGGCGACGGCGCTGCAACATCATTATGTATGGGGCCTGCCGGACGACACCCCGGCGACTGAAGCCATCGACGATATGCTGTCGCGTTCCTGGGACGACGCAACGGAAGTCGGCTCGCAGCCCGCGCACGGTGACGGCACGGCGGAGTTTCACCCCTATCCATTTGTGTACGACAAAGTTCTCGCCCCGCTGGTCTCTCTCGGCGTGCCCTATCGCATGACCGAGGCCAACGATTGCCTTCACGGCGTGCCCGGCGCAAGCAACGGATTTGCTTCGGCGCTGTGGTCCCTCGACTACATGCATTGGTGGGCCGGGCATCACATGGCCGGGGTCAACTTTCACAACAACCCCTGGCTCCCTACCGACACGATCGTTCCCGATCCTGCGCCCTGCACCGCTCAAGGCTGCGCAAACTACCGCGTTACGCCCAAGGCCTACGGCATCAAAGCCTTTGATCTTGGCAGCCACGGCTATGTTGAGCCAGTTGTCATCGCCAACCCGCAAAAGATCAACCTGACGGCCTACGCGGTAGGAACCACGCGGGATCTCTACGTCACCATCATTAACAAGACGCATTCCACGACGCACGATGCAATTGCTGCTTCGGTTGTCATTGAAGCCGCGGGGTTCGACGGCGCCAGGGTGGATTCTATGGTGCTGACCGATGGCGAGCCCGGGAATGCCGCACTCTCGACGGCCACACTCGGCGGGGCCACGATCGCGAATCACGCGCCGTGGGCCGGCAAGTGGACGCCACTGGGCCGCGTGCGCAACGGCAAGTTCGCGCTCAGCGTCGAAAGCACCACCGCCGTCATCGTGAGAATTAGCGCCGCCGGCCGGTAGGCCGTTGTCCTGCCCCGTCCGGTACGCTTGATGGTGTTCACAAATCATGAGCAGCGCGCCCAGAGCGCCCGATTCGACGAGTATTGAAGAGGTACGAAGTGTTCATCGCAGCAATTCTCCGAAAGATGCCGAGATATGCGGCTGTTGCCCTCGCATTCATCATGCTGGGTCAGGCGGGAAGAAGCGAGTCAACGATCGGCTATAGGGACGTAGCGTTCTGGCAGGAGCCGGGCGTGAAGGTTGAGTACAGCTCGTTTTTATTCCGCAGCAAAAAAGCAGATGAACAGATTCCGTGCCCGGTAAATCGCGGCAATGATGCGTCCGACGCGCTGGGGCCGTGCCATTGGCAGAGCAACGTTTTTCAGCATCTGCCGCAATGGGTGTGGGTGCATTTTCGAGGCCCGCGGCGCATCGATAAGGTGGTGTTGCATGCCGCCAGCGTGGAATTGATGCCGATTGAGTTCTCGGGCCAGGTTCAGGATCATGGCGCGGCGTTCCATACGTTGTTTCACGTGCAACGGGCCCAATTCGATCCCAGGGACCTTACATACACGGTGCACTTTACGCCGGTGGTTACGAATAACATTCGGATTGTGATCGAGCGAACGGCAGCGACGGAGACTCCGCAGTCGTGGTGGGCCGAACTGGCGCAGGTGGAAGTATTCGGGACGGATGCGGCGGCCGATGTTGCTGCCAACTCGATCGGGGCATCGAAGGGTGGCGCGGCGTTCGCTGCGCTGGCTCCCACGCAGTTTTCTCCGCAGGTGGAGGATCTCGGACAAGCGCTCGCTATCAGCACGCCGTGGTACCGCCTGGTGCTGGACAAGCGGCAGCCGCGCATCGTGTCGCTCGCGTTGGATTCCCTGGGCAAAGGCGAGTTGGGCGTGAACTTGCTTCAAGCCAGCGGGGCGTATCCGGTATTAAAACAGCCGTTCGAGGAGTCGATGCCGCTGGCAGCGGGCGCACTGACGCGAACCGGGAACGTCTTCCGGTACGCGCCGGTCGAGGTCGCGCCCGGGGCGTATGAGCAGGTTGTCTTGCGTGCGGGCGCAAAGGGGTTCGACCTGTCGCTTGCTGCCGCGGCCAATCACGCGTTGCTCTTGCGCGGTGGATTATTCCGATTCGAGTTTGCAGCGAACCAGACGCCGACGACATTCGTTGGTCATCCCTCGAAGCTGTTGAATTACGTGGGTTTGCCGACCTACCTGGCTGCACCGGATTTTGGAACCGTCTACATCACACGCACGGGCGACGCGGCGGCGTTTTACCGCAGGCCGTCGTCGCTGTTTCCGGCGACCTCGTACGATGTCGATGTCACTCCGCAGCAGCCCACAAGCGAAGACGGATTGAATGAGATCGGGCCGCGAGCTTGGCATTCGACGCTGCATTTCGGAGTCGAGGCCGTTGAACCGCTGCCGGCGCTGTTGAGCCGTGAACCGCGAGTGAAAGGTTTCCCCAAGTACTCGCTGGACATGACGCAGTGGCGGCAGGACACTGGCGTGGTGAGCAACAGCGTGATGAGCATCAACTGCGGGCTGGCGATGCTGTTCTATGCAGAGCAGGCGGTGTGGGCGCCACACCTCGAGGATGGCATTTCGCCGATGGCGCTGGTCGGCGCGTCGGTGGATCAGTATTTCAAGGGCGCACGCGGTTACATGATGCCCAATGTGAATGTGTATTCGCCACAGTGGAAGTCCTCGCGAGAGACCGCGGCTTACCTGGTGATCTCCGCGTGGTACGTGATCCGTACCATCGGAGGCGTGTCGCAGGCGCACGAGTGGCTGAAGCCGATGGAGGCGGTAGCCGATCGAATCGAATCGCACTTCGACGCCGACGGTCTTGTGAATGAGCCGGGCAAGGAGTGGTTCGACGTCTACGATTTTCAAGGACCTGATGCGTTTTCCAACGCTGCGGACTATCGAGCCTTCCTGTGCATGGCCGATGTGGAGTCGCTGGCCGGGCGCTCTGCGCAGGCCAAACGCTACAAGGACGATGCCGAACGCATCAACGCGGTCTACTTCAAGACCTTCTTTAATTCTGCAACGGGAGTGCTGGCAGGATGGAAGTCGCCCGATGGCAAGCTGCACGATTACATGTTTCCGTGGGTGAATGGCTTCGCGATCTACGAGGGGCTGGTGCCAGCCGAGCAGGCGAAAACGATCCTGAAGACCGTGCTCGCGAAAATGGACAGTATCGGCTTTCACTCGTTCCAATATGGCTTGCCGACGAATCTTATCCCGATGAGCCCGGCGGATTACATTCCGCATACCAGCGGCGCGCCGAAGCAGCCGGATGGCAAGGACTCGTGGCAGGTCTACATGAATGGGGGTGCGACCTCGCCGTACGAGTACTACTTCATCCAGGCGCTTTACCAGAACGGGATGAAGGGCGAAGCGGAGCAGCTGTTGTGGCCGCTGATGCAGTCCTATGAAAAGGGAACTTTCAACGCCGGGATTGAATTGCCGGGACAAAAGCAGCGGAACCCGGTGGGGAGCGCGTTCTACGAATGGGATGGATCGCGGGGACGGGGCGAAGGGTATCTGCCGGAGGATTGGCAGGGATTGGATGCGCTGTTTACCGGGCACTTCGGCATCGGTTTCGATGAGCATGGCTATTTTCTCGAGCCGTGGTCGCCGCTGAAGGGGCAGAGAATTAAGTTGGAAATGCCTTACATGGGAAGAGTCATCCCGTATGTTAGCTGTTGCCCGTCCGGGAAGAATTGAGTGCGGGCGTGTTTTAGTGGTCGTGCTCAAGAAAACAATGAGTATTTGCAGAGAACGGAAATGTTGAATCGGGGCGGCGTCGGAGCCCTGAAGATTTGGGTCAAAAGAACCGGCATTTGTAAGTAGCTGTCAACGCAAACTCGAAGGGTTCGTCCAGATGTTCAGACGTAGAGATTTATTAAAGATGACGGGCATGGCAACTGCGGCTGCGCTAGTCTCTCGGCATTCGTTGGCGGCGGAAATTGCCAGCGGCGCGGACCCGGCATTTCACTTTCTTTCCGGCAGTCTGGATCTGCAAGTGTCCGCCACCGCGCCGGAGTTCTTGAGTCTTAACATTGACGGTCTGGGAAAAGCCAGACGGGGCGCAAACATCGTCACTCCAAAGAGTGGCGACGGCGGCTCGAAGTCGTCCACATCCATGTCGGGCGGCGTCCGCCGCATCGAATACCGTTCCACATTGGCCAGCGACGATTCCGCGCCCACGTGGACGTTTGAGTTTTCAGAAAGCAAGATGGTTCTCACATCTCAGTGGTCTGCTGATTTTGCCCCCGCTCCGCTGATCCTTCCATTCAATCTGAATCAGGTCCACAGCACCGTGCTTGGACTGTTCCGGCGCGACGGCCTTCTGTCCGTGCCGGCGCTCCTGCACTTTCCCGGCCAGGGTTCTATGCGGCTCACGTCCAGTGTCCCGGAGGTCGGACTCACTTATAGCTCCGACCGGCCAACGCAATCTGCAGCACTCTCGCTTCCCGGTGCGACCTTTGAGCACAAGCGCATTGTCTACACATTTGAAGTAACTGCTCTTCATCCCGACGTGCCGGGAATCGCCGGAGATCCGCGCTTCGATGCCTTCCGCCGCAACTGGCTGAACGCATTGCAGCTCAATCCTGAACTTCAAGCGCTCGCCAACAACACCGCAAGTGATTCCTGCGCCTTCTGCTACTACGAATTCGCCGATATCGCCGCGCTCACGCCGCCGTTGGCTCCGGGCCTCGCCGCTCTCGACGTCATGCGCCAAACCCTTGACCGCATGTTGGCCGGCGGGTTCGCTTACGGCATGTCGATAGTGCCTGACCACCCCACCGTCAGTTCGGACACTTGGCCCTCGATGGTGATCGCCGCGGCCAATTGCGTGCGCGCCGGGCACAGCAATGAATGGCTCGGCCAAAACTACGCCGGCATTCGCGGATGGGCTGAATCCATGCTGGCCACCGATTCCAGCGGCAACGGGCTGATCAAATACTCCGTGAGCGGCAACTCCAACACGTGGGGCGGCGAAGGAACTCCCAAAATCCGGCCGGCCAACTGGTGGGACACTATCGGCTTCGGGTATGAAGATGCTTACTCCAACGCGCTCGCTTATCGCGCGCTGGGCGATATGGTGATGCTGGCCCGCAAGGCCGCTAAGCCTGCCGATGTCGCACGCTATCAAGCCGCAGCAGACAAGCTGCGCGCCCATTACTACGATTGCTTCTTCAATCCTGTCACCGGCGTTCTCGGCGGCTGGCGCAGTGCAGACGACGAATTGCACGACTACTATTTCCTCTTCGTCAACGGCATCGCCATCCACTATGGTCTTGTTGACAAGCCGCAGGCCAACGCCATCATGGACAAACTGCTCGCCAAGATGAAGGCTGTGGGCTACGACAAGTTTCAGATGGGATTGCCGGGCAATCTCGTCACCGTCGCGCTTAAAGATTATGTTCACAGGACACCTGACGCGCGCTACGGCGGCGGCGTGCTCCCCGACAATTCCGATGGGTTCCAGAATTATGAGAATGGCGGCGCCACCGGTTCCTACGCTTTTTTCACGCTGGCAGCTCTCTACGATCTAGGTCGCACGGCCGAAGCCGACGCGATTCTATTTCCCATGCTGGAGGGATATGGCAACTGCGAATTCGAGGGTCGCGATGCCAAGGGCCGCTCGCCCGATTGGCGGCGCTGGGACGGGACCGCCATGGGATATGAGGGCCTGTTGACAGACAACTACTATGCGCTTCTCGCCGTTCCGCTGCGGCAATCGGAAACGCGCTGAAACACTGAAGAAGGCCCTGGCCCGGGATTTGGGGTGAAAGAAGAGTGGGCATGCTGCCATGCTCATAATTGGATTTCACACTTTACCCCAATTCGGATGCAGCTTCGTGGACGCAGGTCCGATTGGGAGGTTTAGCAGGAGAGCCTCTCGTGAGAGGGACAGGATACGGTTGGCATGAGACAAAATCGCAGAACATTTCTTCGCAATAGTGCGTTGGCTAGCACTGTAGCCGCGCTGACGAAATTCACCGGCAGGAGCCAGGCACCGGCGGGCGCAGGGTCATCCCTGGAAAGCCAGGTGGCCGAGAGCGGTAGCGCTTCAATTCGGCAGCGGTTTCAATCGCCCGAGAAGAAGTATCGGCCGATTGCGCGGTGGTGGTGGCCGGGGAATGATGTGACCGACGAAGAGCTGCGCCGCGAGATCGGTGTGCTGGACAAGGCTGGGTTCGGCGGCGCAGAGATTCAGGCGTTCAATAAGGGATTCGATTTCGCGGCCATGCCGGAGGCGCAACAGAAGCGCGTAAGCGGTTTTGCTACGCCGTCTTTTTTTGAGAACGTGGCGGCGGCAATCGACGAAGCGCGGAAGCACGGTTTGTTTATCGATTACACGTTTGGTTCGGGCTGGCCCTTTGGCGGCGGATACGACATTACGCCGGAGCTGGCTTCGATTGAGTTGCGATGGACTCATACATCGGTCGCGGGGCCGGCGAAATTTCGCGAACGCGTGCAAGTTCCATCAATCGACGACGGCGATCCAGCGAATCCTCCCGCGTGGCTGAAGGGACTGCCGGAGGGATGGGCCGAGCGCATGCGCCAGCGCACCAAGCTCGTTGCCGTAGTAGCGGTGCGCGGAACCGATACACGATGGGAGTGGAACCAGAACGGAGGACGCCAGCGGAACCCAGCGAAAGCCGGCGAGTTGGAAGCAGACACTTCGATTGATTTGACCGCTCACCTGGATTTAGATGGCTCGCTGAGCTGGGATGTGCCGCCGGGAACGTGGCAGCTTTTTGTGTTTGGTCAGGCGCCAACGGGGCAGCGCGTGAACGCGGGCGCAGGAGAAGGTCCGCAGTTTGTCATGGACCATCTTAGTTCCGAAGCGTTCGCCGCGCACGCCAAACGCGTGGGCGACGAGGCGATCCCGTACATTGGAAAGTATTTTGGCAATGGCTTACGCGCGCTTTTCTGCGACAGCCTTGAAGTGGGCGCGAATCTTTTCTGGAGCGACGATTTTCTTGCCGAGTTCAAGCGGCGGCGTGGATACGATTTGCTGCCCTACCTGCCGATCCTGAAAGTCCAAAGTTTCGCGGAGCCGAATGGCGTATGGGTCGATCGACCCGTCTACGAAATGGCCGGGGTAGGCGACGCGGTCCGCCACGATTACCGGCAGACCGTTTCCGATTTGATGGCGGAGAGGTTTTACGGCCAGTTTAACAAGTGGGCGCACGATCACAAGCTGCTCTCACGCACGCAGGCGCACGGCTCGCCCACGGATGTGCTGCGCATTTACGGCGAGGCCGACATTCCGGAAACCGAGGACCTGTTTGCCTGGGGCGGTTACGACTTTTTAAAGATGGCTGGGTCGGCGGCGCATGTGTATGGCCGCAACATCGTGGGCAGCGAATCGTTTGTGTGGTCAAACTCGCTGTACGAGACCACGCCCGAAAAGGTGAAGGTTGCGGCCGATGAGTTGCTCACGGCAGGCGTAAATGCGATTGTGTATCACGGCTTCGGTTACATCATGCCTGAAGTGCCGGCACCGGGATGGCATCCGTTCACCGGAAGGTTTGGCGAGGGAAACTATTCATCGCAGTTCAACGAGTTGAATCCGCTGTGGCCTTACTTTGCGCCGCTCAACGATTACATGGCGCGGGTGCAGTACCTCTCGCAGGCGGGGACCAACGTGGCTGTAGTGGCGCTTTACCGGAACGATCTTGCGCATGGCGCGGATGAAATGCCGCCGGTGCCGAGGTTGAACCAGGCGCTGATGGACGCGGGCTACAACTATGACCACTTGAATGCAGACTCGCTGCTGCGCTCGACGGTGGGCGGCAAAATGCTGGTGACGCCCGGCGGAGCAGTGTATCAGGCACTGGTGCTGCCCGAGCTTGACATGATCGATGCGGCGCTGGCGGAGAAGATCGCGAGTTGGGCGAGCGTGGGATTGCCGATTCTGTTTGCGGAGCACATGCCCGTGCGCGCCGATGGCCTCGAGGAGAACGCACAGCGGGTGCAGACGACGATGGCCGCGATGCGCGGATTGCCGAATGTGCTTGTGGCTGCGGACCGCGCGGGGCTAGTGGCGATGCTGGGGCGAGTTGCGGAGCCGAACATCAGGTTCCATGGCGAGGCGGTGCCGTTTATTCAGAAGCGCATTGGAAAGATGAATGCGTACTTTCTGCGCAACGAAACGGATGCAGCGCGACACCTTCATGCAGAGTTTGAAGCGGAGGGTGCGGCGGAGTGGTGGGATCCCTGGACCGGAATTTCGGCGGAGATTGCAGGGGCTCGGCGCAAAGGAAATTGGACTGCGGTCGAACTTGATCTGGAGCCGTTCGGCTCGGCGCTGATTGTCTTTGATCCCGAGGGTGCCAGGGCGGCTCTTGCATCGACGATAAAGCCGGGCACGTTGAAGCGGATGGAAAGGATTGGCGCGGGAGGCTGGAGGCTGGCGGCTTCGGGACTTGTTCCATCCGGAAAGACGGCGGAGATCCGGCGCGAACTACCTGAGTTGATTGACTGGTCGCTCGACAGCGAGTTGCGCGGATTTTCAGGGCGCGGAGTTTACACGACGACGTTTACCGTGACGGCGGAAGCGAGCAACCGGTTGATTCTCGATCTGGGCACTGTGAGAGATGTGGCCGAGGTGACGGTGAACGGCAAGCACACCGCGACGTTGCTGCTGCGACCGTATCAGGTGGACATTACTGACTTCGCGAAGCCGGGAGAAAACACGCTGGAGATTGTGGTGACTAACACGCTCTATAATGCCATGACTTTGCGCGATCCGCGGGGATTTCATCCTGGCCCGGTGGAGAATCCATCCGGGCTGATGTCTTCAGGCCTTATTGGCCCAGTTGCGATGAAAGTGATGGACTGACGGCTGAGGGATTTCTTGAAGTAAATCGAAGGAATATGACCAAATCTCTGGTTCTGATTGCAATTGTAGGCTGTTCGTTGGCCGCTGCCCGCACCGCCCGGTCGGAGCAGCGCGAAGTCAAAACGCCATTCTATTCACTTGCGCTCACGCCCGACGGCACATCCATAGAATCACTGTCGGTCGATTCCCTGGGGAAAGGTGAATTTCGCCCCAGCGTTCTCTTTCCGCCTGAGGCCAAGCCCACCGCTCAAGCAGCCGTTCCGGCCGGCTCAATCTTCTCCTCTGACTGGCAATTCAAGTTTTCGTCACAGTCCTTTCAGATGATAAGCACCCATCGTCCGGATGCACCGGAGCAGCCCATCGTTTTGCGGTTTAATCCGGAGCTGTCGCATGCCACGCTGCTGGCAATAGTGGATGGCGGACAGGCGCGTATGCCGGCGCTTTTGCATTTTCCGGACCAGGGTTCGCTGCGCATCGAAGCCGAGAGCCGTGAGCCCGTCCTGTTGCAATATGAAGCGCATCGGAGGGATAAGGGCTACATCGAGGTATTTTTCCCCGGCGCAACGCAATCGAACCCGCGCGTTGTTTACACATTCACCGTGGTTGCCATCTATCCCCACTTGAAGGGCATCGAAACCGACCCGCGCTTTGACGGATTTCGCAGGAATTGGCTGAATATTCTTCAGGTGCAAGCTGAAGATGGAGTGCTGGCAAACAATTCCGCCAGCGACCCGTGCGCGTTCGTCCAGCACATGTACACCGAGATCGCCAAATACACGCCGCCCCTCGCGAGTGGCTTGACGGCGATGGACCTGGTCCGTATGTCGCTGGACAGGTATCTGCACGGGGCACTTGCATGCGGCATGCCGTACTATCGTGGATTTGATGGCCTCAGCATCCCGTGGCAAAGCCGAAATACTCCGAGCTCGGATACTTACCCTTCGCTCCTGAGTGCGGCCGGCGACTATGTGACTGCGACCCACGATACGGAGTGGCTGAAGAAGAACTATCACGGCCTGCGCGCATGGGCAGACGATATGCTCGCCACCGACACGGATGGCGACGGTTTGATGAAGTTCACCGGCTCAGGGAATGCAGGATCCTGGACGCCGAGGCCGGGCGGCGGTGTATTCCTGCGTCCGTCGAACTGGTGGGATACGATTGGTTTCGGTTACGAGGATGCCTACTCGAATGCACTGGCCTATCATGCACTGGAGCAGATGACAGACATGGCCCGTCTCGCAGGGCAGCAGGCCGATCGAGAGCGCTATCTCGCGCGTGCCGCAAAACTGAAGAAGGCTTTTCTGCCCGCGTTCATCGATCCCAAGACTGGCATCCTCGCCGGATGGCGCAGCCAGGACGGTCAACTTCATGACTACTGGTTCCCTTGGGTCAATGGCGCCGCCGTCGTCTACGGACTCGTGCCAGAGAAACTGGGAAATGCGATCTACGACCGGATTCTTGCGAAGATGAAAGAGGTGGGCTATACCAACTTTGAGCATGGTATTCCGGGAAACTTGATACCGATTCGCCGCGAGGATTGGGAGGACCTTAACCCCAACGGTGGCGCTCCCACGAAGGCGGACGGCTCCGACGGATTTCAGATTTACGAAAACGGCGGGGCAACCGCCGCATTTGCTTATTACACCATTGCGGCGCTTTATAAATTAGGCCGGGTCGAGGACGGCGACCGGATTTTGTTTCCCATGCTCAAGAGCTACAAGTCTGGCGGCTTCGACGGGCGCGGTCCGAATGGCAGAACCTACGATTGGCAGACGTGGGACGGCACTCCAAAGGGATATGAGGGATTGCTTACCGATTGTTTTATGGCCTTAGCGGCAGTGATGGAACGACCTGTAGCTCGAGATACAGCGACGCACCAAGGACCTAATGAGCTGCCTCAATCTGGAGATCCTGCCGATCAAGCCCATCGCAAGTACTGAAATAGCGAGGAAGGAAGGTGATTTCCGGCGGGTCGCCACTGCCGTCAAAGACGTTCGCGTTGCGAATGATCGTGTCCCAGAGACGCATCTATGATCCTCTGACATGTAGGCTAGGTACATCGGAGAATTCAGGCAACGGCAATTTGCCGTTTGCTGAGGCTGGAAATGGATCGATTGAAACAAACAGGCTCCGGCCCGGCTCACGATCCCGGAGCAATTGACGTGCTGAACAAGGGCATTGCATTGCTGGAGCAGCCTATCGCCCACGATGAGATTGTGGGGCGCGGTTGGAATCTGCTGCGCGAGGATCTCACGCTCCCCGCAGCGGTGCTCTATGAAGAAGCGCTCGAACACAACCTCGAATGGATGCGGCATTTCACGGACGCATACGGCGCCAGGCTGGCTCCCCACGGAAAAACCACCATGGCGCCGCGTTTGTTTGCGATGCAACTGGCAGCGGGCGCATGGGGCATTACGCTGGCCACGGCGCATCAAACGCAAGTTGCCTGCGCGCACGGCGTGCGCCGCGTGCTCATGGCCAATCAGCTCATCGGCAAGCAGAATATGGCGATCGTTGCCGGGTTGCTGCGCGATCCCGAATTTGAGTTTTACTGCCTGATCGACTCTGCCGCGCAAGTCGATCAGCTTGGATCGTACTTCTCGCAATGCGGCGCGAGGCTGAATGTGCTGCTGGAAGTGGGAGTAGACGGCGGACGGGCCGGCGTACGCAACGGCGAGCAGCTCCAGTCCATTCTTGACGGTCTGAGCAAATGGGGCCACGCCATCGCGCTGTGCGGAGTTGAAGTCTACGAAGGCGTCCTCGATAACGAGGCGGCCATTCGCGCATTTCTGCTTCATGCCGTGGATGTGACAAAAGAAATCGCGGCAAAGAAGTGCTTCCAACGCACGCCGATCCTGCTTTCCGGCGCGGGCTCGGCCTGGTATGACGTGGTCGCCGAAGTTTTTTCTCCGCGAGATTTTCAAGAGCCCGTCGAAGTGGTCTTGCGACCCGGATGCTATTTGACGCACGATGTCGGCGCATATCGAAGAGCGCAGGACAGGATTCTCAAGAGCAATCCCGTGGCGCGGCAAATGGGCGCGGGACTCAAGACGGCCTTGCAGGTGTGGGCATATGTACAGTCTGTGCCAGAAGCAGATAAAGCGATTGTGGGCCTTGGCAGAAGGGATGCAGCATTTGATTCGGGATTGCCTGTTCCGTCGCTGCACTTTAGACCCGGAAGCGCCTCGCCGCATCCCGTTCCGGGAAATTGGATAGTCACCCGCATGATGGATCAGCATGCGTACCTGGAGATTGCCGCCGGCGATGACATTCGGCCCGGCGATATGATCGCATTCGACATCGCGCATCCTTGCCTGACCTTCGACAAATGGCGCGTGCTGGCCCTGGTGAACGGCGCGTTCGATGTCGTCGACCTGATTCAGACTTTTTTCTGATGTGGACCGCACCATGGGACGCTAATGGGCATCGGTGATTGCAGTCACTTTGAGCCGCGTTCGCAGATCATACGATGACTAAAGGGCTCATTGTGCACGTAGCCCGAGCGAGAAGGGATCTGCATGAATCTGGGATTTATTGAGAGCAAAACATACGACGAAATTTCAGTGGGCGACACCGCTGGAACAGAGCACGTTCTCACCACCGATGACGCGATGGCGTTCGCCTCGATTTCCGGATTCCATTCCGTTCTGAATACCGATGAACGTATCGATCGCGCCGGGGGAATACCTCCGACCGGGCCAAACATGTGGTGCGCCTCGCTCATCTCGGGTCTCTTCAGCATGAACATTCCAGGGCCGGGATGCACGCTGACTAACGTCAGCCTCACGTTCAAGCATCGCATCCATGTCGGAGATCGCATTCTCGTCAAGGTGCAGGTCACGGCCAAGGACGACGCAACCAAGACGATTCACTTCGATTGCGAAGCAAAAAATGGCGCCGGTACGCAGATTTTTTCAGGCACCGCCCGGCTCATCGCGCCGGAGAAGAAGCTGCGCTGGTCCACGCTCCCGGTACCGCAGCTCATAGTGAATAACCCTTATCGCCACTACCTTGGCTTGATCGCGCGTGCCACCTCCAAGCCGGCGGTGAAAACTGCGATTGTTTGGCCGTGCGATGAAGTATCGCTCGGCGGTGCGATCCAGGCATTCAAGGACAAGTTGATCGTTCCGGTTCTTGTGGGTTCTGAAGTGAAGATCCGCAGTGTGGCGGCCGCTTTGCAACTCGATTTGGGAACCATTCAAATCGTTGATATCGACAACAGTCGCACGGCGGCCATGCGGGCCGTCGAAATGGCGCGCAAAGGCGAGGTGCAAATGCTCATGAAGGGCTCGCTGCACACCGACGAGCTCATGGGCGCCGTCGTCTCGCGCGAGGGAGGCCTGCGCACGGGGCGGCGCATCAGCCATGTGTTCGCTCTCGATGTTCCGTCCTATCACAAGCCCCTTTTCGTGACCGATGCGGCAGTCAACATCCAGCCCGATC
>Ga0302197_10002233_pt1 | contig 18134 bp, 11 predicted proteins | sample II_Bog_N2_1_FD_193526 | JGI IMG/M metagenome (GOLD analysis project Ga0302197, IMG submission 193526) | Peat permafrost microbial communities from Stordalen Mire near Abisko, Sweden - II_Bog_N2_1 | ecosystem: Environmental > Terrestrial > Soil > Wetlands > Peat | place: Sweden: Abisko...
GAGCGCCAATGTTTGCGTGAGTCAGGGGCTTTACGTCTCCCAGGTTCATGGCCAGGTGACCGATCAACTCGGAGAGATCATTTCGAGAGCCAGAATAACGCTGAGACAGGATGAAAAAACTGTGCTCGAATCAACAGCGGACGATGGCGGAGATTTTCGACTTGCGGTTCCGCCCGGAAACTATGACCTTCTTGTCCAGGCTCCTGGTTTCACACGCGCATGGACGGAACTTGTGGTCGGTTTTGGGCCGAAAACTTGGTTTCGATCCAACACACTTTACGTTGCCCTAGCGGTTGGGTCCCTTGACTGCCCTCCAGATGTGACTGAGAACCGCAGAGAATTCGAGAGACAGATTAGCGCGCATAAAGTCGAACTTGAGCGACAGAAACAAGAACATGGAATGCAGAAGTGAATCGCTTTGAAAGGGCACGACTTCAGTCGTGCCGCAAGAACGCGAATAGAAGCTGGGCTTTAGCCCCTGAGGGAAGGTTTTGAAACCCGCACGCGAGCATGCAACGAACAACGCGCAGACCTACTTCGTCACGTCCGATACGTGGGAACGCCGCGCGCTTTTCCATACGGAGTCGTGGGCGCGTCTCTTTTTCAAAGTGCTCCTCTTGCACCGTCCCGACGCATATTTCCTGCACGAATTTGTGCTGATGCCCGATCATTTTCACTTGCTGATCACGCCCATGACCTCGCTTGAAAGAGCGGTCCAACTCATCAAGGGCGGATTCTCCTATCAGGTGAAGAAGGAACTTGGATCAAACATGGAGATTTGGCGTCGCGGATTTGCAGACCACAGGATTCGTGACGCGGAGGACTATGACAAGCACGTTCATTACGTTCATCTGAATCCGGTCAAGAAGCATCTTTGTGCATGTCCCGCGGAATACCGGTTCTCTTCAGCGTATCCAGGTTGGAAGTTGGACCACATCCCTCAGGGGCTAAAGCCCTCGGATCTTATTGGAGCCGTGAGCGGCACGGCTAAAGCCGTGCCCTTTCAAAGCGGCGACAAACCGGGGCTGAAGCCCAAAGAAATCGTGGGCACGTCAATCGGGACGGCTAAAGCCGTGCCCTTTCAAAGCAACAGCGCTAAGAGACCTCAAGGAATCGCTTGCGCCACTCTCAAGAAATCCCAGGAAGTCGCTCAAATCTATGCCACGCAGAAATGACATTCAGAAGATCTTGGTGATCGGCTCCGGGCCGATCGTGATCGGCCAATCCGCCGAGTTCGATTACTCCGGGACGCAGGCCTGCAAGGCTCTCAAGCAGGAGGGCTACGAGGTGGTGCTGGTGAATTCGAACCCGGCCACCATCATGACCGATCCCGACCTTGCCGACCGCACTTACATCGAGCCGCTCACACGCGAGTACGTCGAAGAAATAATCCGCATTGAGTCGCAGATGCTCGCTGATGGGCCCGGCTCGGGGATATTCGCCCTGCTGCCCACAGTCGGCGGACAGACAGCGCTGAACCTGGCCGTCGATCTGGCCGACGCGGGCATTCTCGACAAGTACAACGTCGAGCTGATTGGCGCCAAGCTCGAAGCCATCAAGAAGGCCGAGGACCGCCTGTTATTCAAGGATGCGATGCTGCGCATTGGCCTCGAGGTTTCAAAGTCGGCGCTTGTCAACAACCTGCGCGACGGACTTGATTTCGCCAGCAAGCTTGGGTTTCCGGTGCTCATCCGGCCGAGCTTTACCCTGGGCGGAACGGGCGGCGGCATCGCCTATAACCGCGAAGAGCTGATGGAGATTCTCGCCCGCGGCCTGGACCTTTCTCCGGTTCACGAATGCCTGATTGAAGAGAGCGTGCTGGGCTGGAAAGAGTACGAACTGGAGGTGATGCGGGACCTCGCGGACAACGTCATCATCATCTGCTCCATTGAGAATTTTGATCCCATGGGCGTGCATACCGGCGACTCGATCACCGTAGCTCCGGCGCAGACGCTCACCGATCGCGAATACCAAAAGATGCGCGACGCCGCGATAGCCGTGATGCGCGAGATTGGGGTTGAAACCGGCGGATCGAATGTGCAGTTTGCCGTCAACCCCGTAGACGGCCGCATGACGGTAATCGAGATGAATCCGCGCGTCTCGCGCTCTTCCGCGCTGGCGTCCAAGGCCACGGGATTTCCGATTGCCAAGATTGCCGCCAAGCTGGCCGTGGGCTATACGCTGGACGAAATCCCCAACGACATCACACGCAAAACGCCGGCCTGCTTCGAGCCGACTATCGATTATGTGGTCGTGAAGATTCCCAAATGGCAGTTTGAGAAGTTTCCAGGGGCCGATGACACACTGGGCCCGCAGATGAAGTCTGTGGGCGAGGTGATGGCGATGGGCCGTACCTTCAAAGAAGCCTTAATGAAGGCTTGGCGAGCCCTGGAAACCGGCAAAAAGACCGGCGCGGAAGTGCTGGAACCACGGCGGCTGACACAGAAACTGGTCACGCCACAGCCGGAACGGCTCAGCTACATCCGCTACGCCTTTGAGCGCGGCATGAGCGTGCGCGAGGCAGCCAGGCTCACGGGCATCGATCCATGGTTCCTGCACCAGTTGCGCGAGATAACGCTGGCTCAATCCGCGATTGGCGAGACCACGCCGGAGACCATTACGACCGACGAACTCCGCCGGCTGAAGCGTCTTGGGCTGAGCGACGAGCGCATTGCCACGGAATGGAAGCTGGAAGGCCACGCCGGCACGCAGCAGGTGAGGGAACTGCGCGAGGAGAAGGGAATCAAGCCTGTCTTCAAGCTGGTTGACACCTGCGCCGCCGAGTTCGAATCCATGACTCCTTACCTCTACTCGACCTACGACGAGGAGGATGAGGCGCCGCCGACCTCGACGCATAAGATCATCATCCTGGGCTCTGGACCGAACCGCATAGGGCAGGGAATCGAGTTCGACTACTGCTGTTGCCATGCGGCCTTCGCGCTGAAGGAAGACGGGTACGAGACCATCATGGTCAACTGCAACCCTGAGACCGTTTCGACCGATTACGACACCAGCGACCGGCTTTACTTTGAACCGCTGACGCTGGAAGATGTGCTGGCGGTCTATAACCACGAGGCATCGTCGGGTGCGGAGATCGGGGTAATTGTGCAGTTCGGCGGGCAAACGCCGCTGAATCTGGCCAAGCGTTTGCTCGCCGCCGGCGTGCCCATTATTGGCACTTCGCCGGAGTCCATCGACCTGGCCGAGGATCGCAAGCGGTTCGGCAAGCTGCTCGACGAGCTTGAGATCCCTCAGCCGGCGGGCGGCACAGCCACCAGTGTGGAAGAAGCTTGTGCAGTTGGTTTGCGCGTTGGCTATCCAGTACTCGTGCGTCCCAGCTACGTGCTCGGCGGCAGAGCCATGGTCATCTGTTACGACACAGAGGAAGTGCGGCAATACATGAAGCAGGCGGTTGAATATTCCCAGGAGCGGCCGGTGCTGGTTGACCACTTTCTGGAGAGCGCCGTAGAGGTCGACGTGGATGCGCTCTGCGACTCGGAAGACGTAATCATTGCCGGCATCATGCAGCACATTGAGGAGGCCGGCATTCATTCCGGCGACTCGTCGTGCGTGTTGCCTGCCGTGAGCATCCGCGAGGAGACACTGGAGGTGCTCCGCACTTTTACCCGCAAACTGGCCCTGGCACTCGAAGTCGTTGGCCTGGTGAACCTGCAATTCGCAATACAGCGTGACGCTGGGGGCCAGGACCATGTCTTTGTCATCGAAGTGAACCCCCGCGCCTCGCGGACCGTGCCTTACGTCTCGAAGGCTACCGGAATTCCGCTGGCCAAGATTGCCGCGCGCCTTATGACTGGGCGGAAACTGAAAGAACTGCTGCCGGCTCAGCTTGCCGCAGGCAGGGACCTGGGGACCGGGAAGCACTACTACGTGAAGTCGCCGGTGTTTCCATGGTCGAAGTTTGCCGGCGTGGATACGGTTCTGGGACCGGAGATGAAGTCTACAGGCGAGGTGATGGGCGTAGCTGCCACCTTTGGAGAGGCTTTCGCCAAGGCACAGCTTTCCGCCGGACAGGTGCTGCCCACCGGTGGAACGGTCTTCTTCAGCGTGAACGATCACGACAAGCCCGCGGCCATCGAACTGGCTCGCCGCTATGTCCACCTCGGGTTCCGTATCGTGGCCACCGAGGGCACGGCCAATGTTCTGGAGAAATCCGGCCTTTCGGTCGAACGCGTATTCAAGGTCAAGGAAGGCCGGCCGAACGTGGTGGATCTGATCAAGGGCGACCGCATTCAACTCGTCATCAACACGCCGCGCGGACAGGATACATTCTTCGACGAGAAGGCAATTCGCCGTGCCACGGTGCTGGCTCGGATTCCAACGATCACCACAATTGCCGCCGCCCAGGCAGCGGTGGAGGGGATTGCCGCCATGCAACTGCACCACACCACCGTTTACGACCTGCAGCAATTACACGCCGCTGGAGGCGCGTGAGGCTCTTGCTTTGGTTCTTCGGATTTCGCTCTGAGCAGGGGGCATCCGTGCCAAAGTGGGACGCGGCGAATTGGGTTTGACCCTCCACGATTCCACGCATTGGAGATGATCGAAAAGTGGTAGAAAATAATGCGAACGAATTGTTAATATTGTGTTACATTCTAGAAATCAGCAGGGAACAGAAGCGGCAGTTTCCGGAGCTTTCAAAGGCTCCCGGCAGGCCAATTCAAAAACGGAAACGAACGTGCAACCCCGGCGCCGTTAGCGCACTGGGATCGGAAGTCACGGATGACACCGGCATACCAATTCAACTATTTGATTCCAAATTGTTTGGAATCGAGTGGCGCCATGAGCTACCCCCGGATTTGAACCACTGAGTTCAGCCAGGTTCCGCTCATCGCGCCGGGTATTTTAACCCGAGTGGCAGAGAGCGAGAATCGGCTTGCGGCCGCACCCAAGCGGTCAAGGCAGTAGCATTCCGCATTCCCGTCTGTTCTCCGTCTCAGAATCAGCCAGGATACCGACGCACACGACAGCTCCGCAGTGCCTCTTAGCATCTGGGCGCTCGCGGGCATACGAGTATTTCGGCGATTGTTAATTCTTGAGATGCCCACTTGTTGGCAGGTCGATGAACGGTCAGGAAGGGGGGAGCCATGCTCAACACGCAGCAAGTTATCAATCGTTCTCTGGAGTGCGTATGGATGCCTTCCGGCAATGGGCTCTCCTGCGTTTGGATCGAACAGCATGATGCGACCCCGGCAGGGGACCGCGTGCAGGACTACTCCAGGCTGGAACGCACGGATGAGTCTGACCGTCAGAAGGTAGCGTAGCTCCACGGGCGCAAGGCGACAGGGCCGAACCAGCGCCCAGGGGTTCTACAATAAAGGTCATGCTGATTGAGGGCATTTTTGCCGCCGTACCTACGCCGTTTTATTCCGACGAGCGAGTGTATTTTCGCAAGCTTGAGGCCAACATAGCCCATTACTCGCGCAGCCTGCTTTCGGGCCTCCTGCTGCTCGGGTCCACGGGCGAAGCCGTTGCCCTTGACGACGCCGAGTCGCGCGACGTGCTGCGCGCGGCCGCCGAAGCTGCGGCGCCTGAGAAAGTTCTTATTGCGGGTGTCGGACGCGAGAGCGTGAAGGCTACCGTCGAACTGGCCGAAGCTGCGGCACAGCTCCAATACGACGCGGTGCTGGTCCGTACTCCCACCTACTACGCCAGCCAGATGTCGCCGGCAGCCGTCCTCCATTATTTTCGCAGCGTGGCCGACCGCTCGCCGCTGCCCATGCTGCTCTATAACATTCCGCGGTGTGTGCCCTACGACCTTCCCGTCGAGTTGATTGCCGAACTCGCCGCGCACCCCAACATCATTGGCATCAAGGATTCAAGCGGCAGCCTTCCGCGCATTGTCGCCACGGTCGAGGCCACCCGCAACGTAGCCCGCCGCACCGTCACCGTCACGCCCATCTTCGAAGCAGTTACCGGCCGCATGCTATCGGCGAAACCCGAAGCAGGGAACTCCTTCGTTTCCGCCGGCGAGCTGGCCGGCGGCGTGGCGCTGGCCTCCGCACCTCCCTTTATCCCCCTCAAGACGCGAACCAAGGAAGTCGGTTTCCATGTACTCACCGGCTCGGCGTCCATTGTGCTTGACGCTGTTGAAGCCGGAGCCTCGGGCGCCGTGCTAGGTTTTGCGGCCTGCGCGCCGCAGGCCTGCCAGGAGGTCTACTTCGCCTGGAAGGACCACGACCTGAACCTTGCCAGGGAAAAGCAGGAACGAATAGCCGGGCCAAGCCAGCGGATCGTTGGGCAACTCGGGATCGGTGGCGTGAAGTATGGCTGTGACTTCAATGGCTATTATGGTGGACGCGCTCGCGCCCCTTTGCTCCCCGTCACTGCGCAGGAGAAGGCCGAAATTGAAACTCTGCTGGCCGGAATTCGGAACTGAATATCGAAGCTGGCTGCGGTAGGCCAGTCGTTCAAGGCACCGTGGTTGAGTTCGAAGAGAAACCCGTTCGCCGCCCCAATGAATTCATCCGACTCTGCGGGAAAGGAAGCCAATTGAAATTGGCGGCCTGATCGCAGGTAGGTTTGGAGAATTCCAGGGCGCGAGTAGTCAAGCATCTTCCCTGTGCCGTTATGTCCGATAACGGATATTCTGTATACTGAACGCGAAGATTAAACTAATCCCTATGGCATATGCCTGATTCTTTTCAATTACAACGAGTATTCCCCGCTAGAGCAGTTCTACTGAGGGATCCTCTCCTGTCGAATGTTCGGCATCTCTACAGAGTCTTGGACAGATTCTCAGTGATGGAATCCCGAGCCATCCAGCGTGGGGTTGAAGCCGGGCTGTTGGGCAAACCAGTCCAGATGACGCCGCATGTCGCGAAGCAGCATGTTCGCCAAGTCGTGGGTAAATCCATTGCGGACGACTGCGCGCTGCAGGATTGTCTCCTGGCGGTTGGCCGGCATCTTGTAGGTCGGCACCTGCCAGCCCCGATCGCGGAGCCGGTCCGACAGGTCGTACAGTGACCAGTTCCACTTCGAGGGCTCTTTCAAAGTCCAAGCCACAACCGGAAGGTCGCGCCCGGAAGATAGGATTTCGAAGGGGCCGAGCTCCTCAATTTTCCCCGCAAGTTCGACGGCAACCTCCTGGCAAGCCTCGTGAATGGCGCGATAGCCCGACCTGCCCAGTCGGATCAGATTGTAGTACTGCGCCACAATCTGGCTCGCGGGCCTGGAGAAGTTGATGGCCAGCGTCGGCATCGCGCCGCCCAGGTAATCAACGCTGAAAATCAGGTCCGGGTCCAGATCCGCAAGCTCGCGCCACACAATCCAGCCTACGCCGGGATAAACAAGACCGTACTTGTGCCCTGAGGTGTTGATCGATTTCACGCGCGCCAGGCGGAAGTCCCACTTGAGGTCTGGCTGTAGAAACGGCGCAACGAAGCCGCCGCTTGCCCCATCCACATGAATCGGGATGTCGAGGCCGGTCTTCTCCTGCAACTCGTCGAGGGCCGTGCTTAGTCCCAGAACGTCCTCATAGTGGCCGGTAAAGGTGCTGCCCAGGATGCTGACAACGCCAATCGTGTTCTCGTCGCAGGCCGCCGCCGCGCGCTCCGGGTTGGCAACAACTTCGTTCCCATCCAGAGCCACTTCCCTGGCTTCCACGTCCCAATAGCGGGCGAATTTGTGCCAGCAGACCTGGGTGTTGGTTCCCATCACAAGATTCGGCTTGTCCGCCGGCTTGCCGAGTTTCTTCATCTTCTGGCGCCAGCGCCACTTCAATGCCAGCCCGCCCAGCATACAGGCCTCGCTCGATCCAATGGTCGAGGTGCCAATGGTTGAGTCCGCATCGGGAGCGTTCCACAGTTCGGCCAGCATGTGTACGCACCGCATCTCCAGCTCGGCCGTCTGCGGATACTCGTCCTTGTCGATCATGTTCTTGTCGAACGTCTCGGCCATCAGGCGGCTGGCTTCCGGCTCCATCCAGGTGCTGCAAAATGTGGCCAGGTTGAAGCGCGAACTGCCGTCGAGAATCAGCTCATCGTGGATGAGGTGGTAGGCGGTCGAGGGCGACATCCCGTCCTCCGGGATGGAGTGCCGCGGGATTGGCCCAAGCAGCGAATTGCGCGCATACATGGGGCGCACCAGGTCCGGTCTATGCAGCTTGCGGGGTTCATGCGGCAGGGCAGCGTCGGTCGTCATTGAGCCTCCAGGGAATGATTCATGGTAGCGGTGGCGGTTGGGATTTGTGTGTCAAATATCGGCGAATCGGTGGGTCGCCCGAACCAACTCTGTTTTCCGCGCCGTGGATCGGCGCATGAAGCTATCCGAAGAGCTTCTCTTGTTTCTCATTCACCTCAATCGGGGCTTTCCTGAAAACCGACTGATCGATCAAAGGGATGTCCGGCTTCCTTCCCTCGAAAAGTTGGGCTATCGTGAGAATCTGAATCTTTTGATATTTGCCGAATCTCGTTTCAAAGAATCCAGCTTTTACTGCTTCCGTTTGCATCGGCCTGGTTGGCTCCGCCAGAGAAATAAATACGCCGATCCTTGCGTTCTCGCGATCCACGACGTGCGCCAGGTCTCTTATCATCGCGACGCTGACAGCATCGCCGCCCTTCACGGAAACAATAGCTTTCTCGGTGATCTTCCCATCGGGCTTGAAATAGATGAAGCCGTCAATCCCGCTATCGGCTCCCTTTTTCCTGCCACCATACGGCACCGCATCAATCAATGACACGGCCCACCATTGGAACTGATACTTGTCGTGCGCAGCGAGAGTTTGGGCTCCTTCCAAGTCTTTAGGCGTTCCATGCACCTCGAATGAAACGCCGGGGAACGCGGCCTTCAATCGCTTCTCAATCAGCGAGATCGCAAGGTGGGTTATGTCGATCCCCACCCATTTACGCTTGAGCTTCTGCGCCGCATGAACCGTAGTCCCGCAGCCGCAGAATGGGTCCAGTACGAGATCGCCTTCATTGCTCGATGCTTCGAGAATCCGCTCCAGCAGAGCCAATGGTTTCTGCGTGGGATAGCCGAGTCGTTCCTGCGCTTGCGAGTTGATCGGCGATATATCCGTCCAGATGTCGCCCATTACGCCGCCTTCCATTTCGTCAAGGTAGCGCTTGAGTTGCGGGCGTTTCGTTGTGTCGAGATCGCCATTCTTTCGCCTTGGATACCAGATTCGGCCTTCCGCGTCGAGCTTTGCCATCGTTTCCTGAGAGTAACGCCAGCCCTTTTCGGGGAAAGGAAAACCCTTCCATACATACATCATGTTTGGACGCGGATTGGGACTTGTCATGTTATCAAGCCGATATATCCTGCCATCGCCATCGTCCTTGCTGTACTTGTCGGCAATATATGCTTCGGAATGAGGGTTTCTTGGCGTATTCCAGGTAAACTTGCTTCCTTTCGTGTAGAAAAATACTGTGTCGGAAACTCTGCTCCATGTCTTGCTATCGCTGTGCGTAGTTGTCCGCTTCCATGTAACTTCATTGCGAAACATTTCCGCGCCGAATATCGCATCTAACAGAACTTTCAAATAATGGCTGGCCGTTGGGTCGCAGTGCAGATAAAGACTTCCCGTCGATTTCAAAACACGATGAAGCTCCAACAGGCGGACGGCCATCATGGTCAGATAAGCCATCATGTCATTCTCTTTGAGAAACGATCGAAAAGACCGAAGCATCTCCGAGACTTCGGCATTGCCACTCTTCAACACATCGTCAAAAGCCAACTCCGCAATATCGTTCCAGTGCCATGTGTCGACAAAGGCTTCAATCTGCGCCTGTGACTGACCGCCTTTCGAGGACTTGAAAAGGATGTTGTAGTTTGCCTGGCTATTGAAAGGCGGGTCCAGGTAAATGAGGTCCACGCTTTCCGAGGCAATCGAGTCCCGCAAGACTTGGAGGTTATCGCCGTAATAGAGTTGGCTGATCATTGTTCCCTTGGCTTATCGAACGCGTTGAGCTGTCCGGATCTCAATTTCTCATGACAAGACGGAGTGCAAACATCATATCCCAAGCACTGTTTGACCCGCTTCAACCCTTTGCGGGCGGGTCCAGTCCCAACTCTCGCATGGCGATCTGCAGGTCGGCCCAGGCTTCTTTTTTCTGGCGTGGGTCGCGGAGCAGATAGGCGGGGTGATAGGTGACGATGAGCTTAGTCCCGCGGAACGAATGGACTCGGCCGCGAAGGCCAGCGAGAGGCTGGCGCTGACCTAGCAGATACGTGGCCGCAGTTGCTCCAAGAGCGACCAGCACCTCGGGGTGCACCACATCGATCTGGCGGAACAGGAACGGCGAGCAGGTGTTGGCCTCGTCCGGTTCCGGCGTGCGGTTGCCCGGCGGACGGCACTTGACCACGTTGGCGATGTAGACTTCTTCGCGCTTGAGGCCCATGGCGGCGATCATGTTGTTGAGCAGTTGGCCGGCCTTGCCAACGAAAGGAATGCCCTGCGCATCCTCGTCTGCGCCAGGGCCTTCGCCGACAAACATCAGCCGGGCGGCAGACGAGCCGTCGCCGAAGACCAGCTTGTTGCGGCCAGCGTGCAAGGCGCAGCGGGTGCAGTCGCCGATTTCATCGCGGATGAGCTGGAGGGCGGCTGCGCGCTCGGCGGCTGGAACTGCTTCAGTGACTTGTGGGGCGGAGGGGAAAACTCTGCGTGCGGGAATCGGCTGATCCTCCTGAGAATGGATGGGTTGGGGCACAGTCTCCCTGGTCTCAGAAGCGAGACCAGGGGCACCCAAAACTTGTATGGTTTCAGACTGGGAAGCGGATTGCTCTCCCACCTTGTCCGCAGAAAGAAGAGGAGTGGATGGGGCGCTCAGATTTGGGTCCACAGGCCGTCGGTAAAACTCGGTGAGGCCGAGATCGCGATAAAAGCGGACGCGCTCGACCAATGCTTCGCGGGTTGCGGGGTCAAGCGGTCGCGCCAATTCACTTACTCCACGATCAGTTGCCGGCGGGCAGCGGCGGGCGAAACGGTTTCATTCAGCACGCGATCCTGCTTCATTCGTTCATCGACGTGGTCATCCATCTCCAGCAGCAGCGACCGGGGACGGCGCAGGGTGAGAATCTCGTCGAGAATGCGGTCGGCCAGTTTGCGCTTAGCCATGGCGGGCAGCTCAATCGACGTGCTCAGCGTGAGGAAAGTGGCCGCGTTCATATCCGCGTCGATGCCCACGCCTTCGCCTGAAACATCGTTGACCACAATCGCATCCGCTCCCTTGCGGAGTAGTTTGGCTCGGCCGTTTTCCATCAGGTTCGTCGTCTCTGCGGCAAAGCCCACGATGAGCTGGCCCGGCCTGCGGCGGCGCACCACCTCGGCAAGAATGTCTTCCGTCGGCGCCAGTTCCAGCATCATGGGGCCAGTGCGCTTGAGCTTTTGCTCGGAGACGTTGACGGGCTTGTAATCGGCCACGGCAGCGGCCTTGATGATGAGCGTGGATTCCTCCATGCGCGATAGCACGGCCTGCCGCATCTGGTCTGCGGTAGTTATCTTGATCAACTCACAATGCGCGGGAGGGTGAAGCCCCGAGGGTCCGCTGACAAGAATCACCTTGGCGCCGCGGCTCTGGGCGGCCTCAGCAAGCGCGTATCCCATCTTTCCGCTGGAGCGGTTGCCTAGAAAGCGGACCGGGTCCAGCGCCTCGCGCGTGCCGCCGGCAGTCACCAGTACGATTTCGCCGGCCAGGTCGTGGCGGCGGCCCAGAGCGCCCAGCACCGCGTCGGCTATCGCCTCCGGCTCGGCCATTCGTCCCGCGCCCACCATGCCGCAGGCCAGTTCTCCGGTTCCCGGTTCCACCACGCGCACACCACGCTGGCGGAGGATCTCGATATTAGCCTGGGTCGCCGGATGCTCCCACATGTTCACATTCATTGCCGGAGCCACCAGAACCGGCACCGTAGTCGCCAGATAAAGAGTGGAGAGGAAATCGTCGGCAATGCCGTGAGCGAACTTGGCAAGAACATTGGCTGTTGCCGGAGCAACCACCAGCGCATCGGCCCATTGTGCCTCGCCGATGTGTTCAATGCCATTCTGCTCGCTTGAAGTTTCGTAGGAGCCATCGCTGGTTCCCGTGCCATCCCAGAGGCTGGTAACGACCTTGTGGCCAGTTAGCGCGGCGAATGTGAGCGGCTGGACGAATTTGCACGCCGCCTCGGTCATGACCACATGCACCTCAAGGGCCTGGCGCTGTAGGGCTCGCACCAGTTCCGCCGCCTTGTACGCGGCAATTCCGCCGGAAACCCCCACGGTTACTCTCATGGTTCGATTGTAGCCGGTTTCGTTTGTGAAGAGCGCGGTGCGAAGAGGAAGAAACATGGAGTCTTTGCGGATCGCTGGAGCAGACTGTATGATCCTCCTATCATGAATCAGATCGTTCTGCCGAAGCGAACGAGCCGTCTGCGGGCCGCCGCCAAAGCTCAATCGCCGGCGATTCTTTGCGCGTCGGCCCCAGCGTTTTGCTATCTCTTGGCGCGCCCCTACGCTGAGACGGGCATCTGTGACGATTGGTCCTATATCAAGATGGCGCAAGTGCTGGCGCAAACAGGCCACGTCGTCTACAACGGCTGGGAAACGCCGATGCTTGGCTGGCAGCTCTTTCTTGGGGCTGCAATGGCCAGGCTATTTGGCTTCTCCTTCACTGCGGTTCGATTGAGTACGTTGATCGTGGCAATGGCGACCGCGTATCTGGTGCAACGCACCTTTGTTCGAGCAGGCATTCGCCCTTGGAACGCGACGCTGGCGACCATGACGTTTGTGCTGTCGCCTATGTTCGTGCCGTTGGCATTCGGCTTCATGACCGATATCTCAGGTGTGTTCTGCACGGTGCTCTGCCTGTATATGTGCTTGCGCGCTGTGCAAGCCGGAACCGAGAACTCCATGACTGCCTGGATCAGCGTCGCTGCCATGCTAAATGCATTGGGAGGAACAGCGCGCCAGACAGCATGGCTTGGGGTTCTGGTTATGGTTCCCTCCACGCTCTGGCTGTTGCGACGCAGGCGGCGAGTACTCATGATTGGAGGCCTATCCTGCGTTGTGGCCATCGGACTCGTCTTCGCTTTCACGCGCTGGTTTAGCCGCGAGCCATACACAATCCCTGAGCAATTCACCTTTGGCGCCTTCGATTTAAAGTCTGTTGAGAATATCGTCGCAATGACCATGCGCGGCATCGCGGCACTGTTGCTGCTTCTGCTGCCCGTGCTGCTTATGTTTGTTGCTCCTCTTCGCAGAGCCAATCGCAGAATGGTCGTTGTGCTCGCAGCGGGGAGCCTTTCTTTTGCAGCGATGGGTCTCGTTCTGTTTTTGCACCACGGACTCGATCACTGGCTCGCGCCCTTTCTTGATGGATATGTGTCCGCTCGCGGATTGGTCGACGTTCACTCTATCATGGGTCCACGCCCGGTCATTCTTGACGACGGCTTTCGCGTGCTTTTGACGGTCGCAACGGTTCTTGGGTTACTTAGCCTGATGGCGGTGTTCTTCGGCAAGATCCCAGGGCTTCCTTCGCTTCCCAATAGGCCCGCTTCCCTTTCCTGGCTAAATCTCGGAATGATCCTTTCACCGTTTAGTATGGGCTATATTGCCCTGCTTGCGTACAGGGCCTCCTTCGGCGGGTTTAACGATCGCTATCTGTTGCCGCTGGTAGTTCTAACTTTGCTTGTGCTTGTGCGGTATTACCAGGAAGCGGTCAAGCCGGAGCTTCCGATCGCAAGCGCGGTCCTTCTCGGCTTTCTTGCTTGCTTCAGTATCGCCGCGACTCACGACGTATTCGCAATGTATCGAGGCTATATTGCGGCGATCGACGAGGTTCGGTCGAGCGGGTTGCCGGCAACTGCCATCAATGGAAGCTGGGAGAACGACGGCTGGACCCAGATAGAGGCAGCAGGCTTCGTAAATGACCCTGGAATTAAGGTTCCGCGCGGCGCCTATGTGTTTCACCCGGTCTCAGTCTTCCCCGCGGGTTGCGATGGCCACTCTATGGACCGTGTGCCCGCGGTCAAGCCGGTCTACGCTCTATCGTTCGATGCGACGCAATGCGAGGGGCCGGCCGCGTTTCCGCCCGTGACCTACCGAACATGGCTTTCCCCCCATGTCACATCGATTTACATTGTCAAGTTTCCTGCCTCATTGCGCCAGTGAAGGAGGTGGCTTGCCACTTTGGATGCAACGAAGAACGAAGCCAATCCGGCAAGGACACCTCTGGTTTCTCTTATCGCTGCCCGAGGCCGGCGCGCCACGATCGCATCCAGACAGGAACCCTGTTTTAAAGAACGATCCCCATCGCTCTCAGGAAGTAAACTAACTCTCATGGCAGCCAGGGCAGACATTTTACGTAAGGGAGACCTCAAAGCCGACGTGAACCCACCCGCCGGCATGCGCTCCGCGCACACTGGCCGCCATGCTGAAATATCAATCCCCAGGTGCTGGAGATGACCGCGGCCGGAGAGCAGGACACTGGCCGAGAACGCATTCGCGCGATTCTTCGCGCCGTGGTCAAGTTTTTGATTGCGGCTTTTTGCGGGGTGACGTTAGCGGGCACCTGCGAGGTGCTCCTTCTTGCTCATTTGCCAGGCCCTCTCTCAGGCGCGCGCGATTTCGTTCCCTATTGGGCCACGGGCCAGCAACTTGCACGCCACGCAAATCCCTACGATGGAGATGCTCTCTTGCGGATTGAGCACGGGGTGGGATTTCCTTCCGGGGCCAGCGTATTGTTTATGAGGAACCCGCCCTCGGCTTTGCCGCTTGCGCTTCCGCTTGGATTCCTGAGTTTCCGCATGGCATCGATTCTGTGGTCCCTGCTCCTGATCGCGTGCCTGGCGATTTCGGTCCACATGCTCTGGATTATGCACGGCCGGCCCAAGACCTTCCGCACTGTCCTTGGCTATACCTTCGGGCCGGCGCTCATTTGCCTGATCAACGGACAGCCCGCCCTCTTGGCGCTGCTCGGCTTGGTCCTGTTTCTTCGTCTGCACCGCACCCGGCCCTTCATAGCTGGGGTTTCCCTTTGGCTTTGCGCGCTGAAGCCTCATCTGTTTCTACCCTTCGGCGTGGTGCTGCTGGTATGGATCGTCGTTTCCAAGAGCTATCGGATTCTGGCCGGAGCCTGCGCTGCTGTTGCTGCAGGTTGCGCCATCGCATTCTTCATTGACCCGATGGCATGGACACAGTACGCACAAATGGTGCGCACGTTTGGAATGGAAAGGGACTATATTCCCTGCCTGAGTTTCTATTTGCGGTTTTGGCTCAGCCCCAACACAATGTGGGTCCAATATCTGCCGGTTGGCTTGGCTTGCGTTTGGGCGCTTGGGTATTTCTGGGCACGCCGCAAGGTATGGGACTGGATGGAACACGGCAGCGCTCTGATGCTCGTCTCGATCCTTGTAGCGCCGTATGTCTGGCTCTACGATCAGGTTCTGGCGATTCCGGCTTTGCTTCATGGCGCGTATCGAACACAATCCCGGGGTCTGCTGGTGACTCTTGCGCTGTTGAGTGCCCTGGTTGAATGCGCTCTATTTGGCAATGCCGTGAAGCCCCAAGCTCTGTATCTTTGGACTCCCTGGACGGCGCCGGCGTGGCTTGTATGGTATGTCGCCGCCAGTGCCTCCGCCGCCGCCTGGACCGGGGCCTGGCAAGATTGGACGCCATTGAAGTGGGTCCGAACCCTGTTATCATCTTCGTGATCGACAAGGGGCTTCCGGTTGAAAAGCGACGAGACCGTGCCTGACACCGACCCAGTTCCAGACCGGCGCATGGTCTCGCCCTTCTCCCCAGCCCGAGCGCTGGCGCTGAATGCGATGCTGCTAGCGCCATGGTTTCTTTGCGGGATCATTGGCTTTCTGCCCATGCTTCGTGGCGGGAGCGTGGATTTTCGCAATATGTATACAGCCGGCTATATGGTTCGATCTGGACACGGCCACGAGATTTACAATTCCTCAGCACAGACGCGGTTTCAGAATGAATTGGTTTCTTACGCGGATATTCCACTCCCATTTATCCGGCCGGCATTTGAAACTCTTCTCTTTGCCCCATTCTCGTTTCTACCGTTTTATCCAGCCTATTGCGCATTCTATGCATTCAACCTGGCATGCCTGACACTCTGTTTTCGACTTTTGCGGCCCTATATGGCCAATCTGGCTCGAGTCGCGTCTTACTTGCCGGCAGCGATGTTTCTGTTTCTCCCCATCAACGTGGCGCTTGCGTCGGGGCAAGACTCCATCATTCTGCTGACGCTGCTGGCAGGGGCGCTCGCTTGCATTGAGAAGGACCGCGAGTATCTGGCAGGGGTTCTTGTCGCATGTGGATTGTTCAAGTTTCAACTGGTCATCCCGATTGCTGTGCTTTTTCTCGTTTGGCGGCGCTGGAAGTTCTCGGCTGCATTCGGCGGCACAGCCGCGCTTCTTGCGGCAATCTCAATTTGGATTGCCGGAATAACAGAATCGGCTCATTACTTCAAGTCGATGGTTCAGTTAAGCTATACATTTCACGTCAGCCCGCGTTTTCCACTGCCGATCGGCAAAACGGCCAATCTCCACGGAGCCTTGAATGCATTCCTCGGAGGATCGCCTTTGGTGTTGCCGTTGACCATCGCCGCTTCGGCGGTGGCAATGATCTTCTTTGCCACTCGGCAACCGCGTGGCGGCAATGCGCTCGTCGTTGCGATTCCAGCGAGTTGCCTCGTCAGCTATTACTTGATCGCTTATGACATGAGCATATTGATTGTTCCCATCGCAGTGATACTAAGCCGTCTGACGGCCTGCAATAGGAAAACATATCGCTACTGGAGCTTGCAGTTGATAACGGCTGCGCTCCTGTTTGTATTTCCTGTTTGCGTAACTCTCTCGGATCTTCAGTTCTGGACCGTCTCGCTCCCGCTGCTTGCATTTGCTTTCGCAATCGCCCTATGTCAAACGCACGACTGCTCTTAATTTGGTCCCACGCGGCGGCTCCAAGGTACTTTCCACGATACATGTATTCGCACGGTCCGCCGGAGTTAGAACAAGCAATGTGGTGAAATGGAAAGATGAGAGATTCCTCCGCGATGAAGCCACCCGGAATGTTCAACAAGAGGCGAGACGCTTTCGTCCTGCTATGATATTCGAGATCGAAGAAGACTGAACGTCCGGTTGAATGGCGAGGAAGACATGCCTAACACTGACGCAATTCTAAACCGATGCCAAGTCGCGCGCTTCTCCTATGTCCGATCATTTGGCTTGAATGCAATGCTGCTCTTCCCTTGGTTTTTTGTCTGTCTACTCGCAGCCCTCCCTGCGATCCGTGACGGCCAGGTGGATTTCCGCGGGCACTACGCAGCTGGTTACATGATTAGATCTGGGCTTGGCCACGAGATATATGACTATTCTGCGCAGAAGAGAATCCAAGATGAATTGGTCTCCCCTGCACAACTCGCCCTTCCATTTGTCCGCCCGGCATATCAACCTCTCCTGTTTGCGCCATTTTCATTCCTGGCGTTTCGTCAGGCATACTTCGCATTTTACGCATTCGATTTGGCAGTTCTGATTCTTTGTTTTCGACTTCTGCGTCCATACTTGGCAAATCTGGCCCGCGTCGCGTCTTACTTGCCGGCAGCGATGTTCTTGTTTTTTCCCATCGCCGAGACGCTGATACAGGGGCAGGATTCAATCATTCTGATGGCACTCCTTCTAGGTGCTCTCACTTGTATTCAGCGGGACCGCGAATGTCTGGCAGGAGTTCTTGTCGCCTTTGGATTGTTCAAGTTTCAATTAGTAATTCCGATTGCCGTGCTTTTTCTTGTTTGGAGGCGTTGGCGATTCACGGCAGCATTTGCCTGCACTGCTGCGCTACTCGCAGCAGTCTCGTTATGGATAGCGGGCATGGCACAATCGGTTCATTACTTGACCTCAATGATCCAGATGGGCTCGTCGCTTAACTTTAGCTCGGGCTCCCCTGTCCGTGTGAACCAAATGGCCAACCTTCACGGGGCCTTTTACGGAATCTTAGGACGGTCACCTTATGTGTTGCCGCTGACGATCGCCTCCTCTGCGGCGATGATGATATATGCTGCCTTTCGGCGACCGCATGGCGTCAATGCGCTTCTGATTGCGATTCCTGTCAGTGTGGCCGTTAGCTATCACTTGTTCATCCATGACATGTGTGTGTTGCTAATTCCAATAGTACTTGTGCTCGACCG
>Ga0302197_10002243_pt1 | contig 18099 bp, 13 predicted proteins | sample II_Bog_N2_1_FD_193526 | JGI IMG/M metagenome (GOLD analysis project Ga0302197, IMG submission 193526) | Peat permafrost microbial communities from Stordalen Mire near Abisko, Sweden - II_Bog_N2_1 | ecosystem: Environmental > Terrestrial > Soil > Wetlands > Peat | place: Sweden: Abisko...
CTTGCCGCTCTCGATGCTGCCGCCTGCCCATCGCCATGAATAAAGCTTACAAACTATCCCTGTGGATACTCCAACAAGATCCAGACAATGAATCAGGACTTGCACCACGGGCTGCTAGGCCAGGATGGGAGCCGGCTTCGCGAGCAGGACTCCGAGCGCGCAGCTCGCCATGCGCGCCAGTTCTCCGTCGGCGCGGCTGGTAAGAACAATTGGCACTTTGGCTCCCACCACAACTCCCGCGGCCAGAGCCCCCGCCAGGTATTGAAGCTCCTTGAAAAGGATATTTCCGGCTTCCAGATTCGGAACCATCAGGAGATCGGGGTCTCCCGCGACGGGCGATTTGATCTTCTTGATGCGGGCCGCATCGCTTGATATGGCGTTATCGAATGCGAGCGGACCGTCGACCACCGCTCCGGTAATTTGTCCGCGATCCACCATTTTGCACAGGGCGGCCGCGTCAAGCGTCGATGGAATGGCCGGGTTGACAGACTCTACCGCTGAAAGAATCGCCACCTTCGGCTTCTCGACCTCCAACGCAATCATCATGTCGATAGCGTTCTGCAGAATGTCGATCTTCGTTTCAAGGTCCGGTTGGATATTGATCGCTGCATCGGTAACAAAAAGGGTCTTGTGATAGGACGGCACGTCCAACGCGAACACGTGGCTGATGCGCCTCCCGGTGCGCATTCCCCCTTCGCGTGAAACCACAGCGCTCATCAGTTCGTCGGTGTGCAATGAGCCCTTCATCAGCATCTGGACTTCGGTCTTGCGGGCCATCTCAACGGCGCGCACCGCGGCCGTGCGGCTCTCGGCAACGTCGACGATCCGGATCGCACTCAGGTCGAGTTCCATCGCTTCCGCGAGGCTCCGGATCTTTGCCTCGGAGCCCACAAGAACCGGATCGATCAGCTTGTCTTTGAATGCCTGGATAGCGCCACCGAGCGAGACTTCGTCGCACGGCCAGACAATCGCTGTCCTTACGGGCGGCTTCGAAGTCGCACGCGCAATCAACCCGTGGTAGCGGCGGTATGGATCATTCACGATGAGCTGCGGCACGGGCAGGGTGGACCAGCGCAATTTTGTCGGGGGCGCAAGCAACTGTGCGGTGCCTGAGAAGATCGGCATCCCGGCTCCATTGCTGGCTTCGCAATCAAATGCAATGCTCATTGTCGCATCCTCTTTGGCCCTGACCTGAACCTTCACAAGAATGCGATCGCCGACATGGATGCGATTGTGAAACGAGAGCGAAATGTGTGTGAGCGTGCATCCGGGTCCGGGAATATTCATGCTGAAGAGACCCGAGACCAGCGATGCGCACCACATGTTTGGCCCCATTGGGGGCACGCCACCGGCACGCTCAATGAGTTCATCCGACCTCAGAACCGAGTGAAAACCAGAGATCGAGGCAAAGGCCATCGCATCTTCCGATGTCAGGACGTGCTCTGTCCGGGCGGTATCGCCAACGCCAATCTCGTCGTATGTCTTGCTTTCGATGAAACCCAGGTCCATCTGAATTCCCCCCGCTCAAATACCGGTGAATCTACACCTTTGGCTCCATCGTAGTATGCGCGAGCATCCTCCGACGTGACTTGAGTCACTCCTACTTTTACTGCCAAAGAGTCGTCACTTGTGGTTCTTAAAGGGCTTCCGAATCGATACATAGGACTCTGGATGTTGTCTCAGCATCCCCGATGCTGGAGTGCCATCTGGATGTTACGCCTTCGTTGAGGCGAATTCCCAGGCGCGATAGAACCAGGAAGCTGTTGAGTGCAGTGAGTTTGTGCATCGGAATTAGGGAATGGGATTATAGGTCCATACGTTCCATGAGTCTCATGGAATGTATGGCGGGGACGACGGGGCTCGAACCCGCGACCTCCGCCGTGACAGGGCGGCGCTCTAACCAACTGAGCTACGTCCCCAGCTCTTTTCTTCGACTTTCGTCAAGTCTAAGAACTTGCCTTATTGTTCAGTTGCAGACAATCGCAACCCGGAATATCTGTCCATATCCCGTGATTCAAATTGTACCAAACAAATCCGAATTGGAGGGATTGGCCCCCGTGCATCCCTGCCCCCAATGACCGCCCGCTGCCTGCGTCTGTCCTCGGCTACAATTCGTCTAGATTATTGAAGCCCGCGGAACCGATGGTGACGCGAGGATCCAACAGCAAACTCCCGGCGCAATCTTGAGTGAATTCACCTAGACAATGACAAACATCCCGCAGAAAAAAGTTCGCTGGGGCGTGCTCAGCACTGCCTCAATCGGCCTCCGCAAAGTGATCCCCGGCATGCAACTGGGCGAATTCTCCACTGTGGACGCTATCGCTTCACGAGACCTCTCGAAGGCTCAGCAGGCTGCAGCGGGCTGTGGCATCGCCCGTGCTTACGGTTCCTACGAGGAACTGCTCAATGATCCCGAAATCGACGCCATCTACAACCCGCTCCCCAATCAGCTTCACGTGCCATGGACCATCAAGGCAGCGGAGGCAGGCAAGCACGTTCTCTGCGAAAAGCCGCTCAGCCTCACCGTTGCGGAAGCCCAGTCGTTGCTCGATGTTCGCGCGCGCACCGGCGTCAAAATCGGCGAAGCATTCATGATTCGCAGCTATCCGCAGTGGCTGCGCCTGCGCGAACTGCTCAACGACGGCCGCATCGGCGAGCTGCGGTCGGTCGTAGGTTTTTTCAGCTACTTCAACGTCGATCCGGATAACATTCGCAACCGCATGGACTCAGGCGGCGGCGCGCTCATGGACATCGGCTGTTATCTCGTCCACGCAGCGCGCTACGCCTTTGGCTGCCAGCCCACGCGGGTGGTTGCTTCCATCGACCGCGATCCCCAGATGCACATCGACCGCCTTACTTCCGCAATCCTCGAGTTCCCTGCAGGCCAGGCCATCTTCACCTGCAGCACCCAGTTGATTCCCTATCAGCGCGTCCATTTCCTCGGCACCCGTGGTCGCATCGAGCTCGAGATTCCATTCAACGCGCCTCCCGACCACCCCACTCGCATGTTCATCGACTTGACCGGAGATTTGTTTGCGCATCCCGAAGTCGAAACCTTCCCCACCTCCGATCAGTACACCCTGCAGGGCGATGCCTTCTCAAGAGCGATCCTCCATGACACGGAAGTTCCCGTCCCCCTTGAAGACGCAATCAGCAACATGGCCGTGATTGAAGCCATTTTCAACTCTGGCCGCTCGGGTCAGTGGGAGTCGCCATCGGCGTGAGAAGTGTTGAGTAACCGGAGTCAGGTATGATTCTGCTGCAATGGAGGCCAGCAATGGCGCGTGTGGCAATCGTTGGAGTAGGCGCGATTGGAGGCGCACTGGCTGCGCTGTTGGAAGTTACGGGGCAGCATCACATCACGCTTTGCACGCGACGCCCCTTGCCGGCGCTCACTGTGAAAACGCCGGAAGGCGTCGTTCATGTGAACGGTGCAAATCTCACCGATCCGGCACAGGCTGGACCTGTGGACTGGGTGCTCGTGGCCACCAAGACTTATGACGCCGAGGGCGCGGCCGCGTGGCTCCGGTCCCTCTGTGACGACAATACGCGCGTCGCGGTGGTGCAGAACGGCGTGGAGCATCGGGAACGTTTCGCCAATCAGATCAAGCAGGAAATGACGTTGCCTGTGATCATCGACTGCCCCGTGGAGCGGAAGGCGGACGGCACAGTGCATCAGCGTGGCGTTGCAAAAATGTGGGTAGAAACCGGTCCGCTTGGCGAAGAATTTACGCAGTTGTTTGCCGGGAGCGCCGCCAGAATCGAGCTGACGGCAGACTTTGTGTCGGCGGCCTGGCGCAAATTGTGCATCAACGCGGCGGGCGCCATCTCCGCGCTCACCATGAAACCGGCAGGTGTGCTGCGCTCAGAAGCTGCAGGTCAGCTAGCCATGGACATCATAGCGGAATGCGCCGCTGTTGGCCGGGCGGAAGGCGCGCGCCTCGACGCCTCCGTAGGTCAGCAAGTTCTGGATGGATATCGGGCGCAGCCCGCGGATTCCATCAATTCAATGCTCGCGGACCGCATAGCCGGCCGAACTTTGGAAATCGATGCGCGCAACGGCGTGATCGTCCGCAAGGGCGAGAAGCATAGCATCCCAACCCCTCTGAATCGGATGGTGGTTGCGCTGCTACAGGCCGTCGAATAAAGGTTGCAGAGAAGCCTGCTTAAGCCGTCGCCCTCGGTACTGTGAACAGGCCTAAGCCGACCAGGCCGTCCGGTTGGCGCGTCCCATCGATGTATACCCCATGTCCGAAGCGATGCCGCGCACACATTGCAGCAGTTGGTTGGCAATCGCTGGCAGCTTCTGTGCCGTCACGCGGAATGAAGGGCCGGAGATGCTCACCGCAGCCACCGGCAGTCTCTGCGCATCCAGAAGAGGAACGGCAATGCACCGCAACCCTTCCTCGAGTTCCTCGTCGTCCACCGCATAGCCGCGGCGGCGCGTCTTCTCCATCTCTGTGCGCAGCGCCTCTGGAGTGGCGATGGTGCGATGCGTGAACCGCTCGAAGCGTGTCCGCTTCACCACATCCGCCGCACGTTCCTCCGGCAGAAACGCCAGAATCGCTTTGCCCACCGAGGTGCAATGCACAGGGTTGCTGGAACCAATCCGGGTAATCATCCGCACCGAGCGGGCGGGCTCAATTTTGTCGATGTAGATCACCCTTGCCTGCTCAAGAATGCAAAGGTGCGCAGTCTCCTCGGTCTCGGCAACCAGCCGCCGCAGGTGGGGCTGGGCGCGGTCGCGCAGGTCATATTGCTCAATAGCCCGGTTGCCAAAATCGAATAACCTCAATCCCAGCCGGAACTTACCGCTCGCTGTCCGCTCCACCATGCGGTGCCGCTCCAGCACCATCAGGAAGCGATGAGCTGTGCTTTTATGCAGTTGCAAAGACGATGCAACCTGCGCCAAACCGAGCGGCGTTTCGCTCTCTCCCAGCAAATCCAGTACGGCAAAAGCCCGGTCCAGGGCCTGAACTTTGTAGGTGCCTTGCAGTGTCGTTTCCCGCATTATGGTCCCCTATTCCGCTTTGCGAAGCCATTTCCAGTTTATTTCAAATAGGGGGCGTGTCAAGTACTGAGACGCTATTTCCTTCCGTGAGACAACTCTTTAGGCCGTTCTTACGAGTACAGGACTACAACAAGGAATGAAGATCAGCGAAACATGAGTCAGACAGGAGACCAATTTGCGCCCCGTACATTACGCCTATGCTCTGCTTGCAGTTGCCGGAATGCTCTCCGCACAGAATGCGCCGCCCTCAACGCCCCCGTTGCATCAGACCGCGGACCAGGACGGCATCTATTACGTTGGGCCTGAAATCTCCATACCGAAAATGGTCAGCACCGTCTCCGTGCCCTACCCCTATAACGTCGCCGCGAAAGATATCCAGGGCATGACCGTGATGGCCATGGTGATTGACGTCAAGGGCGTTCCGCAGCACATTCAGGTTCTGCGTTCTCATGGAAGCGCATTTGACCAAGCCTCGCTCGCGGCGTTGCAGGCTTCGAAGTTCGAGCCGGGTATTCTGGCGGGCAAACCCGTCCCCGTATGGATCGACGTGCGCGTGGTCTTCACCGCAAACCGCAGTCCGGCAGTTCCGCAAATCTTGATTACCGAACGCGACTTGCCCGCTCCGGTCGCCTCGCTGCTCGAAGACAAACATCACAAACCGCTGTCCTACACGCCGCCCTTTCCCATCCATACGGTCGACGCCGATTTCAGCGATCCGTACACAAAGCACCCGTTCGTTGAGGTTGCCATCGTCTCAGTAGAGGTGGGCGTAGATGGCTTGCCCAAAGAAGCGCGTGTCCGGCGCGGCCTCGGCTTCGGACTGGACGAGAAGGCCACGGCTGCGGTGATGCATTACAAATTCTTGCCCGCCACCAAAAAAGGCACCCCCATTGAGGCGCGCCGCGACATCATGGTCAACTTCGTCAAGTTTTAAATACTCATGAATGATGGAACCGCGCCGTCGCACTCCTCGTAAAGGTGAGTGTTGACGCGCATTGCGCTGCATTCTACTTGCGGGGCGCAAGGCTGCGTCAACCAATTAGGAGCAGACCATGCGCGTTTCCCCCCTCGTTCTCATCCTGCTGGCTTCTTCAGCAACAGCCATGTTGGCGCAGCAAACATCTCCGGCTTCTGTCGTTGCCTATAAACCGGCGGAGCAGACCGGGACGGTACCCGCTCCCACCTGTCCCTCCACCTTCGATTTTCATCCGGAAGTGGATGGCGTTTATAGCATTGGCGGCGACATCAAGACGCCCAAGCTGAAGCATTATGTGGCCGCGCAGTGGTCCAACGAAGCTAAAACCCGCGGCGCTTTCAATCCGTTCAAGCCAGACCCCAGCGCGGTCTCATTTGTCGTCGATACGCAAGGCCTTCCGCAGGATGTTTGCACTCTGAAACCGGCTGGTTACGGCCTCGATGCGGAAGCCGCAAAGGCTGTATGGCAGTACCGCTTTCAGCCGGCAACAAAAGGCGATGGCACACCCGTTGCTGTACGCGTCTCCATCCACGTGAGCTTCAACGCGAAGCCGTAAGTCTGACGGAAATCGTGGTACCGGCGAGTATAGCGGAACCAGAATTGCCATACATCGAAGCCAATGCATTCATGTCGACGCGACCCCAAGGAGCGGCGACCTGGCTAAGATCCAACTAGGGTACAGTTATTCTGGTTCCGCTCTAAGCTACGCCGGCACCACGTCCCCTTCACCCGGCGCAAGAAACAGGTTCGCCTCCAGCCCATGCTGGCGCGTGTAGAGGTCGTGATAGCGGCCGCCCATGGCGAACAGCTCAGCATGGTTGCCCCGCTCCACAATGCGCCCCTGCTCCACCACAAGAATTTGATCGGCACGGCGGATGGTCGACAACCGGTGCGCAATCACAAACGTGGTGCGCCCCTCCATCAATTTGTTCAGTCCCTCCTGAATCATCGCCTCGGACTCGGAATCGAGCGAGCTGGTTGCTTCGTCCAGAATCAGGATGCGCGGCTCCGCCAGCAGCGCGCGCGCGATGGAAAGCCGCTGGCGCTGGCCTCCGGAAAGCTTGACGCCACGCTCGCCCACAATGGTGTTGTACTTGTCCTCGAAACGCTCCGCAAACTCGTCAACGCGCGCGGTTCGGCAGGCGAACAGAAACTCCTCTTCGGTCGCATTCGGTTTTGAAAACTGGATGTTCTCACGAATCGTGCCGTCAAAGAGGAATGAGTCCTGCAGCACCACGCCGAGTTGCGAACGGAAGGTGTTGAGGTTTACGTGCGCAAGGTCCATACCGTCGACGAGCACGCGGCCACTGGTGGGAACGTGAAAAGCGCACAGCAGGCTGATGATGGTGGACTTGCCCGATCCGGAAGACCCCACCAGCGCTGTTGCCGTTCCCGGCCTGGCGTCAAAACTCACGCCGTGCAGAACCGGCTTGTCCGCATCATAGGCGAACTCCACATTTTCAAACTTCACGGTGCCTTGAATCGGCGGCATCTGTTCCGTGCGGCCCGGGCTCTGGTTCTCTTCCCGCTCGCTCATGATCTCGTTGGTCCGGTCGAGGCCAGCAAATGCCTCAGTCAATTGCGTGCCGATGTTCACAATCTGGATGACCGGAGCGATCATGAAAACAAGAAACATGTTGTATTGGAAGTAGTCGCCCACGGTCCATGTGCCACGCAACACGGCATGTCCGCCGAAATACATGACCAGGGCTGAGACGAGGCCGGCCATGGTGGTGGACGCGGCGCCCAGCGTGCTGGTCATGGTCAGAGACTTCATCACGTTTTCAAGCAGCCGCTGCACGCCATCCGCAAACACACTGTGCTCGCGCTCCTCGGCGTGATAGCCCTTGACCACCCGAACGCCGCCCAGCGACTCCGTCAGCCGGCCCGTAACCTCGGCGTTGATTTTGCCGCGCTCACGAAAGATGGGGCGAATGGTTTTGAATCCGTATTGCAAAATCACCACGAAAACTAGCAATACCGAGAAGACCGTCAGCGTAACAGGCACGCTGCGGTGCATCAGATAGATGAAGGCCAGAACCGCGGTTAGCAGGCCGCCGACAAAGTCGACCAGGCCCGTGCCCACCAGGTTGCGCACGCCTTCAACGTCCGTCATGATGCGAGCGACCAGTGTGCCGGTGCGGTTCTCATCGTAGTACGAAACAGAAAGCAGGCCAACGTGTTTCTGCACCTTGCTGCGCAACTCGGCGATGAGGCGTTGGCCGGCCTTCGAGAGCAGTTGTGTCAAGGCGAACGACGTGATGGCCTGCACCATCATGGCTCCAAAGACCAGCGCAATCATCTTTGGCAGCAGCGCAGGATTGCCCGACTTTGAAAGCACCTTGTCCATCAGCGGCTTCGCCGTGAAGGGCATCACAAGGCCGGCCACGCGATTGATACCCATGAGGCAAAAACCGGCAAGGATCAGCCCTTTGCGCGGCGCCATCAGCGCCCACACTTCCGGGCCCACTTTTTTCAGGTTTACTTTTTTCTTGGGCAGGTCTGCCTTACCCGCGCGCACGGCGCCGGTACGCGGCGACCGCTCTGCATGCGAACCACTCATTCCACCCAATCCGCCACGCATGGTACCCATTGGCTAAACCTTCCCCGAACGGCGCGCCGCAATAAATGACCGCACGCACAGAATTACGTAAATCAGCAGCAGGCCGGCCATCGCTGCCTGCGAACCGAGCGCGATCGCATCCGGCGATTTGCCTGCCGCGCTCGCATGAATATAGCCGTAAACACCCCTGCCCGCCGCACCAAGAAATCCGAGCAGCGCGATGGTCACATTGATGTGCATGAACAGCTTGCGGCGGCCTTCGTTGGGGCTGATAGCGAGGAAGCCGAAAACGCCCAGAGCCAGGCCGAACCATGTTGGAATCAGAGCGGTATTATGCACGCTTCCGGTGCCCAAATAGCCGGCCAGGCCAAGAACAACCAATAGAAGCGCAAAAACTAGTGTGACCTTCGCCATGCAATAAATCCCTCTCAGTACATTGTGAGGATACCAGTAGCTATGGATGAGGCAGAGGCGCGCGGCGATGCGGAATTCGGGGGCAGTGCTGTTTTTAGATGGGGGGCGAGACGGCCGGAACCTTTTTGAGTGGGGATGATCATTTACCACAGAAGCTGATGCTTATGGAATGTCGGTACGCCAGAGTCCGAGGAGGCCGCTATCACGATCTGCAAGTTGGATCCTTCCGGGTTTCCAGCAATCGCCGACTCGTTCTCTTGTAGCGCCTCCCCAGAGGTCTTTAGGAAAGCACTTGAGAAGATTATTTCTCCATTCTTTCCGAACGACCAAGTTCCTTCAGCGTGTTTGGGAACGCCGAGATGAATGACATCTTGCGAGAACGTCTGGTCATGGTTCAGCGTGAGGGTAGCTGGCGCGCCTTCTTCGTCTCCGACGTAAGTACCTGAGGGCGAGTTGTCCTGAGAAGTGTCATGCCTGCCGTACCACAAAACGTGGTACTGCCGCATTTGGAGATTAACCAGCAAACCAAGAGGCTTGTGAATATCGGCGAAAGAGGTTCCGTCTGGTTCAATCTCTTCGCCAGGCACTGCTAGGAATTCCTTTGAGAACGAGATACCTCCTTGTCCCAAGACCCGCCACGTCCCCATCGCTCGATCGGTGGTCCCGGCTCGTGTGAGTTCCTGCTGAAATGTGTGGTCGGGTTTCAAGACGAGAGTGGACATCACGCCGCTCTGGCCGAAGTGGTATGTGCCAGACGCCACGGTGTCGCTATAGTCGGACGCCACAACCCACCAGAAAGCGAATGCAAGGACCAACGCAAGAAGTACGACACCGGAGGTTCGTCCTGGTTTAATCATTTTGATAACTTGATGATAGAACGCTTTTGACTTCGCATATCGGGTTGCGGACGAGTCCGCGGTAAACCGGGAACCTATCCTTACGCAGGGGGGAGCGCCGGTCTGCAGACCGGCGCGTCGATTTTGGTAGCTCGTGCGAAATGTCGCTACCGCTGGATTCTGGCTGACCCGCCTTTGGCGAAGGCTCGCACCTGCTCCACCGTCGCCATCGTCGTATCGCCGGGGAACGTGGTCAGCAGCGCGCCATGCGCCCAGCCCAGCTTCACAGCCTCCTGCGGCTCTTCCCCGGACAGCAGGCCATAAATGAACCCGGCCGCAAAGCCGTCGCCGCCGCCGACGCGATCGTAGACATCCAACTCGGCCGTGGGCGCGTTGTAGGTCTTGCCGTCGATCCAGGCCACCGCGCTCCAGCTATGCCGGTTGGTGGAGTGCACTTCGCGCAGCGTTGTCGCCACCACCTTAACATCCGGGTGCTTCTTAACCACGTTCTCAATCATGCCGAAGAACACGCTTGGATCGAGCTTCGATTTTGCCGCGACTTCCGGTCCGGTAATGCCAAGGCCCTTCTGCAGGTCCTCTTCGTTCCCTACCAGCACGTCTACATTCTCGACAATGGTGGCGATGGTCTCGACGGCGCGCTCGTTGCCGCCATGAATCTTCCACAGCTTCTCGCGAAAATTCAGATCGAACGAGGTGATGGCGCCGGCGGCTTTCGCGGCCTTCATCATCTCAGCAGCCAGCGGTGCCGTGGTGGGAGAGAGCGCCGCAAAGATTCCTCCGCAGTGAACCCAGCGCACGCCACCGGAAAAGATTGCAGCCCAATCAAAGTCGCCGGGCTTCAGTTGCCCCGCGGCCTCGTTGCTGCGGTTGTAGAACACCACAGGCGCGCGCACTCCGAATCCCTGATCGCTATAGACAGTGGCCATGTTGGGGCCGGTCACGCCGTCGTGCTTGAAGTGCTTGTAAAACGGCTTCACGCCCATGGCCCGCACACGCTCGGCAATCAGGTCGCCGATCGGGTAGTCCGACATGGCGGAGGCGACCGCGGTCTTCAGCCCAAAGCAATCGGCCAGGTTGGCGGCTACGTTGAACTCCCCGCCGCTGACATGAATGCGGCACTCGGTCGCTTTGCGAAAGGGAATAATCCCCGTATCCAGCCGGTGAACCAGCGCTCCCAGTGAAAGAAAATCCAGTTCGGCATCTTGACGAATCTGCAGACCGCTGCTCATAGATGGTTCACTCCTGATCTTGGGCTAAGAGGTAAAGTTCGAAGATCGAACTTTCATCATCGATCATACCCCACCTTTGCCCGCGTTGACGCCCAAATTCCTCAAATCCCCGAGCACATCCTGCACTGTCCATTCATTGCCGGGGTAAAACCGCGCCACCTTGCCGCCCGGCCCAATCAGCGTGGTCGAAAGCGTATGCGTAATCGATCCGTCCCCCGCGTCGCTCATGCCCACATCGAACCACTGCGCCATCTCTGTCAGCACCGGCTTCTCGGGCACGGCAAAATCCCAATCGGTAAAGGCGCTCTTTGCATCGCTGCCTATATAGGTTGCGCCATAGGCCCGCAAGCGCTCCGGCGTGTCGTTGTCCGGATCGAAGCTGACGCAAAGCAGATGGGTGCCGTGCAGAGCTGGCGTGGATGCAATCTGCTTTTCCAGGTCCGCAAAATTCCTCGTCACGCGCGGGCAAAAGTCCGGCCGCGGGCAGCGCGTATAGATGAAAGTCACCAGCAGCGATTTGCCCTTGAACTGACCCAGGTGAATCGCATGCCCATCCTGGTTCTTCAGCTTGAAGTCCGGCACGGCGTCGCCGAGCGCCGGCACATGGTAGGAAACCGCGGGCCGGTAATCCGGCTTGCCCTGAGCCACCACCACAATATGATCCAACAGCACATCGGCGTTCGGGTCCTGCGAAACCAGAACGTCGGCGGTAATCACGTCGCCCGGATGCAGCTCGCTCAGGATGTTCGGATCCTTCAGCTTGTAGGGCATGGTCATCGCCCCCATGAAGCCCGGAATGGCCTCGTGGTTCAGCGTCACTTCGCCCTTGGCGTGGTCCGTAGCAACCACTTTCCCGCGCAGCTTGTAGACCTTGAAATTCTGGCTGGCGCTCTGGCTGTCATCGGCTTTCGGCCCGGAGTGACACCCCGCCACCGCAATCACGGCAAACACCACGCAGGCAAACAGTCGGCGAATCACTCCCCAGTGTACAACCGCGTACCCTTCGTTTACTCGACTCACGACCCCTGCGCATGGGGTTTAAAGGACCGGGCCTATTCGCTCGATCGAAGTGCGGATTCAATCTCTCGATTGGTCATGACCTTAGCCAGCTTGTCTTTCATATATCGCAACGAGACTTCGTGATGCTCCTGATCGTAGGAATCGATGCAATCAAGCGCCAGCACAACTGGCCAATCTCGTTGATATGCGTCAATAGCCGTGGTGCGAATACAGGCATGCGTATTAATTCCTGCAAGAATGATGGCGTCCGGCTTGAGTTTTTCCAGTGCCTCATCGAGCCCCGTTCCGAAGAACGCACTATAGCGCTTCTTTACGATCACGGTCTCCGACGCTGCCGGGGCCAGCTCCGGGATAATTTGGCAACCCGGCGTTCCCTTGATCACGCTGTGGATTCCTTTGGATTTCATCTCAGGGAATGCGTCCCGTAAATCGGGCTCAAACTCCTGGCGGACCCAGATGATTGGGTGGGAGGCCCCACGCATGATGTTCACCAGTTCGTTGATCGCCGCAGCCAATCGTCGTCTGCTGGCTGGTTCCCACTTGACCAGAAAGTCATTCAACATATCGATCACGATCAGGACTGGCGCTTTCATGGATGCAGCCTATCAGAATATTGGCGTCTCCAGGAGTACGGAATTCCAGGAGCGTGCTGGCCAGCTAGGATTTCCCCAGCCCGACGGCGTATAACGCTGGAATGGGCTCCGCCGTATCCGAAATCGACGCATGGCTGCGCGACGGCGGCATTGTGGTTACGGCCAGCGACCGCGCCGCCCGCACCATCACCGCCGCCTTCCACAGCGCCCGCCGCGCCGAGGGCCTCACCGCGTGGCCCGCGCCCAACATCCAGCATTGGCAAACCTTCGTCCGCAGCGCCTGGGAAGACCGCACCCGCGACCGTCCCGACCCCCGCCTGCTTCTCAACCCCACCCAGGAGCAGGCGATCTGGGCGCAGATTGTCGGCGGTCAGAACCACTCCGCCACGCTCCTTGACGGCCCGCGCCACCGCCTCGCCGCATTGGCGATGGAAGCCCACGAGCTGCTCTGTTCCCACGCGCCCCGCTACCTTCGCCCCGCAACCCGCGCCGCGTGGCAGAATGACGCGGCAGCCTTCAACGGCTGGCTCGCCGGCTTTGACGAGACCTGCCAATCCGGCAAACTGCTAAGCCCCGCGCGGCTCGCCGTGGAGCTGACCACTTTGCTCCAATCCGAGCCGGCCACGCCCGACCACGCCCAGCGCCCGACCCTGCTGCTCGCCGGCTTCGACCGAATCCTGCCCGTCCAGCGCGCCCTCCTCGATGCCTGGGGCGAGTGGCGTCAAACCATCCCCGGCGCCCCCGCCGAATCCGTCCATTTTTTCCAAGCCCCCGACGCCCAGACCGAGCTTGCCGCCTGCCGACTCTGGTGCAGCCAGCAGCTTGCCGCCAACCCCAGCGCGCGCCTCCTCGTCGTCACCCAGGACGCATCTACCCGCCGCGGTGCAATCGAACGAGCCTTTCTCGAGATCAGGCCCGGCAGGGCAAGTTCCCCGCTCTTCGAGTTCTCCCTCGGCGTCCCGCTCAGCCAGGTCGCCTTGCCGAAAACCGCCCTCCTGTTCCTCCGCTGGCTCACCCAACCGATAGCCGAACACGAACTCGACTGGCTGCTTTCCGCCGGCTATGCCGCCAATTACGAGGAATCCGGCGCGCTGCAGGCCGCCATGCGCGCAATCCGCCGCCGCTCCAACCAGCAGCCCCAATGGACCCTGCGTGCTTTCCTCGGCGCAATCCGCAAAGTCGATCGAAACCCTGAACCCAATCCCCACATCGAGCCCTGGGCTGCCCGCGTCATTGAATCCCAACGGCTCCTCGCCGACCAGTCGCGCCGCCCGCAAAGTCCCCTCGCCTGGGCGGAACTCGTTTCGCAGCTCCTCGAAACCCTCCAGTTCTCCGGTTCTGCCTCGCTGTCGAGCGCCGAAATTCAGGCCTCCCGCCGATGGCAGCACGTGGTCGAAACCTGTGGCTCTCTCGGCTTCGACAATCGCCGCATCGCCTGGCCGGAGTTCCTCTCGACCCTCGCCCGTACCATCGACGCAACCCTCTTCTCCCCCGAATCTCACGACGCACCTATCCAGATCGCCGGCCCTGCGGAGTCCGCCGGCCTTACCGCCGACGCCGTCTGGTTCCTCGGCGCCAGCGAAGACGCCTGGCCAGCCAAAGGTGCAACCCATGCTCTGCTTCCGCTCGAGGTGCAGCGCGAAGCCCGAATGCCCCATGCAACCCCGCAGCTCGACTGGGATCTTGCCCAGGCCATCACCACCCGCATGTTAGTTTCGTCCCCTGGTTTTCACATCAGCTTTCCGCGCCAAAGTGAAGTAACAGAAGGACGTCCCTCCAGACTCATCGTCCAGCTCGCGGGTCAGCCCCAACCGCTCCCCGCCGAGCTAATCGCCCCAAACTTGCCGGACCCCACCACAGTTTCCATCGAAGACTTCAGCCGCGTTCCCTACCCGGCCGGCAATGTTCTGGGCGGCGCCGGCGTTCTTACCTTTCAATCTCAATGCCCCTTCAAAGCCTTCGCCACAGCCCGACTCGCCGCGCAGCCGTGGGAACCGGCGGAAGCCGGCCTGACCCCGTCCCAGCGTGGAAAGCTCCTCCACGCGGTTCTCCACTCCATCTGGGCCGGCCCGCCGGATGGCATCCGCTTTCATCACGAACTCAGCGGCATGAGCGACCTTACGTCGTTTGTTATCAACCATGTTCGGCGAGTTGTTCAACAGGAACTTAGCCCCGCAATTCGCTACCGCATGCCCCGCCGCTACCTGGAACTCGAAGAGCAGCGCGTCGCCCGCCACGTTGCAGAGTGGCTTCAGTTCGAATCTGCCCGAATGGCCTTTGAAGTCGCTGAGACCGAAGCTGGCCGCTCCATATCCATTGCAGGCCTCAAATTCGACCTCCGCCTCGACCGCATCGACCTCCTCAACGACGGCTCATTGCTGGTGATCGATTACAAAACCGGCAACGTCTCCCAGAAATCCTGGGAGCTGCCCCGCCCCGAAGATGTCCAGCTCCCCCTCTACGCTGGCTTCGCCCTCGATCGCGAAAACGAGCTCCTCGGGGGCCTGGTATTCGCCAAAGTGCGCCCCGGCGATAAATGCTTTGCGGGCCACGTCGGCAACCCAACTGGCACGCTCATTGCCGGCCTCAAAGGCACCAGTGCGCTGGCCAAAGACCCGCTGACCGCCGAGCAGCTCGAAGACTGGCGCGACTATATTGAGCAGCTCGCCCGCGATTTCCTAGCCGGCCGCGCTGACGTCGATCCCCGCGAGTACCCGGAAACCTGCGACCGCTGCGGCATGCAAACCCTCTGCCGCATTCAGGAAAACCGGGCCGAGATCGAATCCGAAGACAAGCCGGAAGCCGCGGAGGCAGCCGATGAGTAAAGCCGCCGCCCCTCCCGACCACCCCCAGCGCGAACTGGCCCTCGATCCCACATGCTCCATCCTCGTCCAAGCGCCTGCCGGCTCAGGAAAAACGACCCTTCTCACTGAGCGTTTTCTCTCCCTACTCGCGGAGGTGGACAATCCCGGGCAGGTCGTCGCCATCACATTCACCAATGCCGCCGCCGCGGAAATGCGCAACCGGGTGCTCGACGAGCTCCGCAAGCCCGACCCCCGTCCCCTCGCTCTCCGCGCCCTTGCCCGCTCCAACGCCCGGAACTGGAAACTGCTCGACCTGCCCGCCCAGCTCCGCATCTCCACCATCGACGGGTTCTGCCGCGAACTGGCTCTCCAGCAACCGCTGCTCTCCGGCCTCGGCGGCGGCCTCAACATCGCCGAGCAGCCGGATGACCTCTACCGCCGCGCCGCCCGTCTCACCCTTGAGGCAATCGACAGCCCCAGCGACCCCGGGCTAAGCGCCGCCATCGAGGCCCTGCTTGCCTGGCGCGACAACAACTGGCAGGAGGTCGAGAACCAGCTCGTCGCCATGCTCGCCAGGCGCGACAAGTGGATGCACGACTTCCTTATTGAGCGCGACCCGGACTGGGACGACCTCCGCCGGCGCCTCGAACGCCCCTTCGCCAACGCTGTCCGCGACGGCCTCACCCAGGTGAGCCAACTCCTCGATCAGGTCCCCGGCGCGCGGGAAGAAGCCCTTGAACTTGCCCGCTTCGCCTGCACTCAACCCGGTGGCGAACGGCACCGCGAACTCGCCGAGCTGGCCGACTTTCCCAACGCGCCGTTCCTTAATCACGAAGCGTTGGAAGAAGCGCATCAAGCGCTCAATTGCCTCGCCGGAATGCTGCAGACCAACGATGGCGGTTTCCGCAAGCGGATCGACAAGACCCTCGGATTTCCCGCCGACCGCAAGTTTGAGAAGGCGCGGATTGCGAAGCTCATTGCCGATCTCGACGCTGTCCCCGGGCTTGAGGCCGCGCTCGCCGGGGTGCGCGCCCTGCCCCCGGCACGCTATCCCGAAGACGATTGGCTCATCGTTCGCGCGTGCTTCACGGTCCTCCGCCACGCCGCCGGTCAGCTGAAAGTCGTCTTCGCGGAGTCCGCCAAAGTCGACTTCATTGAGGTCGCCCAGGTTGCCCTCGCCACCCTCAAATCCGACGACGGTTCCCCTTCCGACGCGGCGATTGACGTAGCCGATGGCATCCGCCACCTGCTGGTCGACGAGTTCCAGGACACCAGCCGACGCCAATACGAGTTGCTTGCCGCCCTCATTGCCGCCTGGCCTGATCGGGCCGGCCGCACCCTGTTCGCCGTCGGCGACCCCATGCAGTCCATTTACTTCTTCCGCGATGCCGACACCGAGCTGTTCACGCGCACCAAATCAATCGGACTGGAGATCCCCAACTCGGAGCGGCTAACCCTTCAATTTGTCCCCTTGACCGCTAACTTCCGGACCGCTCCTCCGTTAGTCAACCGGCTCAACGACGTCTTTACCAAGGTCTTTTCGACAGACGACGGAAGCGGCGTCACCTTCGGCTGGGCCGATCCTTTTCGCGACGATTTCCACACTTCAGGAAATTCTTTAAAGTTACACATTAGCTTTGAGAAGCCAAGTGATGACAAGCAATCAAGTAATAATGCATTGGGCTCCGCACATTCCGGTCAAAATGAACCGCAATCAGGGGAGGTTGTCGACCTTATCCACAGCTTTCGAGAGGCTGTGGAAAACGCGAATGCGTCAGGCGGCAAGTTCCGCATCGCTGTCCTGGCACGCGCCAGAAAGTCTCTCGCTCCCATTTCGCAGGCCCTTCGCAAGGCAGGCATTCCTTTCCGCGCCGTTGAGCTGGAAAAGCTGGCTACCCGCCCGGAAATCCTTGACGCGCTTGCCCTGGCCCGCGCTCTGCTCAATCCCCGGGATCGCATTGCCTGGCTCGGTGTTCTGCGCGCTCCCTGGTGCGGGCTTACTCTGGCCGACCTTCACGTTCTGACAAGCGCCGACGATCCCGCTCTGCTTGCCCGTCCTATCCCGGAATTGCTTGCCGAGCGCCAGCCTCTCCTCAGCGATGAAGGGCGTCAGGCTGTCAGCCGAGTCCTTCAAGCACTGGATTCGGTTTCGGCTGTACCCGCCAGCCAGCCCATGGCTTCGGTGGGAACCAATCTCCAGCAAACCTGGCAACGGATCGGTGGCATGGCGTGTGTGGACGCGACGGCCAGCGCCAACCTCGACCTGCTTTGGAGTTGCCTCGACCGTCTTCCTGGCGGGGAGCAGGACCTGCTGGGCCCCGCGCTCAACGCAGCCTTGGACAAACTTACCGGCCTGCCCGACCCCGCCGCCTCCAGCGACTGCGGCGTCCAACTCATGACCATCCACAAATCCAAAGGCCTGGAGTTCGAGGTCGTCATTGTTCCCGACCTTCAGGCGGGCACCCGCAACAACAAACAGACAATGCTCTCCTGGCTAGAACGCGGACTGGCCGAGCCGGACGATTCGGGCGAGATCACCGAGTTCGGCGAGATTACAGAGTTCCTCGTTGCCCCGCAGCAGTCCAAGGGCGAAGACAAGGGCCGGTCCAAAGCCTGGGTCGACCGCGTCTAC
>Ga0302197_10002244_pt1 | contig 18096 bp, 16 predicted proteins | sample II_Bog_N2_1_FD_193526 | JGI IMG/M metagenome (GOLD analysis project Ga0302197, IMG submission 193526) | Peat permafrost microbial communities from Stordalen Mire near Abisko, Sweden - II_Bog_N2_1 | ecosystem: Environmental > Terrestrial > Soil > Wetlands > Peat | place: Sweden: Abisko...
AACATAGACTTTACTCCCTGTAGAACTGCGGGCCGATCATCGGGCCGATGTGCGGGAAACCCTGAACAGATTTGAGCGAAAAGAGGTTATACGTGGCAGACACCACCAAGATTGAAGACAAACTGGAACGCAAGAAGCTGAAGCGCACCGCCCGCAAAAAGGCCGCCCCCAAGGCGAAGCGCACCGGCCCTCGCGGCGAAAACAAGAAGAAGCTCAAGAAGGCAGCACGCGGCGTCTCCAAGCGCTAGGTCGCCCCTCCCAGCTTTGAAAAAGGTTCCGGCCCGGCGAAGACCGGTCCGGAGCCTGCAGTATGCACAGCATTGACAGGCCCCACCTCACGGATTGAGGAGAACTGCGCTGCCCAGCCAACTGCTTGCCCGCAAGTCGATCGATAAGCTGATCCGGGAATCGGAAGAACCCGAGCACAGGCTCCGGAAGACCCTCGGCCCGTGGTCGCTGACAGCGCTTGGCATCGGGGCAGTCATCGGCTCCGGCATTTTTACCGTCATCGGCACCGCCATCTCCGGCGAGCAGTTCGATACCTCCAGCTTCGTCAACACCCCGCTGGCCGACTACATCATCACCCACACCGCCCTCGCTGGCCGTCCCGGCGCCGGCCCCGCCATCGCGCTTTCCCTCATCCTGGTCGCCATCGTCTGCGCCCTCACCGGCCTCTGCTACGCCGAGCTCGCCTCCATGATTCCCATCGCCGGCTCGGCCTACACCTATACCTACGCCACCATGGGCGAGCTCATCGCCTGGATCATCGGCTGGGACCTCATCCTCGAATACGCCGGCTCCAACATGACCGTCAGCGTCGGGTTTGCCGCCCATGTCGTCGACCTCCTCGACTGGTTCGGCCTCCATCCCGCCGCCACCTGGATCTCGCCCGCCTACTTGCCCGAGGGGCTCCAGGACCTCGCCGGCAACTGGATCTATCACCCCGGATGGCATTTCGGCTTCAACATCCCGGCCTTCCTCATCGTCCTCGTCCTCACCGTCATCCTCGTCCGCGGCATTCGCGAGTCCGCCAGCACCAACAACGCCATGGTGACCATCAAGCTCATCGCCATCGTCATCTTCGTCATCGCGGTCATCGGCTTCATCCATCCGTCCAATTGGCATCCCTTTATGCCCAACGGCTGGGGCGGCGTGCTCACCGGCGGATCCATCATCTTCTTTACCTACATCGGCTTCGACTCGGTTTCCACCGCGGCCGAGGAGTGCCGCAACCCGCAGCGCGACCTGCCCATCGGCATCATCGCCACGCTCCTCGTCTGTACCGTGCTCTACGTCGCCGTAGCCGTTTGTTTGACAGGACTGGTCCCCTGGCAATCCATGGTCGGCGACGCCGCCCCGGTCGTCAACGCCCTCAAGAAGCTCTCCATCCTACCCGGCGGACATTCCCTCCATTGGATCCGTCTGATCGTCCTTACCGGCGCCATCATGGGAATGCTCTCGTCCATCCTCGTCTACCAGCTCGGCCAATCCCGCGTCTGGTTCTCCATGTCCCGCGATGGCCTGCTTCCCAAAATCTTCAGCTCCGTCCACCCCGTCTTCCGCACTCCAGCCTTCTCCACCTGGGTCGCCGGCATCGTCGTCGCCATCCCTTCCGGCCTCTTCGACATCGGCACCCTCGCCGATCTCTCCAACATCGGAACCCTCTTCGCTTTTGTCCTCGTCTCCATCGGCGTCATCGTCCTCCGCTATCGCGAACCCAACCGCCGCCGCGGCTTCACCGTCCCTTTCGGCCCCGTCATCCCCGTCCTCAGCGTCATCTTCTGCTTCCTCCTGATGGCCGGACTCCCCATCATCACCTGGTTCCGCTTCATCATCTGGCTCGCCATCGGACTGGTCATTTACTTCCTCTACAGCCGCCACCGCTCCGAATTCGCCAAGCTCCGCTAGCGCCCCCACGATCCAGTTGCTCTGTATCCGGGGGCGACCGGGGGTACCCTCTGGGTCGGGGTCGCGTGCCGAAAAGCCCGCAATATGAATTTGGGCTTTACAGGCTGCGGAAAAGCTCATTTTCGACAGGCTTTGTATCAGGGCATGACTTTAGTCGTGCCGATAAGGCCCATAAAATGAGGAGGGCTTTAGCCCGTGCGGAATGTTCTTGAGACGCTGCAACCAACAATCTGGCCTTTTTCCGCAGCCAGTTCCGCCCCTGCCGTTCGCCGGGTGTCCCCAGGTCTCGCCGTTCAGGCCTGAAAATCGTGCTACCATCGCCTCATCCCAAAGGAGCTCCACCGTTGGCATCGCGCAGAATACTCTCTCTTACCGCACTGCTTTCCCTCGCAGCCGTCCTTGTCGTACCCATCCTTCAAGCGCAGACAGATAGCGCCGACTCCTTGCTCGCCGATGCAAAGGCCGAGGCGAAGTCCGAGCACAAGAATGTTTTGCTGGTCTTTTCCGCCTCCTGGTGCGGTCCCTGCAAACTCTATGAAGGTTTTCTCCAAGACCCGCAGATGAAGCGCATCACCGAAAAGGCGTTTGTGGTCCAGCACATCGACGTAGGCGAGCGCCAGGGTGATCCCAAACATGCCAATACCCCAGGCGGTGAAGCGTTGCGCTCCGCCCTCGGCGCCACCCGCGAGCCTGGCTTTCCGTTCATCGTCATTACCGACGAGAACGGCGAACTGATCGTCAATTCCAACCAGGATGGAGAGGCGGGCCACAACGTCGGTTACCCCGCGTTGCCGGCGGAAATCGACTGGTATGTCGAGATGCTGAAGCAGTCCGCGCCATCCCTGTCGGCGCAAGACCTTTCCGCGACCCACGCCTGGCTGCAAAAGCACTCTCCGCACCACTAAGACTGCAGAAGCCGGGTCCGTTCCTGAACAACAACGGCTATTCCCGAATCACCTTGACAAACACCCCATCCGGCAATTCCCCCTCCAGCAAATGCACCACCCCGCCCTTCACATAACCCTCCAGCACCACCCGCTTTGCCGGTGCGGGAGCGGGCGCGACCGTTAGTGCCGGCTTGCTAGCTCCGCTAACCCCGCCAACACCGCCAAACGACTGACCACTGACAACTGACAACTGACAACTGCTTTTCCCCGTCCCCCGATCCATAGCCTCATTCGCCAGCCGGTCGGCCTCTTTATTCCCGCCCCGCAGCGTATGCCGCATCTCGAACCGCTCCAGCCGCCCCGCCAGCCGTTTCGCTTCCTCCCACAACGGCCGCAGCACTGGGCTAGCCACCTTGTACTGCCCTTTCATCTGCTTCACCATCAGCTCGGAATCCGATACCACCCGCAGCCGCTTCTTCCCGTTCTCCAGCGCCCACTTCAGCACCGCCAGCAGTCCGGAGTACTCGGCATAATTATTCGTCTGCCGCCCCACAAACTCGCTCAGCCGCGCCACGGTCCGTCCCTGCGCATCCTCAATCACCGCGCCATATCCTGAAGGCCCGGGATTCCCCCGCGAGCCCCCATCGCAATGTGCCGTGAACCACTCCGCAGCCCCACCAGCGCCGCCCGCATTTCCATCGTCAAAAAGGTTTCCAGTCATCGCTTCCCAGTCTACCGTCTCCACACCTCCCAGCACCCACCCTCGCCAAACGGCAGCGGCGCAATTTTCTATAACCGATGAACCCACGCCGACCAGGCACAACAGCACCGTGCCCCGTTTTGCGCCTTTTTTCTGGCGCAAGGCGGGAGAGTACAAGCCTCGACTCTCCCGTTCATCAGGAGCATCATGACTCGCGATGCAAGTTAAGGCTGGGTTGAACAGTCCGCAGCAAAGGGCGCCCCGGAGGGGCCGCAGGATAATAGCCCAGGACAAGCGAAGCGCAGTCCTGGGTACCAAGGCAAAATCGGCCTCGCGCCCCGTAGGTGCGCGGCGAATTAGCCTGTGTCCATCCAAAGCGCAGCGGAGTCGAAAGACCTGCGGTTGCCCTCTGGGATTGACCGCTGACGAACACGTCAACTTCCGGATCGTCGACGTTGCGCGCGAATTCCGCAGGACGCGCCAGAAACAGCGATTCTTCATTGCAGAGGGGAAACGTCATCCGCAGTAAGTGCGTGTTCTGGCGTTAGGCCGGACTTTTCAATCAGGAGTTGCATGACATCGGTCCGAACATTCGTCCCACCGTCTCCAACCGCGTTGGCCCTTAAGCGACGACCACCGGCAAAATCGATGAGGACGTCCTTTGCGGGGTGAAAACTTCCATCTTTCAGCCTGTATCCGTCAACTACAGTCAACCGTCGTGCGTCTTTCAGAGGGAACGACTCCGAATGAAGTGATCCATAGTGGCCGATTCTAACTTCGGAGTCACTGATAGAAAGATGGATGGGAATTGCAGGCAGAGTGAATAATGCGATTGGAAGCACCACGCCGATGCACAACCACTTCATTATCCGAAATTGATCGCCCCCGCCCTTGCTGTCGGAGTCATCTTCGATGGCGTCAGCCTCTTCCCACCGACCTACCTTACGCAGATACCAGACCGTGAGCGGCCACGGGATTGCCACCGCGGCAAAACCAGGGAAAAAGCACCAGATAACGGGCATTGCATACTGGGTCAGGAGTGATGAGCCATCGAGCGATGCCCACCAATGATTTAAATCTCTGAGCACAAAGAAAAGGAGCGCCAACCCCACTCCCTCTGCGCACATCGCGCTTCCGATGGCCCCCGTTGGAAGTGGCTCAGGCTCCTGCGAATCAGTATAGGGACGCTCCACCGCTCGGAATCGCGGCGGGGCCATTCTTTTAAAGAGAGCTATTATCAAACCGAAAACGAGCCAAAAGAGGGCCTTTGGCAACCAGGATGCAAGCATTGAACCAGCTTATATGGCGATCGATTCTTGCTTCAAGCAGCGTTCCAGTCACCGCCAATCCGGAAACCGCGCCACTACCCGCAACGCTAGCCTCGCTGACTTGCAGACTCGCTAAACATCAAACCCCCTTCGCACCGCTCCTCCCCAACCCGCTCACCAAACCCCCTCCCACCCGTCTGTTCAATTGCGGACAACTCATCTTCGGGAGAACGATTCGATGGCAGCGGATGCGGTGATCTATCCCTCTTCCCCGATCGCGGTTCCGGCCCTCGCGGCCTGGCCATCCAAAGAACAGGTACAATCGTTCCCAGGTATGGCTGTATCCACCGCAATGGACTCGCCGAAAACCGCTCAGGATCGCGCCCAGGCCCGCGCTCCGGAGATGGAGCTCATCCGTGAAGCGCAGTCCGGCTCCCGCGCCGCCTTTGACGCCTTGGTCCGCCAATACGAGCACCAGGTCCTCCGTCTCGCCCTCCATCTCACCGGTTCCGAGCACGATGCGGAAGACATCTACCAGGAAGCCTTCCTCAAGGCCTACCGCTATATCGGCAACTTCCGCTTTGAGTGCTCCTTCTATACCTGGATCTACCGCATCGTCACCAACCTCTGTCTCGACCAGCTCCGTCGCAAAAAAACCCGCCGCGAAGATCACGCCGTCGTCATGGACCACTCCGGCGACGAAATCGACCTGCTGGCCTCCGTTTCTGACGACCGCTCCTTCTCCAATCCCGCCAAGGAACTCGACCGCAAATTCCTCGGCCAGAAGATTCAAACCGCGCTCGACAAGCTCACCCCGCGCGAAAGAATGGTCTTCGAGCTCAAGCACTACCAGGGTCTTCGCCTGCGCACCATCGGAGAAATGCTGAACACCACGGAAGAAACCGCCAAGAACACCCTCTTCCGCGCCACCAAGAAGTTAAGAACCCAATTGGCGGAGTTGCGTTAAATCAGGCCTTTTGCAATCCCAAAACGGGATGCTGATTTCAGGGGCCGCATGCATCACTCATTCGAGGCTGGAAGGACGTACCTATGAATTGCGAAATCGCCCACGAACGAATAGTCTCGGCAGCCTATGGAGAGCTGTCTGACGAGCAGATCCATGAACTGGAGCGCCATATGACCGGCTGCCCGGAATGTCATTCGGAGCGCGAAGAATTGCTGGCCCTCAAACTGCTGGCCGCCGCGCATCCCATGGTCGAGCCGCCTGCCAACCTTGTCGCCCGCTCCCGCCAGCGCCTAGAAGAAGCGCTCGACGCTCTCCCTCCCAAGCGCTGGTATGAGTGGCTCGGCCAGCGCATGATCAACAACTTTGCCAGCCTCCAGGCCGCTCCCGTAGCCGCCTGCCTCTTGCTCATCGCGGGAGCCGGCGCAGGCACCCTCGGCGGATACGAGTTCGCCCAGAATCGCGCCGCCCGCGCCGCTTCCGCCGTCACTGCGGAAAGCAAAGTCGAAACGCCCACCCCGGCCCCCACTGAAATCGCCAGCATCTCCAGCATCGTCCGTCAACCCAACAGCGACGTCGTTGAAGTCCACTACAACCAGGTCGTCCCCCGCCAGGTAGAAGGCTCCATCGACGACCCGGCCATCAGCGATCTCCTCATGCTGGCGTCTGAAAACTCACCCTCCCCAGACGTCCGCGACGACTCCATCGGCCTCATGGCCGCCGAGTGCCGCGCCGGACACGGTTGCAAAGCCGCCGGCATCCGCGACGCCCTCATGGTCGCCCTCCGCTACGACAAAAACGAAGGCGTCCGCGAGAAAGCCCTCCAGGGCCTTGAGCCCTACGTCGCTCAGGATGTCCGCGTCCGCGATGCCGTCCTTGAAGCCCTGCTCAACGATGCCGATCCGCGCATCCGCACCGCCGCCATCAACATCCTTGAGCCCGTCGAAGCCGACGCCAGCGTGCGCCAGGTATTGCATTCTGTTGCCAATTCGGACCATAATCCCCAAATTCGCACCGTCTCGAGACAGGTATTGAGCCGCGTGTCGGAGATTCAGTAAAGCTACCCAACCCTTGCGGTGATCGAACCGTCTTAAGAGTTAGCGCCGGGGGGCGGGAAAAGACAAGAACTGCGGGAGAGAAACAAATGAAGCACCTTTTGAGGCCGTATCGCACCATCCGCAATCTGGGACCCCTCGCGCTGGCCGGCGTTGCCCTTGCCGGCGTTGCCCTTGCCGTCGCGCCACCTGGGGCAAACGCACAGGGCAGTGGGATCATGATCCTGTTCCACGATCCCAGTCCGCTCCTCCTTCACTCATCAACCTCCCAGGGCTACCTCGGCGTAGACCTCGCCGATGTCGACCAGGCCCAGGCACAGGTCCTCAAGCTCAAGGAAGTTCGCGGCGCCATCATCACCCTCATCGATCACGATGCGCCCGCCGGCCAAATCGGCCTCCGCGTCAACGATGTCGTCATCCAGCTCAACGGCCAGGACGTCGAGGGCGCCGAGCAGCTTCACCGCATGTTGCGCGAAATCCCCGCAGGCCGCAAAGTCAGTCTCGAAATCAGCCGCGATGGCAACATCCAAACCCTCGCCGTCCAGCTCGTCGACCGCCGCATCATGGAGCGTGGCATCTGGACCAAGCTCGGCAAGAACGACGACAACTTCGCTCAGCCTTCCGGAGGCAAGGGCCTTCTCAACGGGGCAGGCGACCCCGGAGTCCCCGGCTCCATGCGCCTGTCCATCTTCGGCAGCTCGCTCAACGTCGGCGCACTCGTCGAGCCCCTCGCCTCGCAAATGGCGGATTACCTCGGCATCCCCACCGGCCTCATGGTCAAGCAGGTCGCCCGCAAAAGCGAGGCTGCCGCCGCCGGCCTCAAGCCCAAAGACGTCATACTCAAGGTCGGTGCAGACCCCATCACCAACCTCTCAAGCTGGGACCGCGCCCTCCACGCCAACGAGGGCAAGACCGTCCAAGTCACCGTCCTGCGCCTCAACAAGCAGCTCATCCTCACCCTCCAGGTCGATTCCCACCACAAGACCGGCCAACTCCAGCCTCAAGACCTCTTCGCCGACCCCTCTTCCCCTGACGGCTCCTCCATGATCGCCCAAATCGACCCCGAAGTAATGCAGCTCTTCGGCCCGCAGGACCCGGTCGCCGCATCGGCAGCCGCCAAAGCCCTTCGCGACCAGGCCGCCGCCCTCGCCCAATTTCAGCTCGCCCCCCAGGACCCCGAGCAGCTAAGCAAAGATGCTGAGCAACTGAGCTGGCAAATGGACGAGTTCAACCACCAGTTCAACCTGCCGCAATTCACCTTCGACCCCAGTCCGTTGCAGGATCTGCAGAAGCAAATGGATCAGTTCGGCAAAGAGTTCAACTCGAACACATTCCAGGTCACCCCCGAGCAGATGGAAGACCTGCAAAAAAAGCTGGATCAGGTCCAGGAAGACCTCCAGTCCCCAAACCACCAGGTCGCCCCCTACTAGCCTCCAGCCCACTCCACAAGGGTGCCCGGATGGGCGCCCTTTCCGTTTCTGCCGGGCACCAAAGACACCGAGGGTGCCCCATTCCTGCGCATCCTCTTCCCTAGCTCATCGGTCCCACTCCCACAGCAAATGTCGTGTAGAATGATCACGGGCAACCCCAACCAAACAAGCCACTTATCGCGGAAACCCAGCGCAATGATGCGCGTTTTCAAAAAAGTGGCTAATTCTCCGCAACCCAAACCCTCGATTAGTTCAATTCTCAGCAATCAAAACATCTGAAAAGGCTGCCCCGTAGGTTCATGTCTCAAAGAATCGCAACCACGCAAGCAGCCATTTCACGTCATTTGCAACCTTCCAGGCAGCCTTTTGCCCTATGTAGCGCACCTCTCCAAGCAGACATTTCGCCCCGGAAAACTGATCCCTGCCCCCTGATCCCTGACCCCTGCCTTTCTGTGTTTCAATAGAAGGAATGGCAACTCCCCGGAGATCGACAATACGCGGCCGCCGCATTGCCATGGCCCGCAAGGCCCGCGAGTACGCCATGGTCGTCCGCGCTCTCTCCTCCACCGGCCATCCCGTCCTCGCGCAGATTATCCCCGCTCGTTTCTGCAACTTAAGCTGCGGCTACTGCAATGAGTACGACAAGGTTTCCGAGCCCGTTCCCCTTGACGAAATGCTCCGTCGCATCGATCATCTCGGCCGCCTCGGCACCGCTATGATCGGCATCTCCGGCGGCGAGCCCCTCACTCACCCTCATCTGGACGACATCATCCGCCGCATGAGGCATACCGGCGCCATCGCCGGCATGATCACCAACGGCTATCTCCTCAATATCGAACGAATTGAACGACTTAACCAGGCCGGCCTCGACCACATGCAAATCAGCATCGACAACCTGGTCCCCGATGAAGTCTCCAAAAAGAGCCTCAAGGTCCTCGACAAAAAGCTACAAATGTTAGCCGATCACGCCGAGTTCCACGTCAACATCAACTCCGTCGTCGGAGGCGGCTTCAAAGATCCCAACGACGCCCTCGTCATCAGCAAACGAGCGCTGGAATTAGGCTTCGAATCCACCATCGGCATCATCCACGACGGCAGCGGCCAACTCAAGCCCCTTCAGGAAGATGAATCCAAGGTCTACTTCGCCATAACCAACCGGAAAAAGACCAACTACGCGCAATTCGACAAGTTTCAGGAAGCCATCGCGCAAGGTCGTCCCAATGACTGGCGCTGCCGCGCCGGCTCCCGCTACCTCTACATCTGCGAGGACGGCCTTGTCCACTACTGCAGCCAGCAGCGCGGCTATCCCGGCGTTCCCATCGCCGAATACACCACCGCCGACGTCAAGCGCGAATTCCTCACTGCCAAAAGCTGCGCCCCCAACTGCACCATCGGCTGCGTCCATCGCATCAGCCACATTGACCACTGGCGCGCCCCGCAAACCACCACCATCTCCCCCAACAGCCAGGGCGCCGAAGTGCTCGTCAACATCCAAACCGGCGACTGATCTCTTCGCGGAGCGAACTCACCGCGGCTCCAACTCAAACTCCCCAATCGCCATCTTCGGACCCTTCCCGAAATTCGCTCCATCCGGAAAAAACATCACATTAATCTCGTCGAACTTCCGAATCTTTGCCGACTCCGGCACAGCAAACCGCAGCACCTCGCTCACCGGCGAAGTCTTGATCGCGAAGTGTTCCGCCTGGCTCGAAACCACCGGCTGCTGTCCCAGGTAAATCGTCTGCCTTCCTCGTGAAGCTGAATCCGTCAGCAGCACACCTACGGAAACAAGCCCTCTCCGGTTGTCTCGATTCAGAACCTCTACTTGAATCTCCTTGCACCGAGCCAGAGGAATCGAACTCCCCAGCCTCTGATGCGCTTCCATCGTTAGCGAAATGAAGTTCTCCGCTTGAATATCAATCGCCAGCGGGCTTCCCTGCGCCTCGTGCGCCTCCTTGCTCGGCGCTTTCTCCGGCGGCTGAAAATACCAGTACGGCCCGTCAAACCGGATCACCAGTGGCTTCTTGCTCCCGGGCGCCAGCAGGTTCGACGGCGTCGGAATGGGTGCGACAATCTGCTTTTTCTCCGGCACCGGCCACAGAATAATGCTCTCGTACCCTTTCCCTGCATTCAATGACCCTTGGCGTCCGGACTTTCTATTTCCGTCTTCAGCATCAGCGGTCCTGCTCGCGGCAAACACCGCGCTTGCCTGCTCCTTTTCATTCCGATGCGCTACGCCATCCAACAGCGTCCACGCCGTCACCAACACGGCAGGAATCACCATGCAAGCGAGCCGCAGTGCAGCCTTGCGAACCTCGCGGCCATCCCCACCGGGCGGGCGCACCCGGACGGTCTTCTTCCACGCAAACAGTCCCGCGCTCAGCGCAAGCAACACGGCTGCTGTGTACGGCGAATGCGTCACCAGTGCCGCGCCCGCCGCATACAGCGAAATCGCAATCACGTAACCATGCGCATCCCATGGCGGCCGATACAGCGATTCCGCAAACAGGTCGCCCTCGTCCATGCCAACCGGTGCAGCAGCTTCTGGTGCCGGAGCAAACACATAATAAGTGGCGCCTCGCAATCCGGCAGCCAGCACGAAGGCACCGATCATCGCGAGAAATGCCATCCCTGGCGAAACTTGATCGGAAAGAATCGCCATCGCCGGGACCCACACCCATCCCGCGGAGCAAACCAGGGCAAACAGCGTAAACGGCATCGGAGCGCTTTCGCGAAGTGGGCTAGCGGGACTCCGCCAATACAGCCACGTCCCCGCCACGCCGCAAACCACACCCACCGCAACATAGCAGCCGGCCCGAATCAGCACCGAAACCAGGCTGGGATCATGGCTTTCCGGCAGCCGGCAAAGCAGGAATGCCCCGATCATCGCGTTCATCAGACCGGCGGCCACCATGAAGCCGAAGAACCGGCTCAAGGCAATCGGCCCCACCGTCTGCAGCAACGCCAATGTGTCGGAATGTGCCTCGGTTTCCGGCGGAATCGATTCGCCCTCAATCTCCGCCGACCGACTCTGGGCCTGCGGAATAGCCCCCCACAGCGCCGCCACCAGCGCAATCAGATACGGGATTCGGATCACATCGGCAAGCACCCTGAAGTCAGCAATCTCTACCAGGGGTGTCGCCGCCAGGCTCGCTTGCGCAAAGTGGGAGTACCAATATAACCCCACAATCAGAGCCATAACGCCATAGAGCGGCAGCAGAACCAGCGGTGCCAGCTTAAACCCACGGCGCAGCATTTCACCGTCAAGCCTCTTGCGAAAACTGCCATGCGCCGCGGTGAAAATCAGCATCCCGCCCCAAACAAAGGCGGAGTGCAGAACAATCCAGCCTGCAAGCGCAGGAAATATCCAAAACCCTCCAACAAATTGCCACAGTTTGTTGACGATCGCGCTGTCCGCAATCCGGTCGCAAAGCACATTCCATGCGGGCGCCAGTATCGACCACAAAAGCGCGAACACCAACAGAGATCCACGCGCCCGCAAGCTGTTCAGCCACGCAACTGAGCACGCTGACAGTACCTGCCACCAATACCATTCATCGGAGCGGCCGCGCCGAAATTCCTCAAGCAGATCGCCGCCCAGTGCCTCGTCGCCACCAGCAGGAGTCAAGTGCTCCAGCATCCACGTCGCCAGCAAGGGTGGCTCTCTACGTCTCATCTGCGCTCCTGATTTAAGCTTTGGGGAAAACTCGGGGTCGCTCTCCTACCTTAGACACCGCGATCCACAATTTTGAACGTGATGAAACTGGGTGCCCCATCCATCGGGCAGGCCGAGTGGGCGCCCTCTGGGCACGGCGATAGGTCTTCGTCGCCGAGGTGGAGTTTCATCGCACGATGGGTGGGAAAGCAGAGTCGAAGGTCCGGCCCCACCGCTGTTCGCATCCATCAGCTTTCCCCCTTAAGTTCCGGCAAGCTCCGCCACAGCCGCGTCAGCACTCTGCGCGTCTCATGCACCTGCCGCAGGCCTTCCTTGGTAATCCGAAAGAATCGCTTCGCCTTCCCGCCCCGCTCCGGTGTTGGATCGCCCACGCTCGACGACACCAGCCCCTTGCCTTCCATCCGCTCCAGCGCCGCGTACACGCTGCCCACTGACACGTCCCGCCCGCGCTGCGCCTCCAGCTCCCGCGAAATAGGCACGCCGTACGCTTCCTCGCCCAAATGAATCACGGCGAGCAAAATCATCAGTTCGAATTCGCCCAGGTAGCTTCGATCCGTCATTGGTTACCACATTAATTCAACAACAGCGAAGAAATCAAGCGACTCCTACCAAAAACTGACGTTCAAACTAAGGTCTTGCAACCCAGGCCTGGCGGCGGCGCTCCACTTGCACCACAGTTTCTCTAGTGCCCGGTATCGTTCGTAACCCGTCCCAGAAGAAGCTCCAGAAACCCCTTTTCGTCCGATTTTAGGCAAACCTGCGCGTTGGGACTTCCGTCCACTGACCGCGTAAACCCTTTGTCGTCCACTTCCAGTCGCATCGGCGTGGCCGGGCACAAGTCAGGACGAATGGCATACGCCACTGCAACCGGGTCAAACAGCGTCGGTGTTTCCCAATGCCCCTCGCTCCCTCCCATCCATTGGTGATAAAGAAGCGTTAACTGGTCCGTCAGCGCGGAACCGTGCGCAAAAATCTTCTCCCGATCCGGCGCCTGCAGGTGGATCTGCGTCGAATCCAGCGGCATTACGAAAACCGGAACCCCAGACGCAAGCAGCACCCGTAAACCAGCCGGGTCACGGTTGATATTCCACTCCGAACTCGGCGTCCGCATCGCCGCCGGAAGGTTCACATTCAGGGCGCTGTCATATCCCCGATGAATACTGCCGCCCATCAGCACCACGCGCTTCAGCTTGCGAAATGTCTCGGGATCCTTGGCAATCGCCGCCTGAACATTGAACAGCGGTCCAATCGCGATCAGCGTGATCTCCCCCGGATGGGCCTTGATCTGGTCGAGCAGGAATCCGGCCGCGTCATGATGCCTTCGCTGCTCTGCCCAAACTGCTTCTTTCTTCTTATCGATTGACTGGTTAAGCGGGCAAGGAATGGCGGCATTTTCGGCCGAGTCTCCTCTCGCATATGCGGCTTGCGTGAATATGTTCGATTGTGGCGTGGGCGCCCCTGGAATTACAGGTATTAAGCCGGAACAAGCCGTAGTAGCCGCAAGATACCGGCCCACCAGCCTTGCCCGCAGTTCTGTATCCCCATACGCCGTCATAATCCCCAACAACTTCAGCTCCGGGCTCCTCAGCACCAGCGCCAGCGCAAAAGCGTCGTCAATGTCGTCCCCGATATCCGTGTCCAGCAACACAAGTTGAGGCGTTGCCGAAGCCTCGCCGCCGGGTTCCGCAGCAGTCAGTCCATCCGTCGGCCCTGTGTGTCCGCATGCCCCGCAAAGCGCCGCCGCACCAAGCGCCAGCACAGCCATCGATAGAACATATCGCGAATTCTTCATGCACAACACTCTAAAGGATGGGCCGGCTACTTCTCCGGCGCGGTCACAACAGCCACCAGCGAATCGGCGCACCCATAGTAAAGAAACCACCGTTCATGGAAGTAAACCAGCCCCTCCGCAAACGTAGTCCCCGCAATATACTGCCCGGTCTTTTCGTAGGGCAGTTCCGGCTTCAGCACAGGATGATCCAGCTGCCCCAACAGGTGCGCCGGGTTCTTCGCATCGAACAGCGCTTCGCCCGCCGCATAGGCATATGCGCCCAACTCCGGATCGCCCCCGGCCTCCGCGTTCTTCCCGTTATAGAGCACAACAATCCCCGCACTCGTCTCAATCGGCGGAGGCCCCGTCTCCGGAAAAGTACTGTCGAAGTGCCCCGAACGCGGCCGCAGCAGCTCAATCGGAGCCCCCTGCGCATCTTCCACCGGCGTCCAATGAATCAAGTCCGTCGAAGTAGCCAGCCGGATCGAACCCTCCCCCCAGTACATCCAGTATTTCCCTTCAATCTTCGCCGCAATCAGCCGTCCCTTGGCCGTATCGAGCTCGGTCACAATTCCCGCCGATTTGTACTGCAGATGCGCATACTTCCCGCCCGCCGCGCTGAAAAACGCGGGCCCATGCTTGCTCCAATGGGTAAGGTCGGGCGAAGTGGCAATGCCCACCGAATACGTCTTCCGATTCCACTGGGTGTAGGTCAGAACATAAGTACCTTCCGGCGACTCCACAATGCGCGGATCTTCCACGCCGCCCGGCCATTCCCGCGATTCCTCCGTGTCCACAGCGGGAAAGAACACAGGATCGGCGCGCCGTGTGAAATGGACCCCGTCTTCGCTCTCCGCCAGACCCAGCCGCGAGGTGTGTCCCCCAATCTCCATACTTCCCGAATCGTCTTCCGCGCGATAAAGCACATCGACCTTCCCGCCACGCACAATAGCCGCCGGGTTGAACGTGTGCAGCGCCTCCCAGTGCGCCGCCGTCTTCAAAATCGGGTCGACAAATGCGGACCCGGGACGAGGCTGAATCACCGGATTCCCGCTCGCCGGCCGCGTGAACGGCCCAATCACCCACGGCTGAGCGGTCTGCGCGCCGGAAATTACTGCCGCCCCAAGGGCCAGTGCACCCACGATGAGAACATATCGGAAATTCTTCATGCACAACACTGTAAACGGCCCGGCAGCCGACTGATCCGGGGGCGGTCCGGATATGCAGGAGACTGAAGAACATAAAACTCAGCACAAGGGTTTTTCCGAACGAATCGGGGCTCAAAAAAAACTGAAAAACATGTCCTTCTGCAAGCGGACAAATCCTCTTCGAATGGCGACTTGTATCGCCACAAATTTGAAATGCAAGACCGGTGAATGAAAAGCGTCCGGCGGAAGGGGGACGGAATGATGAAGGATGTGGGGTTTGAAAGGGTCCAAAAGGCGGAAAACCGCACAATTTCGGGCCTGTTTTTGCCGGATTTACGACAGTAAAGGACCGTTTGAACGCCGATTGACACGCGATTTTCGGGATTTACAAAGAAGGATCTGCGGTTCTTCTCGAATAGAAGCTCAACCCAGCATCCCCCTGCTCCAGCAACCGCGTCCGCCCTAGCGCGCCGTACTTGTCCTCCAACCGCTCCTTCCGTCGATGTTCCGCAATCACCACCGCGCCCTCCGCCAGCAGCCAGTCAAGCCCGCCACCCAACAACGCCAGTGTCGCCGAGTATTCCTCGGCAGCATCGTAAGGCGGATCGAGAAACACCACGTCGAACCCCGCACCCGCATCCGGCTTCATCCGCCGCAGAACCGTTCCCACGCTTCCTCCATGAATGCGGAATCCCGCCGTCACCCCAAGTTTCGCCAGGTTCCCGCGCAACACAGCCAGCGCCACTGGAGCCCGCTCCACAAACTCAACATGCGCCGCGCCCCGGCTCAGCGCCTCAATTCCCACGGCCCCCGAACCGGCATACAAATCCAGGAATCGAGCGCCCTCAATCCGCGGCGCCAGCACGTTAAAAACCGTCTCGCGCAGCCTGTCACTGGTGGGTCGAGTGGCCAGGCCCTCCGGGGCCTGCAGCGTCCGCGAGCGATAGGTTCCGGCAATTATGCGCATCGCAAATCAGCATAGCGGAAGCGCCACTTGCCCGCGACCTACTACAATCCAGATATGCGAGGCTGGTCAGTCCCCCTGGGCCGATGGATGGGAGTTGAGTTCCGCGTCCACGCCTTTTTTCCGTTGCTGGCGGTCGTGTGCCTGGTGCTCAGCGCAAACGACGGCGCACTGCGCGGCATAGGCCTGTTCCTCGTGCTCACGGCAGCAGTCATCGTCAGGGAAACAGCACGGTTGCTGGTGGCAGCCTGGCTTGGCCTCCGCCTGCGCGCCGTTCTCCTTCTGCCCATCGGCGGATTGTTTGCCTACGCGGATCCCGAAAGCCAGGAGAAAGCTAACCAGGGTTCCGGCCAGTTTGCCATCGCGTTCGCCGGTCCGGTGGCCAACGCCGCCACGGCCCTCGTGCTGGCCGCCACATTCCTGGGTGCCGGGGGCGATATCAACCTCCTTGGCCAGCCCCTCATCACCTCCGCGTTTCTGCTCCGCAGCATGATGTGGATGCAGGCCGGCCTCGCCATCCTGCATCTCGTCCCCGCCTATCCTCTCGACATGGGCCGCCTCATCCGCGGCAGCTTCGCCCGCAGGCACGGCTTTTCGCCCACCGGCCGTGCCGCCACCGGCCTCAGCCAAATCCTGGCCCTCACCGCCATGATCGCCGGTATGTTGCTCCACAATTACTGGCTCATCATCGCCGGCTTTTTCCTCATGATCGGCGCGCAGATTGAAGACCAGGGTGTCTTCTTTCAGTCCGTGGTCGACACAGTGCAGATGCGTGAAGTCATGCTCACCGATTTCGCCACGCTCTCGCCCTCTGATACCCTCGCCGACGCCCTCGTCCGCTGCGTCCACTCCCTGCAGGAGGATTTCCCCGTCGTTCGCGGTCCACAACTGGTCGGGATCGTTTCGCGCCAGCGCATTGTGGACGCCCTGCGCAACGATGGCAACGGCTATGTGCAGTCCGTCATGTCGCGGGCCTTCCAGGTAGCGCGCCCGGAAGACACCCTGGGCACCACCATCCGCCGCCTCACCGCCGGACGCGGCCTGGCGCTCATTCCGGTCACCGACAGCGGACGCGTAGTCGGCATCGTAAGCGTGCAGAACCTCATGAGTTCCATGTCCCTGTTAGCCGAGCAGCGCCGCATCGAGCGCGAAGAAGCCGGCTAGGAACCACATTTGGGTGCCCCCGGTCTGGATTTTCAGACCGGGGATCTACCGCCGCCTTTGCAGAGACTTCTATGGAATCGAACGACCATCCCCTCGCACCCGGTCTCTACCTCGTAGCCACTCCCATCGGCAACCTGGGCGATATCACCCTGCGCGCCCTCGATGTCCTCAAACAAGCGGACCGCATCGCCTGCGAAGACACGCGCCACACGCAAAAACTGCTCAACCACTTCAGCATCGCCACCCCCACCGTAAGCTGCCACCAGCACAATGAGCGCCACCGCGCTACCGAGCTGATTGACGCCCTCAAGGCGGGAGGCCGCATCGCTCTAGTTTCCGATGCCGGCATGCCCGGCATCAGCGATCCCGGAACCTGGCTCGCCACTGAGGCCATATCCGCTGGAATCTCTGTCATCCCCATTCCCGGAGCCAATGCCGCCCTCAGCGCGCTCGTCGCCTCCGGCCTTTCCACCAGCGAATTCCAATTCGTCGGATTCCTGCCTGAAAAGTCCGGGGCCCGCCGAAGCCGCCTCGAAGCCCTCGCCGAGGAAGCCGCCGCACAGGAATCCCCACGCACCCTCATCTTCTACGAGGCTCCGCATCGGATTATCGAGACACTGGCTGACCTGGAGGCCGTCTGGGGCGCAGCGCTCCGCGTAGTCGTAGCCCGCGAACTCACCAAGATCCACGAGGAGTTTTTGCGCGGCGCCGTAAACCATGTGCGGCAGGAATTGACCAGTCGCGATCGCATGCGAGGAGAGATAACCCTGCTGGTCGAGGCGCCCGGACGGGCCGCAACTCCACTTTCGGGCGCACCCGTTGAGAAAATTGCCGTCCGCGTGGCCCGTCTCCAGGCCGAGGCTGGAATCGACGAAAAGGAAGCCCTCAAGCGGCTCGCCCGCGAACAGGGCACATCCAAGAGCGAGCTCTATCGCGAATTGCAGCGGGAAAAAGCCCGGCGGACCGCCCGCTGAAATGCAAACATCCATGAGACTCGCTACGCGCCCCCACCCCCCCGCGGAACCGATCCCGCCCCGCCTGCGTATTATGGTTTGATACCTGTGGGCTCGTGCCCGCGCGTTGAGGCGCTCAAGCCATGATGAAGTTTCTGCTCTGGTGCATCCTTCTCGTCCTTTGCTGGCCGCTGGCCCTAGCAGCCCT
>Ga0302197_10002252_pt1 | contig 18053 bp, 18 predicted proteins | sample II_Bog_N2_1_FD_193526 | JGI IMG/M metagenome (GOLD analysis project Ga0302197, IMG submission 193526) | Peat permafrost microbial communities from Stordalen Mire near Abisko, Sweden - II_Bog_N2_1 | ecosystem: Environmental > Terrestrial > Soil > Wetlands > Peat | place: Sweden: Abisko...
ACTTCCAGAAGTGTCCACTTAAAAATAAGTGGACACTTCGCAAATCAGTCCTTACCCCAAATACACGATCCCGCGAATGTTCAACATGGGCAGACCACACGCTTACCGTCTTCCCGCAGATGTGCGTGAAGCCGAGAAAGTCGAAGGCTTCCGGTTTACCCAGACCACGGCGCTTTCGATTGGCCGCCGCATGGCGTCCGAACTCGATCAGCCGCGTCTTCTCCGGGTGCAGTTCCAGTTGGAACTTTTGCATTCGTTCCTTGAGTTCCTTCCAGAACTGTTCGGCATCGTCCTTGAACTCGAATCCAATTACAGCGTCATCGGCAAAGCGCACCACGATCACGTCGCCGTGCGCGCGCTTGCGCCGCCATGCCTGAATCCAGAGATCGAAGACGTAATGGAGATAGATGTTAGCCAACAGCGGCGAAGCACTTCCGCCCTGCGGCGAACCTTCTTCCATGACGGTCCGCTTACCCTCTTCCAGCACGCCCGCGCTCAGCCATTTCTGGATGAGGTGCAGGACGCGCCGGTCCGCGATCCGGTGCTGGAGAAACCGGACAAGCCATGCGTGCGAAAGCTTGTCGAAAAAGCTGCGCACGTCCAGGTCCAGCACCCAATTCACACTTCTGTCGCGGAGTCCGCTGTAGAGCGCATCCAGCGCTTGATGCTGGTTGCGTCCGGGGCGGAAGCCGTAAGAGAAGCCGAGAAAGTCGGTTTCGTAGATGGTGTTGAGCACTTCCACCGTGGCGCGTTGGACGATCTTGTCTTCGAGCGCCGTAACGCCCAGAGGACGCAAGCGCCCGTCGGCCTTGGGGATGTACACTCTGCGAACCGGCTTGGCCCGGTACGCTCCGCGCTTCAGTCTATGGGAGAGGTTCTGGAGATTATCCTCAAGAGCCTCGCCGTAGTGCCGCCACGTCTCACCGTCCACGCCGGGTGCCGCTTGCCTCTTCAACTGCGAGTAGGCAAACCGCAAGGTGTCGATGCGGTAGATGTGATGCATCAGAGCGGTGAACTTCATACCCTTGTTCTGTTTTGCCGTCTGTCGTACCTGCGCCAGCTCGCTTGGCACGACTACCCGGCTCTGAGTCCGGATCGCGTTTTGCTGGCCCAGGTTCCCCTTGGCCAGACCCCTTCCCTCCATCTCCTCCGCCGCCGGTGTTTTGGTTTTGTTCGGAGACTTCCCCGGTACTATGGGTCTGTCCGACTTCCCGTGTTCGTTCATCATCGGCTCCAGTTATTAACTTCCCGATGCGTCCCGAGCGCAATGGCCGCTCTCGGGTGAACCCGGGACCTCCCAACTTCCGTGCAAGATATGTCCCTACGTGCCAGGGTCTTCGACCGCGCAGGACTCCGGTGCAGCTTGCAATAGCGCTGTGCCGGATGTTGCCTTCCGCCTTGTGTCAGAGCGTCGGCGTCCTGAAGTTCGGGGTATTTCGCGGCTCATCTCCTTGGCCCATAGTTCCTCCTGTCAACGCTTCGTATCAGACCTTGCGATCAGACCCGCATGACTCGGAGCCGGTGTGGTTCGCTACGCCTTCACCGTATGGCTCTTACATCCACTACATCTTGCCGGCTTGCCCGGTGCGGTCAGCATCGTGTCCCTCCAAGGCAGTTGGTACTGCCCGCAAAGAACACGCTGCTACGCATCGGCAGTTGGCGCTACGACACATCACCCCAGATGAGATCCTGCAGCGGATTTGCCTTTCTACCAGCAACTATGGCAATATGGACGGTTTTGCACTACGCCCAAGAGCCGACAGGAGGATTGGGCCTCTGTCTGAGTCAGTTTTTCCCATTCTGGATGTACGACCGGCCACCCGTCAGTAACACTTCGGTAAACACTCCAGCACGCCTCCGGCGTGGATGATGCTGCCTTTTCTCTCGGCCCTCCCTTGGCAAGATGCTTGTGTACTTGGTGGCACCAATGGACAATATTCTCTGGCAGGATTGGACAATATCAAATAGCAGAATTGAGTATAACCAGCACATAATCTTCAACCCGTAGTCCAACCCGTAAACCCCAGTTGCTTCACCTACTATCAAGCACTTAGCGGTACCTACGAGGGCTTGCATGTCTTGTAAGTGCGTGAAAACATTAAAATGCATCCTTTGACACGGAAGAGGTCGCTGGTTCGAATCCAGTCGTGCCTACCATATTTTTCAATCACTTACGGAAAAGCATCGAAAAACGCGATACGCTAAAGATACGTTGGTTCTCAAGCAGCGTTTTCCTTGGCATTCCGCGAACGGTCCAGTAGAACATCGACCACCCGGCTTTGAGCCTCCCGCTTGGCTGGCGTCAGGGCCTTTGTGTAGATGTTCATCGTCGTCGTGATGTTCGCGTGGCGCATCAATTCCTGCACAACCTTGACATCTTCCCCGTTGGCCTTGAGCAGCGTGGAGTATGTGTGCCTGAAGGTGTGGAAGCCCACCCATTTCGTAATCCCGGCCCGCTTCGCGGCGGGTTGAAGAAAACGATCCAAGAGAGTGTCCGCCCAAGGCGGCATCCTGCCTTGGACCTTCTCGCTGGCGAAAACCCAATCTTCCGACTCCGCATAGGCGGTTTCCTGCTTCCAGGCCAACAGCTCCCCGGCAGTCAGTTCGTCGATGGGCACAGGTCTGCGTGAGGTTTCCGTTTTGCACTTTCCGATGACGCCATCCACGACTGATCGGGTGACTTCCATCTGCAAAGTCTTCCAGTCGATGTCCTTCCACTTCAGGCCCAGAACCTCGCTGATCCGAAGCCCCGTCGTCGCGGCCACGATGCCAATGAGGCGCATCTTCTGCGGCAGCTCCAAGATGAGCGCCCGGAACTCCGCCGCTTCCAGAGGTTCCGTCACGCGAGTCCGTTTGGTGCTCTGGCGAACGGCAAACATGGGGTTCTCCCCATCGTTGAGCCAACCGTACCGGATCGCGTGCTGAAAGACTTCACTCATGACGTACTTGACCTTGGCTTTGGATCCGTTCGACAAATCGTCAATGGAGCCGAGCCAACGCTCGACCGCCACTGCTTTGATCTCCCGAAACGGCTGGCCGCCCCAGCGGGGAACGATTCTCGACTTCAGGTAGACGTTGTAGGTCTGTTTGGTTTGGCGCACCTTCCGTTCGGATTCCTTTTCCAGATCCAATTCGAGCTTCTGGTAATGTTCGGCTAGTTGCTCGAATGTTTCCGGTTGGCCCTCCGGGCGGAAGGAGTGATAGTTGATGTCGAGGCGCAGTGTCGATACAGCCTTCCATGCTGCTGTTTCCGTGGAATACTGCGTGACTGGGCCAACTACGAGAGCCCGCATTTTGGGTTTACCGGCAGCATCAATATCCCGCCACCTGTAAACCCAGACCTCCGGTCCCTTCTTGCGTTTGATTCGGCTAAAGAAGCCGTGTTGATACCGTGGTCGATTCAAGGAATTTACTCCTCTTTCCGACCCCGATGGCTACCTAATTCTACTGTTTTTGACTGTAGCCAGGAAGCCAATTCTGAGAGCCGAAAACGCCAAGTGTGCCGCACTCCATTCCCAATCGGATGCGCCGGTACAGCGCCTTGCCGCGCGAGGTTCAATAGGGTTTTGCGCGGAACGCCCAGAAAGTCAGCCGCTCGCTGGCCGTCAACGAAATGTTCATGCGTAAAGCCCATTGGAAGTTGCATACGAAACATCCTCGATACGAAGTTGAGTCAAAATGGGTTCTGCAAAGAGCGCCTCATCTTCCCGGTGCGCTATATGCGATGTACATTTCAATACTGTCGCATAAATGAAAGTGTGAAGGCAATCTCATCTCAATTCTGAATGCTGGTTTGAGTACGCCCCCGACAGGTCAGTCGGTGGGTTTCTTCTTTTGGGCTTTGTGCGCCTTCTTGGCCGCGGCTTCCAAACGCAGGTTTTCTGCGTGGTGTCGCATCGCGGCCTCATAGATCATTTCCCAGGCTATGGGGAACCGTCCCCTCAATCCGAGGAGTTGGACGATGGCGAACTCCGGGCGGCTCTCAATGACAATCCTGCGCTTCTTGCCGTTTTCTTTAACGGATGAAGCAGAGACAAAAATGACCTGCGCCTTGTGCTCAATCAGGCAACCCATTCACACTTTCTCCTATCACAACCTGGCTTGCCCGGTTTTCTGTTTCAGCGAGATTGTCAGCTTAGGGCGACGGGTCAGTGAGACGCCGCGCCGCGGCCACGGGTGTGGAAAGCGGTACGCTTCCCTTGTTTACGGACAGTTTCGGTTGTTTACACAACACGCAAGGTCACGCGGCCACGAATGGGTAAAGTATGGCAATGGAATCATGGCATGTTACCTTTTCTCCGCACTCAAATCCCCTTTGGTAATCGCTAAACATTTTGACGTTACAATCGTAAAAACCGCTCAGAGGTGAGGCCAACTTTTTTCCTGACGCTCAAAACCCCGCTGTGTTGATCGTTCTCTTATCAACCCATGCTGCTCGGCAAAAACCGTTCCATTCCCTGCTCCAAGACGTGACCACGGCTGGAAAGCTGCGCGACGGGGTCGGTATCCATCGCCAGCATGATGAGGCGCCGCAGGTTGGCGGATTGCTCAGCCTGGCTGAGGAGCGCAATCGAGTCGGAAGCGATGTCGGGAGTCGCGTCCCATTGCAAGCTCAGGTTGTTCTTGCGCGCCAGCTCGACGGCAAATTCATGCAGAGCGATTTCGTTCCCTGCGAGAAACGGCTGAATCGTTCCGAGGTCGTAGAGATAGGCTGAGGCGCTGTGTGCCCACTCTTCTGCGCTCAAGCCCTTCAAGTGGTTCTCGCGGCTCAATCGGTCAAGCACACTGTCGAGGGATTTCTCCACTTGTGATGCAGGCACGTTGCCGGCGTCGATCGGTCGCAGTTCGCCGGCCCAATCGTAGAGGTCTTGATAGATATGGTGGTGGATGGCCTGAAGGTGGGTAGAGTCAAAGCCGCCACGAACGGGCGAGGCATGAAGCTCGGCAAGGCGAAGAGCCGTAGAATCCGTCGCCGCTCTCGAAAGAACGGCCGGGTCCGTGATGCCGAGCTTGTTTCTGAGAACGCCTGTGCCAGGTATTGTGAAGTCGGTTGCGTCAATCATCTTCGATTCTCTCCTCTCACGGGTGAAACTGTCGTGGGCGATTGTCGAAGCGCCGCAATGACCCGCGCCAGATAGCCGTTATCAATGCCGCGCTGTGTGTCGCCTGTGTTGTAGCGAGAGATGGCGTGCTGGAGCGCCTCCTGGCCGGGTCCGTAGGTTTTAACCTCAAGCTGGTAGGCGCTGTCGAGAATCTGCCAGCCCGCGCGGAGATTGAAGCATGGGTCCAATAGCGACTCGACAGGGAGTCTACGGCGCTGGGCCTCCGCTGTGCTGACCTGCATGAGGCCCAGGTCAACAAAGATGCCGCGGCGCTCGAAGTAGTCGAGCCACTCCAACGCCTCGCGTTGGGTTGCGGGCTGGCGCTTGAGCCGCAATGTACCCTTCGGTAGATGCCATTGCTTGAGGAGCGCTTTGGAGAAGTCGATCTGCATGGCATTCGGGTTGGAGCGCGGCCGGAACGCGATGGGCATCTGGCAGGATCTGGTCGATGGCCATGGCTTCACGGGCGGCTATCAGAGTGTGAGGCGTTTCGTGCGGGTGCTGCGCGAAGCCGGATCGCTCGATGCGCGCGTGATCATCGAGACGCGGCCGGGTGAAGAGTGCCAGGTGGATTACGGCACCGGTCCGATGGTGCGCGACGCCGACAGCGGCAAGTACCGGCGCACGCGGCTGTTCGTGATGACGCTAGGTTATAGCCGCAAGTCGGTTCGACTGCTTACCTTCAAATCGAGTTCACGCGTGTGGGCCGAGTTGCATGAGAAGGCCTTTCGCAGGCTGGGCGGCTCGCCCCGGATCGCAGTCTCTGACAACCTGCGCGAAGGCGTGCTGGCGCCGGACATCTACGATCCAGGCTTGAATCCGCTCTATCGCGACGTTCTCGCGCACTATGGAGTAACGGCGCTGCCCTGCAAGGTGCGCGATCCGGATCGCAAGGGCAAGGTTGAAAGCGGCGTGGGCCATGCGCAGAAGACTCCGCTGAAGGGCAAGAAGTTCGAGAGTCTGGAAGAGGCACAAGCGTATCTCGATCACTGGGAAGAACGCTGGGCCGACAAGCGCATCCATGGCCGCACCAAGCGGCAAGTGGCGGCGATGTTCGCCGAAGAAAAGCCTCTGCTGCAGCCGTTGCCGCTGGAGCCGTTCCGCTACTACCAGTTCGGCGAGCGCACGGTGCATCTGGATGGCTGCGTCGAAGTTGAAGCAGCCTACTACGGAGCGCCGCCGGGCTGGATCAGCCGTCAGGTTCATGTGCAGTGGGACGCGATGTATGTGCGGCTGCTCGATCCGCGCACCGGCGAGTTGTTGCGTGAGCATCTGGGCCAGAAGCGCGGCGGCCATCGGATCCGCGATGCGGACCGTCCGCGGCGCACGCCGCAACACACCCATCAACTGCTGGCGCGGGCGCACAAGGCCGGAGCCAGCATCGGCGCGGTCTGCGACGCCATCCATCATCGCCAGGCCGAGGCGGGAATCCGGCGCATCATGGGAGTGCTCTCGCTGGCCAAAAAGTATGGCTGCGTTGCCTGCGACCAGGCCTGCGCGGCGGCGCTGGAGTTCGGCGTGGCCGAGTACCGCTTCGTGCGCCGTTATCTGGAGCGCAGTCCGCAAGCCCCGCTGAGCCTGCGCCAGGTCGATCCCCTGATCCGCGAACTGACCCAGTATCGCGACCTGATCCAACAACGTCTGGACTTCGAGGAAGGCACACTATGAATCTGATCGAACTCAATCGCGCCCTGCATCAACTTCGGCTGGGCGGCATGGTCGCTGTGCTGGAAACACGCCTGCTGCAAGCGCAATCGGAGAACATGGCTCCCATCGACCTGATCTCCACGCTGGTCTCTGACGAGATCGCATGTCGCAGCGAACGCCTGCTGGCCCGGCGCCACAAGCAGGCGCAGTTCCGCGACGCCAACAAGCAACTGGATAACTTCGACTTCCAGTTCAACCCAAAGATGAATCGCAGTCTGGTCTTCGATCTGGCCGCCGCCGGCTGGGTTGGGCGGCGCGAAGACGCCCTGTTCTTAGGCCCGCCCGGCTCGGGCAAGAGCCACATCGCGCAGGCCATCGGCCACGCCGTCATCCAGCAAGGCTACCGCGTCTTGTATCGCGAAGCGCACGTTCTGCTGGAAGAACTGGCCGATGCCACGCTCGACGGCAAACGCAAACAGCACATGGAACTGCTGACCACCGTGCCGCTGCTGATCGTCGACGATCTCGGCATGCGCAAGCTGCCACTGACCGCCGCCGAGGAACTGCTGGAGATCATTATGCGACGGTACGAGCGAGCCAGCACGCTGCTCACATCGAACAGGCCGGTGGAGGACTGGGGCAAACTGCTCGGCGACAGCGCCGCCGTCTCCGCCATGCTCGATCGGCTGCTGCATCACGGACACGTGCTCAAGTGCGGCCCGCGCAGTTGGCGAACCAAAACCAGCACTCCGTGAGTGCTATGTGAAGTGCAGGTGCTTTAAAGCTTGCGTGTCGCCTGAAGCCACTTCCACTGGTCAGGGAGCAGTTGGACATTTCGCTTTTGGGCACCTGAGATAAGTTGGTCAGCAACTGCGTGAGATAATGCTGTGGATCTATGTCGTGCCGGCGGCAAGTGCTGGTGAGGCTAGCCAGAATAGCCGCCGTTCGACTTTCAACTACGGCTGGGACATTCTCCCCAGCTTTGTGGGGTGGTCGAGATTTCAAACACTTTGGGCGCGCCACCCGCTGAAAGAGAAGGTGAGATGAAGGTATTTAAAGTGAGCGCGAATGTCGACTATCAGACATTTCGCCTGTCGAACAAAGGTAGCAAATTCTGGGCGGATTATTTAGCAAAATATGGCAGGATCGCCCCATTTTGGGAGAAAGTGTCGCTCATTTTGCTCACAAAAGAGCCCGGAAAGATCAATCTGGGGATCGGAAACTTCGCTCACTGCTTTAGGGGATCGCGCAGCTTCCTCATGGATGCTCATGCGCGCAAGGTCCTGGCGCCGATGCTGGAGGCGGAGAACGAGATTCTACCCGTCGAGCCGTACAAGGGCGCGGAGTTCTGCTTCTTGAATGTGATAAGGAAATTGCAATGTCTGGATTTTAAGAGAACGGTTAAGACGATAAGGAAAAAGGGAGACAAAGTCGAGCGCGGAATCGCAGAGTACCATTTCTACCCTGAAAAGCTTACCGATTCTACCCTCTTTTGTTGTGAAGCTTCCGGCATTTTTACGGTAGTCGGCCGCCCCAACGCCGGCGTTGAATTCAAAACACTCGTCGAGCAGGAGGGCCTGACAGGCCTCACATTTGAGGAGGTCTGGTCGGAGGGCGGTCCTGGAATTCGTCGCGATAGCTTTCCTGCAAAAACGGCGACCGCAAAGGTCGTACCCGAGGCTCCCATCGAAAAGCCACCGGCGATTGAAGTGATTGGAGAAGAGCGAGGACGGAATTGCGCGCCGATCGCGACCAGTCGACAAGGCGGGATGAAGATATTTCAAGTGCGTTTGAACCTCGACTATAAGACATTCTTTCTTTCGAACCACGGTGGCAAGTTATGGAGAGATCATTGGCATCGCGAAATGTCTAAAGATCATCAGCCGAGCGATCTCGGGCTCGCACCGCATTGGGAAAAGGTGTCGATCAAACCAGATCGAGAAAAAGGCAAGCTGGGGATTGGAAACTTCGCTAAATGCTGGTGTGGCTCCGAGAACCTTTTGATGGATGCTCATGCGCACAAGATCCTGGCGCCGATGCTGGAGGCGGAGAATGAGATTCTGCCTGTCGAACCATTCAAAGGCGTGGACTACTACTTACTGAACGTGCTGAAAAAGCTCGATTGCCTGGACACGGAAAACACATTGTATGGAGAAAAGACCGGAACTGCCGGATACCAGTTCCATCCTGAAAAGCTCACGGATTCCCCGCTCTTTACAGTGAAGTGGACGGGTGGCCTATTTACGGTTGTCGGCCGCCCCAACGCAGGGGTTGAGTTCAAAACACTCGTCGAGCAGGGGGGCCTGACAGGCCTCAGGTTTGAGGAAGTTTGGTGTGAGGGCGGTCCTACAATCCTTCTACGCGACTTTTATTCAGGCGGCAAGAAGATAGTCACTGGAAGCGAGGCACGGGCGCTCCGCGCTGCTGCCGCCGCCGCGAAGGGCAACTCCGAGGACTCCGATGAGAAGCCGCCGCTGCAGGCAGACGGCAAGGACGCGACTCATGTGAGAGACGATGACAGCAAGAAGCCGTTGCCCAGCCTGGGATTCAGCGACCGCGAAGAAGCCATTGCGGCAATACGTACTTCGCTTTCAGCGATGGACGAGCCGCTGGTCAAGGATATCGAGAGCTATCTGTTGCCCTCAGTGCGCCTCTTCGTCTGTGACGAGAACGGCGAGGAGACGGTGGCAGGGTCGCGCCTGACGGCTTCTTATTTTGGCGGTCAGCCAACGCTTCCGGCAAACGCAATCTGGCCGGCCTCGAATGAGGGCGGCAAGATTGCCGGTTCAGATCGACTCGTCGAGGCGGGAGGTACGCCGCTAGCATTTCTGGGGCAGGTATCTCTGCGCGAGATGCAGTCCCTGGCGCCGATGCCCGGCTGGCCGAAGGAAGGAATCCTGGCCTTCTTTTACATCGCCAATGATCGCGACCAATGCCGGATTCTTTTCTTTCCCGAAGGCGGGCCACTGGAGCCTACGGATTATCCTGAGCAACTTGAAGAAGAGGACAGATTTCCCCAGCGGGCATTGACTGCCCGGCGCGAGTGGACCCTGGAAAAATATCTCCGAACGAAGAGCGACGGCGCCGAGCTAATAAACCAGAAAGAGTATCTGGAGTTATTGGAGAGGCTGAATTCGGACGGTTCCAATGCAACGCCCCCGGTACACCGGTTTGGCGGGCATGCGCAGGAAATTCAGAATCGGTTGCGCTCGGAGTGCCAATTGGTGACCCAAGGCATCCAACGGGGTGATTCGGGGATACCCACGGATTCGCTTGCAATAGAACCGAGCGAAGCTGATGCGGATTGGCAGTTGATGATGCAGTTCGACTCCGAGTTCCACCACCTGGACTGGGAGTGGGGCGATGGAGGGCGAGTCTACTTCATGGCCCGCCGGCAAGATATCGAGGCCGGCGACTTTTCCAACTGCTGCGCGATCTTGCAGTGCTATTGACGCACCGCGAGTGGCGCACCGAAAGTTTTTCAGCACTCCAGGGGAAAGCAAATGACAAAAGCAAAAGCCAAGGCGATGAGGAGGCCGGGCAAAGAACGCCCGGCGGTGTCGCGACTCGTGATCCAGAAGCCTCTCCCGGCGAAGCCTCACCATAGGAATCATGGCAAAATCACGAAACCCTCTGCCAGCCAGCCCATCGGGCAAACCGCAGAGGGTCTCGATTACCGATTCCTTCGGAGCCAGCCCCGCGTCATCGGCTCTGGATCGCTCCGCAGGGCGCGACCCCGGCGGAGTAACTCCAACCTTACCACGCATCCGGAGATCCTGAATACCAGGCAAAACTCCGGCAACTCAAACCACGCCTTGCCCGCACACGCCGCGGCAAGGTAAAACTATCATGTCTCAGGCCTCGCAAAGTGGCCGGTTTTGAACTGACCATAAGTGGCCGGTTTTAAGGTGATCACCGAGGAACACAACAATCAATTCGAGTTCGGAGCCAGAAACGGTGGTGTTTTGCCATCGCTAGCACTCATTTTGCAAGAGTCTTGATAGCCGCCGTCAAGGACCGGATAACACGAGCATCTTTTCGCTGTAAGAGTGCCTTTAAGTAATTGCGCGAACGACGTCAGTTAGCGGTCACCCTGAAACGTGCTCAGCTGATGCTTCTGTCAAGCCATTTCCAAATTCGATCCAAGCAAGCAATCGCGAAGAGATCGTTGACGATTCCGAAAGATGACCCCTAAAAGCTAAGTCCCGCCGGAGAATCTCAGGTAAGTCAGCGTGGAGCAGATCCATACGCTGTTCTGGTTGCATCGAATGTACGGATGAAGCGTAAAAGTTCTGAATTATTGGGGCGCTGATTTCGACCTCCCGTTTCCTTTGCCCCAAACCATCAACAGCTATCGGAACAATGCGCCGAGTCGTCATCCCTTCGGAATTTTGGATAACAACACGCCATATAGTAAGGACGCAAGCTCCATTGGGCGGCGAACCTAGTGTCGCCAATACGCCTCTCCGATTTGCAGGAAGCATAGTGTCCATTTCAAACAGCCGCTTTACGATCGGATGTTCAAGACCCAGCAACGCCAGCTGATCATCACCTTGCGCAGTTTCTCGGGTTTGCGTCAGACGGGTTGTGCCTGTGATCCCTGCAACTTCAAAAATATCCGCGCTCAATGGCCGCCATGAACCGCCGTGCTCGCTGACTGATTCTTGTACGTAGCGAATTAGTCTGGTCATTCCAGCCCCAGCGTCATCCATCACCCTATAGTCATCAAGTCTGAATCCTTCTAAATCCTGAAACAATTCCCAAACCACTTGCCGAGCTGTCTGGGCATTCTCGATTGCCACATCCAACTCTTGCCGCGTCCTAACCAATTTTGGATCGCGCACTGCGTCTTGATAGAGCTTGTCGTATGAAATCCTCTCAGAGAGCTGCCCAAGAATTTGGCTACGCAAATCTTCAGCTACCTGGCCAAACTCATCAACCTTGCCCAGTGTTCTTGCGATTTGCAGGAGCTTCTCTTCAAGAAGCAAGAATATTTGTCCCTCACCATTTGCTCATTTGGTAAATGGGCTTGCCCGCATTACCCTCAAGCCGGGAAAGGGCATTGATGGGAACAATCGGGAAGTCCACTTCCAAGCATGTCTTCAGGCGTTTGGGATTGGAAAAGTCTGGGACGGTAACCTTAACGGCTTTACCGAGATTGAGAGGCCCCGCTTGCTTTTCGATGATGGCCTTGGCGGAATCAACATCAAAATGCAACGCCGGCTGACGTTCAATGTCAACGCCGGGGAGGTTGGGCTGGTCGAGTACAGATGCCTTGCGCTTCATCGTATTTGGCCTTTACAGCTCTGGTAGTTCAATGTAGGGAACAGCCGCCTCAAGCAGAGAGAGACCACCATGACAAAGGTGGGGGAAGCCACCCTGAACCGACCATTTCCGCTGGCCGATGACCGCGAGACGGCCTGAAAACTTTGCGACAAGCGGCGGGAGATGGTGCCGCGGCCAAGGGGCATTGGGAGACTCTACGGAGTTCCGCTTTGCGCCAAACGTGTTGCGAAGAAGCTGAATTGTCTCTGGATCCTGCATTTCGTCCGAAAATGAGTGGCTATGACCGTAGCCGTGGTCTGCCGTAATGACCAGGCTGCGTCCTTGTCTGAGCCGGTCGATGAATGCCCAGAAGTCCCCTCCGGCAAGTTGGCGTTTGGTCTGCACGGTGAGCAGAGAAAGTGCATCGTCTTTTTGAGCGTTGCCATGAATGAGCGGTTCGTCCGGCCAGGTGTGCCAATAGAAAAGATGTGGATGCGATGTTACTTCGCCGAAACAGTCGGCAAATGGACTTTCAAGGACGGTCGAATAGGTGTCTTGCCCGCCAAAGAGGAACGTGGCGGGAGCCTGGTTGTTGCGCAATTTGGAACGGCTCGATATGCCGAGCGCCTCCGCGAAGCGATCTGTTTCCGTGGGAAGCTGAGAGCCACGGGCTTCAACGCGAACCGGTATGATGCCTCGTTCTTTCGCGGCATTCACAATGATTGGCAGTTCACGGAGCGAGAGCCCATCCAAAATGAGGATTGCCCGTCCGGAGGCTTTCGGCGCCACCCAGAACTTCTTAAGCTCATTAATAGCCAAGGGAGCGTGATGAAGAAATCCATCCCAGAGATTCCAGGCCGAGTTCGCTAAAAGCTGGTCTGGCGCTACTGTCACACGGTCCAGGGCGCCCAATTTTGAGGAAACGAGTGCTGCATCTCGCAGCGCGTCAAAAATTTTCTGCCACTTTGTCGCGGCATCGGCTTTGCCCAGAATGATGTCAATCCATTCCGCATTCGAGGTCGTCATGAAGCATTTCCATTCTCAGGCGGAAGGATCACCTGGAGCTCGGCCTGTAGCTTTGGCGGAAGCTTCAGGCACAAGTCGCGAATTTCTTTGACCGTCAATCCATTGAAAGTGAGCGAAGCTTGAGCACGTAGGATCGCAACAGCCGGTTATAGAACACAAGATCGACGAAGAAGTGCTCTTCGTCGAAGGTGAACCGCTTCTGCCGGGATTCGAAAAGGAAGCCCTTTCCCAGTTCGAGCAGGAACTTTTCAATGTGGGTGACGATGGCCGACTCCAGATCAGACTCGGAGTAGCGGGTCTTTTCCTCTATGCCGAGAAACTCCAGCACGTAGGGGTCCTTGAGCAGATCTTGCGGCTTGGCGACGTGCTGTCCCTGCCGCGCCAGGTCACGGATCGCCTGCTTGTCGCGGCTGAGGGCCAGCCGCTCATAGAGGCCGGCATCGAATTGGCGCCGGAGTTCGCGTAGAGTCCAACCCTGCTGGGCAGCCTCAATCTCGTAGAAGTTGCGTTCTTCCTCTTTTAGACCGATCAGGAATACATAGTGGGACCAGCTCAGAGAAAACGGATGGTGCAACGAATCAGCCGGGGAACCCAATTGGCCAGACGCTGTCTGGCCAATTAGCGAAGACCCAGAGTTCCCGGTCGATGATACCGGAATCCGAGGAATCGTTGAAATCGAGTCGGAGTGGACGGCAAGAATTCGCGCGGGGGTTTCAACCCCCGTGTAAAGTCGCCGCAACAACGCGGGCCTTAGCCCCGGACAATTCCTCCCTCAGATCGCGTTGCGGTGAAAACCTTCGACGATCATCTGTTTGTTCACCATATCGATCGCCTTCGCTGTGTTCTCCTTTGTGTCACATTCTTTGTGGACACGATAGAAATATGCACGGTCGGGTTGTTTTGGCACTTTAAACTTCACCGGATCTCTCGACTCCGTGAGCCGCTGTCCGCACTTCAAGCATAGTGCGGTCAGTTCTGGATCATAAGACTGCCCAACCTCGGGCCGGTTATCATTTTCGTGCGTCTGATCAAAGCCGATCATTCGTGAAAAGTTGTTTGGTAAAGGCTCATCTTTGAATTCCATTTTTTCCTCTTTGGTCACGTTGGCTTCTGATTACCACCCCCTACTTCTTATTCTAAAGACTCCGTGAGCCGGGTGCCCCAGGTTTCGCCATTGAGATCTGGGAGTTCCGTAAGTCAGCCTAACCCCACTTCCGGGAACTGACATCATCCATGGCGAATATATGTCGGTTCCTCTCATCATCCACGGGCGGGTGCGAGCACGAAAACCGGCCAGGCGCGCCGTCATCCGGCTCACTCGAAACTTCCGAATCGCCCACGATCCGACCACAACTCCGACGACGAACGCGCTTAGCGCGCTTTTTGATTCAGACTGCGGATCCCGCGGCACTGACCAACTCCCATCTGAAATTCGCTTCAGTGAGTGATTGGGCGAATTCAGGCCAACCATGAAGAAGGGGAGAACTGCGCTACACGGGGTCGCTTCAGAAAACGGAATTTAGAGTACGATAGCGCAGGCTTGGTGCAATAGAATCATCTACTTACGAAACGGAAAAACGGACATTCCGAATTGCCTCTGCTGTCTCGGCAAACCGTTTATTATCAACGCGGACATTCTCTTAACGTGCTATTTTTTCCGTTTCCTGAAGCGACCCCAAATTCGAGTTCCCCCCTTCGCGGTCCACGTCCGCACGCCTCATACCTTCGCGAAGCCGGAGCGACCAGAACTCCAGCCGCCCAAGCGGATCGAAGATGCCCACGGAATAAGGCCGCCGATCGACACCCGCATGAACGCATGGGCAAAAAAAGCTTGCAGTTCATTACACCTTATGGTGTAATTCTTTTATGGATCAGCTGACCGATGTGTTGACGGCCATTTCTCACCCTACTCGGCGAGCGATTATTGGGAAGCTTGCAGCCGGCCCGGCGCGGTTTACGGATATCGCGGAACCATTCGACACCGCGTTGAATGCTGTCACCAAGCACCTGAAGCTCCTTGAGAGAGCCGGACTGATCCAGCGAAAGAAGCAAGGGCGCGAAGTGTATATCTCATTCCGAGCGGAGCCACTTCGGCAGGTAGCGGGATGGGTGCATGAGTACGAGCAGTTCTGGAACGAACGTCTCGATCAGTTTGAACAGCATTTTCAAAAGAAGAAACAACAAAAGGAGAAAAAGTGATGAGTGAATCCAAGAAGACCATCGAAGTGAAGGTTGAGCGCACAATCCCTGCCCCAGCCGTTGAGGTGTTCGATGCGTGGCTGGATCCGAAGATACCGGGCAATCCCTGGAACATGGCCGAGAAGCTGCTCTTGAATCCACATGTAGACGGGTTCTTTTACTGGCTCATCCAGGGGACGTCCCATTACGGGCGATTTACGGAGATAGAACGGCCGAGGCGAATTCAGCACACCTGGATGTCACGCAGCACGTCGGGAGAGGAGTCGACGGTTACTGTGACGTTTCAGAAAAAGGGAGAAGACACCCTGATGACCCTTGTGCATTCTGGCCTTCCCGATACCGAAGGCGGAAGAGGGCATGAGAAAGGTTGGAATTTCTTCCTGGATAACTTCCTCAAGAAGTTTACGGAGGCCTCTGGAGAGAAGGCGTAGTTCCGGCAGTTCCAAACAACGCATCGAAATTCAACCTGAGCGCAATTGAAGCGCTAGGCAAGGAGCGATCATGGCAAAGGTAGTTTTTGGAAATCATTCGTCGGTCATAGTTCCGCTGCGAGACCGGGACGGTATTCGCAAATTCTATTGCGACATTCTCGGTGGCACAATCACCAAAGAGGAAGACGATAGGGACTTCCTTCGTCTGGGAGACAACTTCTACATCGTGTTTCTCTATGGGGATGTCCCGGATGAGAGCGATTTCCTGCGGACGGCAAGATCGGTGTGGTTGGAAATCAAGTCAGACAACGTGGAGGAGATGAGGCGAAACATTCTCGAGTCTGGTCTCGTGCGGAAGCTCGATATGCCGGATCCTCACCTTTATTTTCAGACGCCAGGGGGGCAGGTCTTGCGGCTGGTTGGAATCGACGAGGACCTCTCGTTTTATGAGGGAACCGGAGAAGGCCCGAACGTGGCAAAGGTAAATGAAGCCCTCAAGAAGGAGGCAGCGGCTAAATGAGCTACCGTTGCGCGCACAAGCGAGCGGGCCCACGAAGTTCAGAGATGTCCAGCAGTTTCAGCAATTGCATCGGAAGGAAGCAATATGACAACCGAATCAAAAACCAAGGCAGATTTCAGGTCAGCCACCGAATCGAAAAAGGCGCCCAAGGCAGTCGCCGACGGTGTCGCCGGCATGATCCTCGCCATTGCCGAAGTATCCGGAACCCCGGAGCAGGCTTTCCGGGCGCTCACCACCGACGAAATCCTCAAATGGTGGAGATTTCCGGGCACGTATCATCAAAAGGACTGGAAAGCCGATCTGCGCGTCCGCGGCGCGTGGAGCGTCACCGTCGAGCTTGAAGCCGGCGGCGAAGTTCACGCCGATGGCGAGTTCTGCGAGATCGATTTCCCAAGAAAACTGGTCATGACCCGCAAATTCGACGGCCACCCGTTCCAGGGAACCCGCGAGACGACCATCACTTACCGCTTCGAGCCTTCACCTCACGGCACGCTCGTCACCGTGCGCGACGAGGGCTTCATCGGGCGTAGCGAAGCGGCCTACGGGAACGCCGAAATTTGGGAAAGAGTGCTCGGCTGGCTGGACGCCTATTTGGAATGCTTATGACGACCGATTCAAGAACTAAATCCGATTTGAGGTCCGTTGCTGAATCGAAAAATGTGCCAAAGGCAGTCGCCGATGGTGTCGCAGGCAGGCTCCTGCGACGGACCATTTCCCTGGTCCCCCAGCCACGAGTGCTGATCCCTTCTGTGCAAGCAAAAGGGGCGAAATCCCTGCAAATCGTCCGCTAATCGGCGAAGCCAAACTTTGCTCGCGTAGATTTCCGCGGAATAGCGCTCAATGCCCGTTCCGGCTCAAATGATGGGCCAAAAACAATATGGGCCCTAGGGCATCTCCTACTCCATGCGCAATCATGCCTGGGACTAGCGTTCGGCAAGCGGTCGCTGTGAGAGTCAGGGTGAGACCCAACAGACATACAGAGATCATCCCCGTCCAACCCTGGTAGATGTGCGCGCCCGTGAAGAAACCTATCTGAATTGCCGCACCTAGCCACACACTCCCGAAAATGGTCGTGAAACGTCTCTGAAGATAGCCGCGGAAGACAAACTCTTCAACGAAGCCAGCGGTGATTGCAGCAAGCAAGAAAAGCACCGCTTGCCGGCTGTTTGTTAGAACAAGGAAGTGAGTGCCCCGGCTGTGAAGGTGAAGGCCAGAGATCAAAGCATTGGAACTGACTCCGATCAGGACAAGGGCCAAGGTAGTTGCTAAGGTAGCCACTGCGTTGCGGGCCCAATGTGACGAAGCTTGTGCTGTCCCAATGATGTCTCTTGTATGCTCATTGTCCTTCCGGAGAGTGATGACGGTCATCCCACAGAGGAACCATAGAAAGGAGACGACTAGCACGCAGAACCGCACGACCGCGGTCGGATGCCACTGCGCAGCCTGTGAACTTTGGGCGTAGATTTGAAAACGCACGAGCAACCCGGAGAAGGCTAGCATCGCCAAGCAAATGAATCCAAGTCGAGCGTACATTCCAGATCCGAGATTTGACCTTCCGACGGACTTCAGCACAGCCCCCTTGTGTCGTCAAGATACGAGATGCCACTCAAAACATGAACGGCGCGTTCGCATAGCCTTATTGGCGGCACTTTAGCGACAGCCATTTGTGCGGAAAGGCGACAGACAAGCGGATTATAGCAGCGAAGTGCGACAACATCGATTAAGTCCGTAAAGTTCCAGCAGTCCTAACTGTAGGAATCCGATCAGTAACGGCCGACTTGGTCAAGGCGAGGGCGCATTTCCCTGGACCATCGCCGAACACAAGGCATGCCAGTCGGGGAAGAGAAAATAGGCGGTGATGGT
>Ga0302197_10002259_pt1 | contig 18034 bp, 18 predicted proteins | sample II_Bog_N2_1_FD_193526 | JGI IMG/M metagenome (GOLD analysis project Ga0302197, IMG submission 193526) | Peat permafrost microbial communities from Stordalen Mire near Abisko, Sweden - II_Bog_N2_1 | ecosystem: Environmental > Terrestrial > Soil > Wetlands > Peat | place: Sweden: Abisko...
CATTAAAAATGCCTTCCATTTATATGACAACAAGCGGGTAGAAGGTGTTTTAATTCCTGCTGAAAAGCGCATGACAGCCTGTATTTCCTCGCAAGTAGGTTGCAGCCTGGAATGTAAATTCTGTGCTACGGGCCGCCTGAAACGCGAACGCAATTTAGGTGCCGATGAGATATACGATGAGGTAGTTTATATACAAAAACAAACACTCGAAAAATACAATACTCCCCTTACCAATATTGTTTTTATGGGAATGGGTGAGCCGCTGCTGAATTATAACAGCGTAATGGAATCTATTGATAAAATTACCTCTCCCGAGGGATTGAATTTTGCTGCACAACGTATTACGGTATCTACCGCAGGCGTTGCCAAAATGATTAAAAGACTGGGTGATGATAATGTGCGCTTTAATTTGGCCCTGTCTCTGCATGCTGCTACAGATGAGAAAAGAAGCAAGATAATGCCCATCAACGAAACCAATAAATTGGAAGAAGTGGCAGAGGCGCTTAAATATTTTTATAGCAAAACACAAACAAAAGTTACTTACGAATATATTGTATTTAAAGACTTTAACGACACTATGGGCGATGCGTATAAGCTGGCAGAATTCTGCAAAATTGTGCCTTGCAAAGTAAACCTGATAGAATATAATCCTATTGATAAAGGTGAGTTCCAACAGACCAGCCCGGAGCGCATGAACTCTTTTGTAAAGCTGCTGCGCAGCCGCGGAATAATTGTAAACACACGCCGCAGCCGCGGAAAAGATATTGATGCCGCTTGCGGACAATTAGCCAATAAACTGCAAGAGGCGGGAATGGTAAAATAAATTTTTATTTGCCCCAATCCCCTGAAGATACTTCCAAGCGTCACTGCGAGGAACGAAGCAGTCTTGCCCGAAATTAAGTATCCGAATTTGTAAGATTGCTTCGCGGAGCCTCGCAAGGACGTGAACATTCTATTCATCTGAAAAACCCCCAAAAAATTATTATGAAATAATAATAGAAGAAGCATGAAAATACTATGAATTAATAATAAATTGTCATAATTTTCATTTTTGAAACTACTTGATAATAAATGTATTACAATAAAATCTATTATTAAATAATATAAATTAAATATAAACAGGGCAAAAACGAGGACTAAAATTGCTTGCAGAAAAGTTATTTTATTTTTCATACAACAAAGATAATGCATGAAAAAGTGTTTTTCTAAAAAGTCAATGACTTTAAGAATGAAAAAGTTTCACAGGCGGAGCCTGATAAAAAATACCAAATCCACTAAGTAGTGGGACCGAATTAGGTCGGAGGTCGGAGCCCGACGGACAATTCAAAAAAGTGAGCGGTTCATTAGTCCCATCATTATCATTCATAAGCCCCGCCATTTATGGCGGGGTATAATATGCAAAACATAAATTCTGAGGGTTTTAGCCCTTAACAGGTATATGGTTAAAGGACTAAAGCCCTAAAACAATGGTATCAATTCGCACCCCGCCATTCATGGCGGGGCTAAGGAATGAATAGACTCCTCCATTAATTTGCGAAGCCAAAAGCTATATAATAAATTGAAAAGTGGTTTTTGGGAAAGTCAATGACTTTATGATTAAAATTTGGAGTTTATTCGCCCACAAAGAACATCAACTTTGGTTATTTCGTGCTTTCAATGTTAGCACAAAACGTCTAGCAGAAAAGAAACATGCGAATAGACAAAGGACTATGATTAGAAAATCATTTATTAGAACTCCAAACCCTTCAGAAGATCTAAATCTAAAAGGATAAGAGTAATAGTGGGTGTAAAAATCATCTATATTCCAAAGAGACGCATAGATAGATAAAATTAATAGGAGGGAGCATATGCCTATTAAGACATTCTTGGAAATATTTAAACTTTGTCTATTTGCTATATTATAAATCGCAATTATTATAAAACCTAAACTAATGAAAAATGAAATAGAACTAGGAATTGCATTCAAAAACCAAAATTGGAAAGGTGATTCTGGGAAATTGGGATTTCTTCCCAATACTCCGAAAAGTAAATTTGCAAATTCTCTTCCAAGTGTAATTGTAGAAGTGATAATAAAAACTATATTAACTATCAGCTTTTTCATTGTTACCCCTCCTTCTCCTCAAACCTCACTCCCAATCCTTCTAATTCGCTTAATAGAGGTTCGTAAATTTCTTTCACGGTAGGAGTTTGAACTCCCGTGAGTTTTATCTTGCCTTCTAAAATTAGTTTGGTAATTATTCCAACAGGATAGCCGACAGTCTTTGCCATAGCGGTGTGTATGGCATCATCTCCTTTTACCACTAAGGAGGATTGCAGTTTTTTGGCCTTGCCGTTCAACTCATATTCAAACTGGTGCTGCATAACAATCATATCAATATCACCTTCTTTTAGTTTCCATTTATCTTCAAGCAAGGTTTGCAATATCACGGCAGGAGAGGCATTCTTTACATTTAATTTCTTGTCTTCAAATAAGCCCAGCCATTCTAATTTAGCCATTATTTCGCCTTTAACAGGAATGCCAACATAAGCTGCCAAACGTGTTTTTATATCTTCTTTTCCATTGGGTAAAAATGATTCTACTACTTCCCGTATGCTTAATTTTTCCGATTCAGGAATGATGTAAGAATCATCTGTCATTCCCAGTTGTACAAACACATTCCATGCTTCGCAATAACCCGCTTTACGCAAAGTTCCACGCAAAATAGTCTGCACATCTTCTATTCCATAAATAGACCTATAGCTCAAAGAATCACGATTAGCATAGCCTTCAAAATCTCCTAATCCATCAACATGTATTTTCTCGGTCCGGGTATATAGTTTGGTATATGGTATAAATGCATACTTGCCATTCTCCATATAACGGGCAGTTCCTTGTCCCGCTAAAATCACATTACGCGGAGCCCAGGTAAATTTATATCCCCAAGGGTTATCGTCCGATTCAGGAGCAATTAATCCTCCGGTATACGATTTAAATACGTTCAGTTTGCCACCTTCTGATTTAATGGCGTCAATAATTTTCATGGCAGAGGCATGGTCAATGCCCGGGTCCAACCCCGATTCATTCATCAGAAGTATTCCCGCTTTTTTGGCATCTTCATCCAATGCTTTCATCTCCGGAGAAACATAGGAAGCCGTAACCAAAGACTTTTTAAACTTTACGCATTGTTCTGCAATAGCAGGATGTAAAAATGCGGGCAGCATAGAAACTACAATGTCAGCATTTTTAATTTCAGCGTGGGTTTTTATTTCATCACCCGTATCTAAAAATATGGCCCTGGAATTGGGATGATTATTTGTCTTTTGCCGGGCTAAATCAAGCGAAGCATCTGCAACGGTAACTTCATAATTATTTTGCGCAGCAACCTTTAAAAGGTATTCAATTAAAGACGATGAGGAACGTCCTGCTCCAATGATCAATATCTTTTTCATCTAACGTTGCATTCCAGCAATTTTTCATGGCCTATATAGGCTTCCAGTTTATCTCCGATAGACACAGGTCCCACGCCTACAGGTGTTCCGGTAAAAATCAAATCGCCCATTTTAAGGGTAACGAATTTGGATATGTATTCAATCACCGTATCAAACTTATAAAGCAAATCACGGGTATTGCCTTCCTGCACAGTCTGCCCATTTATATCCAGATGAAAAGGGATAGTATATACATCCACAAAATCAGTCTTGGGTAAAAATTTGCCAACAGGAGCGGAATAATCGAAGGCTTTGGCTATTTCCCAGGGAAGCCCATTCTTTTTGCAATCAGCCTGAAGATCGCGGGCGGTGAAATCAATGCCTACTGTTATTTCTTCAAAATATTTATGAGCAAATTGTTTTTCAATGTTTTTCCCGGTGCGGCTTACCTTTAAAACAATTTCCACTTCGTGATGGACCTCTTTTGAAAAATCGGGATAAAAAAACGGATCATCATTGCGCACCAAAGCATTTTCCCCTTTCATGAAGAATACAGGACTGCCCAGATTTTCCGCTTTCATTTCTTTTATGTGTTCGGAATAGTTTCTTCCGATGCAGAGTATTTTCATGTATCTTCTATATTAATGCGTTTTTGATTTTACCCTTTTATAAGCTTCTTCCGCTTCTTTAAATTGCGGATTGATGCGATAGGCATGGGCGTAGTTTTCTGTCGCCTTATCATATTGCTTTAGCATTTCATAACAATTGGCCCTTCCATAATATGCCATGGAATAAGCCGTATCGCATTGAATAGCTTTATTAAAATTGGTAAGCGCTGTTTTATAATCCGTTTTTTGTTCGTCATAAATAACGCCCAGGTTATAATAGGCGTTTTTATACGTAGAGTCTACCACTAAAAGTTCCTGATAAACTTTTATGGCGTCATCAAAATCTCCGCCAAACTGGTAAAACATTCCTTTATCGTAGTATGATTCCGGATTTTGAGGTTCAACCTTTTGGGCATCGTCATAGTAGGAAAGTGCAATAGGATTACCCCTGTTGGCGAATAACAAGCCCAGCTCTATGTATGCATCGAAATAATTCGGATCTTGTTCTACGGCTGTCTGTATGCTTGAAATGGCCTTTGCCGTATCACGCTTTTCAATATAAATCATGCCCTTTAAAAAATATTCCCGCGCTATATACGGATTAACTTTTATAGCCTGGTTAATAAGGGTAATGGCATCTTCATATTTTTCCACGTATAAATAGAGCTCTGCCAATTTCAGCATAGCATCGGTATTTTTCGGGTTAAGCCGGATGGAAGTAAGAAATGCATCTCTGGCTTCGTGGGTATGTCCCGTCAAAAATTCGACATCGGCTAAGTTGTAGAAATAGTCTGATTTTGTACTATCAAGGAGCACAGCCTTCGTCAAATCATTCAATGCAGGAGCAAGGCTTTTATTCAGTATTTCCAATTTACCCCGGTTCCAATAGGCGCTCGCATCGGTTGGATGCGATGCAATGATGCCGGTATAATAGTTTATTTTGGCCGCTACTGTATCGCCATGCTTTGAAGCAGAATCAGCTACTCCAACCCCCTGGGTTGATTTTGTATTGCTATTATGGCAGGATGCTACTAAAAAGCCAAGTGCTATAAAAACAATGGTGAATTGTAAATGGTGAATTGTAAATCGAAAAGAATTTGGCATAGAACATTTACAATTAAGAATTGACAATGTACGATTATTCCGGTTTTACGCTAAGCGCTTCTTTTATTTTAGTTTCAATTTCATCTGCCAATTCAGGATTATCAAGGAAAATTTGTTTTACTGCATCCCTGCCTTGTCCTAAACGGGTTTCGCCATAACTGAACCAGGAGCCACTTTTCTTGATGATATTTTTTTCAACGCCAATGTCTATTATCTCACCTACTTTGGAAATACCTTCACCATACATAATGTCGAATTCCGCTACACCGAATGGAGGAGCCATTTTGTTTTTAACTACCTTTACACGGGTGCGGTTGCCAACTACTGCTTCTGCTTCTTTCAGTTGGCCTATACGGCGGATATCAAGCCGGATGGAAGAATAAAATTTAAGTGCGTTTCCACCGGTGGTGGTTTCCGGATTGCCAAACATAACACCAATTTTTTCCCGTAATTGATTGATGAAAATACAGCAGCATTTTGTTTTGCTGATAGTGCCTGTGAGTTTACGTAATGCCTGGGACATAAGTCTTGCCTGCAATCCCATAACAGAGTCTCCCATTTCTCCTTCTATTTCGCTGCGGGGAGTAAGGGCGGCTACGGAGTCAATTACTATAATATCAATGGCGCCGGAACGAATGAGGTTATCTACAATTTCCAAGCCTTGTTCGCCGTTATCGGGTTGAGAAATTAAAAGATTGGAGATATCCACGCCTAATTTCTGCGCATAGTTCATGTCAAATGCATGTTCTGCATCCACAATAGCTGCTATGCCGCCTGCTTTTTGTGCATTGGCAATGGCATGTATGGCGAGTGTGGTTTTTCCGGATGATTCCGGACCATATATTTCTATTACTCTTCCTTTGGGTAATCCACCAATACCAAGCGCAATGTCGAGCGTTAACGAACCGGTAGGTATTACCTCCTGAATTTCTATCGGAGCATCGCCCATTTTCATTACGGTGCCTTTTCCGTAAGTCTTCTCAATCTTATCCAGCGTAAGTTGGAGAGCTTTTAACTTTTCTTTGTTTGCCTCTTTTGTTTCGTCCTTTTTCTTTTCTACTACTTTTTCCATGTGATTATATAATTAAAATATTTATTGAATGGTAAAGATATGTAAATATGAAATCGGTGGTCTAAAAAACTACAAAACGTAGGCAAATGGAATGGAAAGAACAGGCAAATAGACCGGATTATTCTATAATCCTTACCTTTGTCATCTTTACAATACAATTGTGGCATTAAAGAAAGAAGTTAAAACAGGTATAGTAGTAGTAGTTGCGCTTAGTATGCTCATATTCGGGCTGAACTTTTTAAAAGGTATCAACCTGTTCACACATACTAAAACAATTTATGCAATTTATACCGATGTGCAGGGGGTTGTTCCCTCCAACCCGATTGTAGTAAATGGTTTTCATGTGGGGCAGATAAAAAAGATTGCGATAGAACCCAACACATCGGGGAAGATAGTGGTTACCATACAGATTACAAATACGGATGTAAAAATCCCAAAGAATTCTGTTGCTAAAATATTTAGTTCCGATTTTCTGGGCTCTAAAGCCATTGAACTTGATTTAGGAAATGCTCCTGAATTAATTCAGGATGGAGATACACTTCCTTCCAGCGTGGAAGAAACCATTAAGGAAACTGTAGACAAGCAAGTGTTGCCCCTAAAAAAGAAAGTGGAGAGCCTTATCTCCTCGCTTGATACCACTATTGGTATTATAGATGGTATTTTCAACAAAGATACCCGCGATAACCTTACCCAAAGTATTAAAAGCATTCGCGTTTCATTAGGACATATTGAAAATACAACCGTAAGTGTAGATCAATTAATGGGAAGTGAAAAAACGCATATTGCTTCCATCCTTGACAAGGTTGACCAAATTTCAACTACACTTGCCAGCAACAGCAAAAACCTTACTAAGATCATTACTAACTTTGCCAATATAAGCGATACCATTGCCAAAGCCAATATCCATAGAACCCTTCAAAATGCGGACAGCGCTTTATATTACACTTCTCAAATTATGGGTAGAATAAATAAGGGACAGGGCACGCTGGGAATGCTTTCCAAAGATACGGCCCTGTACATGCGTTTGTCAAGGTCGTCGGATGATTTGGATAAACTATTACAAGATTTTAAGGCACATCCAAAACGCTATGTACACTTCTCTGTTTTTGGTAAAAAAGACTAATACACTTCGGTTTGATTTCGCAAATAATATTCATAGTAATTCTTGGTGTGGCCATTGTTTCTTTTTGGCGGGCGGTTAGCCGAATTAGCAAAAATATTAATCTGGGCCGGCCAATAGACCGCACAGACAATCCTTCGGAAAGATGGAAGACCATGTTTATGGTAGCTATAGGGCAGAGTAAAATGGTGAAGCGTCCATTGGCGGGAATTATGCACATCCTTATTTATGCGGGGTTTATTATCATCAATATTGAAGTGCTGGAAATACTTATTGACGGGGTATTGGGAACCCACCGCATATTTTCTTTCCTGGGTTCATTCTACACTTTTCTTATTTCTGCATTTGAATATTTGGCGGTTGGTGTAGTCCTTGCCTGTGTCACTTTTTTACTCCGCAGAAATGTAGCAAAGCTAAAACGTTTTTGGTCGAAGGAAATGACCATTTGGCCGAGGTCTGATGCGAATATCATTCTTATTACCGAAATATTATTGATGACCGCCTTTTTTCTGTTAGATACTTCTGACACACTCATTCAAAGAAATGCCAATCCACAATATGCAGGCTTTGCAATCAGCAATATGCTTACTCCGCTTTTGGCAAATTCTTCCATTTCTTCCTTGGAATTTACAGAACATTTTTGCTGGTGGTTCCACATCATAGGCATATTGGCTTTTCTTAATTATGTGCCATATTCTAAGCATTTTCACATCATACTTGCTTTCCCGAATGTATATTATTCCAACCTTAAACCCAAAGGAGAATTTACCAATTTGGCATCGGTTACCAAGGAAATTCATTTGATGCTAAATCCTGAATCGGCTCCGGCTGATGCAGGAACTCCTGCTCCGCCTGAACGTTTCGGTGCGAAAGATGTTTTTGATTTGAGTTGGAAACAGTTAATGGATGCATACTCCTGCACCGAGTGTGGAAGATGTACTTCCAGTTGCCCGGCAAACCAAACGGGCAAACTTTTGTCTCCCCGCAAAATAATGATGGATACGAGGGACCGCCTTCAAGAGGTTGGAAAGAACATTGCCAAAAACGGCAAGTTTGTAGATGACGGAAAATCACTCCTCAACAATTATATTCTTGCTGAAGAAGTATGGGCATGTACTTCCTGCAATGCCTGTGTTCAGGAATGCCCGGTAGATATTGACCCGCTTTCTATTATTGTAGATATACGCCGCTTCCTTGTCATGGAACAATCGGCCGCTCCACAAGAGCTGGCCATGATGCTCAATAATATTGAGAACAACGGAGCCCCTTGGCAGTTTCCGGCATCGGACAGGTTGAATTGGGCGAGTGCGCTGTAAGGAAAAGAATAATGGATAAACTATTTAAAGATCCTTGGTATCTTGCTTCAATAGGGTTTATTATTTTGGGGATATACTTACTTAAATTGTGGAGAAAATCCATTGATCCAAAGGCATCACCATGGGATAGAATACTAACAGAAAAACTTACTTTATTCAGGGAATTGGAGCAATAGCCTTTGGAATAATTACTATTGTAATCTTGCTGCAAAAAGATAGTATAGGTTAGATTGAAAACTATTTGTATTTTCAATTGCTTGAGCTCTTTAATATTCGCAAATTAATGATGGAGACGTTCATTCATTAGCCCCGCCATTTATGGCGGGGTATGAATAAATACAATGATTTTAGGGCTTTAGCCCTTGCCTGGTATATATGTAAGGGCTAAAGCCCTCTGAATTAATGTTGGACATATTTGCCCCCGACCTAAAGGACGGGGCTAATGAATGAGAATGACATTGGCTAATTATTAATTGCCTCCCTGGCTTCCGGCCAATTTCCTAACTTTGTGCAGGAATCTAATTTTGTATCATGTCAAAACTTCCGCTTACTATTAAGATACCCTGCTACTTGCTAAGCTTAGTATTAGGTGTAATTATACTTATTTATTCTAAAGACTTTTTATTACCCATTATATTGGCGGGATTGCTTTCCATATTGCTATACCCTGTATTTAAAAAACTTATAAAATGGAAACTGCCAACTGTTTTAGCGGTATTTATAACCATGTTGGTTGTTGTAGTAGTAATTGTTGGCACAGCCTTGATAATAAGCAAAGAGATCAGTCTTGTGATAAGTGATGTATATACTTCGGGAGGTAAAATAAATGAAAAGATAACAGCCCTGCACGACTATATAGCGGTCCATTTTAACGTAGATGATTCTACCATTACCGGCTGGCTCACTAATTTGAAAAATAAGCTATTAAACAGTGTGGGAGATATAGCATCGGGAGCGTTTAATTCTACCACCGGTTTTATGGGAATGCTGGTTATTATTATAGTATATGTGTTTTGTTTTCTGTTATATAACCGCTCTTTTCACGATTTTGCCTATGCCTTAATGCGCAACGAGCGCCACGATGAAGCCACTACCATTATCAGCCATATACAAAAACTTGTTCAACAATATCTGCTTGGATTGTTAACGGTTATTTTCATTATAGGCAGTTGTAACTTTGTAGGTCTATTAGTAATTGGGGTTGAACATGCCCTGTTCTTTGCATTTTTTGCTGCCATGTTAACGGTTATTCCCTATATCGGGATATTTATCGGGGCTTCTCTTCCATTTGCTTATGTGCTTTTAACAAGAGATTCTGCCTGGCCCGCTTTGGGAGTACTGGGGATATTTCTTACCGTACAGTTCCTCGAATCGAATTTCATTACTCCTAAAATTGTTGGCTCTAAAGTTAGTGTCAATCCCTTTGTAGCAATAGTTGCTTTGCTGATAGGAGCAGAGATATGGGGAATACCGGGAATGTTATTGAGCATACCACTAACGGCTATTTTAAAATTATTGCTTGACCTTAGGCCAAGAACGAAAGCTATCGGCTACTTTTTAGGAAGCGAATTTACCGATTCCAAAAACGATCCGGCAAAAGTGTTTGGTCATCAGGAACCCGAACAAGCGGAGTCTCCTAAAGAATAATTACATTTTACCGCATAGGACGAGCAGAGAAACGCAGGACAGCTAGCATGATATGGATGTATGTATTTATAGGATTGAGACGCTTATTTACTGAATTTATACCTCACCATTATCACGGTTCTAAAACTGTAAAAGGCATTTACCTGATTATTTTGTGAGATTTCAGGATTAGAATTGGAGAAATTTATTAATGGAAAACTAAGTAATGGTAGCAGGGAAAGATTATTTGTTATTGGGAAGGATAGGCCTGTTTGATAGAGAAGGTATAAATCAAAATCTTTTCCATTTGGCAGATTTGAATACTGAATATTATCATCCACACCAAAACCTGTACCATATATATTACTTATTGCGCCACTGCCACATATATCTAGTTCATTATACCAGCCAATATTAAATATGGTTGTATTTGTAAATATACCTGTGAATAATTCCCCTTCATTTAGTTGCTCAATTAAAATAGGTGGGCCATATTCTATTTCAAAAGCAAATTTGCCGTTGTAACGATATTGGGTGTAATCCATACCGGCTTTACAACCAAATTCAATATTTTTAGAATGTAGAAGGGAATAGCTATATCCCAATGTAAAGTATGTTCCTGTGCCACCGACTGGTTCTCCACCCCAGGGGCCACCGGGTATAGTGATAGTAGTCGGATAGGAAATATTAATACCTCCTCCAATTGAAATGGAACTTTTACTTAAATGTTTAGCAGAATCCTGCCCTTTACAGGCAAAGGCAAACAATATAAATATAGGAAGGAAATAGTTTTTCATATTTCTCGTTTTTGGTTAATACCAAATATAACGGATTTTTTATCAATATAGTATGTTCGGCTGTGAGAATCATTCCAGGTTTCTTCAATTCCTTATCTTTGTTAAGAATTACAGAATACAATTATGCCTCAATTTAACGGAATGATAAGAAGTAAGTTGCCTAATGTAGGCACAACCATTTTCACTGTGATGTCTGCACTGGCGAATGAGTACAAGGCTATTAACCTTTCTCAAGGCTTCCCGAATTTTGAATGTTCACCCAAGTTAGTCAGCCTGATAAATGAATACATGAAAAAGGGCTTTAACCAGTATGCCCCCATGCAGGGTATTATGCCTTTGCGGGAAACCATTGCGGAAAAAATGCAGGAATTATACGGGGCCAAGTATAATCCTGAAAAAGAAATTAATATTACGGCCGGGGGAACCGAAGCCATTTATGCAGCTATTACATCCGTAGTAAACGAAGGGGATGAAGTAATAATTATTGAACCTGCCTACGATTGTTATGTCCCTGCTATTGAGCTTTCGGGCGGTATACCGGTGTATGTTCAACTTACTGCACCCGATTATACGATAGATTGGAATGAAGTAAAAAAGAAAATGTCGCACCGTACTCGTATGATCATGATCAATACTCCGCATAACCCAACCGGAGCAGTGATGACAGAGGATGACATGAAAGAATTGGAAAACATTACCAACGGTACGGACATCATTATTCTAAGCGACGAGGTATATGAGCATATTATTTTTGATGGGCTCAAACACCAGAGCGTATGCCGGTTTCCCAAGCTTGCCGAAAGAAGTTTTGTGGTATTTTCATTCGGTAAAACTTATCATGCCACCGGCTGGAAAATGGGATATGTGCTTGCTCCCGAAAAGCTGATGGCTGAGTTCCGCAAAGTGCATCAGTTTATTGTTTTTACGGTAAATACACCTTTTCAATATGCCCTTGCCGATTACATGAAAGACAAAAATGAATATTTAGAATTGGGGGCTTTTTATCAAAATAAAAGGGACTATTTTATCAATTTGATAAAGGGTTCCAAATTCATATATACTCCTGCATCGGGTTCTTATTTTCAATTGCTCGATTATAGTAAAATAACGAACGAAAAGGATACCGACTATGCTATACGTCTTACTAAAGAGGCAGGTGTGGCAAGCATTCCGGTTTCGGTATTTTACCATGAACAGGTAGATAATAAATTTTTGCGATTTTGTTTTGCAAAAACCGAAGAAACCCTTGAACAGGCTGCTGAAAAACTATGTAAAGTAAAATGACAAAAGATTTAAAAGTAACAATAGTCCAAACAAATCTCGCCTGGGAAAATGTAGATGCCAATCTTTCTTCATTCTCCCAAAAGCTTGAAAGTTTAGAGCCTTCCTCCACTGACTTAATTGTGCTGCCGGAAATGTTTTCTACCGGTTTCACCATGAATGCAAGCGCTGTTGCCGAACCCATGAATGGAAAGGCAGTAGAATGGATGGCTAAAATAGCTGCACAAAAAAACGCTGTAATTACCGGAAGCTGTATTATTAAGGACGATGGGAAATTCTATAACCGCCTAATATGGATGCGCCCTGATGGTACTTACGAATATTACAATAAGCGGCACACATTCCGCATGGCGGAAGAAAATAAAACATACGCTAGTGGCGATAAGAAACTAATTGTTGAATTGGCCGGCTGGAAAATTTGTCCACTGGTTTGTTACGACCTGCGCTTCCCTGTATGGAGTCGCAACACTGGCAATTACGATTGCCTGATTTATGTTGCCAATTGGCCCGAAAGAAGAAGTTATGCCTGGAGGCATTTATTGATAGGCCGTGCTATTGAGAATCAATCCTATGTAGTGGGGGTAAATAGAATAGGTAAGGATGGAAAGGACATTGACTACTCCGGTTATTCGGTTGTTTTGAATGCAAAAGGGGAGCCAATAAGCAATACAAAACCTAATACAGAATCAATAGAAACAGTAAGCCTTTCATATCAAGAATTAGAAAATTACCGTAAGGAATTTCCGGTCTCGTTGGATGCCGATAAATTCAGTATAGAGTGATATTGTTCAATAAAATAAGTACATAATTACAAAGTGTATGCTATCTTTGTAGAAAATTATCAAGTATGAAGTTAAGTGAAATTATAGCCGTACAAGGAATGAGTGGTTTATATAAAACCGTTGCTCAAGCCAAAAACAGTGTAATTGTAGAAGCATTATCCGATAAAAAAAGAATGCCTGTATATGCATCTCAGCGTGTTAATAGCCTGGAAGCAATAAGTGTTTATTGCCAGGATAAGGATATTCCGCTTGCTGATGTATTTAAAAAGATAGCTGAAAAAGAAAATAAAGGTCCCGCGTTAGACCATAAGTCTTCAGAAGCAGATATGCTGAAATATTTCGGCGAGGTATTGCCCGATTTTGACAAAGAAAGAGTTCATACTTCCGATATTCGTAAAATGCTGATGTGGTATAACATTCTTCAAAAAGATAATATGCTTGATTTTGAAGAAGAAAGTGCTAAAGAAGGAGAAGAGGAGAAAGCAGCTTTACCTACTGGTGAAACTGCAGCCCCAAAAGCTGTTCCAAAGAATCAACAAAAGAAAGCAGGAGCGAAACTTAATACCCATGCCCCTAAGGTTCAGAAGCAGACCGTCCGCAAGACGGGAGTGGCATAAATTTATTTTTTATTCTGCCGGGGCAACATCAAGCATCATAAATGTGCCGGGCTTTGGTTTTGGCTTTGGTCTGTCTACTCCGGCCCTCAAAGGATAAAGCGGCATAAACTCTGCTACAGGTAGATATATGTGGTGTGTCTTGGTATTTAAAGCCATTGTCCTGGCCCTTCTTTGAGTTTCAACGTTTTCCAATACTTTATACGTATCTGCACTATCTGATACAACCGTTAAAGTGCCATCTTCACCGTTGGAACTATAAATACGCATCATACCCGGGTCGAAAGCTGCGGCGTCAGGTCCTGCACCAATAGTGACTGTGGTTATTACTTTTCCCTTATCAGCATCCGATACTACCATCATTTTATTATCGCAAACAGAAAACAGCCTGCGGTTCTTTTTGTCTATTGCCAGGCCGGTGGGACTTTGGCCGGGGGCAATGGACCATTTTTTTAACACTTTCATACTGCTGGCGTCAATTTCTTCAATGGCGCTTTTGTCTTCCAGGTTTACAAACAATTTACCCTTGCCATCTGCCACACAAAATTCAGGCTTGCCATCCAGCGGAATAGTTCCTATTACTGTATTTGTTTTTGCATCAATTACAGTGGCATTGTTGCTCTTTCCATTCAAGGTAAATACTCTTTTGGTAACATTATCATATACAATTGCATCGGGCTTTTCTCCTGTAACCTGAATTTTTGCAATAACAGCATTCGTTTTCAAATCAAAAATAGTAACTGAACTGTCTTTCCCATCACTGATAAAACCCTTTTTAAGATCATTAGCCAACGCTATACCGTGCACTCCGTTCGTATTTGTAATTACAGCTACTACTTTAGAAGTATTTAAATCAAGAACCTGAACAATGTTGCCATGTGAAATATAGAGCATATTAGATTGTTCATCAACCGAGGTATAATCCCAACTGCCATTGCTGTCAATATGTATTTTGTTGGCAATCGTATAGTGTGATTTTACATCTTGTGCGTTTACCATAATTCCTAAGGAAGAGACAAATAAAAAGCTTAATAGCGTGGTTTTCATAGGTGAGATTATTAAATTGCCCCAAAGATATAATTTTCATAATACCTAAATATTAACTTTGCAAAAAACTAACCCATGAGTACTGTAGATACAACCATTGCCTCTGCTATTGATTTCTCTACCAGCGAAACACAATTAATGATAGCTGATACCATTCGCAAATTTGCCAAGGAGCATATTCAACCGTATATAATGGAGTGGGATGAAAGCCAGAAATTCCCAATTGAAGTATTTAAAAAGTTAGGCGAGTTGGGATTTATGGGGGTACTTGTTCCCGAAGAGTATGGAGGAGCCGGATTCGGTTATTTTGAATATGTTACCGCTATTGTCGAAATAGCAAAAGTAGATGGTTCAGTAGGACTGTCTTTTGCAGCACACAACTCTCTTTGTACCGGGCATATTTTACAATTTGCCAGCGAAGAACAAAAGAAAAAATATTTACCAAAACTCGCTTCAGGTGAATGGATTGGAGCATGGGGATTAACGGAAACAGGTACCGGTTCGGATGCCGGAAACATGGCTACCACTGCGGTAAAAGACGGAGATTATTATATTATTAACGGAGCTAAAAATTTTATTACACATGGCATTTCAGGCGATGTATCCGTGGTAATGACCAGAACCGGAGAAAGAGGCGATTCGCATGGAATGACTGCCTTTATAATTGAAAAAGGAACCCCCGGATTCACCACCGGCAAAAAGGAAAATAAATTGGGTATGAGAGCTTCTGAAACAGCCGAACAAATATTTACCAATTGCAAAATCCACAAAAGCCAGATGATAGGCAATGAAGGCGATGGTTTTGTACAAGCGTTAAAAGTGCTTGATGGCGGTAGGATATCTATTGCATCGCTGGCACTGGGCATTGCCAAAGGCGCTTTGGAAGCAAGTATAAAATATTCTAAAGAAAGAAAGCAGTTCGGAAAAGCTATCAGCGAATTTCAGGGTATTGCTTTTAAACTGGCTGATATGGCCACCAAAATTGAAGCGGCGGAACTGCTTATTTTTAAGGCAGCTGATCTTAAAAACAGGCATCAGAAAGTAACCAGGGAAAGCGCTTCTGCCAAATATTATGCTTCGGAAATAGCTACCGAAGTGGCAAACGATGCTGTACAGATTTTTGGCGGTTACGGGTATACCAAAGATTTCCCGGTAGAGAAATTTTACCGCGATGCGAAGCTTTGCACCATTGGCGAAGGCACATCTGAAATACAGAAGGTTGTAATTGCGAGAGAATTATTAAAATAAACCGTGAATTATGTAACAAGGCAGTATTTATAATTTCATAAATTTGTCCTTAATTCATTTTACAAACTTTTAACTTTATAAACTTTAAACTAATTATGGCATTCACACTTCCCAAACTCCCATACGATTACAAGGCTCTGGAGCCAAATATTGATGCAATGACTATGGAAATTCACCATAGCAAACACCATCAGGCATATGTAACCAATCTCAATAAAGCTATTGAAGGCAAGCCCGAAGAAAGCATGAGCATTGAAGATATTTGCAAGAATATTTCCAAATACCCGATGGCTGTTAGAAATAATGGTGGCGGACATTTTAATCACAGCCTTTTTTGGACCATTATGAAACCCAACGGCGGAGGAGAACCTACCGGCAAACTGGCAGATGCCATTAACGGAGCTTTCGGCTCATTTGCCGACTTTAAAACCAAATTCGCTGAAGCAGGTGCTACCCGTTTCGGTTCAGGTTGGGCCTGGCTTTGTGTTAGCGGTGGAAAATTGGCTGTCTGCTCAACTCCAAATCAAGATAACCCATTAATGGATATTTCAGAATGCAAGGGAACTCCTATACTCGGTATGGATGTATGGGAACATGCCTATTATCTGAAATACCAAAATCGCAGACCGGACTATATTGCTGCCTTTTGGAATGTAGTTAACTGGGATGAGGTTTCCAGGCGTTTAGAGGCTGCTAAGTAATTCTGGATTTAAAAGCAACAGACTATTTCCCCTTCGGTATTCATGACAAAATCACTCTTTTTATTCTTAGGGTGTGTATTGGCTATTATTACATCAGTGCAAGGAAGGGGCATGCCTCTTTCAAGGGATTCTATGGTTTTCCATGGAGTAAAAAAACCATCTGCTAAAGCTACGCTTACATTTACAGATTCGCTAAATAAAAAGCCAATTGTTTTTCATAAAAAGCACCGACTGGTGGCTGCATTATTGGCCTTTCCCCTTGGGGTTTTTGGATTACACAGAATGTATCTTCACACATCACCGTTAGTTCCTGTAGTATATATTGCTACTTTCGGCGGGCTATTTGGTGTGCTGCCTTTTATTGATTTTGTGTTAATACTTCTTAACAAAGACATTCATTTGACCTATACGAGCAATCCACACCTTTTTATGTGGCAAAAGCGTTAGTGCTATGATAAATAAATTACTGGTCTTGTCTGGCGGAGGGTGCCGCGGTTTTGCCCATATAGGGGTAATGAAGGCATTGAACGAACATGATATTTATGCAAGTGAAATAGCAGGTACAAGCGCCGGTGCACTTGCCGGTGCTTTTCTTGCCAATGGATTTAAGCCCGATGAAATTATGGATATGTTCACGGATAAATCTAAAATAAATTTTTTTTCCTGGAATGCATTTAAACCCGGATTAATGTCCATGAAAAACATAAGGGAGTTTTTGCAAAAAAATTTACGGTTTACAAAATTTGAAGATTGTCCAATACCATTTTATGCAACCGCAACCAATTTTATAAACGGTAAACAAACTATATTTCATAAAGGTGATATTATTAGTGCGGTAATTGCAGCCAGTTCAATACCCGTTTTATTTCCGCCGGTGCTTATTGATGATATTCCATATGTGGATGGAGGTTTATCTAATAATTTGCCAGTGGAGCCTTTCGGCGACCAAAAAAAGGAAGTAATTGGTGTTTATGTAAATCCTATAAAATCATTTAACCCCAAAGAAGGCACAATGGAAGTTATGGATAGATCAATACATTTAAGTTTTCGGGCTATGGTAAAACATTCGTCGGAAGGATGTTACTTATATATTGAACCTATAGAATTATGTAAATTCGGCTTATTCGATATGCACAAAATGACCGAAATATTTGAAGCCGGCTACAATTTTACCAAACAATTACTGCAAGACAGAGACACAAGCGGAGGTATACTATTTTAATGGACTGTGGAGTATAATAATATAATTCTAAATCAGATAAAGCATGTATTTTAACCCTTGGCACAATGTTTCTATTGGAAAAGACAGT
>Ga0302197_10002278_pt1 | contig 17963 bp, 15 predicted proteins | sample II_Bog_N2_1_FD_193526 | JGI IMG/M metagenome (GOLD analysis project Ga0302197, IMG submission 193526) | Peat permafrost microbial communities from Stordalen Mire near Abisko, Sweden - II_Bog_N2_1 | ecosystem: Environmental > Terrestrial > Soil > Wetlands > Peat | place: Sweden: Abisko...
ACCCCGCATGGATTCGAACCATGAATAATTCCTCCAAAGGGAACTGTTTAACAGTGTAGATAGATTGCTGTTGCTGTTTTGTTGCTGTTTTGCGACTCTTTGCGTGTTGTTACATCACCCCGCATGAAAACAGAGATCACCAGCAAAATATCCAAACTGAAGGCCAAGATTCGCCGCGCAGATGGCAAACGTGTCATTTACTGGAAAGTGACAACACCAAAACCGGGAGGCGGACGAAATCGGCGATTCTTTCAGACGGAAACCGATGCAGACACCTTTATTGAGCAGCAATCCATTCAGCTTGCCAATCACGGCACCGCTGGAGCCTCTATGAATGAACGCCTCAGAGCCGATGCAATTACTGCCGATGAGATTCTTTCACCCCTTGGCTTGTCACTGGTGGACGCGGCTAAGCACTACGCAAGATTTATAAAGGCTCAGACAGGAGGCACGCCACTCGCCAAAGCCGCCGAGATGCTTTTGAAAGACCGTGAGACAGGCGACTACTCGGACACCTACCGGAAGAACCTAGGGCATTTCCTAAAGCACTTCGTGGAAGCGTTTCCCGAAAAAACTACCACTTCGATCACAAAGGAAGAAATTCGAACCTTTCTACGGGAGCGATGCAAGGCTCTGGAATCAAGGAAGAGCTATAGGCGGGCGATAAAAACACTCTTCAGCTACTTGATCAAAAATCACAATCACTCGGTTGACCCTGTTCCCGACTTGGAAAAATCCAAGGGAACCAATGACACGAAATACAATGTCGAAATTCTCACCCCTGAAGCCTGTACCCGATTGCTCCATGCTGCCGATGAATTGACCCTCCCCTCCTTGGCTATAGGAATGTTTTGTGGACTACGGGCAAGTGAGATTGAAAGGCTCTCATGGAGCAAGGTGAACCTCTCCGAAGGGATCATCATTATTGACGCAACAGTGGCGCTAAAAACAGGAAGTCGCCGCGTTGTCCCGATACCTGAGGCTTGCAAGCAATGGCTTACTCCCTACGCAAAAACAGAGGGAGGAGTTCATCCTGACAAGTTCTTGGAACTGTTCGACCCCGTCAGGATCGCCGCCGGATTTAGACCATCAAACGCAAGACTGCATCTCAGGCTCGCAGAGCAGAGGAAGAAGGAAAAGGCACCGCCACTTAAGGCTTGGCCGTCAAATTGCCTGAGACATTCCGCGATCAGCTACGCAATGGCAAAATGCGGGGATCAGCACATGGTTTCGACATGGGCTGGCAATAGCCCAAAAATGATTAAGCAGCACTACGACGCACAGGCTACACCCTCAGTAGCAAAGGCTTTCTACTCAATCATGCCCAACACACCTGAAAATCAGTTTGAGTTTAAACCAGATAAACCAAATCGCTCTAAGGCTAGTGAGAAGGCAGCTTGATTCGCCCCCATTCTATTAGAAGAGCCATTGGGCTGCTGGCTTCTCATGGCTGAATCTCGCTTCTGAGAGCGTTGGAGCCACTTCACGCAAGCAGATGACAGGAGAGATATGGATACGAAAATAATAGTTGACGAATATCTCTCCTTGTCTTACATAGGCATCAAGCACGGTGCGATCTCTCCGATTATGAGATCGACTTGGTGAGGGTCACAAGGCTCACCGAACAGGTCGCAAAAAGCTCCAACGTACCGGGGGCAAAAAAGATTCCTTACCGGATCGCAACCGAAAGGCTGCCGTCCAACTTTGGACTCCCGTGCTTATGGAATACAAAAGGCGGGAGCTCAAGGTAATCAAGTCAACCCATGCCTTCCAAATATTCAACCATTCCTAAAAATCCCGCGATCGAGTCACTTATTCAAAAACCCGTAGTCGCCAAGAGGGCGGATGTCAGCCTTCGAACCGTGGATACATGGGTGAAAACAAAAAAAATACCATCCATAAAGATCGGTCGAACGATCCGGTTTCGGTGGGACTCCGTAGAAGCCGCGTTGCTTCGATACGAGCGCAAGGAGATTTGCTAATCCACCGGGGAAATATCATGAGCCGTACCCGACTTATCAAACCTGCCTTATTCGAAAATGAACTTCTCGGACAAATGGACGGTGACACCGTACTTACGTTCATTGGCCTATGGTGTATAGCAGATCGAGAAGGAAGGCTGGAAGATCGCCCTCTCAGGCTAAAGGCAAAGCTCTTTCCTTACAGGCAGGTTAGTATTGAAAACGCTCTGTCTCAGCTCGCAAGCGGGGGGTTTCTCATCCGCTATCAGGTGAATGGTGAACCGTTCGTCCAGATAGTGAATTTTGAGAAACACCAACACCCGCACCACAAAGAACAGTCAAGCGAGATTCCACCAGCACCAGAAAATCTACTCACCAAGGAAGGTAGAAGCACCGACATTGCACCAACCAAGGAGAGTTGCTGCCCGTCCTTCTCCCTTAACCAGATACCTTCTCCAGATTCCTTAAACCTTAAACCTTCCTCACCAGATGGTGAGCAGGAGGTGGGTATTGCTCACGCAATCGAATCGAATGCATCAAAGCCGAGGAAGGCTAAGCCATCACCGGAAAGCGATCCTGACTTCGCAGCATTCTGGGAAGCCTATCCTGTCAAGATTGCAAAATCGGAAGCATTCATCGAATGGCAGAAAGCCAAGTTGCCAGCAATGGACGACATTCTAGGAGCGATAGAAGCACAGAAGGAATGGAGGGCTTCGGCAGCAAAGGGAGAATTTAGAGCAGATTGGAAGCACCCTTCACGCTGGATCAAAAAGGAATGCTGGAACGATCAGGTTACAACATCAGCACGGGAGGTAAGCGAGTATGCAAACTTCTAGAACTATTCCCAGAGTCTCAAAATGTCGGCTGTGCGGAACTCGCATTGAGTGGGAGCCAATCATTAAACCAAACGGAAAACCCTTTGAAATTGAGGTCACGATTTGCGATTCCTGCGAAGAAGTGCGGAACCTTGGCAGCGAAGATCAGACGAGCGCCATAGCCGAACGCAAATCTGCCTTCCAAGCCACGCTTCCGATGGCTTTTAGGGAGACGGATCGTAAGCGCCTTCCTTCCGTATTGATACAAGCAATTGGAGACTACCGCTACTCCGACCGTGGTCTCGCATTTATAGGCAAGAGCGGAGCAGGGAAGACCCGTGCAATGATGTTGTTGATGGAAGGCCTAGCAGGTGAAGGCAAGAGCGTTGCATGGATGACCAGCACAGACCTCTCCTATCTGTCTGCTGATCAATTCAGCAATGATCCACAGGAGAAGCACGAAGCAAGAGAAAGGCTAAAGCGACTCCGCACCGTAAAAGTAGCATTCATTGACGACCTTGGAAAAGGTCGTCTGACTGATCGCGTCGAGGCTGAGCTATTCGACATCATAGACACCCGCACCCGTGAAGGACTCCCAACTTTCTGGACAAGCAACTCCAGCGGGCGGGATTTATTCGCCATGTTCTCACCCGACAGAGCAGAGGCATTGATGCGCCGAATAGGTAAAGACTTCACCAAGATCATTTCCTTGTGAAAAAGAGCCACATTCCACCAACCCAAATATTTTACTGCCATTTATGAACAACATTCCATCTCCCCTCTCCCCTAAACGCGAAGCATTCGCCCAAGGCATCGCTTCGGGAAAAAGCGCAACCCGCTCATACATTGATGCAGGCTACTCTGAATATGGAGCAGATGGAGCAGCGTGCAAATTGCAAGGAATTGCAAGTATTTCTGCGAGAATTGAAGAATTAAGAAAGGAAAACCAAGAACATATGAACATGACACGAATCGAGTGGCTCAGTGCCCTCCAAGAAAGAGCCTTAGCCCTTCCTATCGGCCTTCCAATCACGGCTCGCTATTTCGAGCTGATCGGAAAAGCACAAGGTTGGTTCGACTATGAGAAACAACCCGTGCAGCAACCCGTGCAGCAACCCGTGCAGCAACCTGAGAAAATAACGAGTGATTGGGTCAATAACCTTAAATTCGACCTAAGCAGGCGTGGACCAGTAACCGATGAGGACGACGATCTCAGTGATATTCAAATGGCGGTGCTACCACTTTGAGTATCAGAAAAAAACCCACAGTGGCTCTGATCGACTGGCAAATCACCTACAGTTACTTTACCTCAAAGCTCGTAGTCACCTCAGGTGCAGCCGTGTATTCGTTATTCCCGAGTTGATTGGCTCCTAGCACCACAGTGCCAACTCCCGTAAGAATAATCTTACCGCCAGTCATTTTTGCTGGCCCGGATTTCACAGTCACCGTGACGAAGAGATTGGAACTGGCTTGAGGAGGCGTGATTTTAAACGGTTGTGATCCTAACGTTTGATTTGGAATGATTGTGAATGGAGCAATGGTTTGAGAATAGTTCTTCACCCGGAAGCTAACGGTTGCTGGTGGCGCAGTCGCATAGATTCCATTGCCTTTCTGGGATGCCTTCAAAACTACGATTCCAGCTCCGGTAAGTGTCACCTGATTGTCTAAGACTGAAGCAGCTCCTGATGCCACAACAACGGAAACAGGTAGGCCGGAGCTGGCTGTCGGATTAATAGAAACCGGTGAATTATCTAAGGCTTTTGTAGCAATTGGCGGAAAAGTGATCTTTTGTGATGCCTGCTTCACTTGGAAATTGATTGAGACTGGTTTTGCGGTGTTATAGTTGGTATTGCCAGTCTGGCTTGCAGTGATAAACACCCTTCCCTCACCGTTCAGAGAGAGTAAGTTTCCGGATACCGAGGCAGGGCCTGAGTCAACTCGATAGCTGACACCAAGGCCAGATGATGACGACGCATTCAATGTCAATGGTGTCAAAGATGCTTTTTGAGGTGGCAACTCATGGAAGAGGATCGTCTGATTTGCCTTTATGATTGTAATTGGAACAGTCACTTCAGGAGCTGCAAAATAAATACTATTTCCGGGCTGATCTGCGGCGAGCGTGACCGTGCCTACGCCCGTTGGTGTGATCGTATTACTTTGGATAGTGGCTGGGCCGGACAGGATAGAGGGTGTAACTTGCAAGCCTGAACTCGATCGGGGAGGCTTAATAGTAAAGGGTTTCCCGTACGTCTGCACTGCGGGTATTCCAAAGGGTGCGATAGTTTGATCAAAATCCTTTACGATAAATGTCGTTGTCACTTCGGGAGCCGGATTGACATTGCCATTTCCAGATTGATCGGCCGCGAGTGTTACTGTTCCGATTCCGTTAGGAGTAATGGAATTACTCAAAATAGTTGCTGGGCCGGATTTTAGAGTCACGCTCACTGGAAGACCCGAACTTGCCGTAGGTGGTGATAGCGAATAGGGCACGCCATTGGTAAGAGCAGGAATTGTCGCGAAGGCTGCGATGCTCTGGTTCTCAGGATTAACGATGAAGCTGTTTGTGACAGGTAAGGCGGCATTGTAGTTGGAGTTGCCACTCTGGGAGGCAATAAACGTCACAGTGCCAGCACCCGTGATTGTCAGGATGTTGTTGGAAATGGTAGCGGGGCCACTGACACTGTAACTGATCGGAAGTCCTGAAGAAGCCGTGCCGTGAAGAGTAATTGACCCTACCCCGTAGTTCTCAGTTGGGATGGACGGCGAGGAAATGGATTGATTGGCGGGTGCCACCGTTATGTCGACTGTGACTTCAGGGGCAGCGTTGTAGCTATCATTTCCAGACTGATCGGCGGCTAAAACAATCGTTCCCGCAGCATATGGCGTGATCGTATTACTGAAAAGAAACGCCGCCCCTGAGAGCATAGAAATCGTCACCGGTAGCCCCGAAGTTGCAGTTGGTGGCGTAACTGTAAAGGAGACCCCGTTGGTTTGGGTAGGGATGGCACCGAAAGGCGCGATTGTCTGATCAGCGGGATTAACGGTATAACTCAAATTGGGGCCAATAATTCCCTCACCAGAAAGCTGGGGGACCGCATTTGGGAAAGAAAAAACATACTGCTGGTTGTTTCTTGCAGCGCACACAAGGGAGACGTCACTCGAAAGGGTAGGAAACCCGCTGGCCCTGTTTTCCCCTGTAAAGTCGGTGCCACACGCACCAATAATATAGGTAGTATTAGCATCGAGAATTACTGGATTGGATAGATTACCCCAGAGATAACCTCCCGAACTCGGAGCATTCGCGGGGATTGTTAGAGAGGCAAGCAGAACTCCTGAAGGAGTCCATATCCCGACTTGATTCCCTCCATATTGAGAACCGAGTACGCCTAATTGATTAACAGTTAAAGACCAGCCGCCAACATTAAATTCATAGCCCACAGTATCATTAAAAAGGGTCTGACCACTATTTCCTGTGTTGACGACAAGTGTGTTTGATAGGGCATTACCAATTAAGAAGAACCCTATCACAACAAACAGAATGAATTTATTCATGGAGACTTTTTACAGAGTTACAGGCGCAGATAATCTTCACAGGTGAAACCGCAAATAAAAGAATAAAGCGCAGCATGCTTCGCATACAAATGTGATGGTTTGAAGATGCTTTAAAGGTGTCAACTCTCAAGCGAAGAACTTTCGGTCAGAATGTGTACCGATTGCGCAACGCGGCAAAATTGACCCAAGAGCAACTCGCCGAGAAAGCCGACATCAGCCGCCGCTATGTGCAGCTTATTGAGGCCAGTCGCTACATTCCAACAATCGAGGTCGCATCCCGACTCAGAGGAGCATTTAAGGTCTCTTGGGAAGAATTGATGCATGGGATGTAGTCAGGGAGATGTCTCCTGCACTGTGGCTGCGTGGAAATCTAGTTCCGCCGCATAGACCGCATCCTCAGGTGTCACTCCTGCATAGACGTGCTGGACGATGGCCGGAAAATACCGGTCTGCGCTGCGCAGAGCGGAGCTGATGATTCGATCCACCACGTCTTTCTCTAACGGGAATGAACCGACGAAATGATGGACCTGAAATCGGATATCTCCCCTGCTGTAATCGAACTCAAACTTTCCGACCGGCAGGCAGAAATTGGCTCGGGTTACGAGTTCTGCCGTGGAAGCACGGTATTTCTCGTTTTCTATAACCAGCGGAAGTCGGAGTTTGAACTCAAACAAAGAGTCATCCTCGTTCACGCACAGGGTACAGTTTACCAAGGCGGTACGGCTCTTGATCGGTAGGAAGATGCTCTTCTTCTCGGGATCAGGTGTGTAGTGGAAATTTCTTTCCTCTAGGAAATCACAGATCACGCTATAGGGGCCACTGATCTGCTCGTTGCTGTTTTCATCGGTGCTCATGGAATGCTTCCTCCTGTTGGTTGAAACACCCGGAACCCGGACAATAAAAAAGCGCCTCTCCGGTCAGGAAGGGCGCTCTAAAAAAGCCGGAGAGATTTTAGTTCAGCGGATTTCTCCCCGCTGCACATCGGCCCGCTTTCGCTGACCAGCCACCGTAGGGTTTCTCCGTCCCCGGTTGGCAGCCTTTGGTGTTACCCAGAGGCATTCCTGATGTTGGTTTCAATAAACCCAAGCGTGGGTTATTTTGCAAATATGACGTGTGTCATAATCAGGAGGCCACTTGAGGATGATCACTTCCACTTAATCAACCAAGCAGTTGTATGCTCCCTATAAGTGGGAGCAGACCAACTATTGGCAAAAGTCGTACTCTGCCCTGAAGCATACGAGTTCACATAACCTGTCGTGTTTGCAGTCGTAGGGAATCCCGGAAGTACAGTAGTGTTTGCTGCGCCGTATGCTGTACCAGATGCCGTTGCTGTAGTATTTGCCGAACCGCCACCGATTGTTCCTGCGTATACTTGATCCTGCGAGAGGATAACCACCGCATCTGCACCAAACTTTCGGGCTTGATAACACCATTGGTTGCGCTTTGCCCATTCGGGCGCATCGGAAGCAAAATTGGTCTTTAGCAGTCCCATCAAAATGTAAGGGCGAGGAGGAAATCCTAAAAAGACCGGAATTTTTCCACCTCCCGTATCCGCAAAAGTTCCCTGACTTACTGGCCAATTCTTCTGGGTTCCTTCGTAGGGATAGTATTGTTCTAAAGAGCAACTTGTAAGCAATACGGCGGCGAGGATAACCAGAACTTTATGCATATAGCGGGTCTCGGGCTTCATATTGGGGTAGCTTCTCCTTTGTAGAATTGAAGTCAATAACGCCGGACGGAAAGATGACCTACTCTCCCCCAACGTCCTGAACTGAGCGACACCATGCTCGATACTCCCATACAAACCGGCAGACCTAATGGTGTTTGCTTCAGTGATTTGTTGGACATTGTCGGACTTATGTGTAATAGAATTATCGAAAGTCTGAAAGAACTGGTCGCGAGTGAGTGAGCCAAATTGTTCTACTGGGAATAATTCTCTAAACTGATCGTGGAAACTCTGTAGAAAAAGCTGTGGAAACTCCTGAGACATCCGAACAATGAAGAGGGTGAATAGAAGTACAGTCTCTTGAGTAAGAGACCGATACATAGTACAGGCGTCGAGGATAATCCCGGCGGTAATTTCGTGGGGAAATTCTATCGTGTCATTGCCGTTACGGCTTCCATGCTTAAAAAAATTAGCCGGGCGAGCAAGCGCATTGATGTAGCGCTTGCGATACTTAGGATCAATAATGTCGTTATCTAAAAGCATAGGGCAGCTTCCTAATCGACTGTTGAGAACACGTATTATCTCGCGAGCAGCCCATGCGAGTGTGTGCGTCGAAACCGGATCGCCGCCGTTAAACCATAGCGTAATGGCCGTTTCAAGCTGGCTTCGGGCTGCTGCTATTTTGGTGACACGAGTTGTAGGAATCTTCGTTTTCATAAGCATGTACCAACTTGATGCAAGGTGCCTCAAGCAACGTCAGAAAGCGGCAGGCAGTATCACGGAGCATTTCTTTACACCAATTAAGTCTTTTTTATTGAAATCTTCAGCTCAGCGGCTTTTGTCCACAGGAAGTTGATAAATGAAGAACATGCTACCAACATGAATTTCGCCTCGGAATAGGCGGGGTTAACAGAATTTTCAGTCAAGGAATGCCTTAAGCCTCCGGCATCGCTTGTGTACCCGTAGAGTTGATTGAATGCACCTTTCAAAGCCGGGTGTAATTGGTGTTTCGCCTCAATCTGTTTGAGTGCATCACCAAGGGTAGCCTTGTCGTTTCCTGAGATGATTCTACATGCTGCTTCAACAGCTGAGATCGCCTCCTTAATTGCATTGCGGTAATCGGGGTTCTGACGGTCAGATAGCAGTGTCAAAGACTGCTTTAAATGCTCTGATACAGACCTGAATTTGGTTTCAAGAGCTTCTTCAATGGCTCCCAACTCAGTGCTATCAGTAATTTCTAATATTTTATCGTCAACTATGCGGTAAGCAGCGTTCTCCTCTTCTAGAAATATATTACTGATGACTTTCAGTCCCTCCGCCCATCTCCCATCAATTTCTTTGAGTAGAAATTCCAATAGATCGTAACTCTGCCACCATGGGCCATCAAAAAAATGGGTTCGAATTATTTCGTATGCTGATTGAGGATTTCCGTAATTGAACGCGGGAATCGTGTCCGTCGGGAGCTTAAAATAGTTCAACCAAACAGACCGCACAACTGATTCGACCTTTCTGTCGTCTTCACTTCGGTAGCCCATGCTATCCGGCGGATGCCAGTGATCCCAGACGGCCATCTGGATAGCACTCCAAAGCCGATTTTTGAGATCGTCATCCATTGATTCCCTTTGGATGAGCTTTTCGAGGGGGCGAATCCCTTTACGCTGTGAGAAGAGTGACATGTGTTTGTCAGGCGACAGCCTCATAGAGGTACTTCTGAAACCCTGAAAAGGTTTTTCCAATTTCGGGGGCTTCGCCTAAATCGTTCACCGCGTCTTTGATACTGCCGTATTTCAGACTGAGGAGCGGGGCTAGTTTCGCGGAATCGAGCTCCTGCACACCCTCGGAGATATAGTGTGAAAGCACGAAATTGAGGAATGCCTGCTGCTTGGCAGGGAACTTGGTGTTGATGTAGATACGGGCCTGCTCGGCCCGGTCCTTCCGCGTGATTGGGGCCACCGCATAGGCCACATACGCGAGAACGTCAAAGAGGTCACTCTTCTCTGCATCGATGATCTTCTGTATCTCGACCAGTTGTTCCAGACCAAATCCCTTTTCGGAGAGTCCCATCAGAAGCTTAGAGCGAGTGTCTGGGACACTCCAGAGACTACGCAACTCTTCCTCGTTCTTAAAAAATTCTGGTATCTTTCCAAAGAGGAGTTCCAAGAATTGATGGGCAGTGATCGGGGTGCCATCTGGGTGCCAGTAGCTTGAGACCATCATGTGCTGAATTTTGCGCTCCTTACCATCGGCCAGCTTCACCTTGGCCCGTTTACGTCGCTCGCAAACACAAGGATGCTTACCGCAGAACTCACACGGCTCCTTGGGGCAGTCGCATGGGAGATGCCCACAAATCTCACAGGGTTTTGCCTCCCCTGTTTCACAGGTGCAAGGATAGGCGTGGCACACGGGGCACGGTTCCGGTTCCAGAGGTTCGCCATCCCATCCGGGATCGCTGAAATGATGATACGCCTTCACAAAATCATAGATCGTGAAAAAGTGCTTCCCATCGAAAAGACGAGTGCCACGCCCGATGATCTGTTTGAACTCGATCATAGAATTGATCGGTCGCATCAGAACAATGTTGCGGATATTGCGGGCATCCACACCGGTCGAAAGCTTTTGGGAGGTGGTCAATATCGTGGGAATGGATTTCTCGTTATCCTGAAAGTCCCGGAGATGCTGTTCACCTAGTTCACCATCATCCGCCGTGACCCGCTGGCAGTAGTTTGGATCGCCAGATGAATTGTTCTGATTGATGAGATCGCGTACGAGGAGTGCGTGATGCTGGTTGGCGCAAAAAACGAGTGTCTTTTCCTTCTGGTTGATCTGATCCATGAATATCTGCACTCGCTTGAGTTCCCGCTCACGAATCTCGATCACCTTGTTGAAGTCAGGCTCCTCATAGACCCGTCCGCTTTCCACCTCCCCCTCAACAACCGAGTCGTCGGAGGTATAGACATACTGATCCAGAGTCGTAGAAATCTGCTTCACCTTGAAGGGAGTCAGGAAGCCGTCATTGATTCCCTCCTTGAGTGAATAGACATAGACCGGTTTGCCGAAGTAGGCGTAGGTGTCGGCATTCTCTACTCTTTTTGGGGTTGCTGTGAGCCCCAACTGAACTGCTAGTGAGAAATACTCCAGAATACCGCGCCAGTTGCTCTCATCATTGGCACCGCCCCGATGGCACTCGTCGATCACGATGAGGTCGAAGAAGTCCTTTGGATACTCACCGAAGTAAGGAGAAGGCACTCCATCAACCTCAGGACCACTCATGAAGGTTTGAAAGATCGTGAAGAAGATGCTGCCGTTCGTAGGAGGTCTGCCAGTCTTTCGGATCGCATCCGGTCTGATACGAACACAGGAGCCCGGTGAGTGATCCTCAAATGCAGAGAAGGCATTGTAAGCTTGGTTTGCCAGAATGTTCCTGTCGGCTAGAAAGAGGATACGGGGTTGCCGCGTCGGTTCCCGGCTGAGATTCCATCGGCTCTTGAAGAGCTTCCACGCAATCTGGAAGGCAATGAAGGTCTTGCCCGTGCCGGTGGCCAAGGTCAGAAGAATGCGGTTCTTGTTGTCTGCTATTGCCTCCAAGACACGTTCCACGGCTGTGTCCTGATAGTAGCGTCCGGGGTGGGAGCCCCCTTTGTCCTCGAAAGGAATGGCGGCGAAGCGATCCTGCCAATCACTCTGCTTGGTGTGGGTGAGATTCCAGAGTTCGTCGGGTGAGGGATAGGAGGCTACCTCCTTCTCCTTGCCCGTCTTCATGTCGATCCCATAGATACCACGACCATTGGTGGTGTAGGTGTAACGGATGGACAGCTTGTCAGCGTAATTCTTGGCCTGTGCAACCCCCAATGTCAGAGGCTCATCCCATGCCTTTGCCTCAACAACCGCTATCTTTGTATTCCGATACTCCAGCACATAGTCGGCGATGAGAGGCTTGCCCCGCTTGCCATGGGCCTCAATCCTACCGGGAGAGATCGTGTATTCGCGCCTGACCCGGCTTCCCTCGACAACCCCCCATCCCGCCGCTTTCAAAGCGGGGTCAATGTGCTCGGCGCGTGTCTCGGCTTCGTTCATGGGTAATTTCAGTCTCCAAGATGATGCCACTCATTCTCGGAAAGATTGCGAAGGAATACTTCCACTTCTGAAAGGTTGCCATGCTTTTCCACCCACTCGATGTGTTCCGAAAGACGATGCATCTTCTCAAGGCCTGACGAGTAGTTCCATGCACCAAGGATAAGGGGAAGAGGAGGTTCCCAGCCCGCTCCCTTGCGGGCACGGTTCGGGAGCTTCTCCCAAAGCTGATTCCATTTCTCAGGAAGAGGACAGACACGTCCGTTCTCGCTGCAATAAGCAATAAGACTCTTGGCTGTTTCGTTCATGTATCAGAGAAGTTTCTGGTTACCTACCTTCCATACCAAAAAATCCATAAGACGAATCGGATTACAATGATTGAGTCTTTGGTCACGCGTTTTGAGTTTGTCTAGGATCGGAGTTACACGCTCGTCCTTTGCCCACGCGGCGTAGTCAGTAGCCACTTGTTTTAGGAAGCCTGCAAACCATATAATCCGGTCAGGTTTTGGCTTTTCCGCAGTCGAAGCTTTCTCCCGGAAAAAATTCCGCACATGCTCGTCATAGATAGGACTGCTCTCGTCGTGGATAGCAACGAGCTTCGAGACGAAAGAGAAGGGCATTGCGAAGTCACCTTTTTTACGCGGAATCAAGCTGAGTTCGTGCAGAATTGAGGAGAAGTCGGGGTGGCCATTTGCGATGACCTTCCCCGCAAACAAAATTTCAAAGTACCGTTTTTTGAAATCGTCCGTCAACCCGCCCAAATTCAAGCCGTAGAATTTTGTAAAGAGAGTACGAAATCTCTCTTGGGCTTGAGGCGATGTAACTCTGAGCAGGGTTTTCAGTTCAAGGTAAGGACAGAAATCACAATGATTCATCCGTTCCTGAGCCTCCTCCAGCGCATCAATATGCCGCTCCTCAAGGTTTATGATCATAGAACTCTAATCCTGTTCATGGCAGGCGATCAATGGCTCGCCTGTGCCTCCTGCAATTCCTTGAGGGTCTTTCCATTGCCATCCTTCCACGAGGTGCGCCCATTCGAGGAGCGTCCTAAAACTACAGATGAAGCTGTTGAGGGTGCTGTAAATGTGTAGTTCTGGACAAACTTCAGCTTGGCCCCCTCAGAAACTAAGACGCCATTTTTTTGCAGTTCGTTTCTGAGTTTTACAAATGTTGGCAGGTGCTTTTTAAAACCGGGGGTTTCCGTTTTTGAGGCAAACGACCCCGCCTGAACCACAAATCCCTGTGGCGTATCTTGTCCTGAGGCTGTGATCCCGCCCCCTTTACAAGTCAAGAGGGGGTTCTTGCTCGTTCCTGCAATGACTGCGCTTTGCTCAAAGGCGTTAACCCCAAGCACAGGAAGCATTCCAAGAATGTTTTCCAAGAAGACCTCCATATAGGCACGGTCTGACTCAGAAAGCGTAGCCTCGGTCGGTTTATTCGCGTTTTCCAAGGGCACTCTCTTGGCTGTCACGGCTCTGCTGACCATCCGTGCTTCGAGATATTGAACATGGGCCTTGTTCAGTTTTCCCGAACTAGCGACGAAGAAGACGGCCCGTGTCCAGAAATCCTTGTTGGCATAATGGGATTCAAGTCGTGGCCGCACTGGATCACCCTCTCCGATGTAAATGGTCTCTCCGTCACCGTCAGCTTGTGGCCCAAGGAGGAGGTAGACTCCTGTCTGTTTGAACTCCTCCCTCTCGCGTACCTCTGGATAAATCGCACGAGGGAAGATCACAGCCTTTCCACTCCAGTTGGTACGCTCCACAATCCGCAATCCATCCGGATCTCCATCTGCAACGAAGATCTCCAAGGTGAAGGGTTTCTGATTGCTCATAGTTGGATTGATTTCAGAGATTGCCGCTGAAAGCTTGATAGAGGAGGGATTTCTTCAATTCGTCAAGTGCGTCCAGCTTGCTCTGGTAAAGGGATTCGAGTCGTTGGGTTTCTTCGGAGAGTGAGTCGAGTAAGTTAACCAAAGACTTTTGCTGATCCTTCGTGGGAATTGGAATCTTCAATGCCTTAATTTGCCTGATCGTAAACTGCTGCAAGGCAGCGCCGTTTTTAGCTAGCTCTAAATGCGATTTTATTGAACCCGAATTGAGGACATGGAAAAGAATCCGATTGTTTAGCAAGTTTCCGCAACGAAGCCACGCAATCTGCGAATTAAGGTTTGATCCATCATGGGCAGCATCGACGATTGCTGTCTTTCCGATTTCCCCTCTATTGGTGAACAGGATATCGCCTGTCTTCAGGTGACCTTTTTTGAGCTGGGCATGTTTCTCGGGTGAAAGGAATCTCATGTCTTCATCAGAGATTTCACCCGCAACTAGATTTTTCGCTCGAATGAACGGAACTCCTTCTGCTACCAGCTCTTCTTTCTTTGGGTAATTAGACGAGTGGTTCCCGTCACCTATAGTACACACATCCTCTAACTGCCGATCCACCCAACCTTCCCCTCTCTGACTGAAAACCGACTGAAGATAGCTTTGGAAAAGGGCACGGGCGTTCTGGAGATTGGCTTCGGCAAGAGCCTTGGCCTTGGCAATCCCCTCAAATGCCTCATCCATAATCCCAACAATCCGCTTCTGCTCGGGGAGTTGGGGAAGAGGGATCATTACCTCCTTAAGCTTGCCTCCTGATAGTTCCTTGAATGTTGCGCCAGTTCCCAAGGAGTTGAGCAAATCGACACTGCTGAAGAGGTAATAGTAGAGGAATTTGTAGTGTAGTTCCCTCTCTGGAACTAACCCCTTGCAGCCTTGGTTGAACGCCATCGGAACCGTGTTGATAACCAGATGCCCGATGGGAGCGCGGGAGGATAGGATTACCGAGTTGGGTGGTAGCGTCGTTGCTGAACTGTTTGCCATCCCTCCATTGGTAAGGGTTCTTGCCGTTTCTGCCATGTAGGGTGAACTACGCTTGCCCATTTCGGCTGGTGTAACCCATGCGTGTTCACCGTCCCAATACTCTGTAACTCCCGTTTTGGGAGTGCCGCCGTTTATGACTTCACAGCAGTCCCCAAGCTTCTTGGTCTGCCAGACAGATTTCTCATGCGGAGGCGCGGAGGCGCAAAGAGGGGAAGAGGATAAGGAATCCATTTTTAAATCCTCCGCGTTTCCCGCGTCTCCGCATGAGACTCTCTCTTCCCTGCCTTCATCCCAGCAATCCTCCCTTCGATGAACTCAGGGCGCGTCTGATTTTCTCCAGAATTTTTGTTTGGATGATTTGACATGCTGACAGTGTGTGGCGATAGTTTCTTCACGGACTGGGAATTCTCGGTCGGGAGGCGGTCTCTGAGTTTACTCGGAGCCGCCTTTTTTCTGTCATGGGAAGATTTTCCATCCTGTGACGCTACCTCGGCGGTAGAGATGCGTTTTGATTGCATCAAAGGCTTGGTTGGGCTGTGCAGGATTGAGTAGATGTCGCGCAGCTGGGTGAGCGCAGAGATCCGCAATCTGCATACCCGCTATGTTGTCTGACTTGCGACGAAAGGTAAGCGGGCAGCTCAAGGAACGGAAGCGCTCGGCAGAGTTATATCGGGTTCCATCGGTCATGATGCGAAGATAGGCAGCCGCCAGCTCATTGTCTTCATTCTTACCTCGAGCCTCCGCTGTCACGGGAAGCTGCGTTTCACCCTCTCCCTCAAGGAAATGAAGCACCCGTTCAAAGGTGTAGGTGAGGGCGACATCGTAGGGATTTGTCGCATGGTGCCCATAGCGTTCCTTATGTTTTAACTTACGAATACCGGTAATGAAGAGTGTAAACGGAAGATCCTTCATCATGTCGCTCATAGCGGTCATGAGTGCGTTGCGCTGTTCTGTCACCTGCATGAAGGAAAAATCCCCGCGCGCTTTGCGGATGTCACGACTATGCAGATTGACTCCCTCGTGGGACCAGAACCGAAGTTTGAGTTTGGTCAGAGCAGGCACCACGGTTTCCACATAGGCGGATCTTTCCATGATGACCGTGGAGAGAACAAAGAGTGGAAAGTCCTGATCGATGTTTTCCAGAGAATGATCCCCGCACTCATCAAAAAATCCCACAAACCGTGAGGAGAAGTCAGCTGTCATAGCAATCCTCTGATTTTCTCCAGAATCTCCGCGCACTCCGTGTCTGCGCGTGAAATTTCCTTGAGAATCTCCTTCGGGGACTTGTGGACGATCTCCTCACCACCATTGGGATTTTTCACCGAGAGATCCCAAGTGCTCTGGTCGATACTGCCCACATCCACTGTCCATGATTTGTCGGAGTCTACCTTCGTCTTCTGGAGCTTTAAGAACTCCTTTAAATCCTCGTCATTGAGGGGGTTGGTCTTCCCCATGTTCCGACCCGGGTCGAGCTGGTAGTGCCAGACCTTCTTTGTTTTCGATCCCTTCTCAAAAAAGAGGACGACGGTCTTTACACCTGCTCCCTGAAAAGTGCCTCCCGGACAATCCAAGATGGTGTGGAGGTTGCAACTCTCTAAGAGGAGCTTTCGCAGGCTCACGGAAGCATTGTCGGTATTCGAGAGGAAGGTGTTTTTAATAACGACGGCTCCACGACCACCGGCCTTCAGGATCTTGATGAAGTGCTGGAGGAAAAGGAATGCTGTCTCACCCGTCCTGATAGGAAAGTTCTGCTGAACCTCCGTCCGCTCTTTCCCGCCGAATGGAGGATTCGCAAGTACGATGTCGTAGCGATCGCGCTCCTGAATATCGGCAAGGTTCTCTGAGAGGGTATTGGTATGGATGATGTTCGGAGCCTCGATGCCGTGGAGGATCATGTTCATGATCGCAATGACATAGGCTAGGGACTTCTTTTCCTTGCCGTAGAGGGTGCGTTCCTGAAGAACCTTCAAATTGGCGGTGGTGAGGCCGCTCCGTTTCTTGAGATAGTCAAAGGCTTCACAGAGGAAGCCAGCCGAGCCGCATGCTCCGTCGTAGATAGTCTCTCCGATCTCGGGATGGACGATCTGCACCATAGCGCGAATGAGGGGACGCGGGGTGTAATACTCTCCGCCGTTGCGTCCGGCATTTCCCATATTCTTGATCTTGGCCTCGTAGAGGTGGGAGAGTTCGTGCTTCTCGGTCTGAGAGCCGAACTTGAGGGTATCGATCTCGTCCAGAGTCTCGCGGAGGTTATAGCCGCTCTGGATGCGGTTCTTTATCTCACTGAATATCTCACCGATCTTGTATTCGATGGTATTTGGTCCAGTGGCCCGCTGCTTGAAGCCATGGAGGTATGGGAAGAGCTTGCGATTGACGAAATCAATGAGATCGTCGCCTGTCATCGCCCTGTGATGATCGATCTGTCCTTCCCTGCCCTTAGGTGCCGCCCATGTGCTCCATCGATAGGGCTTATCAAGGATATAGGTGTATTGTTTCCCATGGAGGGCCGCCGTGGTGGCCTTCTCCTCCTCCAGCCCGTCGAGATACTTCAGGAAGAGGAGCCATGAGGACTGCTCGGTGTAGTCGAGTTCACTGGTGCAACCGGCATCCTTCCAGAGGACATTGTCGATATTCTTGAAGGCTTGTTCAAACATTGGGATAGCGAAGACGATTATCGGAGTAATCGCAAAGTGACGAGTAGGGAAAATGTGTTCTGGCTATCCCTCTCGCCTTTGAAGTCAATTCTCCGCCGTGCCGCATGGTTATATTTGGGAGGAATCAACAAATCCGTTGCTGTTCTGTTGCTGTTTTTTTGGCATTTTGGCGCGCTTTGGTGCAGATCGTTGCGCTTGGCATTTTACTCTGAAAAGCTTCTGGAGCCAGTGTTTATGGGCTTCTACAGAGAATATAGAGGAGCTACCCCGCATGGATTCGAACCATGAATAATTCCTCCAAAGGGAACTGTGTTACCGTTACACCACGGGGTAAGAGTTATTGATTCTATCGATTCTTCGCTCTCGGGATCAATGAGAAT